>Ga0315287_10001065_pt1 | contig 24800 bp, 19 predicted proteins | sample YL17G11_0_MG_FD_205037 | JGI IMG/M metagenome (GOLD analysis project Ga0315287, IMG submission 205037) | Sediment microbial communities from Yellowstone Lake, YNP, Wyoming, USA - YL17G11_0 | ecosystem: Environmental > Aquatic > Freshwater > Lake > Sediment | place: USA: Wyoming | collected... | reverse complement strand
CTCCCGGTGATGACATCCTTGCTTCCATCGCCGTCGATGTCATAGACGACGGGTTTCCCCCCCTCCATGGAGCGTTCCGGACGTTGGCCGCTGTCGACAAACTGTCCGTGCCCGTCGCCGAAATAGATCCGATATTGGCTGTTCTGCCCGGACTCATTGACGACAAAGGCGTCGAGGGCGCCGTCGCCGGTAAAATCGGCGAGGGCCACACCGCGCCCGACGAAATTATTGAGCTGCTGACCGTTACTGCGAAACGTCACCTGGGCTTCGCCGACAACGGAATACGCCCAGGTGGAGAGAGCGACTGTCAGGCAAACAAATAAGAGCTTCTCTCCGGATATGTTCGAACGCCGATTCGGCTTAGGAGGCAACAGCGGATCTCCAATGAAATTCATGCGATTCTCCCTTTGGACAATTTTGGACGATCATTTTAGCACGAAAGTCAGCCGGGTCAACGGATGATCGCGACTTGAGAGCCATCTTATACGTCTTCAGCTTAGGAGAGTACGCCCGGAAATATCCCCCCGTCGACTTTTCGTCGTGTTCGATGGAGGATTTTATCTCAATGAATTCACTTCCAGGGGATGATCTGATAGATGGAACTTGACAATAGGCAATATTGGACTATTCTTGTTGGGAATATGCGTAGAACTGTTATCGCGGCGCGGCATGGCCGGCCACGGCAAAAGATAAGGATGAGTGAGTTAAGTTGGCGAAAGCGGGCATTCTTGGCGGCAAGAAGGAAAAGAGAGACGGAGGTCGTATGAAGAGCGCAAGGAATTTGGGGATATTGGTTTTTTCAATTCTGGCGGTGCTTTCCGCCTGCGAACGGAGCGGAGACGGCGGCGGGACAACGCCGGTGTCGACCGTTAAATGGGCCTGGGTGTCCGGCAGCAAGACGGTCAATCAGGCGGGCACTTACGGTATCAAGGGCACGGCCGCTCCGTCAAACGTCCCCGGGGCAAGAGAACAAGGTGTGACCTGGATCGATTCCAGCGGCACACTCTGGCTCTTCGGGGGATATGCCTATGATTCGACCGGCTATATCGGCCAGCTCAATGACCTCTGGAAGTTTGATCCGACAACCCTTGCCTGGACCTGGGTGTCCGGCAGCAACACCTATGGTCAGGCGGGCACTTACGGTATCAAGGGCACGGCCGCTCCGTCAAACGTTCCCGGGGCAAGAAAGTGGGCTGTATCCTGGCTCGATTCCGGCAGCAAACTCTGGCTCTTCGGGGGACTGGGCTATTATGAAACCGGCCATTTCGGCAGTCTCAATGACCTCTGGAAGTATGACCCGGCGACCCTGGAATGGATCTGGGTGTCCGGCAGTGATAGCGGAGATCAGATAGGCACTTACGGCACGCAGGGCACGGCCGACCCGTCAAACGTCCCCGGGGGAAGATTGGAGGCCGTATCTTGGATCGATCCCCAGGGTCAACTCTGGCTCTTCGGTGGATATGGTTATGATTCGGCCGGCGCTAAAGGCTGGCTCAATGACCTGTGGAAGTATGATCCGACAACCCTCGAATGGACCTGGGTATCCGGCAGTAGCGCCCGTGATCAGGCGGGCACCTACGGCACGCTGGGCACGGCCGACCCGTCAAACGTCCCCGGGGGAAGATGGGGGGCCGTATCCTGGATCGATCCCCAGGGTCAACTCTGGCTCTTCGGGGGAGAAGGCTTAGATAAGACCGGCGCTCGTGGCGACCTCAATGACCTGTGGAAGTATGACCCGACAACCCTGGAATGGATCTGGGTATCCGGCAGTAGCGCCTTTGGTCAGGCGGGCACCTACGGCACGCTGGGCACGGCCGAAGGGTCAAACGTCCCCGGAGGAAGGTATGCGGCTGTCTCCTGGCTCGATCCCGCTGGGAAATTCTGGCTCTTCGGAGGATCCGGCTATTATTTGGCCGGCAAGGATGGTTGGCTTAATGACCTGTGGAAGTATGACCCCACAACCCTTACCTGGACTTGGGAATCCGGCAGCAGTTCCCATGGTCGGCCGGGCGTCTATGGCACGCTGGGCACGGCCGACTTGTCAAACGTCCCCGGAGGAAGGTATTTTTCTATATCCTGGATCGATCTCCAGGGCAAACTCTGGCTCTTCGGGGGATATGGCCTAGATTCCGAGGGAAAGGGAGGTTGGCTCAACGACTTGTGGCGTGAGACCCAATAGAGAAAGAACCTCGAATTTGCCGCTTGGAGGGGCTGTTGACTTCGCCGCGCGTCCGGCGATATAGTCCTGGCGTGGTCAAGAGGGGTTTTTTATTCGCGTCGCTTTTTTCCCTCATCCCCGTCCTCGTTTCGTTCGCCGGTTTCGGCGATCAGGACGACGCATATTATGAAAAAAAACGGAAGGCCATGGTGGAGAGGCAACTCCAAGCCCGGGACATCACCGACCCAAGAGTCCTCGACGTCATGGGAAAGGTTCCCCGGCACCTTTTCGTCGACCCTTCTTTTCGGCTGGAGGCTTATGAGGATTATCCTCTTCCCATCGCCGAGGGGCAGACCATCTCGCAACCGTACATCGTCGCCCTGATGACGCAGTGCCTCAAGCTCAAGGGAAAGGAGAAGGTGCTCGAGGTCGGAACCGGATCGGGATATCAGGCCGCGATCTTAGCCCATCTTGCCGACCGCGTTTACACGGTCGAGATCAACCCCACCCTCGCCAAAAAGGCCGGAGACTTCCTGAGTCAGCTCGGCTGCGCACGCGTCGAAGTGAAATGCGGGGATGGCTTTTTTGGCTGGCCGGACAAGGCGCCCTTTGACGCGATCATCGTGACATGCGCCGCCCGCCAAGTTCCGGAGCCCCTCTTCGTCCAGCTCAAGGAGGGCGGCCGGATGGTCATTCCGGTCGATGAAATCGAAGGTGCCCAGACCCTCCTGGCCGTCCGAAAGGTCAGGGGCAGGATGGAAACCGAAGACGTCACGCTTGTCCGCTTTGTGCCGATGACTGGGGAGAACCGAAAGATCAAGAAATAGGGCTGGGGCCGTATATTGCGAAAAAACCATAAATCCGATAATATCGATAGAGTTTAGGCCGGGATACTGCAGCCGGCCGTTTGGAGTCGTCATGAAATCATTTTGGAAATTCTTCGAATCGGTCAAGCTGGCCATCGTCCTATTCATTATCCTGACCCTCGCCTCCGTCTTGGGGACTCTCATCCCCCAGGGAAGGAGCGCGGCGGAGTACGCCGCCCGCTATGGGAGCCTCTCGGGTCTTTTCGTCAAGCTCCAGCTGACGGGCCTTTATCACTCGGCCTGGTATCTTGCCCTTCTCTTCCTGTTCGCGCTCAATACGATCGTCTGCACCCTTGCCCGACTCGGGCCCAAGTGGAGGCGGTCCTTCCGGCCCTCCCCGGAGGTCGACGACAAGAGCCTTCAGGCCATGAAGATCAAGGGCCGGGCTCGGTTCTTTAGCCCTCTCCCGGACGCCGCCGAGAGGATCAAAGGAGACCTCGCTTCCCGCCACTATCGGGTGAAAACATCGGGCGAAGGAGGGCGGCTCGCCATCCTCGCTCAGAAGCGCAGACTCGGCTGGTTCGGGTCAGATGCCGTCCACGTCGGCCTGCTTATCATCCTGGCTGGGGGCGTCATCAGCGGATTGACCAGCCGCCGGGCGAACTTGGAGCTCCGCGTCGGCCAGACGGCGGATGTTCCTCACGCCCTGTTCCAGGTGCGCCTGGACCGGTTCGAAACAGAATATTATCCGCAGGGCGGAGTCAAGGACTGGAAGAGCACCATCACCGTCTTCGAGAACGGCGCGCCCGTCCTGACGCGGGTCGTCGAGGTCAACCGCCCTCTGACCTACAAACGTTTCTCCTTCTACCAGACCAGCTACGGCTGGGACTGGGAAAACCCGAAACTGGAGATCGTCGTCAAGAAGCCCGTCGACCCCTCTTACTCCAAAACCCTGTCCTTGAAGGTCGGCGAACGTCTGGCCGTAGAGGACCCGGATTTCACACATCTGTCCGTCAGCCGGTTCGTCCCCGATTTCGTGATCGGGGAGGGAAACGAGATCCAAACCCGTTCCACAGAACCCGACAACCCCGCCGCCCAGGTCGAGGTCTGGAAGGGGGAGGAGCGCGTCTACTCGGGCTGGACCTTCGCCAAGTTCCCCGATTTCGGGGAAGGGCACAAGGTCGGCCAAGCCTCTCTCTCCTTTGTCCTGAAGAACTATGAGGCCCCCCAGTATTCCGTCCTCGAAGCGGCCAAGGACCCAGGCGTGACCTTCATCTGGCTCGGCTGTATTTTCGTCACGGCGGGCTTTTTCCTCGCTTTCTACTGGCCTCCCCGCGAGATCCGGGTCGTCCTCGAGGAAGCTCAGGGGAAGACCGAAGCAGTCCTCGGCGGCTTCGCCTCGAAAAGCCGCGAAGATTTCCAGGCCGAATTCGATACCCTCGTCGAATCCCTCAGGAGGACAACATGACCGAAGCTACACTCTTCACGATCACGTTCGTTCTTTATATTCTTTCTGCGTTCGTCTACCTCGCCTCTCTTTTCGCCAAGAAGGAGAAATGGGCCGGGTCGGGCCTTGTCCTGGCCGCAGCCGGCCTCGTGGTCCACACCGCGGCCCTGATCCTCAGGACCGTCGTCAGCCACCACGCCCCGTTCACCAATATGTATGAATCCCTTTCATTCCTGGCTTGGGCTTCCGTCCTGGCCCTTATCGTCCTCGACAGGAAATTCCGTATCCCCAGGGTCGCGCCCTACGTGATGCTGATCGTCGTCGGCCTCGTCGCCCTGGCTTCGTCCCCGCTTATGCCCAAGGAGGTGACGCCCCTCGTCCCCGCCCTCCAGAGCTATTGGCTCTGGCTCCACGTGTCCGTTACCCTCCTCGGCGAGGCGTTTTTCGCCGTGGCTTTCATCGCCAGCCTTCTCTACCTCAGGGCCGACACGGAGGAGAAAAAACAAAAAATGGACGCCGTGAGCTACCGGGCCGTCGCCGTAGGCTTCCCTCTCTTCACCCTGGGGGGGCTCGTTTTCGGCATGGTCTGGGCTTACAAGGCTTGGGGGACTTATTGGAGTTGGGACCCCAAGGAGGTTTGGAGCCTGATCACCTGGTTCGTCTTCGCCCTCTATCTTCATACACGGATCGTCATGGGCTGGAAGGGGAAACGATCGGCGCTCATCGTCATCATTGGTTTCCTGGCCGCCCTGTTCACCTATTTCGGAGTCAACTACATCCTCTCGGGGCTGCACTCCTATGCATGAGGATATTTCTCGGGGAGGGGAAAACGGCGCGGCCGCTGAAGTCCCGGTCTCCCCGAAGCCGAGACGGCGGAAACGCCGCCTTCTTCTCTTTGGCCTGCCGGCGGCACTCATCCTGCTGTTCGTCGTTTCCGTCGAGCTGACCTCGACGTCCCGGTTCTGTTCGTCTTGTCATTATATGACGCCCTTTTTCGAGAGCTGGAAGACCTCTTCCCACAAAGACGTCCAATGCAAGGTCTGCCACTACCCCCCCGGCGTGAAGTCGTTCTTCCGGACGAAAATCGAGGGCCTGGTCATGGTCGGCCGCTACTGGACGCGCCTCTACGTGAAATCCAAGCCCTGGGCGGAGATCCAGGACGAGAGCTGCCTCCGTTCCGGCTGTCACGACCGAAGGCTCCTCGAGGGCAAGGTCGAGTTCGGCAAGGTCGCCTTCGACCACAAGGCCCACTTCGAGGACCTCAAACGGGGCAAAAAGCTGCGCTGCACGAGCTGCCACTCCCAGATCGTCCAGGGCGAGCACATCACCGTTACGTCGGCGTCCTGTTTCCTCTGCCACTTCAAGGACAAGACGCCCGAGGTCCGGACAGGGGAATGCGCCGTCTGCCACCGCAAGGACGAGCTTCTTGCCCTCAAAGACCGCTTCGACCACACCCCTGTCTTCGGCAATGGCTATCGCTGCGACAAGTGCCACAGCCGCATCGTCTCCGGCGACGGCGAGGTGCCGAAGGAAAACTGCTTCAAGTGCCATTTCGAGAACGACCGGCTGGAGAAGTATGGCGACACGGAGCTCATGCACCGGACCCACATCGCGACCAACAAGATCGAGTGCGAACAGTGCCACCGCGAAATCCAGCACAAGATCGTCAAGGACATCGAGACGATCGCCGACTGCCAGGCCTGCCACCAAGGGACCCACAGCGCCCAGAAAATCCTTTATGCCGGTCAGGGCGGGAAAGGGATTCCGCACGCGACACCCAATGTCATGCTGGAGAAAGGGCTGAGCTGTCAGGGCTGTCACATGTTCCATGAGGCGAGCGGCCGGCTGGACAGAGGCGACACGCTCACGGCGAGCGGCGCGGCCTGTGAGTCCTGCCACGGCCACGGCTTCGACCGGATCTTGAAGAATTGGGAGAATTCGACCGAGAAGCGGCTGGCGGAAATCAAGGCCATTTTGGCGCGGGCGGCCAAGGCCGTTCAATCAGCGGCCGGGCCAAAAAAGAAAGAGTCCGCGGCGCTCCTCGACGAAGCCCGGTTCAACATCGACATCGTGGAAAAGGGCAAGAGCGTTCATAACATGACCTATTCCCAGGAGCTCTTGACCGCGTCGCTTGAAAAGATCCGGGAAGCCCTGGCCGCTGCGGGCTCCAGCTACCGGCCGGAAGCGACGACGCTTCTGAACCGCGAAACGCCGAACGCCTGCCTGACCTGCCACGCCGGGATCGAGGAGATCACCCCCTCCGTATTCGGACTCCGGTTTTCCCACCGTAAGCACGCTGTCGGGCAGAAGCTGGAGTGCAAGACGTGCCATTCGAACGTCCGCCGCCATGGGGAGCTGACGGCTACCAAGGCGTCCTGCGCGACCTGCCATCATCAGGAGGCCAAGAAAAGCTGCGGAGAGTGCCATGCCCTTCAGAAAACGCTGTTCGAAGGGGGAACGCTCGGGGAGGTCAAGGTCCCGAAAGACATGATGGCCGAGGCCGGGACGTCCTGCCCGGATTGCCACCTGGATAAAGCCAAGAAAGTCATCAGGCCCGACGGCGGCGCCTGCGTCGCCTGCCACGATGAAAAATACCGGGCGACCTACACGGAATGGCGGGACGGGGTCCGGAGCCGCACCGACGAAGTCCGGTCCGCCCTCCACGTTCTCTACAAAAAGCCCCTGACGGACCCCGAAAAGGCCGTGGTCCAGAAGATCGAGGAGGCGTTGCGGACGATCGACCTCGACGGGAGTTCGGGGATCCACAACTATCTTTTCATCGACGAGCACTTGACAAAAATGGCGAGTTTAATAAAATCGTTGAGCGGCAGTCAGGAAGCGAAAAAGTGAGGCGAAGGAATTTCCTCGACATCTTCTTCGGCGGAAGCCTTCTGGCCACGATCGCCGCCTTCGTCTATCCGGTCGTTCGCTACGTCCTCCCGTCCAAGAGGACCGGCGTCATCCAGAACAGCGTCGCCGCGGCCAAGGCCGGCGAGCTTCCCCCCAACGCGGCCAAGATCTTCAAGTTCGGTTCGGCGCCGGCCGTCCTCGTCAACACGGCGGAGGGGACCCTGGTCGCCCTCTCGGCCGTCTGTACGCACCTGACCTGCACGGTCCGTTATGACGGCGAAACGGGGACCCTCTTCTGCCCCTGTCATAACGGCCGTTTCGACCTCAGCGGGAACGTCTTGTCCGGGCCGCCGCCGAGGCCGCTCGAGACCTACGCCGTCGAGGTCTCCGGCCCCGACATCATCGTCTCCAGGAAAAGCTGACATGGCCAAAAAAATCGGGCAGAGTGTCTGGAACTTCCTGGACGAACGCTTCTTGCTGTCACAGCTCATCGCCTTCGGGAAGAAAAAGACCGTTCCCGAACACCGCCATTCGTTTTGGTATTTCTTCGGGGGGATCTGCCTGTTCCTGACCGGAATCCAGATCGCGACGGGCGCCATGCTCCTTCTTTACTATACGCCCCACATCGACGCCGCTCACGAAAGCGTCCTGTTCATCATGAGCGGGGTCAAGTTCGGCTGGCTCATCCGCTCCGTCCACAGCTGGACGGCCAACATCCTCATCGGCCTCCTCTTCATCCACATGTTCTCCACGTTCTTCCTCAAGGCCTATCGCAAGCCCCGGGAGCTGACGTGGGTCACCGGTTTCCTCCTGCTCGTCCTCTTCATGGCTTTCGGGTTCAGCGGCTACCTTCTTCCCTGGAACGAGCTGTCCTATTTCGCGACGCGCGTCGGGACGGATATCGCCGGCAGTCTCCCGTTCATCGGGAAAGCACTCAAAACGATCATCCTGGGAGGATCCGAGGTCTCCCAGGCCACCCTCTCCCGTTTCTTCTGGTTCCACGTCGCCCTGCTGCCCCTGGCCGCGCTGATCCTCATCGGGGTCCACGTCTACCTCGTCCAGACCCTGGGCATGAGCAAGCCCATCGGCGAGAGCGGGAAAAAAGACATCCCCTTCTTTCCCGACTTCCTTTACAAGGACGCGCTCGGCTGGACCCTGATGCTCGTCCTCATCGGCGTCCTCTGCGTCTTCCTTCCCTGGGAGATCGGAATTAAAGCCGACTCGCTGGCTCCGACCCCGCTCGGCATCAAGCCGGAGTGGTATTTCACCTTCATGTTCACGACCCTCAAGATCATCCCCGCGCGTATCCTGTCCATCGAAGGGGAGAAGCTCGCCATCCTGGGCTTCATGACGGGCGGTATGCTCTGGATGCTCGTCCCGTTTCTGGACCGGCGCGCCGAACGCGAGAAGCGGAGCCCGCTGTTCACCTGGGTTGGCCTGGCCCTGGCCGCTTACATCGTGGTCATGACGATCCTGACGTATACGTTGCCTAAACTCTGACGAGACGATAATATGAATATCCGTGCGATCCGCCTTTTCGCCGCGGCGGCGCTCTTCGCGCCGCTCGTGGCCTTCGGGCAGAAAAACAGCTGCGTCGAATGTCATAACCAGCTTGACGGTAAGCTCAAGGCCCCGGTCGCCGCGCTGGCGGCCGACGTCCACGCCGAGTACGGTCTGAGCTGCAAAGACTGTCACGGAGGGAATCCGGACAAGGATGACGTCGACCTCGCCAAGGACAAATCGTTCAAGGGAGCGCCCAAGCGGAGCCAGATCCCCCAGTTTTGTGGAGGGTGCCACTCCGACGCCGCGGCCATGCGGGCCTACAATCCGGCCCTGCGCACGGACCAGCTCAGTCAATATGGAAGCAGCCGCCACGGGCAGCTCCTGAAGTCCGGGGACACGAAGGCCGCCGTCTGCACCGACTGCCACGGCGTCCACGGCATCCAATCGGCCAAGTTCCCCAAGTCCCCGACTTTTCCGTGGAATATCCCCCAGACTTGCGGCCGCTGCCATGCCGACAAGGGCTTCATGGAGGGCTACAGGATCCCGACCGACCAGCTTGATGAATACAAGGCGAGCGTCCACGCCAAGGCGCTTTACGAGAAAAAGGACTTGTCAGCCCCGGTCTGCAATGACTGCCACGGCAACCACGGCGCCTATCCGCCGTCTGTCACTTCGGTGGCCTCGGTCTGCCGTCAGTGCCATCCCTCGACGGGCGAGCTCTTCACCAAGAGCCCCCATAAAAAGGCCTTCGACGAGCTGGGTGCGAGCGAGTGCGAAGCCTGCCACGGAAACCACAAGATCCTGACCCCGTCTACGGCGATGATCGGAACCGACGACCGCGCGGTGTGCATGCAATGTCACGAAAAAGGGTCGCGGGGATTTGAGGCGGCGGCCGAAATCCGCCGGCATCTCGACGGGTTTGAATCGGGTTTCCAGGCCGCTGAGGGCCTCCTGGCGCGGGCCAAGCAGAAGGGCGTCGAAGTCAGTGATGCAGAATTCAAGCTCCAGGACGTGACGACCGTCCTCGTCACCGCCAAGAACTTGACCCACGGTCTCGATACGGCCGAGATCGCCAAGACCGTCGCCGAAGGAGAAGCGGCGCTCGCCGGCGTCCGCACCGCCGGCGAGAAGGCTCTGGATGAGGCCCGATTCCGGCGGCAGGGCTTAGCCGTGACCACCGTTCTCCTGGCCGTTTTCGCGGTCGCCCTCGCCCTGAAAATCAGGCGCATGGCCCGTACCCGGCGAGAGCGGGAAGGCCACGGTGGTTCCCAGGCTTAAGAGTCCTGGAGAAATTCCGTCAAAATGCGTTGACAATTTGCGGCGTGTTTAATACAATATCTTTCCGATAGACCTTATCTGTATTATAGGGAGTGACCATGAAAAACAGGTTCGTATTTTCAGCTCTGGCTCTTCTCATTCTGGCCGTCCCGGCCATCAGCCAGGAATTCGCCTACGTCGGCGCCCAGAAATGCCAGGTTTGCCATAAGTCGGAGAACCAAGGACGGCAATATCTGATCTGGGAAGCCTCCAAGCATTCCAAGTCCCTGGAAGCACTGACTTCGCCCAAGGCGGCCGACGCTTGTAAGGCCATGGGCGTGGACAAGCCGGCGGACGATCCGCGCTGTCTCAAATGCCACTCGCCGCTCGCCGCCAAAGCCCCCGACCTCAAGTCCGATGGCGTATCTTGCGAGGTCTGCCACGGCCCCGGCAGCGAGTACAAGAAGCTCAGCGTGATGAAGGACAAGGCCGCGGCGGTCAAGAACGGGCTGATCCTTTACGGCAGCCCCGACGCCATCAAGGCCCAGTGCCTGAAGTGCCACGAGAATCCCCACGGCATCAGCTTCGACTTCGCCTCTTTCTGGGAGAAGATCAAGCACCCCGTCCCGGGCAAGTAAGTCCCTTTCCAAACCTTTTGGAACGGCCCCAATCCGTGAGCCTTCGAACCGCAAGGTCTGAAGAAGCCCGTTCGCACCGGCGGATCGCGACTCTTCTCGCGACCGTGGCTTTTACGGCAGGGCTGTCGTTCTCCGCCCCGCTCAGGGACGAGGGCCGATCCGTTTCGACGTCCTGCCGTGACTGCCATGACCAGGTTTCTCTTCAGGGCTCTTCCCACGCCGGGCTCGCTTGCGCGGATTGCCACCAAGGGCTCGAAAAACGCCAAGGAACACCGCCCCATCAGGCCAAGAAAGATGTCCCGCCGCCTTCTTGCGCGACGGGGGCCTGCCATCAGGAGGCTCCGGACGCGAGGCCCGGCGGCACCCCGGCCTCCTATCCCGATAGCGTCCATGGCCGGGCCTACCTCGAACGTCACGAACCGGAGGTGGCCAGGTGCTGGGACTGCCACGGGCGGCACAACGTCAAGCCTTCGACCGACCCGGAGTCTATGGTCAACCGCCGTAATGTGCCCCTCACGTGCTCCCGTTGCCACGAGGACATGCATGTCGTCGTGAAGTACAACATCCACGCCGAATCCCCCTACCAGGAATACCGCAAAAGCGTCCACGGCCGGGGCCTCTACGACAAGGGCCTGCTTGATTTCGCCGCGGTCTGCACGGATTGTCACGGGGTCCATAATATCCAGGGCGTGGGCACGGTCCATCTCCCGGCCAAGGACCCGGCCACCTGCGGCAAGTGCCACCGCCTCGTCCTCGAGGAATACTCCCGCAGCATCCACGGCCGCGAAGCGTTGAAAGGGAATACCGACGTTCCGCTCTGCGTGGATTGTCACGGCGAGCACACCGTCGCCGCGGCGGCCTCTCCCCAGGCCCCGACGTCGAAGGCCCATGTTCCCGATACGTGTTCGGTCTGCCACGCCCGCCCCGAGATCATGAGAAAATACGGCGTCCCCGAGGATAGGATCAAGACCTTCATCGAGAGCTTCCATGGGATCGCCATCGGCCTCGGAGGAACGGCTGAGGCGAGCTGTGTCGATTGCCACGGCGTCCACGACATCCGCCCCGCGGCCGATCCCGAGTCGAAGGTCTTCCCGGCGAACCTGGCGAAGACCTGCGGTCAGGCCTCCTGCCACGCCGACATGACGCCGAAGATCGCCGGGACCAAGATCCACCGCGATTACAGCCAGGCCAAGTCCGGAGCCCCCTTCTACGTCAAGAAGTTCCTGGTCTGGGCCGTCTTCATCCTGACCGCACTGACCCTCGTCTTTTTCATCCCGGCCATCATCCGCCGCAGGCGAGGATTCAAGACCCGATGAAGCTCCGCGGCGCGTTCCTGCGGCTCGTTCTCCCGGCGGCGCTGGCCGTTTTCTGGACCGCCGCTCCGGCCCTCGCCGGACAATCCGACAGCGACTGCCTGACCTGCCATGGGGACTCCGGTTTGAAAACGGAGCAGGGCCGCTCCCTTTTCGTGGACGGCGCCAGTTTCACTGCTTCGATCCACGGCTCGGCCGGGATCGCCTGCGTCGACTGTCACGCCGACCTCAAAAAGTTCACGGATTTCCCCCACGCCGCGAAACTCAAGCCCGTCGATTGCGCGGCCTGCCACGAGGAGGCCGCCACCGAGATCCGCGACAGCATTCATGGCCGTCCGCATGATGGAGACTCGCCCATCACCGTCCAATGCAAGGATTGCCACGGCCTACATGATATCCGTCCCGCCAAGGACGCCCAGTCGCACACCTCCCCGATGAATATCCCCGACACCTGCCTCTCCTGTCACCTCGACCATGTCCAGACCAAGCGGGGGCCGGGATTCGCCGGCGGCTACAAAGACAGCGTTCACTACCGGGCCCTGTCCAAGGCGGGCCTGAGTCTTTCCGCGACCTGCCTCAGCTGTCACGGCGGCCACTCCGTCCGGCCCGTCGACGACCCCCAATCCAAGGTCTCCCGCCGGAATATCATCCGGACGTGCGGGACGTGCCATACCGGCATTGAGCGGGATTACCTCGAGGGCGTTCACGGCAAGGACTATGTCAAGGGCGTCCAGGGCGTGCCCGTCTGTACGGACTGCCACAGCGAGCACGATATCCGGTCCCCCGAGGACCTCGGCTCGGGTGTCTACGCCACAAAAGTGGCCGCCGTATGCACTCGCTGCCACGACGACGAAACCCTGGCTAGACAGTATGGACTTCTGACGTCGCGGCTCAAGACCTTTTCCGCGTCCTACCACGGCACGGCCTCGAAATTCGGCGAAGTCAAGGTCGCCAACTGCTCGAGCTGCCACGGGCACCACGGCATCCGGCCGTCCTCCGACCCCCTCTCGTCCATCAACCCGGCCAACATGGCCGCGACATGCGGGACCTGCCATCCTGGCGCCGGCGAGAACTTCTCCAAGGGCCGCATCCACGTCGTCTCGGAGAAAACCGAGAACCGCTGGGCCTATACCGTCAAGATCGTCTATATGGTCGTCATCGGCGGGTTGATCTCCGTCTTCCTGGCCTTCATCGCCGCCGACCTCTATCGCCGCCTGAGGATCCGATGGAAGAGATAGCCGAAAAGGCTCTTATCCGCGACGACGAAGTATTTCTCCGGATGAACCTGGCCGAAAGAGTCCAGCACATTCTCCTCATCGTGTCTTTCTCGCTCCTCGTCGTGACGGGGCTGCCCCTGATGTTCTACGAGCTGCGCATCTTGAAGTCCGTGTTCGGGTTCGAGAAAGCGTTTTACTATCGCGGGATCCTGCATCGCACCGCGGCGGTCATCCTCATCGTTGACATCGTTTGGCACTCCGGCTACGCCATCCTGACCCGGCGGGGGAGGGACAACTTCAAAGAGATGATCCCCCGCCTGAAGGACGGTCTCGACGCCGTGGCCCTTTTCGGGTACAACGTCGGCTTATCGCGCTGGCTCTACCGGAAGGGGATCCTTCGGAAGTTCTTCGACCGCCACGCGTTTTGGAGGTTCGAGAATCCGCCGGAGTACGGTCGCTATAATTTCGTCGAGAAACTCGAGTACCTCTCCGTGGCCTGGGGGTCGTTCGTCATGATCATCTCGGGCTTCTTCATGTGGAACGTGGATCTGTCGCTCAAGATCTTTCCTCTCTGGGTCCACGACATTTTCGTCATCGTCCACGGCTACGAGGCCATGCTTGCCTTCCTGGCCATCATCATCTGGCACATGTACAACGTCCACCTCAACCCCGAGGTCTTCCCGATGAGCAAGATCTGGCTCAACGGCAAGATTTCGGGGCACGAGCTGAAAACCCTGCACGCCTTGGAATACCGGAAGATCCTGGCCGAGAGGCAAAAGGCCCTGGAAGCCGGGAGAGCGGAAGCCGGGCCTGATCCGGCCCCTGCTCCCTGATCCGGCCTCGCACCCCATACAGGGGATTCTGCCTCGTTTGACTTCCTCTTGTTTGCCTGCTATTCTCAAGCGAGCAAAGAATAGGGGACCAGCTGTGGCTAACAAATGTCCGACCTGCCATGCCGACAATCCTGAGACTTCGAGATTCTGCGCAGGTTGCGGCAGCCAGCTCCCGCCGCCCCAAGACCATCCTCCCGTTATGACAGAAACGCTTCATACCCCCGTCCGGGAGCTCTCCACCGGCTCCCCCTTCGCCGGCCGGTTCGAGGTCATCGAGGAGCTGGGCAAGGGCGGCATGGGCCGCGTCTACAAGGTCTTCGACACCAAGACCAAGGAAAAGATCGCTCTGAAGCTTCTCAAGCCCGAGGTCTCTTCCGACGACGAGGCCATCGAGCGCTTCGGGAACGAGCTCCGCTTCGCCCGCAAGATCTCCCACCGCAACGTCTGCCGGATGTACGACCTGGGGGAAGAAAAGGGGACCCACTACATCACCATGGAGTACGTCCCGGGCGAGGACCTGAAGAACATGCTGCGGATGATGGGCCTGATGAGCCCGGGGAAGACGCTCTATATCGCCCGGCAGGTCTGCGAGGGGCTGGCGGAGGCCCACCGGCTGGGGGTCGTCCACCGGGACCTCAAGCCGCAGAACATCATGATCGACCGGGACGGGAACGTCCGGATCATGGACTTCGGCATCGCCCGCTCGCTCAAGGTCAAGGGGCTGACCGGGGCGGGGATCGTGGTCGGGACGCCGGAGTACATGTCGCCCGAGCAGATGGAGGGGAAGGACGCCGACAACCGTTCGGACGTCTATTCCCTGGGGGTCATTCTCTACGAGATGGTGACGGGGAAGCTGCCGTTCGAGGGCGAGACGTTCGTCAGCATCGCCCTGAAGCAGAAGACGGAGGCGCCGCGGCCGCCCAAGGAGTTCAACCCCCAGCTTCCGGACGATCTCGGCCGGCTCATCCTGAAATGCCTGGAAAAGGATGCCGGGTCACGGTACCCGAGCGTCGAGGCCATCCTGTCGGACCTCGGCAAGATCGAAACGGGCATGCCGACGACGGAAAAGGCCCTGCCCGTGCGAAAGCCAATGACCTCGCGCGAGATCACGGTCAAATTCAGGCCCAACAAGCTCGTTACCCCCGGCCTTGCCTTGATTGCCGTCGTCATCGCCGCCATCGTCCTGCCCCGGCTTCTCACGCACAGGAAGGGAGCCCCCGTCACGCCCGGGAAATCCTCCCTGGCCGTCGTGTACTTCGAGAACAAGACCGGCGACGAGAGCTTGGACGATTGGAGCACGGGCATCCCGGACCTGCTGATCACGGACCTGTCCCAGTCGAAGTTCCTCCGCGTCCTGAGCGGCGACAAGATCTACAGCATTCTCAAGAAGCTCGGCCTCCACGAAGCCAGGCGATATTCCACGGACGACCTGGTCAGAGTGGCCAACGAAGGAGCCGCGGAATACACGGTCAGCGGCAGCTTCATCAAGGCCGGGTCCGAGCTTCTTATCAACGCCACGCTCCAAAAGCCCCGCACGGAGGAGGTCATCAGGAACATGCGGGTGGAATGTCCGACGTTCGGCGAGATCACGGCCAAGGTCGATGACCTGACGAAGCAGCTCAAGGCCGCATTGAACCTGTCGGGAGAGCAGATCGCCTCTGATCTCGACAAGAATCTCGGCAAAATCACCTCGCCGAATCCGGAGGCCTTGCGGTATTACGTCGAGGCGAAGAGATACCATTGGAAAGCGGAATTTGATAAGGCCATTCCCCTCCTCGAAAAAGCGGTGGCACTCGATCCCGAATTCATTTCAGCTTATGAAGCGCTGGGTTCGGCCCATTATAATCGCGGCGAGTATGCGCTGAGCGATTTTTATTCTGCCAAGACTCTGGACCTCATCAAACGTTATCCCGATAGGATCATGGATAAGGATCGATACTCCATCTCGGGGAGGTATTATTTTTTCGACCTATCCGACCAATTCTGGCCGAAAGCGGTGGAGAACTTGAATAGGGTCCTGGAAATCGATCCCGAAGATTCCATGGCGAATTATGATCTGGGCCTTCTTTATAACGCCTTGGAGCAATGGGATGAAGCTCTGAGCCACCTCAATGTCTGTCTGAAAAATAAATATGAATATTTCTCACTCTACCGGAATATGGCGACGACCTTCCGGGCCAAAGGGATGCCCGACAAGGCCCGGGAAACGCTCGAATATTACCTCGAGCAAATCGCCGATGTTTCCATCGGCCATTTCTTTTTGGCCTACCATTATCTGACGCAGGGAAAATTGGATTTGGCCCGACAGGAGACGGACAGGGGCGTCATCCTGGATCCCACGTACTGGCCGCAATACCATGGCGCCGGATTGGTCGCCCTCCTTGAAGGAGATCTTAGCCAGGCCGAGAAAGAATTCAGCCGTCTCCTCGCGGAGAAAGCGCCCCTCGCTCAGTCTCTGGGTTATGACGGGCTGAGAAACTTATGTTTGGTAGAGGGTCGGTTCAGTAAACTCAGCCGACTTTATGCCCCGTTCATCGAGCAGATGCGCGCGGCGGGAGAGAAGGACAACGAGTGCTACTCCCGGTGTCAACTCGCATACGTCTATTTGAAATCCGGGGATCTTGAGAAGGCTTTAAACGAATGCCAAAAAGCCTGGGCCGTGGCTGTCGGATCGGACTACCTGAATTATCAAAGGAATATCTTGTTCCTCAAAGGCCTGACTTATCTGGAATTGAAGAATGTTCCTGAAGCGGAGAAAGCGGCCGAGGAGCTGAAGGCCGTGAACGCCAGAGGAATGAGAAAGGACGTGGATATCCGTATCTACGACCATTTGATGGGTCGGATCGAGCTCGAGAAGAAAAATTACAGCGGGGCCATCGAGCGCCTGAAGAAAGCCGTGGATTCGCTGCCCTACGGCCCCCTTGAGACGGACGCGAGCTATGTCGATTCTCTCGCGCTGGCCTATTTCAGGGCGGGAGAGCTGGGAAAAGCGCAGGGGGAATACGAGCGGATCGCGGCCTTGACGACGGGCCGGACTGACTATGGCGACGTTTACGCGAAGAGCTTTTACATGCTCGGCCAGATCTTCGAGCAGAAGGGCGACAAGGTCAAGGCCCGCGAGAACTACCGGAAATTCCTCGACCTCTGGAAGGACGCCGACCCCGGCCAACCGGAGGTTGAGGACGCCAAGAAACGCCTGGCCGGGCTGCAGGGCAGCTGATTCAAGATCTGTATCGCCCGCTACGCAGGCCGGAATTGCCCTAACGCCCTTAATCCTCCTGGATTGTAAGTCCAAAGCTCTTTCCCATCGACCCTCCTCCGGTCCATGGGATAATGGAGTGGACGACTCCTGAATTGGGGAACAGGCGGTTTCGGCTCTTTGGGGAGGGAAGAGTAACCGGGCCGGGAAGGGGAGCGCGTCCCCCTCCCGGCCCGGACGTTTTACCAGCTGTAGACGAACTTCACGGAGCCGACGTGATACTTGTAGCCGGGCTCCAGGGCGCCGAGAAAGATGGCGCCGGCGGCCGCGTAATCCACGGCGATATCGTTCCGGACGATGTCCTTGAGGTCATACTGCTCGTACCAGTAGCCCAGGACGACGAGGAGGTTTTTCATCATCTGCCACTTGAAGGAGGCCTGGATCGTCCACCAGGCGGTTGTGTCGAGGGGTTTGGTGAAGTTGAGGGCGACGTTCGGGGACCCGCCGGCCGGGGAGAAGAGGAACGAAGAGCCGGCGGCCTTGGAATACGAGGCCGATAGGTCGAAGTTGAGCTTGTTGGCTTGGAGTTCGATCGTCTGTCCGGCCCCGAAGGTGTCGACGGTGTCCTTGATGTTCGCCGTCCAGTCGTCCAACGGGTTCACCGAAAAGGTCGCGCCGCTCTGACGCGAGGCCTGGTCGGCGTCATAGATCTCGCGGGTGTAAAAACCGTAGAGCGTCTGGTTCTTGGCGAAAGCGTAGCTGAGGTCGATGCCGTACATGTCGAAGTCGTCCCGCTTCAGTCCGTAGTCGGACTTCGGATAATCGTCGCGGCCGATCGAGTAGGTCAACTGGATATCCAGGTTGTCGATCGGGGTCAGGCCGACGAGGGCGTTGACGGACTGCCGGTTCCGGCTGGCCTCGAAGTAGCGCTTGAAGTTGAAGCTCGGGATGTAGGTGTAGTAAGTATCGTCGAGGGACCAATCCCGCTTGGAGTTGAGGTAGGTGACGCGGAGCATCAGCCAGTCCATTGGATTGCTGTCTACGGAGACCTTGAAGGTGCCTTCGTCGGACTTGTTCTTCTCCGTCTCGCCGATGCCCTCACGGCGGCGGACGCCATAGAGAGAGTAGCCGACCTTGAAGGACGTGTTCTTGAGCAGATTGAACGTGAGATCGCCGAACAGCCGCGAGCGCGTAAAGGAATAGGGTTCGACGGCGATGGGAACGTTTTCCCAGACCTGGTCGAGCCGAGTATATCCGGTGGGGATATCGAGCTCCTCGATCTTGTTGGCGAAATCGTAAGACCGGAATCCGGCCGTCAGATAGACAGACTTCGTAAGCCTGGAATTCAGGGTGAGGTCGAGCGAGGTGATGTTCGCCTTGGCCATGGTCGTTTCGCGGGGCGGGGTTAACGCATTCACGGCGTTCGGGTCCGACCCGGGAATGGCCGTGTTGACGGTGAAGGGCAGGAGCTTCTGGTTCTGGCTGAAGGTGCCGTAGGACGCGGCCGCCGAAATCCGGGTGCCCTTCAGCGGCTTGAAGGACCCGCTGAGATAGAACCTCACGGCGTCGTTGGAAGGCCAGAGGGCCATCTGGCCGTGAGCGGTCCCGTTGCCCGCGCTGTAGGCCGACGCATAGGTCGAGTCGGTGATCCGGTAGGGGTTGTCCCAGGTCAGACTCTGGACGTCGTTGTCGAACATGGACGCGGCGAATCCTGCCTTGACCGTTCCCCAGTTCTTGTGGTACTCGAGGCTCGTGTCCACGTTGGTCGTCTTGTAGTGGATCGGTTCGGGAAGCTCGATCGCGTTGCTGAATCCGAGGGGGGTGCCGTAGGGCCGGTTCCCTGCCCGGGTTTCGTAGCTTCCCTTAACATTGAAGCTGAACGGAACGGCTGGCGTATAAGCGAAATCGAGTATGGCCTTATTCCGCTGAAGCCCCAGGCCGATAGGGGCGGCGCTGTCCAGGAAGGTCGAGACGAGCGTGCGGGCGGCGGCGATATTGGTGCTGGTGCCCGTGGGGACGAGGGCCTCGGCCGCGGACCGGATGACGTCGTTCAGGGTGAAGACACCCGGGGTGTTCTCGACGTACGACGTGGCCCCGAAGAAGCTGAACCGGTGGGGGATCTTGTCGTAGCCCAGATCCAAATGGAATTTCCCATAGTCGCCGACGCGGGCCATGACCCGCTCGTCGGCCTGCTGGACGTTCATCGCGGCGAGATAGAAATAATGGCTTCCCTTCGTCAGGTCCAGATTCAGGGACTGCAAGAAGAAGCCCCTGGGGACGTCGCGGTACTCGGTGAACTTGGAGGACCTGTCGATCTCTTTGACGGCTTGGACGCCGGCGGCGATGCTGCCCTTGACGACGACCTCGTCGTCCTTTTTGTCCTGGGCCCAGGCCGGGCCGAAGGACAGACCTAGGATAAGACCCATGAGAGCGATGGATAGAATTGTTTTTTTCATCGGGATCTCCTCGTCATCTCAGGAAGGTCTTGCCCGAAGGATGGTTCGAGCCGTGGACCGTCGCATGGCAGTTGGTACAGGAGCGGCCGAACAGGCGGTTGCTCGCGACGTTGAGCTGGCTCTGGTCGTAGAGCGTGCCGGGGTGCCGGCTGTCGGAATGGCAGCGTTGGCAGAGGAAGGGTTCCTTGACCTTGAGCATTTTCATGTGGTTGGACCCATGGGCTTCGTGGCAGGTCATGCAATCCTCCCGGACGGGGATGTGCTCCCAGAGGAAGGGCCCGCGCTTTTCGGCGTGGCACTGATAACACGTCTCGGCCACGGCCGCCTGGTCGACGAGCTTGCCTTCCTGGACGGCGTGGGGATTGTGGCAGTCGGAGCATGCCATCTTGCCTTCCCGGACCGGGTGGTGGGATGCCCGGAAGAACTGCGCTTGCTTCTGTTTATGGCAGGTGAAGCACAGATCCGTTTCGGGCGCCTTGAGCTGGGCCTTGTCGGTGCCGGGGCTGTGGACCGAATGACAATCCTGGCAGGAAAGCCCACGGGTCTCGTGGAGACTCCCTGGCCAGTCGATCTTGTTCCCGCGGTCATGGCACTTCAGGCACATTTCCGCTTGTTTTTCCTTGGAGAGCACCTTGATCGTCGTCATGGAGCCCTTGCCTCCTCCCGCGTCCACGTGGGCCTTGCCGGGCCCGTGGCAGGTTTCACAGGCGTGGTTCGAGCGCATCTCGAAGCCCTTCTGGCCGTGAATGGATTCGCGGAACTTGGCGACGGTTTCCTCGTGGCACGCCGCGCACTGTTCGATGCCCGCATATTGCCCTTCCTGGCGGGCTGCGGCCTTCTCGGGCATAACGAGTAGCACGAGGCCGATCAGGGCCAGAAAAGTGATGAGGATAGCGAGAGCAGGGGGCGTGGTCTTGCGATGACCTTTCATGTAGACCTCCTTTCCAAATTCCCCATCCTACAGCAGCTTGAATACGGGAACTTGACTTTGAGAGCGGGCGGATGTTCAGCGGAAGGCCAAGCGGGCGGCCGGGGATGGGTCACGGCCACTTGGAACTCAAGCCCCCTCATTCCGATATTCTCGACCATACTGTACTGTTTTTATAAAAACTATAGGTCCTATAAGTTTACTCAAAACGGTTATTCCTGTCAAGCGGTTTTTGAGCCTTTTTTCGGATTTGTCCGGAATCGGACAGGCGGCAGATTTCCCGCCCACTTTGAAAAAGTGTATCATGGAAAAGAGGAATAACTTCCGCTGGGAGTTGTATGACCTATGGGAGCTCCGACGAGACCGCACGAGTATCCGGAGGATGCCGTCCTCGTCAGGAAAGCCCAGCAGGGAGACATGGACGCCTTCGAGAGCCTGGTCCGGAAGTACCAGCAGAGGGTCTACGCCCTCTGCCGGCGCCTGACCGGGGCGCACCAGTCGGCCGACGACCTGGCCCAGGAGACCTTCATCAAGGCCTATTTCGCCCTGGCCCGGTTCGACGCCCAATGGCCCCTCTACCCCTGGCTCCGGAAAATCGCCCTCAACTCCGGGTTTAATTACCTCAAGACCCGGAGCCGGGAGAGGCCGCTCGAGGAAGGGTCGCTGGGGGCGCGGCGGATGCCTCTAGCCGCCCCGGCCGACGACCCGGAGGAACGGTTGGAGCGAGCCGAATTCCAGGCCAAGCTCGAGCGGGCGGTGGCGTCGCTGCCGTCCGACCAAAGAAGCGTCTTCGTCCTGAGGTTCCACGAGGACATGAGCTACGAGGAAATCTCCCGGACCCTCGACCTGCCGATCGGCACCGTCATGTCCCGGCTCAACCGGGCCCGACAGAAGCTGAAAGGCCTCCTGGCGGATTCCCTAGCGAGGGGAGCTTGAGATGAGACATCGAAAACTCCAGGAACTCATCGGGGCCTACGCCGACGGCGAGATCCGGGCGGCCGACCGCTCGCGGGTCGAGAAGCATCTCAAGACCTGTTCCTCGTGCCGGAGGGACCTCGAATTCATCCGGGACCTCGACCAACTTCCCAAAACGTCTCCCTCCGTTCCGCGCGAAGCGGAATACTGGGCCTCTTTTTCCGGACGCGTCCGGGCCGGGATCGACCGGCGGCAGGCCGGAGCCCCCGCATCCCGTGTTGCGGAGGTCGAGATGTTCCAGGATTCCTTCTTTCATCCAGAAAGCCGGACGAGAGCCAGGGCGGCGGTCTTCCCGCTGTCCCTGGCCGCCCATGCGGTGATCCTCCTCTTGCTCATCGTCCTTCCCTTGATGAGGACGGGGGATCTTCCGACGGTCGAGGTCTACAGCGCCTTTCTCGCGCCGCCTCCGCCCCCGCCGCCTCCGCCTCCTCCTCCGGCCAAGAAGAAGAGTGCGGCGGCGAGCGCGCGGATCAAACGTGTCCAGGCTACTGCCCCGGTTGAACCGGGGCGGCTCGTCGCGCCCGTCGAGATCCCCGAGCAGATCGCCGAGGAAACGCTCTCGGACATCGGCGTCGAAGGCGGCGTCGAGGGCGGCGTCGAGGGCGGGGTGGTCGGAGGCGTCTTGGGCGGTGTCGTGGGCGGCGTCCTGGGCGGTGTTGTCGGAGAGATGGAGGCCCCGGTGCGTGCCATCGGCGACGTCAAGCCGCCCAAGCTGGTCAAATCGGTCGACCCGCTCTACCCGGAGATCGCCCGCCAGGCCCGAGTGGAAGGCATCGTTATCGTCGAGGCGACGACAGACGTCTACGGGCGGGTCATCGGGGTGAAGGTCCTGCGGTCGATCCCGCTCCTCGACCAGGCGGCCATCGATGCCGTCCGGCAGTGGGTCTACGAACCAATGGTCATCAACGGCAGGCCTCGGCCGGTCATCTTCACGGTGACGGTCAGGTTCCAGCTGAAATGACCCCCCTCCTGGGGTGAGGAATATCCCCCTCCAAATCATCCCCGGCGAGGATTGTCAGCCCCGGCGTCCCATCCGATAGTAGGCTCTCGGAAAGATGGGGATGCCATGAGAATGCCCATGAGCCACGGGAAAAGCGACCGTGCCGGCCTCGCGGCCAGGTCCGCGGCCGGCGCCCTCTTGCTCCTTTTCGGCGTCTCGTTCCATCCCGGACCGGCCCGCGCCGAGACCATCGTCCGGCTCGAGGTCATGGCCGACAAGGCCGCCATCCATCTCGAGCCCGACGGCCGCAGTCCGGTGGTCGAGACCCTGTTCCGCGGGGCGATCTTAAGGCTGTCGAGCACCCTCAAGTTCCGGACCAACTGGTTCTACGTCTTCTTCGTCTCCTCGCGTTCGGGCCGGACGCTCGCCGGCTACGTCTTGGATGGGTTCGTCCGCAAGCTCAACTCCACCCTCAGGGTCGTCAACTTGACCCCCGGGGAGGACGAGATCGTCGACCCGAAGGAGATCGACCTGACGGGCGAGCCCATGCCCAAGGTGGAGTGGGGGAAGACAAAGGCGGGCATCCTGCGGGCCGAAGGCCGTCCGATCGCCCGCGAAGTTTCCGGGGGCCTCGAGTTCCTGAGCTATAGCCGCGACCTCCTGGGAAAGAAGTGCCTCCTCGCCTACGTCCTCAACGACGAGAAACTCGTCGCCGTCCGCCTCCATCTCCTCGAAAAGTACGCGGACAAGAACCGCTATATCGTCGATTACAACAAGATCAGGGATTTCCTCAACGAGAAAGTCGGCGAGCCGCGCTACGATAACGTCGTCTGGCGGGACCGGGCTTACGCCGAAAAGACCGAGGACTGGGGAAAAGCCCTCTCATCGGGGGGGGTGAGTCTTTCTTCGGAATGGGTTTTCCACGGCACCGGCCTGCGGCTCAGCCTGACCGGTGAGAACAACAACGTCCTTTTCGCCGCCGAAGCGAACGATATCAAGGCCAAGAATCCGGCCTCTTTCTAACCCTCCTTTCTGTCTTCGCCCCCTTCTCCGTACCCCCCGGAGAAGGGGGCCTCTGTTCAGGTCATCTCTTTCTGGACGAAGCTCATGCTGACGCGGTTCTTGCCCAGCCACTTGCTGTGCATCATGAGCTGTTCGGCGCGCTTAACGAGGGATTCGACCGTGTCGTAGCGGAGAACGAGGCTGGCGCCCATGGACACCATGGCGTTGAGCATCCCCGTCTCGGTCGTGATGTAGGATTCGGCGATGAGGAGGCGGAGCTTGTTGGCGACGATGTCCAGCCGGCTGTCGTCGATGTTGAGGAGGACGACCAGGAATTCCTCGGTGCCCCAGCGGCCGACAATGTCGAAAAAACGGATATTCTTGTGCAGGGTCCGGGCGACGGTCCGGACGATCTTGCTGGCGTTGAAACGGCCGTATTTTTCGAGGATCTTGCCGTAATTGTCGATGTCGACGTAGATCAACCCGAACGGCAGGCGGTATTTCTGGAATTCCTCCAGGCGCGTATTGAGCGTCATATCCAGGTATTGCTTGGAGGGGATCCCCGTTTCGGTCTCGACGAGGCCCATCTTCTCGAGTTCTTCGAGGCCGAGGGGAAGGGTGACCTTCGGCGCGGTGCTGGTGAACGTCTCGACGGCCCCGATGATCTCGCCGTCCTCCTTGAGCACAGGGATAATCCTGAGGTACGCCGGCATGCGGAACCCTTGCTTGTGCTGGAGATAGACGTCAAGCTCTCGCGGCGCGCCGTCCTTGAGGGTCATGGCGACGGGACACTTGTCCCGGCAGACGTTGACGCCGCCGAAATCCACGAACAGGGGGGGTTCCCCGAAGCAGGTCCTCCCCAGGATATGAGCTCCCTCGATCCCCGACATCCGCTCGGCCGCCTTGTTCCAGTAGACGACCTTCCTGTCCTTGTCCAGCCAGACGACCGCATCCTGCACCTGGTTGAGGACGCTGTTGCAGAGATTCTTGGCGGCTCCCTGGAAGATTTGGAGGATATTCTGTTCGGGCATGGCTTTTCCTTTTTTTCTTTCTCATTCTAAATCCCCCCCGGGATTTGTCAATCATTTTTTTAGTGTTCCGGCCGGTTGACCCGTTCGCCGCCGCTAAGTACCGCCCTTCAGGGGGGATGTGAAGCGAGGCTCAGGGTTAACCCCGAACAAACCCCGGCATTCATGCCGGGGAGTTTAGGGTTTGACACACCCCTAACCTCGTGTTATCCTACCGGCGCCGCCCAGGGGGTGCGCCGTCATGGACAAG
>Ga0315287_10001063_pt1 | contig 24811 bp, 27 predicted proteins | sample YL17G11_0_MG_FD_205037 | JGI IMG/M metagenome (GOLD analysis project Ga0315287, IMG submission 205037) | Sediment microbial communities from Yellowstone Lake, YNP, Wyoming, USA - YL17G11_0 | ecosystem: Environmental > Aquatic > Freshwater > Lake > Sediment | place: USA: Wyoming | collected... | reverse complement strand
CCTCCTGGGCGTCCCCCACGAACACCACGCCGTCCACGCCTTTCAGGATCAGTTTCCGGCTTGCGTCATAGAACACCTGGCCGGGAACGGTGTAGAGGTGGAACCTTACGCGGAATCCCCGGATCGCTCCCAGGCTCAGGGGCAGGAAATCGAAGAACAGGGTGCGCTCGGTCTCGGTCGCGAGCGAGATCATTTTCCCGCGCGCCTGGGGGTTGGTCTTTTCGAATATGTATTGGAGGTTGGTGGTCTTTCCCCCCAACCCGGGACCGTAATAGACGATCTTGCAGTTGATCTCCCGCGAGGAATAGTTAATAAAAGACATATATCAAATCTCCACTACCAAACTTTATTCCTTAAACAGGTTTTCAATGTCATCATCGGTTATTTCGGAGAACGGGCTGGCCTGCCCCGCGGTGGCCTCGGCCTCGGCCTTCTTCATCAGCCGGTCAAAGATGGCGCCCAGTTCCTCGCTGGACTTCTTCACCCGCAGTCTCACCAGTCCCAGGGTTGAGCGGTCGTCAAAGATGTCCACCAGGATCACGCGCTGGCCGATCAGGTTGATGTGCAGGTTGTCCTTCTCGCCCTCGTGGAACAGGATGGAAAACTCCTTTTCCCCGAGCAGCTTGGCCAGGCCTCCGGTGGCCGCGATGTTGCCCGCGGTGAGGGAGGCGAGCGAGGTTGTGTCCAGGTTCTCGGTCTCGCCCGCGGCCGCGATCAGCTGTCCGTTCTTGTCCACCAGGAATACCATGCGCGAATTGGAGTCCTTGACCAGCTTCTCGAGCACGGCCGAGATCTGCTTAAATTCCTCTTCATACATTACAAAGCCGGGAGCACCCATAACTTGCTCTCCTTTTTAAAAGTGCTTACTAGCCTAACATATCAAAATTGCAAAAGCAATGCAAGCAAATTATCTACAATCCGGGCAAACTGTCAATTTTTCGTACCCAACCCCGGTTTTCCTGCTCATCCACTCCAGCTCGAACTTGGGCGCCCAGAACCTTCCGCACTTGCCGCATTTCTCCATCTTGAAGCTCTTGCCCCAGATCTTGCGCTCGTCGCCCGACTCGCTCATCACGATATGCCCGGTCGGACATACAAACGCGCACGCCCCGCACCCGATGCACACCGCTGAAGGCTCCGCGAAGGCCGGGCCCACCTTCTTGTAAACCCCGCGCATCCAGAAGCCCAGCGCCTCCACCCCGACCACCTCCCGGCAGGCCCTGACGCACAAGCCGCACAGGATGCACTTGCCGAAGTCGGTGTCCGCGCCGTAGCGGCTCTTCTCGATGCCGTGCTCTTTTGCCAGTTCCGACAGCCCGTCCGCCTCAGGGTTGCGCGCCAAAAGCAGTTCCAGGACCGTCCTCCGAACCAGCATAACTTTATCCGACCTGGTCTCAACAATCAAGCCCTCGTCCACCGGGTACAGGCAACTGGTCACCAAACGGCTCCGGCCGGCCGGTTCCCAGCGGATCTCGCACATGCACAACCGGCACCTTCCGTCCGGGCTGACCTGGTCGTTATGGCAGAGCGTGGGTATGTCAGACCCGTTGCGCCGGGCGACCCCCAGCAGGTATTCCCCCTTGTCCGCCTCCACCTGCCTGCCGTCAATTGATATCTTTACCATGCTCATCTATAACCTCACTTCTTAATAACCGCGTCTTGATTGCAGACATCAAAGCAGATGCCGCACTTGATGCAGATGTCCTGCTTGATGGTGTGCAGCTTTTTCTTTTCGCCTTTGGCCGATCCGGTCGGGCAGTGGATTTCGCACAAGTGGCATCCGTTGCAGGTCTTGGGGTCGATGGTGAAGGTGATCAGCGAGGTGCACACCCCGGCCGGGCAGCGCTTTTCCTTTACGTGCGCCTCGTATTCCTCCCGGAAATAGGTGATCGTGCTCAGGACCGGCGCGGGCGCGCTCTGGCCCAGGCCGCACAGGCTGCCGATGGCCATGGCTCTGCCCAGCTCTTCCAGGGTGGTCACATCGTCCATCGATCCTTTGCCCTCCGAGATTTTGGTCAGGATGTCTTTCATCCGGCGCAGGCCCTCCCGGCAGGGAACGCACTTTCCGCAGCTCTCTTCCTCCAAAAACTTCACGTAGTAGAGAGCGATGTCCACCATGCAGTCGGTCTCGTCCATCACGATCATGGCGCCCGAGCCCATCATGGACCCGGCCTTGACCAGCTCGTCAAAATCAACCGGCATGTCAATCAACTTCTCCGGGATCACGCCCCCGCTCGGGCCCCCGGTCTGGATGGCCTTGAACTTCTTGTCGTTCTTGATGCCCCCGCCCACGGTGAAGACCATGTCGCGGAGCGTCACGCCCATGGGCACTTCCACCAGGCCCGAGTTTTTCACCTTGCCCACCAGCGAGAACACCTTGGTGCCCTTGGAGCCTTTGGTGCCGATGCCCGCGAACCAGTCCGGACCGCGGTTGATTATCTCGGGCACGCACGCGTAGGTCTCGACATTATTCAAATTGGTGGGCTGGTCCCAAAGGCCCTTGTCCGAGGCGTGTATGTATTTGGCGCGCGGCTCCCCGGGCCTGCCTTCCAGGCTCCGCATCAGCGCGCTCGATTCCCCGCACACAAACGCGCCCCCGCCCCGGTTGATCTGGACGTCAAAGTCAAACCCGGAGCCCATGATGTTTTTCCCGAGGAACCCGGTCTTGCGCGCCTGGTCCATGGCGATCAGGAGGTTGGCCACGGCCAGCGGGTATTCGTTCCGGACGTAGAAAAACCCCTGCGCCGGAGACTTGCCTTTGGAGATCGCATAAGCCGCGATGATCATGCCTTCCAGGATCGAGTGCGGGTCGCCTTCCATTGTGGACCGGTCCATGAACGCTCCCGGGTCGCCCTCGTCCCCGTTGCACAGGATGTATTTGATCTTGCCCTCGGCCTTGCGCACCGAGTCCCATTTCTTGCCGGTGGCGAAACCGCCCCCGCCCCGGCCGCGCAGGCCCGAGCGCTTCATGCTTTCAATGATATCTTCGGGCTTCATCTTGAGCGCTTTTTCCAGGGCCGTGTATCCTCCGCGCGCGATGTAATCTTCGATCCGGTTCGGGTCTATGAACCCGCAGTTCCGGAGCGCGACCCTCATTTGTTTTTTAAGCATCTGGTGGTCGAAGAACAGCGGGATGCCGTCGAGTTTGCCGTCTCCCACGATCCCCAGGGCCAGTTCCGGATGAGGGTTGTCCTTGAGAAGATAATCTTCCAGGATGGTCTTCAACTTGCGCGGGTTGACCGATTGATAGCTGATCCGGGGCTTGCCCGGCTTCTGGATGTCCACCAGCGGCTCAAAACAGCAGGGGCCGATGCAGCCAACCTTAATAACTTCCGCGTCCACATTCAAAGTCTTGAGCGTGTCCGGCAGCATCTTCAGAAGCTCGCCCGCGCCCGCGGCCATTCCGCAGGTGGCCGCGCCCACATAGATCACGGGCTTGTCCGGGTTCAGCCGCTTTTCGTACTGAGCTTTGGACTCTGCTTGTATGTTTTTGAAATCCAAATTCGTTCCTCCATCCTATCGCTTTTTGGAACTCTTCTTTTTAGAAATCGTTTTCTTCGGCTTTGATGTTTTTTTAGCCTTTATACTTTTTACTTTTGCCTTGGCTTTTGCAGCCTTTGCAGGTTTTGCAGGAGCGACTTTTGCAGGCGCGGGTTTGGGAGCCGCTGCCTTGGGCGCTGTTGCCGGCGCCGCTGCTGCCTGCGGCCTCTGCTTGGCCACCAGCGCCTTCACCTTGGACGGCTCCTGCCTACCCGCGACATTGCCGTCAATGATCACCACCGGCGCGAGCGCGCATGCTCCCACGCAGTTAACGGTCTGGAGCGTGAACTCGCCGTCCTTGGTGGTCTCGTCAACCTCAACCTCCAACTCGCGCTTGAACGCGTCCACGATCCGGGGACCGCCCTTCAAATGGCAGGCAGTGCCCAGGCAGACATGGATGATATGCTTTCCCTTGGGCTTCAAGCTGAACGCGCGGTAAAAAGTCGCGACCTCTGAAACCCGGGTGAGCGGTAGCTGGAGCTTTTCCTGGAGGTGCACGAGCGCGGGCCGGGGAAGGTAATTATATTTCCCCTGGATGTCCTGCATCATCGGTATGAGGAAACTGGGGTCTGCGCTCCATTTCTGGATCACGCCGTCCAAAAATTTCAGGTCAACTGCTTCTTTCGGATTTGCTTGTGTTTCCATATCTCACCTTTATCTTTATCTTTCCTTTCCGCCCTTTTCAGTTTTAATGCAATCTACTTGTGATTATCACCAAAACCGCCATTGCCGCGCTTAAGAAACCAAACGCGATCCATATGACCACCATTTCCTGTCTGCGCGCTTTTGGCTCCCTTCTGATATAAGAATTCACAGTCTTCTCCCTATAGTCCTTATTTTTAAAGTACCGCTCCCTCAAAAACACAAAGACAAATAATATCCCCCATAGCGGCCAAATAGAAGAAATTGCGGCTCCCCCGAACGCTTCTAAACTCCGCGTGAAAATTCCGCAAACAACGTTGAACAATATGATTGCGCCCAATCCGACGATCAGCCATTGTTTCTTTACAATCTTCCATGCCTGTTTTTCTTCTTCCGTCCAACTCTCTTGCCCCTGTTTCATTTCCAAAATGTTCTTTAAATATTCTCTGCGTCCTCTGCGTCCTGTCGATTTTCGACAGGACTGCGGTTCACTATTTCTTCACATTCTCGCACTTTGCGCGCAGTTTTTCGTATTCCTCGTCCACCCGCTTCTGGATGCGCTCGACATCCTGATCCATCAAATGCCGGAACCTTCCCTGGCCCTTGAAGTAGGTTTTCATGGGCGGCCGCTCCGTGTATTCAAAAGTCATATAATATTTTCCATGAATGACTTCGTAGAGCGGGAAAGACCCGGTCTCCACCGCGAGCTTTCCGTAGCGGATGGCGTGGTTGGTCGGGATCCTCCACCCGGTCGGGCACACGCTCAGGCAGTGGACGTAAGCGGGGCCCGGGGTTGCCGCGGCTTTCCTCACCTTCTCAAAGAGGTCGATGGGGTAGCTGGAGCACGCGGTGGCCACATAGGGTATGTTGTGCGCGGCCATTATCTCGGCCATGTTTTTCTTCCAGGTCTCCTGGCCGAGCTTCTTTTTTCCCGACGGGCTGGTGGTGGTCGAGGCGCCGTACGGCGTCTCCGAGCTCCTTTGGATGCCTGTGTTCATGTAGGCCTCGTTGTCGTAGCAGACAAAGACCATGTCGTGGCCGCGCTCCATTGCGCCGGAGAGCGCCTGGAGCCCGATGTCCGCGGTGCCGCCGTCTCCGGCCATGCCCGCGATGGTGATTTTCTTGCGCGGTATTTTTCCCTTGCGCATGATTGCTTTCAGGCCGGACTCAACCCCGGACGCGACCGCGGCCGCGTTCTCAAACGCGACATGTATCCAGGGTATCTTCCAGGCGGTGGTGGGGAGCGGGGTTGACACGATCTCCATGCACCCGGTTGCCATGGCCACGATCGAGTTCCTGCCCAAGGCCTTGGCCACGATCCTCACCGCCAGGGCCTCTGCGCATCCCTGGCAGGCGCGGTGCCCCTGGGTGAAGTATTCCTCCTTGGGCATCATTAACGGAGCGAAATGTTCTATTCTTCTCATCCTCTTACTCCATAGATTTCAAATTCGTCTTCCTTGCCGTTCGCAACCTTGCTCTTGGCGCGCTCCACCATCTGCCAGAAATCGTCGGGCTGAACGTCCCGGCCTGCAAGACCCGCGATGAAATTGACCACCTTGGGCCGCTTCTTCTCCGAATAGAGCGCGCTCTTGACCTCAAGAGCCACCGGCCCGCCCACGCCCCCGAAGACCATGGCGCGGTCGACCACGATCAATGTCTCCGCGTTCTTGACCGCGGCCTTGAAATGCTCGAACGGGAACGGCCTCCAGAGCCTTAGCGACACCAGCCCCACTTCCTGTCCGGTCTCACGCATCTCGTCGATGGCGAGGGTGGCGGTCTCTCCGATCGAGCCCATGGTCAGGAACAGAATTTTTGCATCATCCGCCTTGTATTTTTCAACCGGCGAGTAGCGCCTTCCGCAAACTTCATACAGTTCGTCCCAGGCTTTTTCAATGGTCGGAACGGTTGCCATCAGGGCGTGCTCCTGGGCCATCTTGCACTCGGTGTATATTTCCGGAGGCCCGTAAGCGCCCATGGTCAGGGGATGGTCGGGGTGCAGGGTGTGGATGGGCTTGAACGGGGGCAGGAATTTTTTTACCATGTCGTCAGTCCAGAACTCGATCGGCTCGATGGTGTGGGTCACGATGAACCCGTCCATGTTGAGCATCACCGGGTGGCTGACCTTGGGGTCCTCCCCAACCCTAAAGCTCCAGAAAATATGGTCGTAGGCCTCCTGGCCGTTCTCAACAAAAACCTGCACCCAGCCCGAGTCCCGCACCATCATGACATCCCCGTGGTCGTTCCAGATCGAGAGCGGCGCGTTGAGCGAGCGGTTGGACACCACCATCACGATGGGCAGGCGCATGGCTGAGACGCAATAGACGATCTCGGCCATGAGCGCGAGTCCCTGGGAGGCGGTGGCGGTGAAGGTCCGGGCGCCCGCGGCCGAAGAGCCCGCGCACACGCTCATGGCGGTGTGCTCGGACTCCACGGGGATGAACTCCGCGTCCAGCTCCCCGCTTGCGACCAACTCGGACAAATGCTCAACGATGTGGGTCTGGGGCGTGATCGGGTACGCGGAGATCACGTCCGCGTCGCACTGCTTGACCGCCTCTGACACGGCCAGGCTGACTTCGATCCCTTCTTTTTTTCTGGCTTGCTCGGTCATTTGCCCTCCACCATTTTTATCGCGCTGGTCGGGCACTCCTGGCTGCAGATTCCGCAGCCCTTGCAATAATTGTTGTCGCCCGCGAAATACCCGGTGTCTTTTTGCTTGACCGCCATGTCCGGGCAGTATGAGTAGCACAGCCCGCACTTGACGCACACGGCCTCGTTCCATTCCGGGTGGCTGGACTTCCAGTCCCCGGTCTTGTACTCCGCGGCGCTCCCCGGGCCGGTCACAACAAAACCCGGCTCCAGTTCCTGCCACTTCCATTGATCGCCCGGCTTGGTCATTTATCCCTCCAGCTTCAATTCTTCGTAAGCGCGCTTGCAGGCCTTGAGGTTGATGTCCGCGACTTTTCCGAAACGGTCCCCGAACGGCTCGTCCATGCTTTCCAGCTTGACCATGCCGCTCACTTTTAAAAGCGCGCCGAGCATGGCCGTGTTGGTGATGGCGAGCTTGAGCACTTCTCTCGCGATCTTGCTGGCGTCGACCGTGGCCACTTTGCACGCGAATTTATTTTTCTTCTTGAGGTCCTTGGGGCTGAGTTCGGAATTGACGATCAAAGTGCCGTCGGGCTTGAGGCCCTTGGTGGGGTCCAGGACATCCAGGAGGCTCGGGTCCAGCACCACCACTATGTCCGGCTGTTTGACCTGGAACCGGTGCCGGATCCGGGAGTCGGACACCCGGCAGAAAGCCAGCACCGGAGCGCCCCTCCGCTCCGGGCCGAACGCCGGGAACGCCTGCGCCCATTTGCCCTCTGATACCGCGGCCTTGGCCAGGAGTTCGCCGGTGGTGACCGCGCCCTGGCCCCCTCGTCCGTGGAACCTGATCTCGATCATTTACTCTCCTTATAAATCGCTTATCCCAACCCTCGGAAAACTCAACTTAAAGATTCTAGAATCTTGCGGGAAAATGTCAAACCGGGAAGGGTTTTTAGGGAACAATCCCCCTGGGTCTAACCCCGGCTCATTTCATGCCGGTGATCAGGCAGGTCATGGGCACGGAGAGCAGGCGCTGGGTGCGGAGTTTTGCAAAGCCTGCGGTTTGCATCCAGGACCGGATGTCGGCCTCCGGGTAGGCCCGGGTCCCGCTGGTGAGGAAGAACATCAGTTCGTTGAACCCACCGGCCATGGAAAGATTCTTCTCGCCCTTGCTGTGCTCGGAGTCCAGGACCACGAGTTTGCCTTTGGGGTTGAGCGCCGCGAATGCTTTTGCCATGGCCTGTTGGCATTCTTCCTTGGAGAGGTTGTGGATGATGTTGAAGAGCAGTACCAGGTCGTATCCCGTTCCCCAGTCCGCGGTCCTCAAATCCCCTTCCCGATAGCTCACCCGGTCGGACATCTTCTGCTCTTCCACAATCTGTTTTCCAACTTTCGCCGCTTCTGCAAGCTCAAGCACCTCGGCCTTGAGCGCGGAATATTTTTTGCAAAAGGACATGCTGTAAACCCCGTGCCCGCCCGCGACATCCAAAAGCTTCCTGGCCGCGGAATCAAGCTTGACCTTCCAGGCGATCTCCTTTCCGGTGTAAAAAGCAAAAGTGGCGAGTCCGCGCATGTACCTCTCCCAGAACTCGGGCGGCTGGTTTCCATGATGCAGGTCCGCGGTCTTGCCGGTGATCACGCTCTCTTCCATTTTGGCCATGACTTCCCAGATGTCCTGGAAAAAAAGCACGGCGTCGCGCACGGAATGTTTTGAGGATTTGAGCATCCATTTTTTGGTCAGCTTGGAGTTGGAGTAAACGCCCTTGCCGCGCGTGAGATAGCCGAGACCGTTGAGCGCGTTGAGCAGGGTCTCCATTCCCGTCAGGCTGCAGTTGGTCTCTTTGGATAACTGCTGTGCGTTTTTTGCTCCGGCTTCCAATGCCTCAAACACGCCCAGCCGGGTCCCGGCGATGATGCACCTGCTCGCGCCCATGCCCCACGCGCCGATCACGAGCGGGGTCGGCAAAAGCCCGGATGCTGACGCAATTGTTTCCAAAACCCCTTCCGGGACCGCTTCGATGCGCATGGAACCCTCCTGAGAATTGTGAATCCGTTCTTCGAAAATCCCCGCCCTTCAATCAAGGGCAAGGCAGCCCACTCCGCCGAAGTAGCTTCGGCTACGAAGGCTGGAAGCCTTGCCCCTACAAAAAATGGAACCCCGGTTCATTTGATCCCGGGCAGGGGTTTGCCGTCCGTGGAATCGGGGATTTTCCAGCCCTGGATTTTCTCGATGGTGGGCGCGACATCCTTGGCATAGACTTGGGTATCGATGATTGCGGGCTGGTTCCCGGGCGCGCTCACGATCAGGAGCGCGGTCTGGGTTTCAAAACTGCCGTGGCCTCCGATGAAGAAGCCCCATTCGGGCAGTTTGATCGGGACATCTGTCATGCCCAGGTTTCCCAGGCCGAAATTCTGGACTTTGAATTTGTAATTGGGCGCGGTGAGTATGAGCAGGTCCGCCCAGTAAACTTCTCCGGGCCTGCGGTGCTCCACGTAGTAGTCGCTGTAATATTCCTTGGGCAGCATCCACTGCTTTCCCGTGGACTTGTCAAACCCGGTCTTCATCTCCTCGCGGTTGAAAACGATCACCGGGCATTCCTCCTGGCCGGTCACCGGATTTTTTATCTTCCAGGACTCAAGGGCGGCTTCCACATCGGGGATGATTTTCGGGTCGTCCTTGCGCGCGGCCACAAACCCGATCGATGTCGCGGCTCCGAAGAAGAACTCGGTTTTGGGGGAGCGTTTGCAAGCAGTCCTGAGTTGGCGGCGCATGTCCAGGGCTTGGCGGATATGGGTGACCATGGCGTGGTCGGACTCCACGACCAGGATGACATCATCCAAGGAACCGCGTTCCTCAAGAGCGTCCATGAACCTTCCCACCTGGGAGTCGGCCTCGCGCACCACGTTGAGTATTCCCTGCCGGGTGGCGCGGGAATCGAACTTGGAGACATCATCGATGACATCCGGAGTCCCGCGGCCGTCCCATTCCGAGGGGTCGAACGCGGACCCGTATGCGTGTCCGGCGTCGTCCACCGCGGCGAGCAGGATGTAGAAAACATCCGGGTCTTCGTTGTTGATCTCGGCAAGCGCGGCGTCCATCACCCACTTGTCAGGCGGGAACTGGGAGGGGGACGCGCCCATTACTTTGGCCAGCACGTAGTATTCGCGTTTGTCCTGCGGCTCTTTGAGTCCCGCGGGGTTCCCCAGGTTGTGCTTCATGTTGGGTCCCGGGGTGAGCACGGTCTTGACCACTTTTTTTAAGAACGCCCTGGGTTCTGTTGCCTGATCACCGGTGGCGGGAACGAATTCCGGGACCGAACTTCCAATTATTATCCGGTCGAGCTGGTATTCCGGGAAATCCATCATCTGCGGCACCCAGTTTTTTCCGGACGCGAACGCGTTCCAGACTTTGGGGTTTGCGGCCTTGGCGGAATTGTAAATGGAGTCCACGAATTTCCCGCTGTTGTAAATTGTGATCGGCGCTTTCAAATTGCTGTTGCCGATCAGAATGGGTTTCCCTTTTTCATCAAATCCCGCGAAAACCGCTCCCACCATGGGTATTCCCGAGGTCCCGGTCAAGGTCCCGGCCAGATAGTTGAAATGGTTGTTGTCCGTGGCCGCGATGATATGCACCTTGTTTTTGGGGTAGAACACGGCGCGGTCCGCGAGCCGGTGAAGGTTGGGCATGAGCCAGTCGCCCTCTTTTCCGGTCCCGGCGCCCGCGGCATTCAGCTTCATGTATTCGGGATTGAGGGAATCGATGGAAATGAAATAGACCTTTCTGTGCAGCGCGGTCTCCGCGGCGATTGTCAAGACATCCTTGAATTTGTTGTCCGCAAACGCCTCGACCAAGACTTCCACGGATTCCCCGGCGCGGAGCGCGGCCCCGGGGGATACGGTCAGGGTCACATCCCGGAACTCTCCCGCGGGAAGGCCGGTGATGGTGTCATCCGAGATTTTTATTTTCCATGACCCGGTTTTGTTTTCATCGATTGAGAGCCCGATGTTCGCGGGATTGCCCCAGATATTTTTGACCCGGATGATGTAGGTGGTGATCTCCCCGGGCCGCACCAGGTGGGGCCGGAAAGTTTTTGCTCCTTTTTCCGAGGGCGTGGAAATGAAATCCGCGCCGGTCTGCGCGAAAAGCTGGCCGGAAAAAAGCATCAAGAGTGAAAAAATTAAAAGGCCTTTTGCGGAATTCAATTGTCTCATTGTCATCATCCCCCTGGCTTAAAATTTTTCCCAAAATAGCACAACCGAAATTCATTCGCAAGCCGGGGGATGAAAACATTCATGGCACAATAAAATCAGCGGGGAGACATCGGGTTAATTATGCCTCCCCGCCACTCGCTAGAGGGGGTTCCGGTTCGGGTTTTAGCAAAGCATTAATCGACCTTATTCAACTCGTTTTATGTCTTGGGCGGAGTATTTGAAATCGGCTGTTTGCATTCGGCCTGGCAGGTGCTGAAGCCGAGCCCGCAATACACTCCGCACCTGCTCAAGACCGCGGTGCCGATCGGGATCAGTCCCAGCGCTCCCCACCAACTCCTGAAGTATATGCCCGCGCCGATCGCGGCCAGGCCGATCAAGAGCCTTATTATCCTGTCTATGGTCCCCACATTTTTTGCAAACATGGTCGTCGCCTCCTATTCACTCTTTTGGCGCCTGGTATTTGTTCCGGAAAAAGACCTGGTCAAAAGGCAGCCGCTCGGGCCGCTCTTTTTCGATCTTGGCCTGCTTCTCGGTTAAGAGCGGGCCGATGGATTCAGCATGCTTGCCCACATTGACCAAAGTGATCACGGTCATGTCCTCGGGAATGCCCAAAATCTCCCTGGCCATCTTGGGGTCGTATCCCGCGACCGGGTGCGCCACCAGCCCCAGCTCGGTTGCGCGCAATACCAGGAAAGCGACCGCGGCGCCGGTGTCGTAAAGATAATATTCGCGGCCGTCGGCCATGACGCAGTCCATGTCTTTCTTGGCAAAGACCGCGATGATCATGGACGCGGCTTTTATCCAGTCGTTGTTCCTGCTGAGCGCGGCGTGCATTTTTTTGAGCATGTCCGGGTCATAAACGAACACGAACCGGGCGGGCTGGAGGTTGTTGCAGGTGGGCGCGAGCGAAGCCGCCCGGCTTAACTCTTTGATGATGTCCTCGGTGATTTCCACCGGCACCAGCGAGCGGTATGCCCGCCTGGTCTCGATTGCTTCTTTGACATCCATTGAGTGTCGCCCCCTTTTGTTCCTCTATTTTCCGGCCTTGATTGCGGCCAGCACCTCTTTGATGTCCGGCAGCTGCGCGATCGGGTAAACCTTCACCCAGACCGCGGCCCCGTTTTCATCGAGCAGGATGTTGGCGCGCTCGGAAATGCCGTCTTTTTCGCGGAATATTTCCAGTTCTTTTGCCAGGCCCCCGTGCGGCCAGAAGTCAGCCACCAGCCTGGTCTTGATGATGCCCAGTTCTTTTGCCCACGCGGTCTTGCTGGGGACCGAGTCCACGCTCAAGCCGAGCGCGACTGTGTTCATTTTTTCAAACTCTGAGAAATTGGCCTCCAGCGCCTGCATTTGCAGGGCGCAGACCGAGGTCCAGGCCAGGGGATGAAAAGACAGCAGAACTTTTTTGCCCTTGAGATCGCTTAGCTTTATTTGCTTCCCGAAATGATCGGTAAGGTTGAAATCCTGAAGTTTGTCTCCGACTTTTATCGCCATCTTCGCCACCCCCTTCTTTTTCCCATAGCTCTGAAGTTCAACTATTCTTAATCAAAAGCTAAGCATCGGAAAAGGGGTTGTCAATGGTAAAAGGAGCAAGTGGAGTTCGCCGAACGGGCCGCATGTGCTATTGGCAAAGCAGGGACTCAAATGCCCTTCATTTCGTCAAATGTCAAAAGTCAAGGTTTGATTTCCAGACCGCCATTCATTTGCCGATTCCTTTGGTGACAACATTCACCTCAGCTTCGGTTTTCCCGGCTTTTTCGGCCTTTTCGGCCTTTTCGGCTGAGGCGTAGGGAGCTCGGCTGCGGTGATACGGATCAGCTCGCAGAGCCTCTCGGCGTCATCGAGCTCTTCCGCGTCGACCAACATGGAAGGTTTTGCGCCTGGGTAGGCCTTGCCTTCCCTGAAACGCTCGCCGACCAATGCTTTGCCGGCAGGGGTTATCTTTACAAACAACTGGTTGTCGCACACCAGCGCGACGACCTTTTCCTCGCAGTACAGCGCGTATTCGCCGAACATTTTACGCGCCCGGACGTTGGGCAGGGCTGAAAGCTGGTCAAGCAAGAAGTCGATCGTGCTTTGACTGGTTGTCATAATAACCCGTCCTGATTTTCCTGCTTCCCGATCATCCGGTTTCAGCCCCCTATTAAATTTCAAAGCTTGTAATTATGATCCATTTTATCGAATGGGATTGATTTGGGCAACAGGCCCTCAATATCTGACCCTAATCGTCCAATATCTTCCTGACTTCCTTTCCTGCGGAGACCGCTGAAATTTTTTTGCCGATCTCCGGCTGGGCGAAGCCGCCGGACATGATGATCTTGAAGGCGTCTTCCACGCTGAGGGCGATTATTTTCACGTCCTCCTCCGGGACCATCATGAAGAAGCCGGTGGTGGGATTGGGGGTAGTGGGCACGAACACGGCGTAGAGCTTTTTAGTATCGATCTGCTCCGTGAATATGGGATTAACCTCTTTGGAGAGGAAGCCTATGGACCAGAACCCGGGCCTTGGGAACTGCACCATCACCACCTGGGTGAAGCTCTCCTTGGTGGAGATGATGGCCTGGAGCAGTTGCTTGAGTCCGGAATAGATGGCGCCGATGAGCGGGATTTTTTTGACCATCCTTTCCCCGATCCCCAACGCCCACCTCACCAACCGGAGCTTGGTGACCAGGCCAATCAGGCTGGTCAAAGCCATCAAGGCAAGGAGGACGACCGCGAACTCCAGGAAGTGGATTGCTTTGGTCACCCAGCGCTCGCTCCAATTCGGCAGGACCTGGTAGAGCAGGTCCAGGGCCCACAACGGGACCAGGGGATACACCACCACCTTCCCATACACCCACCGGGAGAGGACCACCAATACGTAGAGCGAACCCGCCAGCGGGACCACCACCAACAGGCCCGAAAAAAAGTTGTCCCGGAAAAATTTCCGCACTTTGACCCACCAATTCATGGTCTAGCTCCAAAAATCTCTGATCGGGAACCCATCCCCTTTCCACGTCGCAGAGGCGGTTTGCTCCCTTTCCAATGTTCGCAATGTTCGGGGGCCTGACCCTGACATTTGGCTATTGAATTTGTTTTGCCGGTTTGTCATCACCGAAAACCCCTCTTGAGGGTTCAGGACAGGATCCACCATAGGGCCAGGGCGGTGATGATGATTATGGCTGCGATGGCGGTCAGGCCGTAGATGGCGTCCCGGTCCCCGCTCGCTTTGTGCTCCTTGACCTTTTCCGAGAACATCTCGATGGCTTTCTCGGTCTCGCGGTCCGGGACTTTGAGCTTCAGCTTCATGACAATGGCATCGAGCCGGAGGGCGGCAGCGTCTGAGACCTTATAGTCAATTCCAGAATCATCCAGCATGGAAACGCACCGGAGTCCGGCATCGATCAGCAGCTTGCCGTGGTCGGGCATGAACCCGTTTTTCAAAAGCTTGACCAGCATTTTGTTGTCGTGGGAGACAAATAGGCCGTGATATTCCTCCAAAGCCCGCTTCTCCTTATCCATATTGTCCATCAACGCGGAGGCCGCGCCGCAGTATTTGCAGACCAGCCCGTCCAGGGCCGCGCCGCAATGCGAGCACTTGGCTGGAGGCATTTATCTGCTCCCCTGATAGTCCATGACCATCTTAAGGAAGATTATAACGGTATCTCAACACCCGGTCAAAATTTTTTCCTCAATCACGCGGGCGGATTGCACGCAAGAACTGGGCGCGCCCCTGTCAAACGCTTTTTTCCGGCGTAACTTTTGCGCTCAAGTCCCTTTGGGTCCGGAAGCCACACCCAGGACCAGGGCGCTCAATCCGTGGAGGATTATGCCGATGCCCCAGCCCATGGCCATGTACATCACCCAGAAAAATCCGGGCGTCAAATACAGGCTGACCACGAGCATCAGCAAATTAACCGTCAAATAAACAGCCAGGTGATAATAGAACCCGGTCTTTAACCCGGTCGCGGCCCGGGCTATGGTGTCATTGTAGAGAAAGTCCCGGTCATTGCCGCCCTTTTGGATTGAACACGCTTTTTCGTTTTCCATTGCAAACTCCTTTCGCCCGGAAAATCGCCGGGCGCCACCCTATTCGATTTTCCGGTCCGGATCTTTTTCGGTTGCGGGCTTTTCCTCGCCCGGAGCGTGGCTGCGCTCAAGGAGCCAGGCATCTATGACTTCCTGGTCAAACCGGATGATGCGTCTGCCCCCGTTCACACCCAAATTGATGTATGGGATGTGATCCTCCATAACCCATTCATGGATCGTATTTCTGGAAACCCCCAGGTAATGAGCCACCCATTTGACATTCTTCAATGACCTTTTTAGTTTGCCTTTCTCGTCATTTTCGTGCCTCATTTTACTCCTCCTTTACCTATTATGCCCATATAATACCATATTGTCATGTTTTGTCAAGATTTTTCTCGAAAAATAACTCTTTTATGATTTAAATGGTTGATTTTATTAATAAAATATTTTGGATTGTCAATAGAAAAAGGCAGGAAAAAGTTCAGGGATTGGCGGACTTTATTACCTTAAATTTATAGGCGCAACTTCTTCCTCTTTTCCGCAAGGCAGGACTTCGGGGCACCGGTTAGTCACAACTCATTTCTCACCGTAAAGAACGCATCCTACTTCGTCCTGCAATGCAGGACTTCGAAGGACAAGAAGGACGCAAAGAAGAAAATTTATTTTTACCGCAAAGTCGCCAAGGCACAAAGGGTTTTTCCCAATTCTTTTAAATGTCATTTCCGCGGAATCGGAAATCCGGGATTACGATTGGGTTTTTGTAAAATGTGATATGGATTACAACTGCTAAGTCCTAAGTCAAGCTCTGACCCCAAATTCTATTTGACTTTGTCATAGTCATACACGGCGACCATTTTGCGGATGCCCTCCATGTATCCGTTGAGGGTGGTCTTGGCGAGCGCGTTCTGGATGAAGTCGGGCATGGGGATCGAGGTCTCCACGATCGGGGCGTAATAGTAAATGGTCTTGGCGCCGTCTTTGTAAGGCTCGATATATTCGAAGCCTTCTATATTCTTCAGGCCGCGCATGGCTTTTTTGACCGGGATCTTTTGCTGGTTGAATTTTTCCACCTGGCCGTCAGTCACCAATGTCCAGTCCTGGCGTTGATTTGCATAATCGAACTTCACATCCAGGGTATAGTCGATGGTCAAATAAATTACCTTGAGCTGGCTTTCGATCAAAGAGTTCCCGATCTTGTCTTTGCTGGCCGGGGGAACGAAGACATGGATGGTCTTATTGTATTCGAGGTTGGGCACATATTTTCCCATGGCGTCCCAGTCCAGTAGCACCTGCCAGACCTTGCTGGGAGAGGCATTCAGGATCATTACACCCACCACCCGCTTTTTGATGCCTTTGCCCTCGACTTTGTATTCCTTCTCAAAGGTCTGGATCTCTCCGGCCAACAATTTCTTTTCATCCAGCTGGTAATTGAATTTTTGGACCTGGGCGTTTAAGGAATTTGCCGGCGCCGCCAACAACATAACGGAGAGCGCCATCAGCATTGAAAGCCACAGGATATTTCGCCTTTGGTTTTTCATTTTTTCCATATTAAACTCTTTTCTGCTTTTATTTTTGCCGGGACCATTTGATAAAAAGGATCGAGTAAGGTATCAGCAACAGGGCTTCCAGCCAGATCAGGTTGATGAAGACCGCGCTCGTGAAAAAATCCGTTAACGGGAAAACCGCGCCATTAACCCAGTCATCGCCCGTGCCCGGGTAAAGCAGTCTCCGGAATCCGGAGCCGTCCCAGCCGATGGTGGCCAAAAACCCGGCCGCCACATTGCTCCAGACCACCTGGGCCGCGGCCACCAAGGTCTTTTCTTTTTTGAGCAGGCTGTTCGTGACATGGAAACCGAGCGCCCCCAGAATTATAACGGCGATCGCATAGAGGCTCATGAACCAGGGCGGGTATCCGGAAATGTTGTTGACCACGAACATTGACTCCCAGGCCGGGAAGCGCAAGGTCAGGTACAAAATTTGAGGGACAAACCCGAGCGAGAGCCAGAGTATGGTTGCCAGGAAATATTTGTTGACCAAAGGATGGGGCTCGGTCTTCAATTTCCGGCTTGCAGCAATGGCCAGGCCGGACGCCAGCCCGTATGAAAAAAATAAATCAGTCTGTAACATCAGCCGCCTCCCATGTATTTAAGACAACTCCATTCCCAAACAGTTTTAGCGAAACACCCGGTTCCTGAATTTATAAAAATTCGCCAGGGCGATTTGATAGGGAAACCTGAACGCCTCTAAAGGGTTCTCCCCGAGCAGGGGTGACGGGATTCGAAAATAGTATGGAGCCAGGAGCGTGAATATGGGGATCCCGACCGGGCATCCCCAGAGACGGCGGGTCTTGCCCTTGACCCTGCCCTTGACCTTGGTGCAGTTCCCGATCAAGAGCACCGGCAAACCCTGGCCGTCAACATCGCCTTCATACTCGCCCACCACCATGGCCACGGGCCGGGCCTTTTTGATCGATCCCGCCTGATAGGCGTCAAAGCCCGCGAGCCCGCCCTTGAGCGTGTTGATGCAGCCTCCCCAGCAGGGTTCATTCCCGCCCGGGTGATTGCCGATAAAGAAGCGGATCGGAGTGTCAAGTTTTTCAAGGTCCGAAAAGCTGTAGTCAAAATCCCTGGTCTTCTCCCGGATCTCGTCCCAGGAAAGCTCGGATTTGATTTCGATCTGGTCGTCCGAGACCGGCTCCCAGCCGCGCGACCTGGCGATTTTGAGGTGCTCGATCCGGTCCGGCTCAAACCCCAGGATGCGCGCCCCCACCGAATCAATGGCCACGCCTGAGTTCCCCATCATGATCGCGCCCAGGCGCAACGGCTTGGCGAAGATCTCATTCTGCTGGCCGATGTCCACCGCGTCCACCACTATGAAATCCGGATGGCCGACTTCATAGAGGTCCGCGATTTTTTCCTCAAGACGCCAGTCATGACCCACCAGCCGCTCCTTCTGGTCGCAGATGCCGATGTTGAGCTTCAACGCGCAGGTGAGTCGCGTGGTGACGTGGTGCTTGAGCTTGGGCGCCCAAAGCTTGTAGTCCGCCTCGATCAGCGTTTTTGAAAAGCGCAGGCTTTTGTGAAAACCGCCCTTGGCCAGCTTGACCTCAACCAGCTTGTCCTCGTCAAAAAAGCAGATTTCAACCTTGGGCTTTTTTCGGAAGAAGTCGAACCCGGCCTTGGCAAAATGGTAGCGGGTGGGGACATAGATCCCGGTCCGCTCTCCCAGAATGATTTTCTCAACCTCGGGACGAGCCGCCAGGACATCTATGATCGCCTCCAGCACCCGGGGGTTGGTATAGGGGTGGAGCCCGAACCGGCCGTGCGCGAAGACCAGGTTGTACTTGAGCAACACCTTGCCAAAGGGTTTGGCGCCCAGTTCCTCCATGCCCTCGGAAACCATGCCCTTTATCCGGTCAAGGTCATTGTAATCCGGGCAGCGCCGGATGATTATTTTATATTTATCAGCGGGCATGGGGTTAAGCCTTGAATCTTTTGGGCGGAGACCGCCTCGCGAGGAAGGGTGATAAACTGCGACCACAAATAGTACAAATAGTATCCGCCGGGGGCCTTGCCATGATTTCTTTGTAGCATGGTTTTAATTCCTGTGTCAACTCAAGTCGGAACTATGGCAGGTCAACAATATCCAGGTCAACCTGACTCCCGGGACTGACGCCACCATCAAGTTGGGACAGGCCACGATCTTTTTCCCCGGCGATTCGATCCTCAAAAATATCACCTGCGTGGCCCAGATAACTCAGGATAAATCATCCCTCCCGCACAACATCACCGCGGTCACGGACATTTATTCGCTGACCTTGTCCGACCCCGAGGCCTATGACCCGGAAACCGAGGGCAACATCCAGTTTGCGGTCGCGAACCCATATAAATATTCCGTAGTTGCGTCCTACAAGAAGTATGGCGGCGCTTCGCCTGCACATCCGGCATCCAATAAGAATGACCGCCAGGCTTCCTCTGCGGCAAACCCGTGGTATCGGATCGGAGGCACGGTCTCAGGAAACACCATGGAGGCGCCGATCCCGAAATATTCGGGCAAGTTCTTGGTCGGGACCCAGAGCGGGGACACCGTGCTCAAAGTCACGGTCCTGAACGCAAATGACACGACTTATTTGCAAGAGATAGACCAAGTGGAAATACCCAAATGACCGGCCCATGTAGATAACGCCGGAGCTTAAGGGGCTGTCACCCAAAATATTATTTTTCATCCCCCTGGTCAGGGAGACCTCGTACTCTGCCGCATCCGCATATAAGTGCAGTGAACCTCTAAATCGGGCCGGTTGTTCAAACCGGTTCCGGCTGTTGATTTTTGTCCGGGAATGGACTAATTTGGGGTAAACCGGAGGTTAGAGGATGAAGATAGCAATGAGTAGCTGGTCGTATCACCCGCTCATACAATCAAAACAGATGGACCAACTGGCCTGGGTCAAGCTCTGCAAGGAGTTGGGCCTGGACGGGGTTGAGCTTCTGGATATCCATTTCCCGAACCTGGGCCGCGAATATGTGATGAGCCTGAAGAAGCTGATCACGGATTCGGGCCTGGAAGTGCCCATGTGCTCGGTGAGCAGCGATTTCGGAAAGCCGGACCAGGCGGCGCGGGACGAGAGCGAGAAGCTGGTGGAGAGTTGGATCAAGGTCGCCAACTGGTTCGGGGCGAGGATGCTCCGGGTGCTCGCGGGCTGGCCGGGCGGGAGAGACCCGGCAAAATACGAGTCGGAGCGGGAGAAGTTATGGCCGGAGATGATCGAGCGGCTGTCGCGCCTGGCCAGGAAGGCCGAGGACACCGGCGTGATCCTGGTCCTGGAAAACCACAACCACCTCGGGTTCACCAAGAATGTTGACGACCTTTTGCGGATCATCAGCCAGGTACAATCGGACTGGGTGCGGGTGTGCCTGGACACCGGGGACTATCTGGTGGACACCGCGGAGACCAACGGTTTCCCGGCCCTGGAGAAGGCCATGGTCTACGCCATGATCATCCACGCCAAGGTTTACGAGGTCGACGAGCAGGGCAAGGACAAAAAGCAGGACTGGGACAAGATTTTCAAGATCCTGGACGACGCGGTCTATGACGGATACCTTTCCATCGAATACGAGGGCAAGGACCCCAAGAACGACGTGCCCAAGGCCGCGCAGTTCTTCGTGGAAAAGACCCTGCTCACGCAGAGCCAGCGTAGGTAAGAAAGGGGCCGGCAATGGCGGAGAACAAAGTGATCCTGCTCCTGGTCGCGCACGCGGACGACACCGAGTTTTTCGCGGGCGGCACGGTGGCCAAATTCGCGGGCGAGGGCTGGGACATCTTTGAGGTGATCGCGACCGACAACCAGCGCGGCAGCTTTGACCTGGACTCGCAGGCATTGATCAAGCAGAGCGAGGACGAGGCACTGGCCGCGGCCAAAATCCTGGGCAAGAAGGACGTCATTTTTTTGCGCTACCCGGACGGGAACCTCCGGGACTATCCGCTAAACGAGCTGCGCGAAAAGTTCATCAAGCTGATTCGGAAATTAAAGCCCCGGATCGTGTTCACCTTTGACCCCTGGGCGCCGTTCGAGCCCCACCCGGACCATCAGATGGTGATGCAGGCCGCGGTGGAGGCCGCGTGCTTCGCCCAGAACCCCAAGTTCAACCCCGAGCATTTCTCGGAGGGACTGAAGCCGCACATGGTCGCTGAGTTGTATTATTTCGCCAAGGCCAATGTCCACGCCAACACTTTCATGGACATCACAAAATATATTGACAAAAAGATCGATGCGCTCTGCGCGCACGACTCCCAGATGAAGCTCACCATCGACGAGATGAAGATGGCGCTCCAGGCCAACAACATCGCGCCCAAGACCGCCAAGAGCCTGGACCGCGACAACTATAGGGGAGTGATCGAGCTGATGGCGCGGCTGTACGCCGAGGGCATCGGCAGGAAAGCCGGGTGCAAATACGCGGAGGAGTTCCGCCACGAGATCGCGGGCGGAGAGATCGTGGCCGCGGTCAAGGAGATGGGACTTGAATAACCGGATGAAATCAAAATTCAGCATAATATTGTTCGGACTGGTCATCGGAGTGATGGTGGTTACCCAGGCCGGTTCCGCGATCAACCGGGTGCCGCCGCCCAAGAACCAGCAGGAACTCGAAAAGATGATGGCGGCCACGCTCTCCCAGCACATCCTTCCCGAAGGCGCGGACCCGGCCCAGCTCGAGCGGGTTCTGGAGATCGGACAGACCATCTTTTTCTTCGAGCATTCCAAGACCCCGGGCATGACCGCGGCCGGGATTTTGATCAACGCCCCTCCGGAGAAGGTCTGGGACGTGATCTTTGACAACGCCAACTACCCCAAATTCGTGCCCATGAACGACGGCATCGATGTGCACCCGCTCTGGGAGGGCGCATACCAGGAAGACCTCCACATAAACATCAAGCTCGCGTTCATAAGCTACAAGATGGATTACGGCTTGTATTCTTATCGCCGGCCGCCGCTTCGGCAGGACTGGTCCCTGGCCTACGGTGAGTTTGACTCCAACATGGGGTTCTGGGAATTGATCCCGACCCCGGATAAGAAAAAAACCATGGCCTTCAACGCCCTTTATACCCAGCCCAGGAGCCGGCTCTTGAAATCGCTCTACAGCACCGAGCCTTCTTTGGAGATGATGACCAATGTCTCAACCGCGGTCATGCTCGGGCAGGCGATAAAGAAAGAAACCGAGCGCAGGCAGGGCGTGAAACCCGGGACGGCTGCTCAAAAATCGCAGATCGATCCCGCAAAGATCCTGGAAGCAGACCCCAAGACCATGCTCCTGCTCCTGGAGCGCGGAAACATGGTGATCCTGTCCGACGGGCCAACGGTTTACGCGATCGCGGGCGGGATCGTGAATGTCACGCCCGCAAAGGCCTATTCGGTGATCACGGACTTCAAGAGCTACCCCGAGTTCGTGCCGGGAGTGAAAAAAGTGCAATTGGTGTCCTCGACCAAAAGCGGGGACACCTATAAATGGGACCTTGAATACGACCTCGCGTTCCTCAAATACACCGACACCCAGGAATGGCAGTACCGCTTTTCCGAGCCGGATTATGTTTCCTGGCAGATCGCGAGGCCATGCTGCGGGCCGGCCCCGGGTTTCTGGAAGCTGATCCCCAGGGATAACAAGACCATCTTTTTCTACGGCACCACCGGGGACATCCGCAGCCTGGGGTCCCTGCCCAAATACGCGATGAAAGTGGAGCCGACCCTGGAATACGCGGCATTCACCAGCGAGTCGCTCCTGGTGATCAATTCCATGAAGAAGCGTATCCAGGAAAAAGCTCTGCCAAGATAAAAAGGGAAGGAGTTGGCAATGGATTTAGTAAGAAGAAATTTGGGGCTGGTGTTTCTTTTATTGTTGGTGAGCGGCCGGGTCTTTGCGCAGGCGAATGTGGTGCCGCCTCCCAAGACCGAGGCCCAGATGCGCGACATGATGAAGATCACCTACAACCAGCACATCCTTCCCGAAGGCGCCAACCCGCTCATGCTCGAGCACCTGATGGAGATCGGAGAGGTGGTCATCTACTACGACCGCCCGCAGGGGGTCAAGTGGATGAGCGCTGCGGGGATCATGATCAACGCGCCGGTTGACCAGGTGTTCGCGGTGGTCGGGGATTTCACGCATTACAAGGACTATGTGCCCTTTTCCCAGGCCGCGGAGGTCCAAAAAGTCGCGAATAATTTTGAACGGGTGGATTTCCACCTCAGGGTCGCGATGTTTTTCCTCCATTACAGCGTGGACTACGGGGTTTACCATTTGCACCGCCCCCCCTACCGCACCGACTGGTGCTACGCCTGGGGCGACTTCGGGCTCAATGTCGGATTCTGGGAACTGATCCCCACCGCGGACGGAAAGCGCACCATGGCCTTTTATTCGGTCTATTCCGAGCCCCGGAGTTCGCTGATCAAGGCGATCTACGACCGCGACCCCCAGCTCGAGCTCATGACCAATGTCAGCACCGCGGTCATGGTGACGCGCGCGGTAAAGGGCGAGGCGGAAAAGCGGTCGGCCTCCGCGGGACAGAAGGCATTGGCCATGCCCCGGACTAAAAAAATATTCGAGGTGCTCAACGAGGACCCCGACACCATGAAGAAGTTTTTGGACCGCGGCAACCTCCTGGTCCTGGAGGACGGCCCCACGGTATATGTTACCGCGGGCGCGCTGGTTAACGCCACCCGGGAGCAGTCCTGGAATACGGTCACGGACTTTCCCAGCTACACTCAGTTCGCTCCCGGCACCAAGAAGGTGGAGTACCTGGGCAAGGGAGACAAAGGCCCGAAGTACCGCGTGGAAGTTTCCACCAACCTCCTGTTCCTGGAGTACAGCTATCAGTACGAGCCGGAGTATGTGCTGACTCCTCCGGAATTGTTGACTTATGTGAACTCCTCCCAGACCGGCAACCCGACCCGGGGCTTCACCAAGCTCGTGGAATTCGGGTCCAAGACCCTGCTCTTCTCAGGGTCGACCGCGGACATCAGGGCCATGAGCAGGGTGCTCAACTACGCCTTGACCAAGGAGCCGACCCTGGAACACGCCATCGAGGGCAGCCAGGCCCTGGTCAATACCAACAGCTTGAAGAAAGAGATCGAGAAAAGAGCCGCAGGCAAAACCCCAGATAAAAAGTGAGCAGGAACAAGCCCCCCATATACCTGGTCGCCAACGAGGTCTGGCCCAAAGGTCATTGCTACCTTCCCTTCGGGATCATGTATGTGGGGAGCGCGCTCAAGACCGCGGGATGGGAAGTCAAACTTTTCCATCTCCACCTCGGCGAGGAAAATTTGCTCTATGACGCCATCAAGCAAAAAGCCCCGCTCTTTGTGGGCATAAGCACGATCATCGGGCCAACGCTCCGACGGGATATCGACCTGAGCCGCGGGCTGAAAAAAATGGGGCAGACCGTGGTCTGGGGAGGGGTGTTCGCGTCCATGGTCCCGGAACTGGTCATGGCCGACGGCGCGATTGACTATGTGGTGAAGGGCGAGGCGGAAAAAAGCGCGCCCCGCCTGGCCGAGTCGATCTTTGAAAAAGCCCCGCCCATAGACATCCCGGGGGTGGCTTATTTTGAAAACGGGCAGTTGCGCGTCAACCCCGGATGCGACTATCCGGAGGACCTGGACAAGGTCCAGCCCGGATGGGAGTTGATCGACCCCAAAAAGTACCTGCGCAAGTTTGAGGGGAGGGATGATTATTTCTGGCAGATATTTTTTTCACGCGGATGCCCCAATGCCTGCGCGTTCTGCTACAACCGCATGGACGACGGCCGCAGGGTATGGCGCTCGCACTCGCTTTCATACTGGAAAGAGCAGCTTGCCTGGCTGGAAAAGACCCTGACCGAGAAGATCGGGGTCCTGGCCCTGGCCGGAGACAACGCCTTCGGGGACGCCGAAAAGGCCTGGGAGCTGATCCAGGGCCTGGGACGAACCTGGTCGGCCGCGACCCGGCTGGAACTGGTCAACGAAGAATTCGTGAGGCGCGCCCGCGCAACCCGCGCGGTCTATCTGGGCTTCGGTCTGGAGTCCGGCTCCGACCGGATGCTCAAGATCTACAACAAAGACATTACCGCGGAAATGGCCATGGACGCCGCGGAAAAACTTGCCGCATACAAATGCCTGTATGATTTCGGCGTGATCTTTTTCGGGCCGGGCGAGACCGTTGAAGACCGGCGGCTGACCGTGGAGTTCATGGAAAAAGCGCGATATTGCAATCCCTACCTATACTTCGCCTTCAACTCCTACTGGGCATTTCCGCAGACCCCGCTCTGGCAAAAATGCCTGGAACAGGGTTTCCGGGAACCG
>Ga0315287_10001062_pt1 | contig 24819 bp, 21 predicted proteins | sample YL17G11_0_MG_FD_205037 | JGI IMG/M metagenome (GOLD analysis project Ga0315287, IMG submission 205037) | Sediment microbial communities from Yellowstone Lake, YNP, Wyoming, USA - YL17G11_0 | ecosystem: Environmental > Aquatic > Freshwater > Lake > Sediment | place: USA: Wyoming | collected... | reverse complement strand
CAGGCGGCGGCAGCGGACGGAGCGGCGGACCGGGCGGCGACCCACCCTCAACCTCACCTGGAAACGGACACGCCTCCACCCCTCCGCCGCCCACCCGCCAGTCCGTCCTGGGCGCGCACGCGGGCCGGGTGAGCGCCGTCGCCTTCAGGCCAGCCTGCGATGGCGAAGAGGCGGCGGGCGACAGCACCCCCCCCTTCTCGCCTCCCCTGTGGGTTGCGTCTGCAGGGGCCGACCGGTGCGTCCGCTTGTGGGACGCCCGCACCCGGCGGTGCGTGCGGTCGGCGTCCAAGCTGAAGGCCGAGCCCGTGGCACTGGTGTGGGTGGGAGGCAGCGTGTGCGTGCTGGGCTGTGGCGACGGCACGCTGCTGACGTGGGGGAGCGGAGGGGGTGGGGTGGGAGGAGTCCCGGCGCCGCTCGGGGCGCCTCCGCCCGGCCCGCCCCCGCCGCCCAAGCCCGGGAAGCCGGCCCCTGTCCCCGGGTGGACCCCCGTCCGGGCCGGCGTGACCTGCCTGGCGGCGGAGCCGGGGCCGCACCCCGCCCGCCTGGCCGTCGGGTGCGGGGACGGGAGCGTGTGGGTGGTGTGCCTGGCGGGTGGCGGAGGGGAGCCCCCTGGCGGAGGGGGGACCGCCCACCCTCCTCCCCCGCCGCCTCCGGTCCGCCTCTGGGCGCACGCCGCGTCCGCCCCCGTCCAGAGCCTGGCCTGGGGGGGGCTTGGCGCCCTGGCGTCGGGCGGTGCGGACGGGCGGGTGATGGTGGGATGGTGTGTGGGGCGCGGCGCCCCTCTGCCCGCCACCACCACCCTCACGCCCGCTGCCGCTGGGGCGGCGGCGGGAGCGCCCGACCGCCGCCAGTGGACGGCCGTTGCCTGGGTGAGTGTCGGAATGCCTGCTCCTACCGACCTTGCTGCCTGGTGGCTATTGGCGGGGGCGGGGCCGGGTGGGGAGGTCGTGGCGTGGGAGGCGGGGAGCGTGGTGGCCGCCGCCGCCGCCACCACCCCCTCTCCTCCTCCTCCTCCTCCTCGCCCGCTCGCCCTGCCGCCCGCCCACACCCGCGTCGTCTTTGCCCTGGCGCCCAATGCGAGTGGGTCCTGCCTGGCGTCGGCAGGCATGGACCGGACGGTCAGGCTGTGGCGGGTGGGCGGCGGGGCGGCAGCGGTGGCAGGAGGGGCAGCATCAACCACCGCCCCCTCCGCCCCTCCTCCTCTGCTCCTCCGGCCGGGGCCGGCCCTGCAGGGGCTGGGCGGCTTCGCGTACGCCCTGGCTGTGCGAGCAGGTGAATTCGGTAGCTTCCCTCTCCCCACCGTCGCTGTCGCGGCGGGGGACGGCACCGTCCGCCTGTGGCCGGTGGGTGAGAGTGGAGGCGTGCCCCCGCCCGGGACCGCCGCCCCACTCTGGCGGGGGCTGCCGCCCCATGCGACGGCGGCCGCCTGGGCGCCCCCAGGGACGAGCCCGACCACCCTGGCCGTGGGCGGCAGTGATGGGTCGGTCGGCCTGCTGGACCCGGGCGCCGGGGCGTGCGTGCGGCTGGGGGTGGGCGGTGGGAAGGGCGCGTTGGTGGCACCCACCCCGGCCACCCCTCCTCCCCCCGTCGTCGCCCTGGCGTGGCTGCCCGGCGCGCCCTCGCCCGCCTCCTCTCCTGCCTCTGCCGCTCTCCCAGACCTGCTCTCTTTGCATGCCGACGGGTCCGTGCTGCGGTGGGGGCGGGAGGGCGTGGCGGCCGTCGCGGCGGCGGCGGCGGGGGCGAAAGGGAGCGGGAGGAGGGCGGGCGGCGGCGCGCCGCCGCCACCGCCGCCGCCGGCCACCGCCGCCCGGCCGACCGATTTCTTGGCCGAGCTCGCTGGAGATGCTGCCTCGCCCACCCCCTGGTCCACCGCGTCCGGTGACACCCCGGCCTGCCTGGCCGTGTGTGCCTGGCGGGGCGGGGCGGCGGTCGCGTTGGGAGGCGCCGCTGGAGGGTTGCACACCTCAACGGCCGCTGCCGCCGCGTCCTCTCCCTCTCTTTCCTGGTCCCGCCCGGCCTCAGCCCGCCCGCACGAGGCGGCAGTCACGCAGGTGGCGTGGCGGGTGGTGAGTGAAGGGGGCGAAGAGGAAAGTGGCGCCCTCCTGCCGTGGCTGGCGTCAGTGGGGGAGGATGGCGTGGTGGCCGCCCACCCCCCGCCCGCCCCGCCCTCGCCCTCGCCCCGCCCGCCCGCGGCCCTCCTCCCGGGAGATGGCCGCCCCCTGACCGCACTCGCCTGGGCGTCAGCCGGCCTCATCCTGGCCGTCGGGCGTGGGGATGGCTCACTCCTGGTGGTGAGCGTCGGGGGAGGGGGCGGGTCGCCGACCGCGCCCCGGACCTTCTCCCTCACCCCGGTGCGGGAGCTGTCCCGCCACGGCGCCCGGGTGCGCGGGCTGGCCTGGCTGCCGCACCATGATGCAAGCGCTGCTCGCCCTCCGCACCTGCTGCTGTCGTGCGCGGACGACCAGAGCGTGCGGCTGTGGGAGGTGGCGGGGGGTGAGGAGGGAGAGGGCGGAGAGAAGGGAGTGGTGGCGGCCGCGCCACCTCCACCACCCCCACCTCCACGCCGCCCGGCCGGCCCTGCCGCCGCCGCGGCAGCCACCTTTTCCCTAGGCCCCACCCCACTGGCCCGGGCCCTGGAGGGCGGGGCGGTGCCGGCGCCAGCGCACACGGCGACGGCAGGCGCCGCGGCTGCCGCCCTGGCCGCCGCAGCTGAGGGCGAGGACGACGCCGCGGCGTCCACGGCTGAGGCAGACCCGGCCACCAGTGCCTTGCACACCCGGCGTGCTGCTGCCCTGCGCCTCTGGGCGGGAGACGCGCAAGGGGCGGTGCGGACCCTGCTGCTGCCCGCCAGCAGCAGCAGCAGGGGCGGCGGGGGGGGCGCCCCCCCCACCCCTCACCACCGGCACCCTCCCCCTGCCCCCTCCTTGGACGCCCACGCCGTCGCCCTGGCCGCCTCCGCCGGCCGTGGTGCCTGGGTGGCGGCCGCGCGCGCGTACGCGGCCGCCTTGGCCGCGACCGGCGAGGCCGCGGCCGCCGCCACCTACCTGGTCGCGGCCGGGGACGCGCCCGCGGCCGTGCGCGTGCTGGCCCGGGGCGGGCGGCGCGGCGATGCGGTGGCACTGGCGGCGGCTCGCCTGCCAGTTGGCCACCCGGCGCGAGCAGCGGTGGAGGCGCGGGAGGCTGATCAGGCGGCGGAAGGATTGGACTGGGGCACACAGGGTTTTTATGAGGTACACAGAGAACAACGAGGAGGTTAATAGGACTTCACTGTCTTTCGAAGACGTCTGTGCTCTCTCTCTCCGGCGCGCGCGCGGTGCTCTCGCCTTCTTCCTTGAGCGCGCTCACACAGTCACCACACCAATGTACTCTAACTACACGGACGAGCTCCGCGCCCCGCCCCGGGCGGGCGGCGGCGGGCCCTCCGGTGTCGCCGCAGACGAGGTCGCCAAGCGCGTGAAGGACCCCATCCTGAAAACCGTGGACTGGGCCAAGAACCGGCCGCCCAAGGAGAAGGCCATGCTGGCGGGCGGGGCGGCTGTGTTGGTGCGTGTTGGGGTGAATTGGTGTGCGTGTGGGTGCCCGGCTCTGCGCGTGCTTTCAATGGGGCAGCGAAAATGGCGGGCCTTCTTTTTTTTGCTTCGGGCACGGGTCGTCCCCGGGCGTCCGGTGCGCACCCTCCCCTGTGTGTGTAGCGTGCGGCCGAGCTCCAACCCTGCGCCACAAGGGCGGGCTGGCATGTGTGTGTCCTGCGCACGAGAGCACGCGTGGGATGGACGTGTGCGTGTGGGCGCGCACGCGCGGGCAGAGAGCAAACGCCTTCGGCGCGCCGCTTTCTCGGTCGCGTCGCTTCCTACGCGCGCGCGCGCCTCACCATCCACTCGCTCCCTCCCTTCACACACACAGCTCCTCGGCCTCCTCTGGCTGGTCGTGGAGGACCACGACAACCTGTTTGTCATGGCCGAGACCGTCCACTTCCTGGGCATCGCGGTCCTGGCCTACAAGCTGGTCCGCAAGCGCAACTCGGGAGGTAAGAAGAAGGAGAGAAAAAGGGGACGAGATGATGATGGGATGGAGGAAGAGGAGAGAAGAGACAGCACTCACTTCATGTGCTCCGTTCCAACTCCACCCTCTCCCAGGCCTCTCCCTCCAGTCCCAGTACCTCACCGCCGCCTTCCTGGCCACCCGCCTAGCCTGCTCCTTCATGATGGAGTACGACATCCACACCGCCCTCGACTTTGCGACGCTGGCCGCGACGGGGTGGGTGATCTGGCAGCTGTCGGGCCCGTGCGCGGGCACCTTCCAGGCGGAGCAGGACTCGCTGGCCTGGTATTGGGTGGTGAGTGGTCGGTGGTGGTGATGGTGGGCGAGCGCGATGCGAGCCCCCGAGAGAAGCTCAATACACACAACAACCAACTCATCCCCCCCCCCCCTCATTTTTTTTTTTTTTTCAAAAAACCCGACAGGCCGCCCCCTGCCTCCTGGTCGCCGCCTTTGCGCACCCGGGCACCCACCACCCCTTGCCCTTCCGCGTCGCCTGGGCGGCGTGCGTGTATATGGAGGCCGTGTCCGTGCTGCCCCAGCTACGGGCCATGCAGAAGGCCAAGGTGGTGGAGAAGTTCACGGCCCACTATGTGGCCGCGCTCGGCCTGTCCCGCTTCATCTCGTGCGCGCACTGGCTGCTCCAGATCATGGACGGCCGGTCCTTCCTGTTGCAGGCCATCGGATCGGGGCTGTGGCCGGTCATGGTCCTGTTGAGCGAGGTGGTGCAGACCTTCATCCTGGCGGACTTCTGGTAAGGGAAAATGGAGAAAAGAGAGGAGAGGGGAGAAGAGAGGAGATGGATGGACGGAGACTCACCACTCTCATTTTATTTTACTTTTTCAAAACACAGCTTTTACTACCTGAAATCGTACGTGGAGGGTACGGGCGTCGTCCACTTGGCGGCGGGGATTGTGTGAGGAAGGAAGGAGAGGCGGGCCGTGTGTTGAGAGAGGGAGGAGGATGGGTGGTTGAGAGATTTTGTGCTGCTTGCGCGAGAAGTGTGTTCAAAATGACGGGAGGTTTTTCTTCCTTTTGCTCTACACACGTTCTCTCTCTGCCTCTCTCTATAGCCGCAGCTCGTACAGGTGAATGTGGTCCAGGGCCCACCCGTCGCCGGAGCCCACAATGACGGGCGGCGGCAGGCGGGTGACGGTGCAACGGGCGGCCGCCGCGGACGTGAAAGCCGCCAGAGCAGCCGAGGACCGGGGCTCCACCGCCACCCAGGCCGGGCAGCCCGCGGCGCCCATAGCGGCCGCGAGGACGGACACGAAGGCGCCCGCATCGGGGCTGCCACTGGGGTCGCCGACATCCTCGTAGACGCAGTCCGCGGCCAGGATGAGCGTGGCGTTTGCCGCCAGGGCCGCCGCCGCCTCACACGCGCCCGCCTCGCCCCAGTCCAGGGGCGCGCAGGTCACCCGGCCGCCCGTGGCCCCGCCCGCGTCGGCGGCCGCCACGTTGCACGCCAGCAGCGGGAGGACGGCGGCCCGGTCGGTCGCGGTCGCCCGCCCGCCCAGCGCGGCCGCCACCAGCGATGGCAGGCCGACCGCGCCTGCGCCCATCTCAAGAACGGACTGGCCGGCCGCCGCCAGGGGTGGCCCGCCCCACACAGACACCAGGGCTGCAGCCAGGGCGACCCCGCCCGGCCAGAGCACGGCCCCGACGCCGGCCTTGGCGGTCGCCAGGGACCGCGGGCGCTGGACCAGCGCCAGCACGACGGCGGGGGGTGGCGGGTCCTCCCTCCCTTCTCCTCCGCCGCCGCCGGCCGCGCGGCCAATGGTCAGCGTCATGCTGTCGGCGGCTTGCATGGCCCACCTATCGGGCGAGGCCAGGGGGCGGTCCTTGTACGGGAGGCCGTCCTCGAAGCCAGAGAGGGCGAGGGCGAGCATAACGGCGGGGTTCAGGGCGGGGTGGGGGTGAGCCTTGCTGGCTGCTTTTGCTTGTCGGGCGGGCATGGCAGGCAGTGCCTAGCCGCCGCCGCCTGAAGGGACGCGCCAGGGCCGCACCTTTCTTTAAGCGGAGGCCGTCTCCGTGGACGGGTTGCGAGGGGAGGCGTCACTCCGCGCCCCGGGAAAAAAAGGGAGGAAGGAGAGAAATGATGACAAGTCCACTCGCCCAAAAGGAAAAAAAGGAACGCGCTCCCGTCTTTAACCTCCCCAAAAATGGCAACCCAGCACCCACGCCGCCTCCTCATCGCGGTGGATGACTCACCGGAATGCGAGCACGCGCTGGCGTGGGCGCTGGCCAACGTGTACCGGTGAGGAAATTGAGAGAGGGTTTTGTGGAGTCGCAATTGCCCGACCCCAACCCCCCCCCCCCCCTCCCGGCGCACGCCCATCCATGGACTCCCCCCCGCTCCCCTTTCTCCGTTCAGCGACGGCGACGAGGTCCACCTCGCCCACGTCATCCCCCGCGTCCAGACGGTGGCCTTGCACGGGGCGCCGCCCGTCGACTTCCTGCCGGAACAGGTGAAAGAGAGGAGAGGGGGAGGCAAGTGCGTGTGTGTGTGTGTGTGCTGCACCATTCTTGTCTATCACGAAACTCTGCTCTGCCATTTGCATCCACGTTCCCAGGACCCCGTCGCCTACGAGCAACTCATCAAGAATGCGGAGGCCTTCATTGCCGCCCGCTTCCTCCCCCGCCTGGCCCCCCTGCGGCCGGACCCGGTCATCCACATCATCAAATCCGAGGTTGATGCAGACTCGGTCGGGAATGTGGTGTGCATGAAAGCCGGGGCCCTGGGCGCGGCCGCGCTGGTCATGGCCTCTCACACCAAGTCCAAGCTGGCGGAGCTGTTCCTGGGGTCGGTGACCAACTATTGTACGCACCACTCGCCGGTGCCGGTGCTGGTTGTGAAGTGATGTGGGGGGGATGGTCTGTAGGTTTTTTTTCTTTTCTTTACGTGTGTGTGTTTCCCGTGCACCCCGGCTAGGGGGGCTGCGTCCTCTACAGGGCTCTGTCTAGAACCAGCTCTCTCTCTTGCTTATTTTTGTGCGGCGTCAGCGGCAGCTCGCAGGCGCAGGCGGGCTGCCGCGGCAGCCAGTGCCGACCGCACTCCGGGGTCGGCCGCCCCCTTGGCCGCTGAGTCTGCTGCGGCCGCCGCGTCCCGGCCCACCGGCGCGGCCGCCAGTTGGGCAGCTTCCTTCAAAGCCCGGACACTGTGCTGGGTGGCGTGCTCCAGCCGAGCGTACGGGATGCCGTGAAAGGTTGCGTCAAACAGGCGGGCCTCGCCCTCGAGGAAGAGCGCGGTGGACGCCTCTGCAGACGGCGCAGTTTCGGCCGCCGCGCGGAAGCGGGCGGACGCCTCAGCTGCCAGCTCGTGGCCGCCGGCTTCCGGATGGGTTGCACCCCACCGCAAAAAGGCCCTGTACAACGCTCTCACCGCGGCGGGTGAGGGCGCCGGCATTTTTCTTGCTCGAAGCGCGAAACAATGTTGGAGCGCCTTCTCCTCTATCTCATTCCCTCAAATACTACTAGATAAAATGGCTGCCGCCCCGCCCGGCCGGCGCGGCCCCACCACCGCCGGCTCCATCATCTTGCACCCCCTCCTCCACTTTCCCCTCCCCCCCCCCCCTCGCCCGTCCACGGCGGGCTTCATGGACGTACCCATGGATGTGCTGCGCCTGGTGGCTGGCCTGCTGGGCGAGCACGGCTCCGCGCGCGACCTGGCCGCGTTTGAAGGGGTCTGCGTTGCGACGAGGTGAGATTAAAGCGGGGGATGCATCCTGTGTGTGTATGTGCGCAGGGCACTGGGGGTGGTGGGGCGGGAACGGGCGTGAGCGGTGTGGGGAAATGAAAGAGGGGGCGCGAGCTGACGTCGCAGCGTCTTGAGTGTAGTGTTGACCCGCTGCCGGCGGCCAGGGCGGGCCGCTCACCCTCTTTCTGGTGCGACGCCACGTTACCCAGCCAGACGTGTCATAGCTGAGTGGGGACTTGGCATGGCGCAAGCCGCACTCCTGTTGCCCGTTGCTAGCGGAGGGTCAATGGCGCGCCCCCGCCGCACTGGTCTCGACCTCCTCACGTCTCTCGACCCCTGCCTCTCCTTTCCTCTTTCCTCTTAGGTCCGCCGTCGACGACGCCACCGCCTGGCGCCGCCTGTGCGCCCGCTCCTTCCCCTCCGCCCGCTTGCTCAACAGCAACAGCAGCGAGGACGGCGCACCGCCCTCGCCCGGCCGTCGGTCGTGCGTTCCCCCGCCCCGCCCCCTCAACGTCCGCCCGCCCCGCCCCCCCCCGCCCACCCGGCCCACCTGGAAGCGGCTGTACCAGTTCCACCACACGCTCCTGTACCGGTGCCTGGTGAGAGGGGGCCCGCCCCGGGGGCGGCCGACCGTGACGCGGCTGGCGCCGGGCGGGGCGTTCTTTCTGGCACTGCCGCTGGCGGTCAGTTGAAGAGACTCCCCTGCGTGCCCCCTGTATCACGGCAACCCTCTTGGAATTCTATTGCGGCGCCCCAGTGTGTGACGCGGTGTGTGTGTGGTGCGCGTGACGGTGTGCGTGTAACAAAATTTGAAAAAAAAGAAAGAGAGAAAAGAAAAATGCCTGGCAGGTGGTTGGGTGTGGATGTTGGATCACTCTGGCTTTCCAACTCGCTCCTCCCCCTTCTCCTTTTTTCTTTCGGGCCGCTTGTTAGTGGAAGCCCCACCCCTTTGGGAAAGACACCCCCCAGCGCATGCCAATCAGCGCACGTCCGCCGACGCTCAACGAGTCTCCGGCGGACGGACCCCGCGCTCCCATCCCCAAGTGGGCCAACCCGGCGACGGGCAAAGTGTGTTAGTCCTCGTTTTTCTTTTCTTTTCTGCGCGCGTTGTGAGTCGCGGCCCGACGGCGGCCGACGGCCGATCCAAGCCCCCCCCCCCCCCCCGCCCTTTCACCCTCGCCTCCCGGCCCCGCCTCACCCTCCTTTCCTCTCCCTCCTCCGCCATAGGCACTCAAGGCACCCAGCTAACGGGCCCACGGCGCGAAGACAAGCCCCACCCCCGTGTTAGCCTAGCGCATCAACAACAAAAAAGAAAAAAAACGCCAAACAAAAAATGACTGACCACCTCCCGCCGCCCGCCTTTGAGGGCTCTGAGAAACGCCTGGAAGTCGACTTTTACTCGCCCGCCGGCGATGCGGATGGCTCTGGCCTGCGAGCCCTGCCCCGGGCGGTGCTGGACGACCTGATGGAGCAGGTGAGCGAGGGAGAGGCGGAGGGAGAGAGAGAGTGACGGGTGGCACGAGAAATCGCGGGCCCGAGCGGGGGCGTGTGAGAGCAGGTGTACGGCCCAGAGGGGTGGTGGGCCTCGCCTTGCCTCGTCATCCCACCGGCTGGCATGTCAGGTCCCTCAAGCCTGGGTCTGAGGGGAGAGCGGCATCGGATGGGGCGTGGGCGGGCGCGTACCATGTGCGCCACTGGTTCACCCCTGGGCCGTCGTCACGGCCGTCGCGGCGCGCCGTCTCTTCGCCGTCGGGCGCTGCCCCTTCCATTCCCCCCCGCCGCCGCCGCCTGGCGCCGCCGTCCCAGCCCGCCGATCGCCACCTCGCACCCCTTTCCGTAGTTGAGCGGCCCGGCCACGCAGGCGGACGGGTCGCGGGTGGCCGGACGGAGGGCCTGGGGCCCGCATTGCGGGCCTCCCACTTCCAGCTTCATCTCATCTTCTCCGACCTCCTCCCCTCGTCGTTTCCCCCCCCCCTCCTCCTCCTCCTCCTCCTCCTCCTCAACAGGCCGCCTGCTGCATCGTCTCCTCCCGCTCCAACGCCCACCTGGACGCGTACGTGCTGTCGGAGTCCTCCCTTTTCGTCTATCCCAACCGCCTCGTCCTGAAGACGTGCGGGACGACCCGCCTGCTCGCGGCCGTGCCCGGGCTGCTGGCCGCGGCCGCGACGGTCCGCCTCGCGCCCTGCCGGGTCAAGTACTCGCGCGCCTCCTTCCTCTTCCCCTCCGCCCAGCCCGCCCCGCACACCGACTTCACCTCCGAGTCCGCCACCCTGCGCACCCACTTTGGCCACCTGGGCGGCGGCGGGGCGGCCTACGTCCTGGGGGATGCGCTGTCCGGCCTGCAGTGGCACGTGTTTGTGGCGGACGAGTCGGCCGCCGCGGCCGCGCTGGCCGCGGCAGCCCTGGCCCGCCGGGGCGCGATGGCGGTCGCCCTCCCAGAGCCTGCGCCGGTCGTCGCCGAGACTGTCGTGGACGTCGTCGCCGCGGCGGCGTCCCAGCTGGCGGCGGCGTGGCTCGGGGAGGAGGAGGAGGGGGAGGGGGGGGGGGAGGGGGAGGGGGAGGGGGAGGACGGGCGGGAGAGCCCGCCGCCGCCGCCGGCGCGGGCCTCCTCCCTGTCCGCGTCCGCCCCGCCCACCCCGGCCGGCGCCAACACGGCCGCCGCCACCATCGCCTCCTCCGGGCCGCCATCCCCTGGCGGCCGGGGCGGGCGCGGTGGCGGTGACGGCTCCACCACCGCGTCGGCGGCGTCTCTGGCGGCCCACCACCACCCGGCCGCCCGGGCCACTGCCCTCGCCCCGCCCCTGCCCCCGCTCGCGGTCCGGGGCCCCACCTACACCCTGGAGGTCTGCATGACCGGCCTGGACCCGGGCCGGGCGGCCCAGTTTGCGCGCCACCCGGACTTTGCGGGGGCGGCCGCCGTCACGGCCGCCACCGGCGTGCGCGCCCTGCTGCCGGGGGCGGACGTCGACGACTTTGTGTTCGACCCCTGCGGCTACTCCATGAATGGCGTGGAAGGGCCCGCATTCTCCACGATCCACGTCACCCCGGAACCGGACTGCTCGTATGCGAGCGTGGAACTGTGCGGGTATGCGGCGGAGGGGCTGTGCCCCTCGGCCGTCGTCGCGCACGTGGCCGCCATCTTTGCGCCCGCCCGCATGAGCGTGGCCATGTCGGTGGACGCGGACGTCGCACTCTGCCCCTGGCTGCTGTCCTCGCTGTGCTTCCCGCCCGGCTATGCCTTCCACGGAGCGGCCGCCCAGGATTTCGGGGGGCGCGGTCGCACGGCGTTCTACTGCCTGGTCAAGCAGGCGGCGGCGGCGGCGACGGAGGAGGAGGAGGAGGACGAGGCTGGCGGGGGGGTGGCCATTTTGGTCCCGCCGGCTGCAGGGAAGGCTGCCCCCGGGTCGCCGGAGCCCGCCCCGCTCTCCGGCCCGCCCTCGCCCCGGGGCCCGCTCCGCCTGTCGCCCTCCCTATTTTCGGCGACGTCCTCCCTGGCGGTGTCCTGTGCCGAGCTGGGCAGTGGCGGCAGTGGCGGCGGCAGCACCGCCCCGGCGTCGGGCAGCGACACGGAGGGCGCGCCGTCCCCACCCGCCACGGCCGCCCTGCCCCCTCTCCCGCCCCCAGCCCGCCCGCCCTCACCCTTGCCTTACGCCCCGCCCGCCCGGGCGCCGTCGCCCCTGCCACCCGCCTCCCTCAACGGGGGTGGTGGCAGCCTGGTCGGCCTGGGCAGCCGGGCGCCGTCGCCCCTGCCACCCCGCGCGCCGCTGCTCGCGTCGCTCTCGCCCTCCATGCTCTCCGAGGCGGGGGCGGCCTGCCCATCGGCCGCCCTGACCACCCTCCTCGCCCCGCTCGCCCCGGCCCCGCCCCGCCCCGCCGGCGCGGCCGCCCGCCGGGCCCGCCCCGCCGCGCCCGCCAGCCTGGCGGCGGTGCTGGCGACAGCGCGCGCGGTGCGCCTTGCAACGGGGGACGCGGCCGCCGTGGATGCCGCCCTCGCCTCCGCCATCACCGCCCACGCCCTGGAGGACAATGTTTATTTGCTGGACTTGGGCGCGGTTTCCCGGGCGTACGCCGCCTGGGCGGCCCGCCTGCCCCGGGTCGCGCCGTTTTACGCAGTGAAATGCAACCCGGACCCGGCCCTGGTGGCCACGCTGGCGGCCCTTGGCGCCGGCTTTGACTGCGCGTCCGCCGCGGAGGTCGACCTGGTCCTCGCCCTGGGCGTCCCACCCTCCCGCATCGTGTACGCCAACGCCTGCAAGCGGCCCAGCGATGTCCGCCACGCGGCCGCGGTGGGCGTGGACTTGACGACTTTTGACACGGCGGCCGAACTGCGCAAGCTGGCGGCCCTGCATCCCTTCTCCAAGGCCCTGCTCCGCCTGCGGGCCGACGACCCGGCCGCCCGGTGCCAGCTGGGCAACAAGTATGGGGCCGACCCGGCGGACGCGGCGGGGCTGCTGGCGTTGGCGGCCCAGCTGGGCGTCCCCGTCGCGGGCATCTCCTTCCACGTCGGGTCGGGCGCGTCCGACCCGGCATCCTTCGCCTCGGCCATCGCCTTGGCCCGGGACGCCTTTGACGCCGGCGTCGCAGCCGGTCACACCATGAACATCCTGGACATCGGCGGCGGGTTTTTAGCCCCCGCCACCCCGTCGCCCGCGGCGCTGGCGGCGGCGGGCGCGGGCGCGGCCGCGGCTTTCCCCGCCGGCCTCGACCTGGGCGCCTTCCCGGACGCCGTCAACGCGGCCTTGGAGGCCCACTTCCCGGCCGCGGGAGGCCTGGACGCGGCCGGCCGCCCCGCCCACCACCCCGTCCGCGTCGTCGCGGAGCCCGGGCGCTACTTTGCCGAGGCGGCCGCGACGCTGGCCTGCCTGGTGTACGGCGTGCGGGCGGGCACCGCCTCCTGCGGCGCGCCGACGGCCGCGTACTGGATCACGGACGGCCTGTACGGGTCCATGAATAGCGTCATGTACGACCACGCCACCCTGGTGGCCCGCCCGCTGACGGGCGTTGGGCCGAGCGGGTGCGGCGGGAGGGTGGAGGACGCTGGCTGCGGGTTGCCCGTGTGCGGGGACCCGCCCGTCCTGGTGAGTGCGGCCGTGCCGTCCACCCCTCCACCCCCGCCGCCCGGCACCTCCTCCGACGCCCACAACTCGTGCGGCCTGGGCTGCTGCGCGCACGTGCCGCCCGGCCAGGTGCGGTCCACGCTCTTCGGCCCCACCTGCGACGGGCTGGACACAGTCCTGTCTGATTATGCGATGCCGCCCTTGGTCCCTGGCGACTGGGTAGCGTTTCCCTGCATGGGGGCCTACACGCTGGCGGGCGCGTCTGCCTTCAACGGCTTTGACGCGACCCGGCCGACGGTCGTGTACGCCTGGTCGGAGGCGCCGTGAATGGAAACGAGAGTGTGAGAGGGTGTTGGGTGTTTTTGGTGCTGGGGAGTGACTTTTGGAGAGTGAGAGAGCGTGAGTGAAACGGGAGTTGCGCGTGTTTGTGCGCGTGCGCGTACGCGTGGGTCGTTGGGTGTGATTGCGCGCGAGTGCGTGATATTGGGTGGGCTTGGGAGGGTTGCGCGGTCGTTTGGGCCCCCCCCATTTTGCCCCCTTTTTTTCTTCCTCAGGTCCTTCCTTTTTTTTTCCAACCAGAGACGTAAACGTGGGCGCGTGCGCGTGTGTCGGGCTCTTTGCGCTGCACGCGCGCGTGCGCCCGCAGGACGGCGGCGGTTGGCCCCTCAAATGCACATCCCCCCTGGCAACGCGTGTTCTTTGTTTTTTGTGCGATGCCGGTGTGGTGGTTGGGTCGTGTGGGGTGCCCGGCCGCTCAGAGCGCGCAAAAACGACGCTTGTCTTTTGCTTCCTATTCCTTTTCCTGGGAGCTGCAGCGTACAGCGCCGAGTCGGGGCACAGAGGGCGGGTGTTGGGCGCATGTTGGTGTTGGGGCGGCGTGCCGCCCTTTCCAACCACACCACCCCCTAGGTCATCATATCGACGACAGCTGGGCTTGGGCTTTCTTTCCGTTCGCGGGCGTGCGCCTGGCTTTCTCGCGTGTTGCGAGTATGTGAATTGCATCCCTTCCTTCTTGTAAATGGACGGCACGCGATGGCCGGCGCGCGCGCGCGGTGGGAGTTTTTGAGCCTTTTCAGGGTTCCCCCGCGGGTCGTCGTCTTTTTCTTACATTATCGGACAACAGAAAGCTTTCTCCACTCTCTTTTCATCAGCCTCGGCTACCGTCGTATCCCGAGCAGGATACCTGCCTCCTATCTTCCTCCACACGCCATCACACGCACGTTCTCAACGGCATCGCCCCCATGCTGAACCGGGCGGCGTCCGCCCTCGCCGCCGCCGTGTTGGCGTCCTCCTCCGGCCGGGCCCGGGTTGGTGCTGCCTGGAAGAGCACGCTGACGGTGAGTGTTGGAGCTCGCGTCGCGTGGCTTCCCGGCATGCCGCACGCTCAGCCAGCCATGCTGCACAGCCAGCCGCCCCTATCCTCTCCCTCTAGGGAGCAGTGTGTCTCAATGAAAGAGCAGGGTCAGGCTTGGATTCGTGCGTTTGTTCAGAAACTAATCGGCGCTGCCTCTTTTCCTCACGCGCGCATTCCTTTCTCTCCCCCACCCACGCAGCTCCCGGACCTCCTTGGCCGCCCGCTCCCGTCCAGTGTCACCATCGTAGATGTCGGTCCCCGGGATGGCCTCCAAAATGAGGCGACGCCGGTACGCGTGGAAGGGAGAAAGGAGGGGATAGCACACACACACACCCTGTCGCCCGACCTGTTCTCTCAACCTCTCTTTTTCACATCACAGGTCCCGTCCGCCACCAAGATTGAGCTGATCCACCGACTGGCCGCCGCCGGCATCCCCGTCGTGGAGGCCACCGCCTTCGTCTCCCCCAAAGCCGTCCCGCAGATGGCGGACGCGGCTGACGTGCTGGCCGGGATCAAGCCTCAGAAAGGCACCCGCTACCCTGTCCTGACGCCCAACCTCAGGGGCCTGCACCGCGCCCTGGCGGCGGGGGCGACCGAGGTGGCCATCTTTGCCTCCGCGACGGAGGCTTTTTCCAAGGCCAACCTGAACGCGTCCATCGGCGAGACACTGGCACGGTACGGCGAGGTCGCGGCCGCGGCAAAAGAGGCGGGCGTGGCTGTGCGAGGGTACGTCTCCTGCGCGGTCGGCTGCCCTTACAGCGGGCCCGTCCCTCCCGCCGCCGCGGCCGCCGTCGCGGCCCGCCTCTATCACGACCTTGGCTGCTTTGAGGTGTCCATGGGCGACACGGTCGGCGTGGGGACGCCTGGGGAGGTGGTGGCCATGTTTGGGGCGTGCACGGGGGAGGGCGGGATTCCGGCCTCAGCCCTCGCGTCCCACTGCCACGACACCTACGGCCAGGGCGTCGCCAACGTCCTGGCCGCCCTGGCCGCGGGCATCACCGTCCACGACACGGCCGTCGCCGGCCTGGGCGGCTGCCCCTTTGCGCCCGGGGCGGCGGGCAACGTGGCGACGGAGGACGTGCTCTACCTCATGCACGGCCTTGGCATCTCCACCGGCGTCGACTTGGGAGCGGTCGCCGCGGCGGGCGCCTGGATTTGTGGGGAGCTGGGGCGGGTGGGCGGGGGGAGCCGGGCGGGGCGGGCCCTGGCGGCGGCGGCGGTGCGGCGGGCGGCAGCGTGTGTGACGGCGTAGAACGTGTGTAGAGAGGACTTTTTTTTTCCACACTCGTGTGTTTTCAATTCTTCTACGCCCCACCGCACGCCAACGCCCGCCGCCTGAGCGCCATGCGGGCGGCCGTCTCCGCAGCCCTAGCTGAGCTGGCTGCCCTGTTGCCGCAGCCGGCCGCGGCGCCCGCCCGGGCCGCGGCGGCGGAGAGGACGGCGGCCACTCCATCATCATCACCGCTCCCACCCCCTCGTGTTCGCCGCCGCCGCCGCCGCTGGTCGCCCAGCGCCGCCATCACCCGCCGGGCCGAGGCCTCCAGGTCAGACACCTCACCCTTCACCCGTCGCAGGCGAGCCGCCGCTCCAGACGGGTGGTTGGGCTGTGGAGTCGGGGCGACGCAGCAGCACCACGCACTCCACCCTCCACCACCCCCACCACCTCCACCCCGCCCGGTCGCAGATGCCACCAGCGCGTCGGCCGCCACGCCCGCGTCCGCGAGGAGTGCGGCCGCCCGGACCTCCAGCGCCCTCACCACAGCCTCACACATGGCGTCCAGGGCGGTCGCCTCGAAGGACGGCTGTTGCGTCGTCGCCGCCCTACCCCCAACCCGCGCGAGTCTCCGCACAAACTCGTCGTCGACCTCCGGCGGGCGGCCACCGCTGTCCAAGGCACCACTACCACCGAGCGCGGGCCCTACCAAGAGCAAGATCCTGTCCTCACACACCACCCCGCGGACGCCTTCAAGCCCGACCGCCCAGGCCCTACCCCTGCGGGCGAGAATGGAGGGGCCAGCCAAGAGCGCGCCCGACGGGGTTTGGATGGGAGGGTCCGGGGGTAGGAGGATGCGGATGTCGCGTTCGGGGATGCCTGCCAACGCGGCTAGAGCAGCTGGGGTGGGTGCCGTGGACGGCGTGACCCAGCCCTTGGCATAGACGGTGATGAAGGAGATGGATGGAGGGAGGAGGCTGGGTTGGGAATCGGTCGCGTTCTTCTTCTTCTGGCCACCGCTGGCTTGTTCAAGGCTCGACCACGCCTCGCCATCGGTCACTGGCGTCAGCGTCCGCGGCGGTGGCGTGGAAAGGCAGGCACCCATGTGTGCGTGTGCCGCTGGGTTGCGCAAATGAGAAGAATATGCGAGTGTCTTCTTTCATTCATTTCATCCACATGCGAGTCGTCGGCCTGACTGGTAATATCGCGGCCGGCAAGTCCACGGTGGCAGCCACCCTCACAGCCTGCGGCCTACCGCTCATCGACTCAGACACGCTCGCGCATGCGGCCTGTGCACCCGGAAAGTGGGCGCACCGCCGCCTGCTCGCCGCGTTTGGGCCGTCCATCACGCTCGACCCGGCAGACCCGGCCGCGTCCCCCATCGACCGGGCCGCCCTGGGCGCCCTCGCCTTTGCTGACCCGGCAGCCCGGCGCAAGCTCAACGCGGCCACGCACCTGCCCATCGCGGTCGCCCTCCTGACCCAACTGCTCGTGGCCTGGCTGGCCTGCCGGACCGTGGTCATCGTCGACATGCCCCTCCTCTTCGAGTCGGGGTTCTGGCGCCTCACCTCCCCGCGCCTGTTGGTGGACGCGCCGGAGGGCGTGCGGTCTGCGCGCGTGCAGTCCAGGGATGGGCTGACCGCCCAAGCCGCGGCCGACCGCATCGCCGCCCAGACGCCCGCGGCCACCAAACGTGGGCGCTGCCGCTGGGTGATTGAGAATGAGGGGAGTGTCCAGGCAGTCGAGGCGGCGGCGAGGAGGGTGGGGGTGGAGCTCAAGCGCGGGGCGTGGGTCCACTGGGCTGTCAGCCCGCCCGCGGTGGGAGTGGTGGTCGCGGCGACCGTGGGCGTGCTCATGAGGCGATAGGGGTGCGGTAGTGTAGCACAGCGTGGTCGAGTCGTTTCAAATCCTCCTCCTTTTTCTATTTTTATTTCTACAAGCCGCAGTCCAGCAGCTGACGCCCATCCCGCCACCCCTGGTCATCATCCCCGCACGCCTCTGACGCTGCGGCCTCGCCCAACATCAGGCTAGCCGTCAGGCCAGGCGACTCAATGCCAAACAGGGCGACGACGCCGGGCACGCCCGTCGCCTTGGGGCCCGCCACCACAAAATCGGCGCTGTCCTCGCCCGGGCCGGTCAGCTTCGGCCGCACGCCCGCATAGTCGGGGACCAGGCGGGCCGTGGCAGGCAGCCCCGGCCACCACTGGCGGATGGAGGCCGCGAAGGAGGCCGCGCGGGCGGCGGACGGCGCCGGGTCGGCCGTCCCAGGCGGTCCCAGGATCCCATCCTCACCCACCCCGCCCACAGCGCACCATTCCACGTCCGGCCCAAACCGGGCCCCACCGCCCAGGTCCAGCGTCAGGTGCACCCCCAGCCCCCCACCCCCCGCCAGCGGCAGCGGGTAGATGAGGCGGGTGAAGGGCGGGCGGGGCGACGTGGACGGGTCCAGCTTGAAGTAGCTGCCCTTGGCCAACCATTGCCCGGCCCCGGGCGGGACTGCGCCGGCTGCGAGGCCGCTCAGCCGGCGGGCCAGGCGCGGCGTGCCCAGCCCAGCCGCGAGGATGACCGCCTTGGCCACGAGCCGGGCCGGACCCTCTGGCAAATCGACGTCCAGGACCGCCCCGCCCGCCCGCCCGACCACCCCGCCCACCACGCTGGAGCGCGGTGAGAATACGGCGCCTGCCCGCTCCGCGTCCGCCAGCAGGGCCGCCATGAGGGCGTGCGCATCGATGATGCCCGTGGTCGGGGAGTGCAGGGCGCCCGCGACGGGGCCCAGGCCAGGCTCCAACGCGCGCGCTTCCTCGGGCGCCAGGCGGGCGAGTGTGGCCACGCCCGCCGCCCGGGCGGTGCGGGCGAGGGCGGCCAGGGCGCCCACCTCCCGCTCCGCGACGGCCACGACCAGCTTGCCTGGCATGGCGAATGGGACGCCGCGGGCGGCGGCGTAGGCGTACAGGGCGGGGGCGCCGGCCACGCAGAGCCGGGATTTCAGTGAAGCCGGCGGGTAGTAGAGGCCTGTGTGGGTGGGGGGACGAAGAGGCGGGAGGATGGGTGGGAGCCATGCGGCCAAGGTCGGAGCGAAGGAAAAAAAAAAGCAAAAACGCGAGTGCGCATGCCCCTCGCGTTTTTTTGCTTTTCAAACACACCTGCGTGCACCACCTCGCTACTACGGCTGCTGGTGCCGGCCCCAAAGGCTGAGCGGGCGTCCAGCACCAGCACCTCCCGCCCGCGCCGGGCCAGGGCGCGTGCGGTCGCCAGGCCGACCACGCCCGCCCCGACAACGATCACATCTGCCTGGATGACGGGCAAGGGAGAGGACGTGGAGGCCGGGCGGGTGGCCAGGAGGTGGGTGACGGCGTGGTGGCGGCATGCCGCAGCCGCGGCCGCGCGCATGTGGGTGCGTATGGGGCGCGCGGCGGGACCCCAGCACCCTGGCTGTGAGTGTTTGAGATGGGGAGAGTGAAGAGAGGAAACAACTTCTGTGCCTGGTCGCTTCCAACGCCTCCCTGAAAATGGTTGCAGAGCGAGAGGAAGGGTGCCGGGGAGGGGGCGACTGGAAAAGTGGGGACGTGTCGGCTGGTCGTGGTCGTTCTTTGAATGGGTCGTCCGGAGGGTCGCTGCCGGGGACTACACGAGAAGCGGGCTCACTCGAGACAAAGAACGGGGGGCGGGGGGTGGGCGGGGTGTGTGTGTGGGGTGGGGGTGAGGATCATGTTGCTCACATGATTGTGTCGCATGAGCCCACTCTTTTTCTATTTCCCGCGTAGATAGTCCCCCAATTGCGGCCTCCCACCGCCCCGAGGAGGCGGCCGCCGCTCGCCGCCCACCACGTCGCACGGCGCACCGAGCTCAACGCTCGGCGCTGGGGGCGGATTCAGCCGCGTTTGAGCCCCCCCCGCGCCCGCGAGCGAGGCGCAGTTGAGCAGGGCGCGCCCCTGGACTTTTCCCCGCGGACAAATCGAAAAGAAACGAGTTTCCACGACCACCCCCACCCCCACCCTCCCCCCACCCCGCCGCACCATGTCCTGGGACGACCCCAACAAGTCTTACTCATCCTATCCGGGCATGTGGCCGTCGGGGTACGACGGATCGGGCGGCGGTGGCGGCGGCGGGGAAGGGCTGCTGCCAGACGGGGTGCACCCGGCCTCGGCCGGAGGAGAGGGTGTGGTGACCTCCGCCTCCACACCCTCCGGCCGGCCCGTCGACTGGGCGACGTACGAGGCGGCAGCGGCGGCAACTGCTTACCACCACCAGCAGCACCAGCAACACCAGCACCACTACCCGCAGGCGCACGCCGCCGCCGGGCCCGGAGGGTTTGAGGGCGGCGGCGACGGCACCCTGGCCTCCCTGATCGCGGGCGTCGGGGGGATGGGCGTGGGTACCAGGGGGCCCGCAGCACCCCGGGGCGGCCCCGCCGGCGCGCACCAGTACATGGCCCACCAGCAGCTCCACTCCCACCACCCCCACCACTACGCGAGCGGCAGCGGCGGCGGCGGCGGTGGCCCTGGCGCGGCGGGGCGGTACATCTCGGGTGCGGGTGCGGGCGCGCCCGCCCAGCCCACGCCCGGCCTGCGCGGCGGGGGCTACCCCCTGGGCCCCCGTCAGGACGGGTCCGGCGGCCCGGCCGCCGCCGGCGGGGGCGGGGGGCACTACCTGCGCCCTGGCGGCGGCGCGGGCCCGGGCGGCGGCATTGTGCCGGGCTCGCGCCGCCCGCGGGCTGGGCTGGGGGTGGCGGGCGGTGGCGGCGGTGGCGTGGGCGGCGGCCCGGGCGGCCCGGGCGAGGTCAACTACAACAAGATCATCACCAAGAAGCTGGCCTCCGCCACCCATTTCTACCAGGTCCTGGACGTCATCGCCTCCTCCGTCCACGTCTTCGACGAGGTCAACGTCGCGACGGCCCTGCACCGTCTGGCCAAGCTCCAGCCCCCCCTGGGCGCGGCGGGGCCGGCCCAACTGTTCTCGTCCGACCCGTTCCAGCGCCTGGTCGGGGCGGCCTCCCGGCTGCTCCCCCGGTTCGGGGCGCAGGCTGTCAGCAACACGCTGTGGGGTGAGTTGTTGGGTGGACAGCAAGGAGCAAGCACAAGAGCGCAGAGTTGGGGCGCACTGGGCCCAAACACCCAAAAACGCCACACCAACCAACCCCCCCAACCTCTCTCTCGCTCTCTCCATTTTCACACATTTTCACACGCCCAGCCTTCGCCACCCTGGGCTACCTCCCCGCCGACGACCTCCTGGAGCGCATAGCCCGCCACGCGGCGGCCACGATGACGACCTTCCGACCCCAGGCCACGTCCAACACGCTGTGGGCGCTGGCCAAGCTCGGGTATGTCCCGCCCCGCCTCACCCTGGATGCGGCTGCCTCGCAGATGACGGCCGACATGGGATCCTCCGTCCCGCAGGACATCTCCAACTCGCTGTGGGCGTTTGCGACAATGCGGCACTTCCCAGGGGGCGCGCTGATGGCGGCGGCCGCGGCCCAGGCGGCCGCGACGGCCCCGCGCTTCAAGCCCCAAGAGATGGCAAACACGCTGTGGGCGTGCGCGACGCTGGGCCACGACCCGGGGGCGGGCGCGCTGGATGCGCTGTCCTGCCAGGTCGCCTCCCGGGTCCACCTCTTCCGCCCCCAGGCCGTCTCCAACTCGTTGTGGGCCCTGGCCAAGCTGGGCTACAACCCGGGCGGGGCGGTCCTGGCCCCCATCACCGCCCACATCGCGGGCGCGCTGCCCGCCTTCACGCCCCAGGAGCTGGCAAACACGCTGTGGGCGCTGGCCGCCCTCGAGCACTGGCCGGGGGCGGCCCTGCTGGACTCCGCCGCCGCCGCCGCGGCCGCCCGCATCGACGCCTTTGCCCCCGCGGACGTGGCCAACACGGTCTCCGCGTACGGCCGCCTCGCGCACGCGCCGCCTGGGGGCTGCCTCCCCCGCGCGGTGGCGGGGCACCTCCTCCGCGCCTGGGGCCGGTACCGCCTTGCCGACCTGGCCTCCCTGGTCTGGTCGGTCGCCCTCCTGGGCGGCCTGCCGGCCGCCGGGTGGGCGGCCCTCCTGTCCCGCCTGGCCGCCGTCCCGCCCGCGTCCTTTGATGAGGGCGACCTCGTGCTTTTGTACGGTGCCTTCCTCATGCTGGGCGGCCGGTCCCGTGTCCCGGGTGACCGGGCCGACGACACGGTGGCTCTGACTGCAGCGGCTGTGGTGGATGACATGGATGGCGGGCCCCTCTTCAATGGAGCGGGCGCCGGCGCGGCCCCGGGCAGCCACGCGGTGACGCCCGCGGCCGCGGCCGTGCGCGCGGCCGCCGCGACCGCGGCTGCTGTGGCCTCCCTGACCGCCGCCGCCCTCGCCTGCGAAGATCCGCCGGCTCAGCCATCCCTGGCCCTGGCCTCCGGCTTCCCCGCCCCCCTCGCCGACCTGGGCCTGCGCGCCTGGCGGGCGTCCGTGGAGGGCGCGCCCCGGCGCTGCGGCGACGGGTCGCCCGGCCCGGCGGGCGGCGCGGCAGACGGCACCCTCCTAGCCTCCGTCTCTGCCGCCCTGACGTCCATGGGCATCCCGCACACCACGGACGGCGTCACGCCGTGCGGCCTGTTCCGGTGCGACATCGCCGTCGCACCCGACAACAAGTCGGGCGATGGCGGCGTGATGTACCTTGACCTCGACGGCCCGGGCGCGCACGCGGCGGGCTCGCGCCGCCTGCTCGGCCGCACCGCCGCCCTGCGGGCCGCGATGCATACGTGTGGGTACTCCGTGCGCGTGGTGCCGTACTACGAGTGGGCGGCGCTGGATGCCGTGTCGAGCGCGGCCGCCCCGGGCGGCCTGGGCTTGTTGGGCGGCGCCGGCGCGGCCGCGGCTGCAGCTGCCGCCCGGGCCGGCTCTGCCGCCCCCACCTCCACCGCCACGACCACCACTCCATCCACCACCCTCTCCGGCGTGCGTGAGGCGTACCTGGCCCACGTCCTGTCCCCCGCTGGCGCGGCCGCGGCCCGGGGCCTGCCCTTACCCCTTGACGATGAGGACGGGGTGGCGGCGGGCACAGTCGGCGGGGGGGTGACCGCCGGCGAGCTGGCCGGCGCCGCCGGCCTGGCCGCCGCCCGCAACAAGGCCGCCACCGCGGCCGCCCATGCTGCCGCCCTGGCGGGCCTGGGCCCGGGCGACCTGGCATTCGCTGGGGCGGGCGGTGGGCACCCGCCTGCCTACCACCAGCAGCGCCCCTCACACCGCGCCCTGCCCGACCCGGCGGAGGACTGGCAGGCCGCGCTGGAGGCGGCAGTCGCGGCGGCGGCGGCGGCGGCGGCGGGGCAATCGCCTCTCCACCAGCCGCCGGCTGATGGGTGGGGTGGGGCCTAGGCGGCCGTGCGCCACGCTCTGGCCTCTTCTGTTATCATTCTGTACCGTTCTTTCTTTCTGCAACCTGCACTCGAAGCAGGGACGGTTTGTTGCGTTTCAACTTATTTTCCTCTTCCTATCCTTTCCTTTACCATGAATTTGGGGTGTGCGTGCTGGGTGTGCGCGTGTGTGCCGTAGATGAGGGAGAGAGAGAGCTCGCCTCTTTCTCCTTCCCTTTCGGTCGCGCTCCGCACACAAAAAAACGACCGCACTCCCCCTCGTCCTCCTCTTCCTTCCGTCCCCCCCCCGTTTTTTTTTTTTTTAAATATTAGAAGCGAAGCTGCATTTTCAAATAAGTCGACTCTGAACGAATCGAACGTGAAAAAAACCGTGATTGTGATTTTGTGTGTGTGCGTGTGCTGTGTGAGTGTGATTATTATTATGGTAGGCAGGGTGAGGCGCGGCGGGGTGAGAAGAGAGAGAGGTAAGCTCGCGTGCGCGCGCGAGAGAGAGCGTATAGCCTTGCGCGGTGCACGGCGCGCTGGTGGAGAGAGAGAAATCATTTTGTTCCTTCTGTTTGCAAACAAAGACTAGAACTTTCTTCGACGTCGAAAGAGGTTGGCTATGGGGCACGGAGCGGCGCGAGCGAAAGACGGGGTTGTGGGCTGGAAAAAAAAAGAGAGAGTGGAGCGAGGTGGAGCAAAGCACAATTCCCCATTTTTTTTGAAGTCGTGCGCTTGCGCGCACTCCTCTCACGACGATGGCCGTCCTCCTCCCCTGCTTTGGGGCAGTGGGTAGGTCTTCAGTTGTAGGGCGGCGGCCGCTGGTCAGGAGGAGGAGAGATGCGCTCGCCCGCAGCCGCCCCAACCTAGCTGCCCGTGCTTCTTCCGCCCTCCCACCCTTCCCCCTGCCCGGCACGCCCACGGCCGCCTGGGAAGGCGCGGCCGCGCGCAGCATGGCGGCCTTCATGCTCCCCACCGCCGCCATGCCCTTGGCCGACCCGCTCCTGTCCCTCGTCGACACGGCTGCCGTCGGCCGGTGCTGCCCGACGGCCTCCCTGGCGGCCCTGGCCCCAAACATCCAGGTCTTTACCTTTTGGAGCTACCTGTTGTCTGGGCTCAACGCGGCCGCGTTGCGGGAGGTTTCGGCGAGGCTGGCCGAGGGGGATGGCGACGGCGCGGACCGCCTGGCGTCGGCGAGCCTGGCCCTGGCCGGCGGCGTGGGCCTCGTCGCGGGCGGAATCACCCTGGCCGCGGGGCGGGCCCTCCTGGCCGCGACGGGCGTGGCGGACCCCTCCTTGGTCACGGCGGGGCTGGGTTACCTCCGCGCCAGGGCGGCCGGCACGCCCCTGGTGCTGACCGCGGCGGTGTGCCAGGCGTTGCTGCTGGCGCGGGGCGACACGGCCTCCCCGCTCGCCTGGGCGGGCGTGCAGGTCGCGGCAAACGTCGCGGGCGACGCCCTCTTGGTCTGGTGGGCGGGGGCGGGCCTGACCGGGGCGGCCCTGGCCACCGTCGCGGCGCAAGCCCTGGGGACGGCGGGGCTGTTGCGCGCGGTGTGTGCGGGCGGGGCCGGCAGGGGCGTGCCCACGTGGGCGGGGCTCCGCCAGACCTTCCGGCCTTTCGACCTGGCGACGGGGGGCGTGGGCGGCGCGTCCGCTGCCACGGGCGGTGGGGGCGGCGCGTCCGCTGCCTCCCCTGCGTCCACCCTGTTTCGGACCGTCGCGCCCATCACGGCCGTGTACGCTCTGAAGATGGCGGCCTACTGGACGATCCAGGGCGCCGCCGCGTGCCTCCCGACCACCCTGCTGGCCGCGCACATGCCGGTGTTTGCGGCGTGGAACCTGGCAGCCTTTGCGCTGACGCCCCTGGAGGCGGCGGCCCTGCGCTTTTGCGTCAAGGAGCCGGGGACCGACCGGCGCCGGGCGGCCGCCCTGGCCCGGGTGGTCCTGTTCAGGTGCGGTGGGGTGTTGGGCCTGGCCGGCGGCCTGCTTGCCGCCTTCTCCGCCGCGTGCTGTGGCGGCCTCTTCTCGCCATCGCCCGCCCTGTGGCCGCTGATGCGGGGGCTGGCCCCGCAAGCCGGCCTCGCCACGATGGCGTGCGCGGCCGACGTCGCCGCGACGGGCGTGCTGGTCGCGTCTGGCCGCCCGC
>Ga0315287_10001059_pt1 | contig 24861 bp, 34 predicted proteins | sample YL17G11_0_MG_FD_205037 | JGI IMG/M metagenome (GOLD analysis project Ga0315287, IMG submission 205037) | Sediment microbial communities from Yellowstone Lake, YNP, Wyoming, USA - YL17G11_0 | ecosystem: Environmental > Aquatic > Freshwater > Lake > Sediment | place: USA: Wyoming | collected... | reverse complement strand
GACGGCCACGTATGGCACGTCATCATGGCCGGCGACCCGGCCCCGGTCGCCCCGAAGGGTACCAAGGTCGCGAAGCCCGCCAAGACGCCCAAGGCCAAGCCGGCCAAGAAGGCCGCGAAGCCCGCCGCCGAGGACGGCGAGGACGAGGGCGAGGACGACGGCGAGGAGGAGGCCACCAAGTCCGTCGTCAAGAAGGCGTACAAGGCCAAGCTCATCCGCGCCAAGGTCAACGGCCGGCGCATCCTCGACTCCGGCGACGAGGTCGCCCTGCTGCTCCGCCCGCTGTCGCTCGAACAGGTGTTCTCGCTCGTGGCGTGGTCGTTCACGACGGCCCCGACCGGCGAGAAGGACCGGGTCCAGCTGGCGCACTCCGGCCAGAACGGCGCCGAGGGCATGCGGGCGATCCGCAAGGAGCTCAAGGCCCGCTACGTCGGCCGCAACCCCGGGCTCGTCCGGATGTCGCTCGGCAACATCGCCCGGCACCAGGTCGACATGTTCGAGGCGGCGATCCTGACGTCGTACCTCGACGGGAAGCACGAGGGCCTGACCCCGGCCGATGCGCCCAAGGCGCCCGCCCCGAAGGCGCCCCGCGTCAAGGCCGAGAAGCCCGCCAAGGCGGCGAAGCCGGCCAAGGCCGCGAAGGTCGAAGCGGGGGAAGAGAAGGCGTAGGTTCCTCCGAGGAAGGAGGGGGGCCGGCCCCGGGCCCCCCTTCCGTCCGTGCCCGAAGCATGGTATAATCGGGGTGTAGGACCATCACCCACCACAGGAGCCAGACCATGATCAACCGCGAAATCCTCCGCGCCCTCCGCGCCGATATGGACGCCGCCCTCGCCGCCGTGGCGACCAAGCACGGCCTCAAGTCCCTCACCGCCGGGCACTGCACCTTCACCGAGTCCAGCTGCGTCTTCAAGGTCGAGGGCGTGGCCGTGGGCGGCGAGAGCCCCGACGCCCGCCGCTTCCGCGACAACGCTCACTCCATCGGCTGCTTCCCCGACGACCTCGGCCGCGAGATTGCCATCAACCGGACCCGCTTCACCGTCAGCGGCATGGGCTCGGGCGGCGCCATCTTCATCGCCCGCATCCCGGACGGGAAGATCTTCCGCTTCCGCGGTGACCTCAAGCGGACGCTCGGACACGCCGACGCCCCCTCGACCGCCTGGACCGTGGACGCGTGGATCCACCCGGAGGCCGGCGGGGACGACCGCCGCGTCGTCTGGACGTACCCGACTCAGCCGACCGACGCCGACGTGGTGGCGCGGCTGCGCAGGGCCGGCAGCGCCGTCAGCGCCGTCCTCAACGACTACCTCATCCGCGACCCGGACGGGAAGACGATGCCGAAGGTCACCCTCGCCAAGGCGCCCAAGGTCCCGGCCCCCAAGGCGCCCGCCGCCCCGGCCCCCGACCTCGACGCGCTGTACATCCTCGCGTCGGACGCGGCCAAGCAGCCGATCGACGCGCTCCAGACCAAGTACGGCCACCTGAACCCGGGGATGCAGAAGATGCAGCTGACCGCCCTCGTCCGCAAGCACACCAAGGAAGCCGCATGACCACCCGCACCCAGCTCCGCGCCACCTGCCCCTGCTGCTTCGGCACCTGGGCGCTGATCAAGGCCGGCATGTCGCAGCACGGCTACACCCGCGAGTATGGGTGGAACCAGGGCGCGTGCTACGGCCAGGGCAAGCCCCACTTCGGCACCCCCGGTGGGCGCGACGTCGCGGCGAAGCTGGCCGACAGCCTGGAGAACTGGGCCGAGACGCGGCTGGCGTGGGCCGGGGAGGTCCAGGCCGGCCAGCGCGACGACCTCGTCACGGACTACAAGGGCAAGCTCATCGCCAAGCCGGAGAAGCGGCACCGGGACGCCAGCGCGGCCCGGCTGCAGGGTCAGGCGCGGATGGCCCTCTCCGACGTCGAGCGGATGCGCGAGGCCGTCGCCGGCTGGAAGCCGGCCGAGCCGGTCCCGGTCGAGGTAGAGACCAAATCCGGCCCGACCGTCCACGCCGTAGGGACGTACTGGACCGGGCGCTTCAAGCGGAACATCGGCCTCTGCGTCGCCTCGGCCTACGCCGCGCAGAAGTTCTTCTCGGCGACCACGGACGACCCGGCCAAGGTCACGTGCAAGGCCTGTCTCCGCGAACTGAACAGGACCAAGTCATGAGCCTCGCCCGCTGCCTCACCAACCCGTCCCTCACCCGCGTCCACGGCGAGTGGGGCGACGGCACCCTGAAGTCCGTCGTCGTCGAGAACGAGACCCCCGAGGTCACCAAGGTCTGGACCGAGGGCGTCTGCCTCGGCAAGATCCTCCGCGAGGGCCCGCACCTGTGGCTGGCCGTCCCGCCCGAGAAGGAGGGGGAGGAGCGTACCCGTCGCGGCGGCAGCTTCAAGACCCGCGACGGTGCTGTCGGCCAGCTCGTCTCCGAATGGCAGGCCGTACGTCGGGAATTGGAGCGGGCAGCATGAGCGGCTCCCATAGGCTGGCCCCGGACTCCCTGCTGTTCTACAAGGGCGTCGGCGGGTACGACTACGCCGTCAAGGTGCGCGGGAAGTGGTATTGGGTCGGGCACGGCCCCGGCAAGCTCGACGAGGTAACGAGAATGGTCGAGGCCGCGAGCCGGGTCATGGAGCGCGTCCAGGGCGTCCCGCCCAGACTCCAGAGGATCTGGGACGACCACGGCATGACGCACGGCGCCCTCGGGCAGCACCTGCCGCAGTGGACCCCGGCGGTGGGGGTATGAGCAACCCGTTCCGCGACAAGACCATGCGCCGGGAGTACGACTCGGCCGTCCGGGCGTACCGGACTCGGTCGTCGGCGGTGGGTGCCTTCTTCGACAAGGAGGGCGCCCGCCGCCCGCCCGGCTCCACTTTCGCCACGTTCTTCTGGCATGGCTACGACGGTGTCAGCCCGGGCCGGTGGGACGCCGCCTCCCGGAAGATGGTCTGCTACGCCTACTGGCGGGCCGGTCGGGACATGGCGCGGGAGTCGGCTAAGGGCGAGTCCGAGGCCGACGTCTTGCGAAGACGACAGGAGCAGGAGGCGGTACTTAGTTGGGGACGGGCCCGGCCCCGGGCCCCCGATGGGAGAGCAAAATGAACGGACCGACGAACAACAAGGACCTCAACCGCGCCATCCGCGACCTGCTGCGGAGCGGTTGGACGGACGAGACGGGGAAGAAGCACGTGAAGCTGAAATCTCCCGTCGGCCGAACGGTGGTGATCGGGCGCACCCCGTCCGACCACCGTACCGTCCAAAACGTCATGGCGGATATCCGCCGCGCCATGGTCCAGATCGAGGATCCGAAGAAGGAATCGCTGTGGCTGACCCTCGCAAACCCGATTACGTCCTGAAGGTGCTCAACAAGGAGACCGACCGGAAGGGAGAGGTCGGTGCCGCCTGGAAGAACAACAACGGTAGCATTAGTGTCCGGCTCAACCCCTGCGTTATCCTGACGTCGGACGCTGCCCACGTTTACACGCTGTTCCCGTATTCCGAGAAGGCCCCGGGGCGTAACCCGCTGCGAGGCGAGCCCGAAGACGACCTACCCTTCTAGGAGGAGTTGACTCACACGTATTATCGTATCACCCCCGTAGGACCATCACCCAACAGGAGAGAGCGATGAGGACATACGACGTAACGATCACCGGCAAGACCCCGCTGCTGATGCACTACGACAACATCGAATGGGCCGACTTCATGGAAGCGTGGAAGGACGACCCAGCCAACAAGAAGCTGAGCAAACCCGGCGACGACCGTACCCCGGCGTGGCGTTGGCTCGGATGTACGTACCACGACGGCGGGGCGCTCGTCGTCCCCCAGACCAATATCATGAAGTCGCTGATGGAGGGCGGCGCCATGGTCCCGGTCCCCGGCGGCAAGAGCGGCAAGACGTTCAAGTCGCAGACGCAGAGCGGGATGATGAGCGTCGAACCCGCGTGGCCGCTGCTGATCAACGGGCAGACCATCCGGTGGGCGGACTTGGAGGCATTGAAAGACGAGCCGTCGTTCGCCCAACACAAGCTCTACGCGGAGGCGCTCGGGTTCGAGTTGCTGGTGAAACGCGCCGCCGTAGGAGCCAACAAGCACATCCGGGTACGCCCGCAATTCGCCGCCGGGTGGCAGGCGACCGGGTCCATCGCGGTGTGGGACGACCAGATCACAGACGCCACCCTGCGCGATATCTTCGAGTACGCCGGCCTCTACAAGGGTATCGGCGACTGGCGTCCCGGCGCCCCCAAGAAGCCGGGACCGTACGGCACGTTCGAGGCCACCATCCTTCTGCAGTAATGCCCCAGGCTAGGCGGGGCATGGCGGGGTCCGGCAAGGCACGGCCTGGGGTCTATGACCAATTTATCAAATGCGTTTTACACTGAGAGGCGCGGCGAGGCTGGGCGTGGCGGGGCTGGGTCTGGCGGGGCATGGGGCTTATGGCCAAGAATCTGATTTTACTGCATCTGGCGTGGCCAGGCTAGGCACGGCGGGGCAAGGCGAGGTGAGGCAAGGGGTCTATGACCGAAGTAACGAAGATGGTCCATCACCGTAGAAGAGGAATCCATGACCGATGAACAAGCTACACGGGTAGAACACCTGCGGCCTGAGGAAGGGCTGCCGATCAAGCCGGACGTCGACTTGCTCTTGAAGACGTGGCCGGACCCGAAGGTGGGGGACATCTTCCCCTACGCGGAGATCGAGCAGCTCCTGCGAGTGGAGTGGCGGAGCGCCCGCTTCCACACCGTCACCTACGCGTGGCGGACGCGGATGCTCCGGGAGAAGGGGTGCGTGGTGGAGTCGTCCCCGGGCCGGCACTTCTACGCGGCCGACGCCGTCCAGGTGTGCAGCGCCACCCACGGTATCCTCCGCTTCGTCGGCCGGAAGGCCCACCGCCAGCGCAAGAAGCTGACCGTGGTCCCGCACGACGAGTCGCAGCGCCCCGTGGTGGAGCACCAGTCGCGCCTGATGTTGGCTGTCGAGAGGGAAGCGAAGAAGCTGCGCATGAACCTGCTCCCGCCGACCGAAGTACCGGAACGGCCCAGGATCGGGCCACCGACTCAGCAGGATATCTCAAAGGCCGAATCATGAAGCAGGCTTACATCAGCCGCAAGTTCACGCCCGCTGTCCTCGACCTCATCGAAGTCATGAACGGTGTGGTCCAGGAATACCAGAAGCAAGGCTTCGTGCTGACCGCCCGCCAGCTGTACTACCAGATGGTTGCTCGGGGGTACTCGCCCAACACGGTGCAAGACTACAAGCGCATTGCCTCGACGATCAACGATGCCAAGCTGGCCGGCCTGATCGACTGGGACGCGCTGGAGGATCGGACCCGCGAATTCGTGCGCCGGACCCGGTGGGGCTCGGGTGCCGAGATCATGCGGGGAGCGGCCGAAGGCTTCCACATGGACATGTGGGTCGGCCAGCCACACCGCGTCTTCGTCATCGTGGAGAAGGAAGCCCTCGTCGGCGTCCTGGACCGCGTTTGCCGGGAATTCGACGTCCCGCTTCTCGCGGCCCGCGGCTATCCGTCCGGGAGCGTCCTCCGGGAGTTTGCCCTGTCCGATCTGCTGCCGGCTATGGAAGGGGAGCAGACTCCGATCGTTCTCCACCTTGGCGACCACGATCCGTCCGGGATCGACATGACCCGGGATCTCTACGATCGCATGGAGCTTTTCTGCAATGGGCAGCCTTTCGACATGAGGCGCATCGCGCTGAACATGGAACAGGTGCGGGAGGTCAACCCGCCCGAAAATCCCGCCAAGACCACCGACTCCCGGTACGCCGGGTACATTCGCAAATTCGGCCAGTCCTCTTGGGAACTCGACGCCCTCTCTCCGACCTACCTCGATCGTCTCGTCCGGGCGCAGCTCAAGGGCATCATCGACAAGGAGCCGTGGGAGGAAGCGACCTTCCGTATCGAGAGCACAAAGAAGCGCATCCGCGAACTGGCGATTGGATTCGAGTAGTCGTCTTTTCATGAGAGGAGGACGGACGATGGGCAAGTACCAAGGCAGGAAGTCGCTCCCGCGCCACAGCCAGTTCGTGGAGGACGCGATGAGGGAGGCTAGGCTCAAGGCCGACGTGATCCGGAGGCATCCGTGGCACCCGTACGCTAAGGAGTACCCGGCGCTGTACCCGGACCCGCTGTTGGCGAAGTTCGCCGATCGGTATCGGTCACACCTGTTCTTGCACGCCAGGATATTTCAGTCTCGGCGGGCTTTTACCGTGCTGATGAACAACCTGAACGCCTTCGGGGGTCTCGTGGAGGAGACGAAACCATGATCGAGTCGCACAAGCCGCCGCCGATGGTCGAGTTCGACCCGGCCGACGAGGATCACCTCACCGCCGCTGCACTGCTCTTCATTCACGGTCGGCAACACCCGAGACTCCGCTTTCTCATAGACCCATCAAGGCAGACAACGGTCCGGGAGCAGATACTCAAGGCCCTGCTCTATCACTACATCCCAAAGCCGGCTCAAGAGAAGGCGGCGACCATGATAGCGGCAGCCGCCTCCCGCGTAACGGAGAAGCTCGTACTCTACGAGAACACGGGCGCAGTGAAGGTGATTGGGGACAACCTGACCGATAAGCGCCTAAAAAGCCGTCGGCCGGTACACAAAGTGTCCTACGGGAAGCCGGAATGAGCGACCTGAAGATCGAGCGGGGAACACCGCCAAAGGCCGGCACGTACGTCGTATACGAGCTCCTGGCCCCCGGCTTCCCGTACCCGCAGAAGCAGCTGCTGCTCTGGCACGAGGGGGTGTGGTCGTACTCCGGCAGCGACCAGAATTACCGCGGGGAAGTCCTCGGCTGGATCGGACCCCTCCCGTCCCCAACCGCTGCTTCCCTCACGAGTAGCGAAGGCCCCCCACGCGACAGGAGACAAGGATGAACGCATTGCAGGACTACGTGCTTCGGAATACCGGTACTGGAGCGCCCGCCCCGGGCGGAACGATAAACTCGATAGACGCTCATATTTTTTCGGTGACGAAGATAGGCGGGGACGCCGAGACGCTGGCCTACCTCTGCCGCAATCACCGCGGTGGAGTGCGTTTCGCGTGGAATCTGCTCGACCTGCAAGACGGACAGGAGTACACCTGCCGCCAGATCACCCACTGGATTGACGATCAGAACTGCGCCCTGCGCCTCATGGCGCTCGGCCGTCTGCTCGGGATGTGGGACATGTACACGCCCCGGTCCGTCTTCCCGCACTTGCCCGAGGAAGCGGTGGCCGGGATGTTGCCCGACGATCAGGTCTCGATCCGGACTACGGCCCGGGCCGTCGACCCGCCCCCTCCCGCTCTCAAGCAGACTCGGGAGGAGTTCGAAGAGTCCCTCCGCGAACCTGCGCCGGTTCTCGGATTACCCCCATACTCAGAACTGGCGCCGGAGCTCTTCCGTGGCCAAGGAGGTACCTTCGGCGGTGCAGGATCCAGTGGGGGGTGGGACGATACGCCACGGCCGGCGACTCGGCTGGCCGACGTCACCCCGGCCGGTGCAGCTCTGGTTGCCACTCTGTTCGCGGACGAGGAGCGGGTGAAGGTCCCCGATCCGGAACCGGCGCAGACGCCGGACCCCGAGCCGTCCCGCGATTACGGCGGGAGTTCTTCGGATTCATCCTCGTCATCTTCCTACTCTTCCTCAGACTCGTCGTCTTCCCCCGATTCCGGATCTTCGAGCAGCGGGAGCTTCGATCCATGACCCACATCGACCGTTTCTACCTTGCTTGTCTGATAGCCGGAGGCGGCTCGGCGCGTGCCGATGGGTGGTGGGCATTCATCCTTACTGGGGTGGCGTGGTTGGCCACGGCCTGGACGGTACAGATGCTCATCGACAAGTCCGAAGCTACGGAGAAGGCCGAGTACACGAGACCAATACGATGATGATCCCGTCCGCGTATAAGGTGAATCAAGCCTTCGAGGCTTGGTTCAGTCTCCAGAAAAAGGAGCCTACGGTTGTGTACATCCACTCCGATGCCGCCGTGAAGGACATGATGCGAGAGGCCTTCCGGGCCGGGGTTGACGCCATGCTTTTTACTCCAACCGCCTTGACTCAGAACGTCGAGCGCAGTTCTCATCGGAGACGGGAATGAGGCGAGTAGCAATAGTGTTAGCCGCCTTGGCAGTCTTTTACACTTACGGCTACTACCTGTTCGGATTTCCTAACTGGGTGGATCCGGTGCGACCATGGCTGAGGTCCCGATGATCCGCCGCTACTCACCCGCCGTGCTGGTCGCGTTAGCTGCGATGGCTTCAGCTACGACTCTGGAAAATCTACCCTCCCTTTTGAAAGACGACCCACTCGGAAGCCGGAAACCCTCCGGTAATCCGCATCCGAAAGGGCACAAGAAGGGAAAGAAAGCCAAGAAGGCCGAGCGCAAGGCGCGACAGCGAGCCCGAGCGGGCTCCAAATAAGGCTGGTCCCCGGAAACCCTTGCGGGGCCGGGGACCAGTTGCCGCGACAGGAGGAGTACGCGGGCTTGACTTGCGCCGCTTACGCGGTGTACCCGGACACTGTGCCCGACTTCCAGTAGCCGGCCTGATTCACCAGCGTCTGGTAGAACGACGCCATGCCCTGCTGGTTGCTCAGGTCAGGCGCCATCCACACCGGGGTCGCGTAGAGCGGGACCCATTCGGCCAGGATCGCCGAAGCGTCGCCGACCGTGTAGCCCTTGAAGCCGACCACGTAGGTGTCCTGCGCCATCGAGGGCACCTTGATAACGGCGACCGTGCCGTCGCGCAGCGTACCGATCTTGTGCGGGCCGATCGGGGCGATGACGTCGGAGGGCTCGAAGCCGTTACAGTTGCGCCAGATGTCGGACGCGTTGGTGCCGGCCAGAACCCACGAAATCCCGCCGCGGCCGAGGGCTCGCTGGATCTGCGACTCGGCGTAGTTCAGCTTGAGCTCGATTTCCGCGTACCGCGCCAGACGCGAGTAGTTCGCGGGCGGAGTGGCGCTGAAATCCAGGTTGCTGTCATGTGCCGCCGAGGCGAGGATCAGGTTCACCAGATCGATATCCCGTTCCTGCTTGATGAAGCTCGCCGCCAGATTGGCCAGCGTTTCCGGGATGTTCAGGTTCAGGTGAGCCGACGCCGCGAGTTCCGCTTGGGTCGACCAGTTGATGCGCAGCGGGTGCGGCTCCGCCGTAATCGGAACGAGCGACAGGCGGATGTCCACCGACCGGATCAGGCTCGGCGTTTGCTCCGAGTCGTACCGGAACGAGGCCGTGACGGCCACGAGGTTGGCCGGCGGCACGGTGAACGTCGTGGCGATGGCGCCCGTGGCGTAATCCACCGTACCGACGATACCGGTGCCGGCGATCGCGCCGAGGCCGTTGTCCGTACCGGAAATGGTACCGGCGCGGATGACGACCGTGTTCGGACGGATCGGAACTGGCGTGACGCTGGCGCCGAAGTGCTGCTCGGAGTTGTCGCCCGTGCCCAGTGAGGTGACCGTCTTCTCCGACGCGTACGTACCGTCGGTGACATGCTGGAAGATCTGCTGCCCGGCCGTGACGCCCGCCGCCGAATTGGTGTAGACTGGCTGAACGAGGAAGATCTCGCCGTTCTGGCGGTCCATCGGCTGCACGTCGACGAGATCGTGGGCGATCAGGTTCGGGTAGAAGATCCGGACGAGGTCGACGACCTTCGGGACCAGTTGGCCGAGGGCCTGTGAGAACGTGGCCTCCAGCTTCGGGTCGGAGCGGACGGCCTCCATCATCCGCGCCTGATTCTGCATGACCATCAGCGTATTTTCGGCGATGGCGCGTTTGCGCGGGTCGTTCCCGTCGAGGTAGCCGACGAGGTCCTTGTACTTCGTCTTCCACGAGCGGTTCTCGGTGAGGATCGTCTGAACTGCCGCTTCGCGTTTCTTGCCTGCTTCCCTCAGCAACGTCGGGGTATCCATGATTTGATGTGTGTCCTGTGGTTTCGGGATCGAGAATGTGGGTGACGTTGCAAGATTGTGTGTTGATTATGGGGCCGGGCTTAGATGAAGCCGGGCACCCTGACTTCGCCGGACATGTACGCGTCCGTCATGCCGTTCTTGCGGGAGATGGGCTTCTTGCTCACCTCGTCGCTCGGCTTGACGATACGCACGATCCCGGACTTCGGATCGGTGAGGCTCTCGGTGACGGTGCCCGCGGGGGCGGCCGGCTCGGATTTCGGCGGCAGGGTAATGCCAAGGGACTCGACGGTAACACGCCCCTCCTTGATCGCCCTGCCCGCCATGGTGACGAGCAGCCCGTACGACTCGCGTAGGTCGTTCCGCTCCACGAGGGCCTTGGCAGCTTCCTTGATCGCGATACCGTACTTGACGCGGTCCTCGGCGGCGATCGCCACGATGGCCTCGTACTTATTGGCAAGATTCTCCATGCGCCCCTTCGCCGAACGGGTGACAGCCCGGTCACGGGCAGCCACATTCGCCGCCGTGTTATAGCGCTTGACTGCCACGTCGAGCTTGCCCTGGACGACCGAGAGGGACGCAGTGGTTGCTTCCAGCTGCTTCCGGGTGCGCTCGTTTTCGGCCTCGCTCTCGGCCATGACCTTGCGGAACAGGCGAGCGGTGCGCGATTGGCGTTGGATCAGGTCCTCGACCTGCTCCGGAGTGTAGGTCTTGTTGCGGGCATCGGCCGAAGCTGGCGCAGCGGTCTCACCGAGAATGTCCTTCTTGGCGATCTCCCACACGTTGAACGCCTCGACGAGGATGCGCGGGTCGCCTTTGTACTCGGCCAGCTGATCCTCGACCGCGGCTGCCCGGCGGAACGCCGAGATCTTGTCCGGGTCCGCCTTCATCAGCGTGGCTTGTTCCGTCACGTACTGCTTGATGTCCTTGGTACCGCTCATGTTGACGCCCCTGTCTCTGTTGGTCCCACCTTTGCTCAAGGTTCCGGCCGCTTCCACAACTTCTGCGCGGGGCCGGATTCGCGCTGATGGTTGCCCGACACAGTCGGTTCCGAGGTACTCATAATCTTCCATGATGTTACCAAACGGATCTTGGGACCCAAGGCCCCGGATAGACACACCGAATGCAGCGCCGGCTTTGGTCAGGGCGCGTAGATTATTGCCGTTGTTGGTTTCGAGGATCAGCCACTCATTCCACAACGTGTTGCCCTCGATCCATGCTTTCGTCACCACATGCGAGGCGAGGCCCGGGGTGACCCGCGGCGACTCCGGGTGCTCGTCTACCGTCGAGAGGAGTTCCTTGGCTTCGAGGGCTGGCTTTGCCCTGTCGATGGCAGCTTGCATCACGACCGCGCTATACTTTCGGCCGTTGTCGTTGAGCTCATCCAGAATAGTAGCGGGGATCTTGACTCGGATCTCGTCTCCGGAAGTCTCGACGATGTACCCCCTGCGGCCCGTGGACTCCTTGAGCTCCGTGCTCTGGGGTCGCACCAGCAGATATTCGACCAAGAGGATCTTCGCCATCAGCTCACCTCGAATCTATTGTGCTTGGTCTTCACTCTGTCTCTTCCCTCGATTGGTCCAAATGAAAGGTTCGGACTCCCAACGCCAGTAGGATAAAGGCCCGGAGGTCGTTGGGAGCTTGATCGAATACCGGGGCCACTCCCGATAACTTGGCCATCCTGCCGGGTGGTAGTGCCGTCCCGACCGCCCCCAGTACATCCGATAATTTTCGGTTCGCTCTGGTGAATTCCCTAAGTCTGGGTAGATCCTCGTAGTCCACGGCGGAGAGTCTCGTCTTCATGACTTCCTGCATGAACTCACTAAACCTATCCGCGTAATTTTGCTTCAGTGGCGAGCTGACATCAGCATCGACTTGAATCCGAAAGCTGATTTTTGGAATGCCGCGCTTCACGCTATCCGACATTTCTCCAAGAGTCCGGTGTAGATCGGTTGATGTGTCCGCCACGTATCCGTAGATCCAAACCTCCGTGAAAGGTCGATGCCCTCCATCTGAGGTACCTTGTCCTTTCCGAAGAACAGTTCGAGCGGGGTGCCGGTAATCTCCAACAAGTTTGCTAACTCCGGATTCGTGATCTTGTACGTAGAATCGATGGCCTGTCGCACGTTGGTGTAGTTATTGACGAGCTCGATAACGTCCTTGTAAGTTTGAAGAAGCTCGGATGAGATGTACGGGCTCTTCTTGAGTGATACCTTGATCTTGACCTTGGAGATATCGGCTCCGAGGTAGAAGGCCAGCAGCGTCAGACGCTTTTCCTCACCACGGCAGTACGCCTCACCGACCGGGATAAGCGTCCGAGAGAACTTCAGGTCCTGCTGCCGAAGGGAGTACGGCCGTGTCTGCGTGTCCGCGTTCTCGGCGATGAAGAAGCCTTTCGGGAGCCGGGACGCGTTGTAGTACTTGTCCCGGAAGTAGTTAACGTCCTCGATGTCGGCGGTGCCGATGGATGTCGAAAGTCGCTCGACCTTGAAGCTGTCAGGGAGCCAGAGGTAGTCGGTCAGGCCCATATCCTGATTCCGCGACAGCCGCTGGTTGTTGGAGGTGTTCAGGATGACGCTCTTGACGAAGTTTTTGAGCATCGACAGCTTCTTCAGGACGGAGGTGACGTCCCCCGTCCCGGACGGCACCATCACGGCGATGCGGTCCAGCTTGTTCGCCCGAGTGATAGCCAGCAGTTGTTCCAGGACCGTCAATTGTTCCCACGGGACACGGACCTTCTCCAGGACCGACATGCCGTAAGGGAAAGTATCGCGGCTCCGGATTGACGTAAAGGAAAATTCCCACGGATTATACTCCCTTCCCTCCTGGTAGTTGGTCGCCGTCTTGGACGGGGAGAGCTTGTAGATCTGCTGCTTGTAGTACTGCAGCTCGTAGTCCGGACTCTTGACGTAGGTAACGACGATGTCCTGCGGCCGGAGCGGCCGTTCGATCCTCGTCCCCCTCTCGACGGTCGCCTCGTCGAGCCGCAGGAAGTCCTCCCCCTGTCGGCCGGTGATGGTATAAGCGAAGTCGCCGTACTTACCGAGGGAGCGAATGTCCTCCCGGGCGGAGTCGGCGAGCCCGTTCAGGGAGAGCGTCTCCTTGATCTTCTTCTCGATTTCCGGGTCCGAGATTTCCACCATGACGGAGTGGTCCGCCGTGTCGGTGATGTTCAGGACCTCGTCGGCGTAGGTGTCAAGGATAAGGGCGCTCTCGGCCCCGCTGCCGTCCATCCGCTCGTACGAGGCGATACGGGTGGTCCGGTTCTCGGAGTGCGCCCCCACGTTGTCGAACAGCTTTGACCAGTGGCTGGCGAAGCTCGGGATGTCGGTAATGTTGACATCCCGAGGAAGCGGAATAACGTGGCCCTCACGGTCCTCCGCGGCATCATAGCCCATCGTGTCGAGGAGCTTGACGATGTCGCGCTTGCTGACGCCCTGATTGGGACTATCCTGGCGAATGCCCAGAATATTCCTAAAACTGAATCTAGCCACGTTCTACGCGCCTCTGAAGGAGTTACTCTTCGATGCGTTTTCCCTCGCCTTGCAGCGAGTCCGGAAACCGTCTTTACGGGAATTGTGTTTGGAGAAACCAATGATCGGCACTTCTCTCCGACAGCCTCCACAAAATTTGGTCGTATTTCTCATATCCCGCGGAAACTGAAAACGAAGCGCTCCTTGCGCTCGTTCACTCCGTGAATGTTGGACCGGCCGACGGTTGGCACCGACACTAGCATGAGGTAGGACTTGTTCCCGTGGTGGACGGCCTCGCGGCTCACCAGAATCTCGCACCCATTGGCGTAAAAGGCGTACTCGGACTTGGGGTCGAGGGGAATGGGGTTAGAGACGAAAAGAAGGGCCCGATCCGGCATCGCTGTCGAATCAGGCCATGGAGAGACCAGTATGCCGCTCTCATCCACAGAATCGACCCGGACAGGGTCTCCTTTGTAGAATTTTTCGGGAGAGAGGATGTGTAGATTACGGTTCATGCCCCAGAAGACAGCCCGATAGTGGACGCCGTCGTGGCCGGCGAAATCATAGCCGATGCTATGTGGCACGGCTTCCACTGCTACGGGCGCCGCGACTCTATCTCAGCGCTGACCGACGCTACCCCCCGGCCCGGCGTAACCACGAAATCGGCCGGGCTCGGTAGCGTCTGGCGGTAGGCCTCGGCGTCAGCCTCGGACGGGAAGTCTTGGACCAGTCCGCCGGTCTTCTTATCGACCACGTTGTACCGGACCCCGACCTGCTGGTAGTCCACCCGGGAGCCGGCCGGGAACTCCTTCTCCTCCAGGGAGACCCGGGCATCCGTCTGGAACTCGTACGGCCCGTCGAGCCGGGCGCCCCCCGGAGAGACCACGTACCACCCCGAAGAATCTTCCTCTCCATCGTTTTCCAGAGGGCCGAAGTCCTCGGGCCGGTAGGTCTTGATGAAGCGCCTGAGTCGCCGGACAATGCCCGGATCCTCGTCCATAGCCTGGTGGACTGCCGTTTCGGGATCCTTCTCGGCGCCGTACGAAGCTACGGCATCAGCGAAGTGTCGGCCGTACACGGAGTCCAAGTGGTCTCGAACGACGCTATCGGTAGCCTCGGGCACGGCCGCCAACAGCGCATTTGCGGCGACGTCCCAGATGGACTTGACCTTCTCCTCGTCTCCGAGTTTCTGGGCGATGGTGCCGTGGAATCCGTGCTTAAGATTTCTCGTGCTCTTGGCCATGGCTTTCTGGGGAGTCCTCGCTGCGTGTCAGGAGAAATGTTCCGGACCACGGCGCGACCGGCAAGCTTCGGGCCCCCGCAAGGGCCCGTTGCCTACGCCCGGAGTCCGGGGGTGACCCGGACGGGCGCCCTTCGGACGTTCTGTCAGGCCAGCTTCAAGTAGCCGAACTTCTCATCCTCGTAGCTGACGTCTCCCTCCAGCGTAACGCAGCCGGCCTTGACGTGCATGACGATGCCGGTGTCGACCGTCTTGTTGGTTTTGCGGTCGAAGACGCGGATCAGGTTGCCCGGGCTGATGGCGCGGGCGACGATGCCCGACTCGTGCATTTCGCCGCCGTTCGAGTCCAGCGTGTGGTCGGTGTTGCTGACCTTCGGCATCGGGGTGTCATCGGTGCCGTCCAGGTTCGGGCCTTCCTTGCCCGAGTCCTTGGTGTCGTGCTGCTTGCCGGCGTCCGCAACGGCCTGATTAACCTTGCCGGCGACCGCGTCACGGTTCAGCTCGCCGCTGGCGCCCGCGCTGATCTGCTCGGCGCTGCCGATCGTGGTGTCGACATCGATGCCCGCTTCCTTCAGGATGTCGTTGATGACGCGCCGACGGATGGCTTCGAGGCGGGTGCGCTTGCTCTTGGCCGCCTTGGACTCCTCAGGCCTACCGGGCCTGCCGGGCTCGCCGCCGGCCGGTGGCATGTCGTCGCCGCCCATTTCGTCATCTTCGTCTCCCGTGTCCGGCCCAACTGGGGTCGCCTGATCGTCGACAACTTCGGCCGTATCGCCGACTGCCGCTTGTGCCGTTTCGGGCGAGTCGAACGGTCCGACGAAAACCTGCCCGTTGTTGACCTTGATCGTGGCGTCACCACCCGTGTCGACGGAGACGTAGTACATCTCGTCTTCCATCTCGTCTTCCTTGACGAGCCGCAGCTTCCGGCCGCCGACTGTCTTCCCGTGGAGTTTGGATGCCTCCTGAAAATTCAACTTGCGCTTCGCGCTGGCCATTTTTCCGCTTCCTTCTATATCTTGGGGTTAGGGGGCTAGAATATACGACGCCGTGTAGCGCCTACTGCGAATCTCGCTCTGGTATGGTCCCTTGCTTTTATAGGGCCGACAATGGTGGGGCGTAAGCCAGTTAGGTTATAAATTGCGGGGCGCAGCGTCACCGAGCCCTCCGACCGCAACGAGTGGACTTCGAGTCCCAGTGCGGGGCCGAGATCTTACCAAGGAGTAGGTCATAGGCGGCACGAATGTCTCGCTCGACGTCCGGATCCAATTTATCCTCCTTGCCAGGAGCCGTCTCCGCGTTGGAGCAGTGGATCCCGAGGTCGTGGGAGACGGTAGCCTCCTCCTTCGGGGGGACGATCGCCGGTTCGTCCTTGGGCGGCTTGTGGGCCGGGATGATGAGGTAGAGGCGGGACCCCGGATGCTTCAACGGACGGAGTTCCCGAAAACACTCCGGACACTGTACTGTGTAACAATCCGTCTCGGGATCCAGCCGCGCTCCGGCTTCCGACGATAGCATGGACCGGCGGGAACCGGCGCACAGGCGCTTGTCGAAAGCCAACGTCTTGCTCACGGCCGGGCCCTCACCAGGGCTTTAACTAGCCGGGCCTTCCGGGCGATCACCGCGCCTTCTTCGGCTTCGTCTCGTCGACGACGACGACGATCGGGATGCCGCGGTTGGTGGCGTCCGTCACGGCCTCGATCATGCGCTGAACGTGGTCCTTGTTGGTATGGCTTTCGCCGGGACCGCCGATCTTTTTGTTATTGGTCGAGCGGCCCTGCCACCGCCACTGGCCGGTGGCCTTTGAGCGGATGAGATCCACGTGGTCCAATACGAACTCCACGGGTTTCAGTCTGGTAGTCGCCATCGTTGTTCTCCTTGGTCAAGAATATCTACGGCTGACGAGGGACTCCACCAGCCGCATCTTCCGGTACACGTACCGAGTGGTCCTGAACTCGAAGCCCTGCATTAACCCGTACATCACTTGACCGTAGTCTTCGTAATGCTCTCCGAGATCCAAGAGGGCCTCGTCATGATCCGGTACCGTCCACAGCGGCTTTCCTTCCAGGGCCCGCCCGTTAGGGCCGACTTGCCGTCGTTCCATTACTACCACCGTCAATCCAGCAAGTAGCGCTTTACCGTCACCATCTTGGTCATCGTGTCAACCTCGACGATAGCTGCGGAACCAAGCCGCTGTTGGAGGGCCGACTTAATATCTCCCGGTCCGAGCGACTCGGTCAATGCCATGCCCTTCAGCTTTCCCTGGAACTCCGCATCCAGACACTCAATCTTGTAATTCATATCTGCCCTCTTTGACGGTCGGAGCGGTCCGGCCCCTAGGCGCGGCCGGCCGACGCTGACTTGGTGCCGGTGCCCCGACCGTCCTTACCGACAAACTGGCCGACGACGTTGCCCTTGTCATCCATCGCCGTGGTGACCTCGTTGTCGCCGACCTGCTCGGAGTCGAAGTTGACCCTCCCGGAGCGGCCGAGGTCGTCGCGCCACTGCTTCTTGTCCGAGAACGTCTGGCCGGACTCCACCTTGGAGGAGTAGATCTCCCCGGTGCCGGCCTTGGCGTCCCACTTCCCGACCTCGCGGCCGTCCCCGCTGCGCCCGAGGGCGCCGTCGCCCTCCGTGCCCTCGATGGTCGCCCCGGGGTAGGACTTCCGGAGCATCGAGCGCCACATCATGAAGGAGAACTGCTTGGACCCGACCACCTTCCCCTCCCCGAACGGAATGGCATCGTCGACCGGTTCGTCGTAGGCCGGTTCCGGGCCGTCCCGGAAGACCACCTGCAGGTCGTCCAGGCCGGACTCGTGGCCGTGCTCCTCGATCCAGGTCTCGGCGTCCGTCTGGAAGGCGTACGGGGAGTTGGACTGCGGGACCACGTAGCCGCGCTTGTCCAGCACGTACCAGCCGCCCGGGACCCCGGGCTCACCCACCTCGTAGGACGACAAGGGGAACTCCTCCAGATCTCGCTCGTGTGGAGTCTCGCGGAGGGATGCCTCTTCTTTTCCCGGCTTCCAGTCGTCCTTGACCCAGTGCGAGGCCGTGCCGACCGCGTCCTCGTAGTCATCCGTAAAGTAGTCGGCCGCCTCTTCGTACCCGCGCACCGGGTGCGTAAACTTAACGACGTATTCGCCGGTATCGGACTCCTTGTAGACCTTGGCCAGACGCCCGTCGCAGAACTTCTTGTCGACAAGCCGGAGAGATTCCCCCAGGCCCAGCTTGGAGCGCAGTTGCTGAAGGAGCTCCACGCACCGTTCCGGATCGTTGGAAGTGCTGGCATCCAGTATGCCAGCCTGACACTTGCCTATTAGGCTTTGCTTTTCCGGGAAACGTCTCGACCACTGATCGAGGATCGCGGCTAGCTGCCGAGTCTCGCTCTCTAGCTCCCCCGGCACCGTGCGATAGACGCGTTTGGCAGCAGCGCCTGCTAGCTTCCCGATCATCCGGTCAATCCAATCAGCAAAGCCCCCATCACCAACGGCCTCATCCAGCCATCCTTTCTTGCCGTCCCACTGTCCAAGAAGTTTGTCACCACGGCGCAGCTGGCATACCCGCTCTGTCTTCCCGGAGCCGGGCCTAGACCGGTCGGGTGGGCAGAGCATCAGGGCCGGGAGCTCAGCCGCGCCGAACTTCGCCTCGGCGGCGGCCATCCACTGGCCGTAGTCCGCGTAGGTGACCGACTCGCGGGGCCCGGACGCCCGGATACCTTTCAACGCATCCGGCGGCGGGGTAAAGTTGATGGCGACGTAGTGTTGCATGTACTCGGGATCATCGGCGTCCCTCTCCGGATCGTCCGTCTCGCCCGGTCCCGGGACATCTTCGTCCTGATTGCCCCAACCGTCGGGCAGGCCGATGGCCGCCACGTCATGCCCCTCCTGCGCGAGTTGTTCCACGGCGTCATCGTAGGCTTCCGCCTGTGTGATACCACAACCGACGACCGACTCATCCCAACCGGAGTCTATGTTGCTGTGTCCTTGGAAGTAGGATGGGCTGTCGATGCCGAGGTCGACGATCTCGTAAGTGACCCCGTCGAGCTCATTTAGGCCGCCTGCCTCGTGCTTCCACTTCCGGGCGTTGCGGGCGAAGTTGGCCATCTTCCGGGCGTGTGGGTCCTTGGAGCGCAGTCCCTTCTGGATGTCCTTCCCGGTGACCGGGCTGTCGTCCTTCTTGCCGAGCCACCTGTGGAAGCCACCCTTCTTGACGTTGATGGTCTCCCCAAGCCCGATGTCCATCCCGCGGTACCATTCGAGGTCATCCGCCGGAAGCCCGTGCCGCTCCCACGCTACTTCGATCTCGGCCCACGTGAAGAAGCCCTGCCCGGAGGCGCGGATCTCGTTCTCAAACTCCCTCAGCGGGCCGGCGATGGAGCCGTCCTCGTCGGCGTTACCGATCTCATCCACGAGCCCGTCCACGATCTCCTGCCTCGTGAGACCTTCAGCCGACTCGAACACATTCCCGGCGTCGATCCGCATATTGAACTGGCCGCGGGTGACGTCGATCTCTCCTGCCTGTCGCAGGGCACCTTCGTCCTTCTGCGAGAGCGTGACGAGGTAGGTCTCCGACTCGGCCTCGTTGAGATCCATCGGGTCGATCTTCCGCAGGCTGAGGGCGGCCTTCGCCTCCGGTACGTCGGCTCGGGTGATCGGGCGTCCGTTGCGGGTGATCCAAGCCTCCAGACCGTCGACGGCCTCTTCCTTCTCTCCGGGCATGGGTTTGCGCGGGAGCGCCGGAAAGCCAGCCGTCCCGAGCATGGCGCGGGAACTGATGATGCCGGTCGAGGCAATCACGGACTCGGTCTTGCCGCCCCGATCCAACACCGCCCAGTACTCGAAATGGGTAGTACGCAAGCCGGAGCTCATAAACCGCAAGCAGCGGGCAGCTTCAGCGGCGGCCTCGGCCTGATTGGCAAAGGACTGTACCTGACCGTCCTTACCCTTCAGGTACGCCGTCCGAGTGCCAGTGACACCGCCGGAGACGCGGCACATCACACGCCAGACGCCCTCCCCAGCCTCGAACAGGCGGGAGCGGTACTCGATATCAGCCATAACGGCGGCCTCGCCGACCGGCTCGGCCGCAGCAGTATTGTCGGGGCGCGGCTCCTGATCGGCGGCCGGAAAGGCCGGCTCCCCGCCGGGCTCTTCCCCGCCCTCGGGAGCACCGTGCTTCAAATCCATGTTGACGAACTTCTGGTACGCGGTCAGGGCGTCGTTGAAGGAGCCGTGCGTGGACACCACATCCGACAAGTGCGGGAAGACCTGGCCCTTGACGGCCCGGTTGTCCGGGTCCTTGATAACGGCGAACTTGCCGAGCTTGTGGTCCTCGGGGAGCTCGACGAGCTTGTAGCCGGCCTCGTTGCCGAGAATGTCGACGATCGTGAACTCGCCCGTCTCGGGCGCGAAGTTCTCGGGACTGTCGGGCCCCGGCGGCGGCGTTTCCGCGGCTGCTGACGCCGCCGTTTCCGGGTTGTCGGGGAGGCCGGTCGGCGTCTCGGCAGACATGCCCGGCATCGGGTCGTCCTCGGCGATGCGAGCACGGCGCATTGCGGCGGCGCCCCCGAGAGCCATGACGTTGAGAACGCCGGAGGGCGGAGCCCCGCGGGGCCGGACGACAGCAATGCCGTCCGCTACGTCGATACCGAATCCGCCGGACTCGCGGCGGGCCGCGGGCTGCTTGTGCGATCTCTTCTTCATGTCGTCGTCCTCACCTGTCGCGCATTGCTCGTTGCCACGCCCCATCGATGACCAAGATGGCAGAGTCCTCGTGGACCACGACCGCCATCATGACCACCCGCGCCCCGAGAGCGGCGGCGATCTCGTTGGCGCTGAGCTCTTCGCCAAGGTCAGTCACTGTTGGGTCGTTGCCTCCATAGGTGGGAAATTTAGCGTCTGGGTCCGAAACAGACTGCTCCTCCACCAGCTTCCTTCCTTTGCGGCGAACGATCTCCAACGGCTTCTTCATTGCATTTCTCCGGGTTCGGCGAGTGCTTCGTCTTCCGTGAGTTCCCGCAGTTCTCCGGTCTCCTTGTGATACAGGTACACGGAATCGAACTGCAGCAAATAGGTCTCGAAGTCGAGGATGGACGTGGCCGGGGTCGGCTGGGCGTCCTGTATGGCTGAGGCGATCTCGACCTTGGTGGCCGGGTCGTCCCACTGCTCGTACAGGTCGGTCTTGTCGAAGGTACCGTACACCGACTCGGCGACGTCCCCGTTCGTGTAACCGATGACGGCTGTACGCCGGCCTTGGTCCGAGAAGTGGATGACGTAGCCGGTGCGCAAGACGTCCGGGAGACGAGCGGACCGGAAGAGATCCGCCACCGACTCCGCCATCCTCTGTAAGACGAAGCCGGGCGTCTCCCCGGAGTACCGGGGCCACGCGGCGGCGTCATCGATCCGTTGAGCCGTGACATCCCCGGGGCCGAAAGTGACATCGGGGACCTTCACTCGGCCCCGACCGCCCGAACGCTCGTAAAGCTCCCGGGGGATGTCGACCACGTACACGCCGTCATCGACGAGGGCCATGACCTCGGAGTGGCGGTCGCGGCCGGAGCGGACGGCCGGGATGTCGGAGTCATTCAGTACGGCGGCGATGGCGTCGCCGATCGCCTCGCGGACACTGGTAGGGCCCGTCGGGTCCCACGCGTCGTATACTCCTTGTGCTGCTTTGCACATCTCCGACCTTACCGATGGGGGAAGTATTCCGGAGTCCTCCACCACTCTCCTCGTGCTCTCTTCGGTGCTTGCCGGGGCCCTTCGGCCGATCATGCTGCCGGTCACGACCTTGGCCTGTGCGTACTTAGTCTCGATCTCGGCCGGAGTACAGTGGACGTTCAGGTACTTGATGACCGACTCTGGGTCGAGCTCCGAAATCTGGCGAGCCCGAGTATAGACGGCTGCAGGATCCCCTTCTTTAGCCCGGAGCAGACGGTCCTTCTTGCCACGAACGGAGAGGATCAGAACCCGGCGGGCGGTGTCGAGGGTAAGGGAGGCCATGTTAGGCGAGAATAACGTCGGACTCGGCCTGCGTCAGGAGGCCGACGGATACTAGCGCAACCATCCCGGCGACTACCAACGAATCGGTCTTGACGATATTCGGGAAGAACACCAGCAGAAAAAGGAAGTCGGAGAGCGGAGCGCCCGTACCTGCCGGATCCGCGAGATAGGCGGCCCACTCCAAAGCGGCGGCCTTCCGAATACGGGACCGCTGTGGCTCCGTAAACCTGCGAAGGAAACCGCCGCCGCTGATCTGCGAGATCTGGTCCGCGACCGTAGGCTTCGGTCCGAGGGCCGGAGCATCCGAAGGCATGAAGGCGGGCGGGCGGCCCGGCAGCCCGGCCCCGGCCGTGTAGATCCAACCGACCTTGACGAAGGGTGGGCACTCCACAACCGTCTGACCATCCGGCGGCGTCGGCGGAGAACCAGCCTCCACGGGGTCGGCCTGTACCACCCGGTCCTTGATGAATGCGAATTTCACCGAATACTCCTGCGCGGCTAATGCCGCTTCCGTTCAACCGGTTCCGCTCTACTGGAGCGAGCCCCTAACCTTCAACCGTTCGAGCACCTGCTGTTTGATGCGGTTGATCTCCTTCGTTACATCGGCGGCGTGAGCAAACTCCGACCACAGCCACATGAAGCAGACGTAGGACGCATAGAGGATTGCCCCGACCACGGTCGCCGCGGTGGAGATCGATAGGACGAGACGATCCCTGATTGCCTGAATCAGGTCGGTCATCGGAAATCAGGTCCCGACGGCGACCCAGTTAAGATTCTGTGGGGCCGAGGCGGCGATCAGGGCGCCGTTGTCGGCCGCGGTGATCTTCCACGCCTTCAGGATTACCGAACCGGCGGCCGGGGCCCCGCTCTGGTTGCCGATCGTCGCCGAGACGGCGGCCAGGGCCGTGCCGTCCGGGTCGCTCTGCGGGGTGGCGATGACGGCCACCACCGTCGCCAGTCCGGTGACCACCGTGGCCGTGCCGGTAACGGCCGCCACCCCGCGGGCGATCTTGTAGCCGGCCGCGACGCCGCCGATCGAATTCGCGACGTTGGCGCCCGCGTCGGCCGTTGCGTTTACCGCATCGATCAAGTGGAGTACGACGTCCGCGCCGGGGAACTGAGCGGAGTTCTCTTCGATTGCCTTCCTGTACTTGTCGGTCGCGAGACTCATTTCCTATCTCCTTGTTGATTGATGATCACAATATCATCGGCCGAAAGGCCGTACTGCTGCAGGAGCGTTTCGAGATTGTCCCCCGTCGCCACCACCTGATGCTTGTGCCGCCCGGCATCGTACTCCCACACGCCATATTGCGGCAGGGTCATCACCGTTTCTCCGCCAGTTCCAGTCACTGGCTGTGGGAAGCCGAAATCGGTAATAAAGGGCCGGAGACCGGACTCGGACTTCCCGACCAATGAACCGAGGAGCTCCTCGTAGTCGGCCATAGTAAGCACGTTACCGGCCGCCATGGCGGCGGTCATCCTCTCCGCGGCGCGGTGGAGGGTCTGATCGTCCTTGGCATCCTCCCGGGAAAACTCCATCACCCGAATCAAAAGCGGGACGTCCATCTGGATGACATCCGGACGGTCGAGCACTGCCTCCACCGCGGCGTGGAGGTCGGCCAGCGCCGCGGAGTCCACCCTCGTCCCGTAGATGACGTCCGAGGTGTCGTCCCCCTCGTCAGGCTGCTCGTCCGGGTCCTTCCGCGGGATCTTCTTCCGACGCGGGTGGTGCGGGTCGGCGTCCGGGAGTAGCCGCTGGCGCGGGCTGGACTCCGCGGCGGGCGGCTTCCGCTGGTAGTCGAAGGCGTCGGGAGGGTCGTCGGGGTAGTACCGCTTCCAGTCGTTCTTCGGCTTGCCCGGGACGACGTTGCCGTCCCGCTGCTTGATGCGCATCAGGTCGAGGGCGTCGTTCTGGAGGTCCTCCAGCTCCTGCTCCAGCAAGCCGGGGTCGGTCACCCACCGCTGGTAGGTGCCGGACCCCTTGGAGGCGCTGAAACCGCGGGTCTTGTTCCCCTTCACGGGGATCCAGCGGACGCTGTTGATCGGCATGAGGGGCGGGAGGTCGGCCAGGAAGACCCCCTTCGGGACGTCCGGCACGGGGATGCGCACGACGTCCACCACCAGCGAGTTGCGGGGATCCTCCCTCCGCAGGTCCTCGGGGAGCGGCCCCTCCACGTCCAGTATCGGCCTGACGCTGTCGTGGGGGATCTCGTACTGCTCCACCACCTGGCACCACGCCACCCTGTTGTTGCGCATCCGGCACTGGATGTGGATCAGGGCCTCGGGGAGGCGCTCCTTCTCCAGGGCGATCTTCCGGGCGACGCGGGCGTCCCACTCCTCCTGCCCCCGGGTCCACTGGTAGTGCATCCTGGACTCGTCGAGGTCCCCCTCCCCGGTGTAGGGGCGCTCCCTCGGCCGCCGAAGGGCCCTCGGGGCGACCCCGTGCGCCTTGATGTAGTCGGCGGCGAGCTTGGCGATCCCCCACAGCTTGTCGACCGCGTCCACCACCGCGCCGGCCGAAGCCCGTGGCCCGCCGAGCTGCCACTCGAAGTAGATCCTCTCGAACTCGTCGAAGGCCGCGTCGAACTCGCCCCGCATCCGCTCGTCGACCTCCGTCGGGAGCTTCTTGACCCAGTGTTCGAACTCGATCCCCGCCTGCGCGGCGTCCTCGTCCCGACCCTCGGCCAGAGCGGACTCCCACTTGTTCTCCTTGTCGTCCAGGTAGGCTCGATCTCCCCTAGGTGGTGGGCTGTCAAGACTTTGAAGGAACTCCGCTAGTTCATCGGCAATGTCGTTGATGTCGTTGATAGCAGCGTAACAATTATCATTGGAATCTTCATCTTCCATGCCCTCGCCGAAGCGGTCACAAGCCTCTAGGAATTCCGCCACGAACCGTTCGTACTCTACCCGGTGACCTCGGCCGAGTTTCTTGATAAGCCGATAAAAATTACTAGCCGCATCGGCCTGATCGTCCTCAATGTTCTCGACGACCAGCCGGCACCCCTTCAGGTGGTCCGGGCCGACCACGATCTCGGACTCTCCGAGCTTTGGGAGGACGCGGTAGTCGCGCTGCATCATTCGCAGCTGGTGGAGGGCGTCCTGTTCCAGGTCCTCCAGCTCGTAGGCGAGCTCGGCGTCGTCCGGGTCGAGAATCCAGCGGCTGTAGATCAGGCTCCCGTCGTGCGGTTGGGAGTACAAGATCCGATTACCAGCGGTATACATGTTCCCGGCCCACATCCAGCGTAGGTCCTCCGGCTCCAGCGTCGG
>Ga0315287_10001057_pt1 | contig 24879 bp, 21 predicted proteins | sample YL17G11_0_MG_FD_205037 | JGI IMG/M metagenome (GOLD analysis project Ga0315287, IMG submission 205037) | Sediment microbial communities from Yellowstone Lake, YNP, Wyoming, USA - YL17G11_0 | ecosystem: Environmental > Aquatic > Freshwater > Lake > Sediment | place: USA: Wyoming | collected... | reverse complement strand
CTTTCGAATTCGGCGATCAGCTCGCTGACCGGGCGGGCCCTGTTGGCGTCCGGATCGAACCAGGCGTTATAGATCTGCAGGAAGATCCATTGCGTCCACTTGTAGTAGTCGACATCAGTGGTGGAGAAGCTTCGGCGCTGGTCGTGTCCGAGGCCGAGCCGGCCCAGCTGCCGGCGGAAGTTGACGATATTGGCCTCGGTGCGGGTGCGGGGATGAGTGCCGGTCTGGACGGCATACTGCTCAGCGGGCAGTCCAAAGGAGTCAAAACCCAAGGCATGCAACACATTGCGGCCGGTCATCCGGAAGTACCGCGCATAGACGTCGGTGGCGATGTAGCCCAGCGGATGGCCGACGTGCAGGCCCTCACCGGACGGGTAGGGGAACATGTCCTGAACGAACATCTTGTCCTTCGGCACCGATTCGCCGTCTTCTGGCGCCAGGGAACCGACCGGATTATCAACGTTGAAGGTTCCCCAGCGCTGCCAGCTGTCCTGCCATTGGGCCTCGATCCGCCCGGCGAGTTCGGCCGTGTAGCGATACGGCGGAACGTCGGGGTCGGATTCCCCGGGGTCGGATTCCCCGGGTTCCGATTCCCTGGGGTCGGCGGTCGGGGATTCGGTCACGCAGACAGGGTATCGGTGGTGGTCCGGCTGACAACGGCTCGGTATCGGTTGCGTTGCATGCAGGTCAGAGGTTGGTTCCAAGTCGATTCCGGGCCTGTGATCGACAACCCCCGGTGCTTACAGTCGACGAGGACAGCTGGACAGTTCCGGGCCGTTGGGGCTCGGGCCCACCCGTCCGGAGCCACTATCGCGCGAAGAGGATGTTTGCAATGAACAGGATCACCCGTCAATGGCGGGTACTGGTAGGCGGCGTCGCCGCCGGGTCGATGGCCGTTATCGGATTCACCGGCGCCAGCGCCTCCGCCGAGCCGGTGGCCCCGGCACCACCCGCGCCGGCGGCAGCGACAGCGACAGCCACGGTGACCCAGACGGTCACCGTCACACCCGAGGCGGCCGCGGCACCTGCCCCCGCAGCGCAGGCTGCCGAACCGGTCCCCGCAGCGCAGGCTGCCGAACCGGTCCCCGCAGCGCAGGCTGCCGAACCGGTCCCCGCAGCGCAGGCTGCCGCTCCGGTCCCCGCCGCACCGTCTGCCGCTCCCCTCGCGCCCGCCACCTCCGGAACCATGCTGGAGTTCTTCCAGGAGAAGGGCGTAGCGCTTGAGCCGCAGAAGGCGACCGACTTCGTCGCGCTGAACCTCGTGCTGCCACTTCCGACCGGCTGGCGGGTGATTCCAGATCCCAACGTGCCGGACGCTTTCTCGGTGATCGCAGATCGTCAGGGCGGTGATGGGCTCTACACCTCGAACGCTCAACTGGTGGTCTACAAGTTGGTCGGCGACTTCGATTCGGCGGAAGCAATCAGCCACGGATTCGTCGAAAATCAGAAGCTGCGCGCCTGGCAATCGACGTCTGCCTCGATGGCCGAGTTCGGTGGATTCCCCTCGTCGATCATCACGGGTGTCTACCGCGATACCGACATGACGCTCAACACCTCCCGGCGCCACGTGATCGCGGCGTCAGGTTCGGATCGTTACCTGGTCACATTGACGGTCACCACGGCGGCGAACCAGGTGGTCGCGACCGCCAACGCCACCGACGGCATCATCAATGGGTTCCGCGTCACCGTCCCCACTGCGGCACCCGCACCCGCACCGGCAGCGGCACCCGCGGCAGCACCCGCAGCAGCACCCGCACCCGCACCGGCACCCGTGGTGGCGCCCGCGCAATAACGCGGGCGCGCTGCTCGTATTGTGAGCCCCATGGTCGTCGGGGCGGTGCTGAGCCTGGTGTTGGCCGCCCTGATCGGCGGATCGGGACTGTGGACTCTGGCTCGGCGCTCAGGCGTCGATCTCACCGGTCAGGTGCTACGTGCCGTGGCACCCACGCAGGTCGCCGGCGCGGTCATGCTGTTCGCCGGTGGAATCGCGGCCCTGGCCGCCCCGGTGCGGATCGGGTTCGTCGGGTTGATCCTCGCGGCGATCGGCGCGATTTCCACGATCGGCGCGGGCTCGTGGCGGGCCGCACGGTACGCGGCGCGCCAGCAACGCGTCGCGGACTGCGGATCGGCGGACGGCTGCGCCGGGTGCACTCAACTGTGCCGATGAGCCAGCCGAGCCCGATGCGGCGCATCTAACTCAGTTGCGGCTCACGTCGACAGGATGCGTTGCCAGCATCGGCATCGGCATGGGTTGTCGGCGCAGTACCCGCGACCACAGGTCGGCACGGGGTTCGGCAAGCACGTCGGACGGCAGCGCCGAGAGCACGATCCAATCGTCGCGGTCGATCTCACCTTCAAGTTGGCCGGTGGTCCACCCGGAATAGCCGGCGAAGATCCGGACCCCCTCGACCGCAGCACCAATCGACTCCGGATCGGCGTCGAGGTCGACCATGACGATACGGCCGGCAACGTGGCGCAGGCCCGGCGTGGCATCGGGATCAGCCCCCACTCGCAGCGTGCCCAAACACAGGGCTGCATCGCGCTTCACCGGTCCCCCGACGAACATCGTTTTCGGCTTTACCACCGTATCGGTCCATTGCGGCAGCACGTTGTAGACCGCAGTCTCACTCGGCCGGTTGAGCACAACTCCCAGAGTGCCGCCGTCGTTGTGCTCGACGACGTAGATGACACTGCGCCGGAATGTCGGTTCCATCAAGTCAGTGCTGGCCAGTAACAGCGTCCCCGCTCGTACCCCGTTCGCTACCGGCGGGGCGAACTCTTCGGGATCCTCCTGTTGAGCCACCCGACAATAATGGCACGACCTACTGCGACGGATAAGCACCCGTTGTGATGGCGTTAGCACTCCGGGTCCTGTTTGTACTGTAAGCCCGGTGGTCGACATGCGCGCCGGGGACTTGTGGCGCGGTGTCCGTCGTCTGCCCGACTTTTGGCGGTTGCTTGAGTTGCGGACGGCGAGTCAGTTCGCGGACGGACTGTTCCAGGCGGGCCTTGCCGGTGGCCTGTTGTTCAATCCGGAACGCGCGGCCGACCCATTGGCAATTGCGGGTGCCTTCGCGGTGCTGTTTCTGCCCTACTCGATGCTGGGTCCGTTCGCCGGAGCTCTCCTCGACCGTTGGGACCGCCGTTCGGTGCTCATCGTGGCGAATGCCGCCCGATTGGTGCTGGTGCTTAGTGTGGCAGCGGCACTGGCCGCGGGCGTTGCGGACGTGGTGGTGCTGTGTCTGGCGCTGATCGTCAACGGGTTCAGCCGGTTCGTCACTTCGGGGCTGTCGGCCGCGTTGCCGGATGTGGTGCCCCGAGAGCAGGTCGTGACGATGAACTCGGTGGCCACCGCGACCGGTGCGGCGGCAGCATTCCTGGGGGCGAACTTCATGCTGGTGCCCCGCCGGATCTTCGGTGCCGGCGACACCGGTGCCGGGACGATCCTCGTCATCGTCGCTGTGCCGGTGGCGATCGCGTTGCTGTTGTCGCTGCGATTCTCCCCGCGGGTCCTCGGGCCGACCCGATCCGGCGGGCACGGTTCAGCGCTGCACACAGTGGCGACCGGATGGGCCGCCGGCACCCGGGTGGTGCGGGCGACGCCCTCGGTGGCCGCCACACTGGCCGGCCTGGCCGCTCACCGGATGGTGTTCGGCATCAACACACTGCTCGTTCTCGTGCTGGCCCGAAACGGCGCAGCCAACGGATCCGGACTTGGCACCATCGTCGTATTTGTCGCTGCCACCGGCGGCGGCGCATTCCTGGCCACCCTCTTCACGCCCGCGACGATCCGCCGATGGGGCAGATACGCCAGCGTCAACGCGGCTTTGCTATCCGCGGCGGTAATCCAACTCGCGGGTGCAACGCTGTATGTGACCGTGCTGGAACCTCTGTTGATGGTCGGCTGCGGCTTCCTTCTCGGGGTGTCCGGTCAGGTGATCAAACTCTGCGCCGATTCAGCTATGCAGATCGACGTCGACGACACCATGCGTGGGCATGTCTTCGCCGTCCAGGACTCGCTGTTTTGGATCTCGTTCATTGCATCCGTCAGCGCGGCCGCCACCGTCATCCCCGCCGATGGTCGGTCTCCGATGCTGGCGGTGGTCGCAGCGCTGCTCTATCTGGCCGGGTTCGCGGCGCACGCACGCACCGGTCGGCTGCGAACGCCGACCAACTAGGCTGCGCCCCATGGCCATCGGAGATCCGATAATCGATGATCTACACGCCGAGAGCGAAGCGCTTGACGCCCTCCTCACCCCAGTTCCGGCACCGCGGTGGATGCTGGCAACGCCGGCACCCGGGTGGACGATCGCACACCAGGTCGGGCATCTGCTGTGGACCGACCAGGTGGCACTGATGTCAATCAACGACGAGACCGGATTCCGCGCGTTGGTCGCCGGCGCGCAAGACAGGATTGGAACCTTCGTCGACGAGGCTGCCGACGAGCTCGCCGCACTGCCACCGGCGCAACTCCTGGCCGCGTGGCGAGAAACCCGCGCTCAACTGCACGCCTCGCTGCGCACAGTGCCGGAAGGCCGCAAACTGCTGTGGTTCGGCCCGCCGATGGGCGCGGCCTCGATGGCGACCGCGCGACTGATGGAAACCTGGGCGCATGGTCAGGACGTGGCCGACGCGCTCAGTGTGGCCGTGCCGCCGTCACCGCGGCTGAAGTCGATCGCCCACCTCGGTGTACGCACTCGGGATTTCGCCTTCTCCGTTCACGGCCTCACGCCACCGGCGGAGCCATTCCGGGTGGAGTTGAAGGCCCCCGACGACGGCCTGTGGGTTTGGGGCCCCGAAGACGCGGCGCAACGGGTCGTGGGAACGGCCCTCGACTTCTGCTACCTGGTCACCCAGCGGCGGCCGCGGGCGACGTTGGACGTCGAAGCCCACGGAGCGGAAGCACAGACCTGGTTGGGAATCGCTCAGGCGTTTGCGGGGCCGGCCGGGCCCGGACGATAGCGCCGGTCTCAGATCCGGGCAGCCCCGTCGGCGGCGCCGTCGGCGTCGGCGTCACTGAGCGCGACGTCCCAACCGCCATCGCCGTCGACGTCGACATAGCCCTCAGCAAACCGGCCCCCGGGATCAGCAAGCAGCACCCGATCCGCCAGGCCGTCGCGATTCATATCGAACAGCCGGTCCGCGTCGCCATCGCCATCGACATCCGCACCCGAGGCATGCTCAACCCCATCGAGACCAAACCACCGCAAGGCGCCGCCGGACGCCGCACCCCATTCCGATATTCCGGCGCCCACCATCCACGTGCCCGAGCCGTTGTCGGTGTAGCGCGACTCGGGCAGCCCGTCATCGTCGAGATCGAGAGCCGCGTGATCAGCGAGGCCGTCGGCGTCGAAGTCGGCCAGCGCGTCGTCGAACACGCCGTCCCCGTCGAAATCTAGCCGGACGCCGTCGAGTTCACCGTCACCATCGACGTCGATATCGAATGCCCCAGTCCAGATCGAGGCCGTTCCATCACCGGAATCCAAGCAGTAGTCCATGCCTTATTCGACGGAGTCCGCGGCTCACGCGTTCCCGTTCGGATCAATCGGCGGCGCCGCGAGCGCGCCACCAGATCAATCGGCGGCGCCGCGAGCGCGCCACCAGATCAATCGGTGGCGCCGCGAGCGCGCCACCAGATCAATCGGTGGCGCCGCGAGCGCGCCACCAGGCAAGCAGTTCGGCCGTGGCCTCCTCCCGGGACAGCGGCCCCCGGTCCAGCCGTAACTCCTTGAGGTAGCTCCACGCCTCACCCACCTCCGGGCCGGCCGGGATGTCGAGCAGCTCCATGATTTCGTTGCCGTCGAGATCGGGTCGAACCCGGGCCAGATCCTCCCTGGCGGCCAACTCGGTGATTCGCGCCTCCAGGCCGTCGTAGTTGGCTTGCAACAGCGCCGCACGCCTCTTGTTTCGGGTGGTGCAGTCCGCACGCACCAGCCTGTGCAATCTGGGCAGCAGCGGCCCGGCGTCTGCGACATAGCGCCGCACCGCCGAGTCCGTCCACCGGCCTTCGCCGTAGCCGTGAAACCGCAGATGCAGATAAACCAGCTGCGACACCTCGTCGACCATCTGTTTGGAGTATTTCAGCGCCCGCAACCGCTTGCGGACCATTTTGGCGCCAACCACCTCATGGTGATGAAAACTCACTCCCCCGTCGGACTCGTGGCGGCGCGTCGGCGGCTTACCGATGTCGTGCACCAGTGCGGCCCAGCGCAGCACCAGATCCGGTTCGTGTTCCAGGGCAATCGCCTGTCGAAGCACCGTCAACGAATGCTGATAGACGTCTTTGTGCTGATGGTGTTCATCGATGGCCATCTGCATGCCGCCGATCTCGGGCAGCACGACCTCGCCGAGGCCGGTTTGCACCATCAACTCAATACCCGCCACCGGATCGGCGCCGAGCAGCATCTTGTCCAGTTCCACCGCCACCCGCTCCACGGTGATGCGGCCCAACTCCGGCGCCATCGAGGCCATCGCCTCCCGGACCCGATCGGCGACCCCGAACTCCAACTGGGAGACGAACCGCGCCGCGCGAAGCATCCGCAGCGGGTCGTCCCCAAAGGACAGCGAGGGCGCGGCCGGGGTGTCCAACATTCGCCGCTGCACCGCCGCCAGTCCGCCCAGTGGGTCCAGAAACTCTCCCGGCCCGTCTGCGGTGATCCGCACCGCCATCGCATTAACGGTGAAGTCGCGCCGCAGCAGGTCGTCCTCGAGGCGATCACCGAAGCGCACCTGCGGATTGCGCGACACCTGGTCATAGCTGTCAGCCCGAAATGTGGTGATCTCCAGCCGCTGGCCCGCCTTGCCCACGCCGACGGTGCCGTAGTCGATCCCGGTGTCCCAGATCGCGTCGGCCCAGGGGCGCACGATCTGCTGCACCGTTTGCGGTCCAGCATCGGTAGTGAAGTCGAGGTCGGTGGTCAATCGGCCGAGGACGGCGTCACGAACACTGCCGCCGACGAGATAAAGCTGGTGACCGGCGGCCGCGAACAGCGCGCCAACCTCGCCGAGCAGCGGGGCTTGGCGGTGCAGTTCGACGGCGGCGAATCTCAGCAACTCGTCGGGTGGTCTGACTTCGGACACGTCCGGTGAGCCTAATGCTCCCCGCCGCAACCGTGTCCGGCGCGTGTACCCCCGGCGCGTGCTACCCCGGCGCACTTATCCGTGCCAGCTACTATCGCTTGGGTGTCGGAGGGCGAGAAGGCCAAACCACGACGGCGTCGCGGCCGGCGCCGCGCGAACCGTGCGGCCGCCTCGTCACCGCAGATCGGCGATCCGGGCGGCGTCGCCAAACCCCCGACCGCCGGCGCCCCCGTTGGCCCCGACGCCCCCGCCGGCCCCGATACCCCCGCCGGCGCTCCCCGGCGTCGGCAGGGCTCCCGGCTGCGCACCGTGCACGAAATCTCCGCGGGTGGACTTGTCATCGACGGCATCGACCGGCCGCGCGCAGAGCAGTCGGCCGCGCTGATCGGCCGGACGGACCGACGCGGGCGGATGATCTGGTCGCTGCCGAAGGGACACATCGAGCAGGGCGAGACCGCCGAACAGACCGCGATCCGGGAGGTGGCGGAGGAGACCGGCATACACGGGCATGTGCTGGCGGCGCTGGGCAGCATCGACTACTGGTTCGTCACCGAGGGACGGCGGGTGCACAAGACCGTGCACCACTACCTACTGGAATTCTCCGGTGGCGAGTTGTGCGATGAGGACGTCGAGGTGACCGAAGTGGCGTGGGTTCCGGTTGATGAACTGCCGAGGCGGTTGGCGTTCGCCGACGAGCGCAGACTGGCCAGGGTCGCCCACGACCTGATCGCACTACTTCAGTCCGACGGCCCCAGCGCATTGCCGCCACTGCCACCCAGCACGCCCGCGCTGCGGACCCAAACCCATTCCAGCACCCGGCAATCCCCCGGCGAGGCCTCCGGCGACTCCCGGACGAACGGCCGTGGTTCGGCCACGTGACCTCGTCGCTGCGGATCCCGGTCGCATCCCGGGTCGTCGCTGTGATTCTCGGCCTGTTGGCGGTGCTGCTCATGCCCGTCGGTCCCGGAATCGCGGCGGGAGAACCCGACCCGGAGTTCCTTTCGGTGCGGCTGGACAGCGTGAGCCCAGATGCGGTCACCACCTCCAGCGACGCGACTGTGACGGTGACCGCGACGGTGACCAACGTCGGAGACCGCCCGGTCCGCGATATCGTCGCCCGACTTGAGCGCGGCGAGCGGGTTTCCACATCCTCGGGCCTGCGCACCAACCTCGACAATCGGGGCCAGTTCGAGGCCGTGGGTGAATTCATCACCGTGGCCACCGAACTCGGTCGGGGACAGGCGCTCGGCGTGACTCTGTCGGTACCGATCAGATCGGGGCCGCAACCATCTTTGGGCATCGGGGAACCCGGGGTTTATCCACTGATGGTGAACATCAACGGCACCCCGGACTACGGCGAACCGGCCCGCCTGGATGCGGCCCGATTCCTGCTGCCGGTAACCGGCGTTCCCTCGGCCCCCGCCGGCGATGCAGGTGCTGCCCTGGCAGGTGTGACGGCACCCGACACCACCAAACCGGTCGGGGTGACGATGCTGTGGCCGCTGGCCGACCGACCGCGGCTGGCTCCGGGTGTGCCCGGAGGCACCACCCCGGTACGGCTGATGAACGATGACCTGGCGGTGTCACTGGCCACCGGCGGCCGCCTCGAGACACTGCTCGCGGCAGCAGAATTCGCGACCAGCCCGGGGGCAATCGACCCGGACAGCGGGGTCGCTAACGCACTATGTCTTGCGGTGGACCCCGACCTGCTCGTCACGGTGAATGCGATGACCGGCGGCTACGTGGTGGTCGACGGGCCAGGCGGCGGCGCGACCGGCGACGGCCAGGCCGCCGCAGTCCGTCCCGGCGACGGCCAGGCCGCCGCAGTCCGTCCCGGCGACGGCCAGGCCGCCGCTGCTGCCTGGCTGGAGCGGCTCCGGGGACTCTCGCAGCGCATGTGTGTGGTCGCCACGCCTTTCGCGCAAGCCGATCTCGGCGCCTTGCACCGGGTGGGCGACCCACGGCTGAGCGCCGCCGCGACGACCACCGCTGCCGACATCGTCGACCGGATCCTGGGCATCACCTCCACTCGTGGCGCCACCATCCTCGGCGACGGGCCACTCAGCGCCCCTGCGCTCGAACTGCTCGACGGCCAGGGCCCGACGGTCGCGATCGCCCCGGCCCCGACCGGCGGTGCTCCGTTCACGCCTGACCTGACCGCCCGCCGACTTTCGCCCGAGGTTGTGTTGGCACCGTTCGACTCAGCCATCGGGGGCGCCCTGGCCGGCGTCGGCACCGACCCCGGTGTGCCGACCTATCTCGACTCCGCGCTGAGCGTGCCGGTCGACCACGACTCCCCGGCGGCGCGCCGCCAGGACGCCGTGGCGGCCATGTTGTGGCGCACGCTGCAACCCGACGTCGAGCCCCGGACACAGATCCTGCTGCCACCGCTGAAGTGGAGCCCGCAGCCAGACGATGCCCGGGCGATGCTGACGGCATTGGCCAACGCGGTGCGGGCCGGCCTTGCCAGTCCGCGCCCGCTGGACGCGGTGATCCGCGAGTCCGCGCCCGCGCAGTCGGTCGAGCCGAACCTGCCAACGGAGATCCCCGGCGGCTTCGACCCGGACGTGGTGGCCGCCATCGGTGCCGAGACGGGTCGGCTGTGGGGCCTCACCGCGGCGCTGACCACCGATGCCCGCACGGGGCTGACCGGGCCGGGTTACACCGCCCCCCTGCGTGAGGACATGCTGCGGGCGCTGAGCCAGATCGAGCCGCCGGAGACCCGAAACGACACCGCACGTCAGCGCCTCGCCGCTGTCGGAGCGACCATCGGGGACCTGTTCGGTGCCGTGACGATCGTCAGCCCCGGAGACTCCTACACGCTGGCCGCTGAACGCAGCGCACTCCCTCTAGCGCTGCGCAACGACCTCGCCGTGCCGATCCGGGTGCGCCTCCAGGTCGACGCCCCACCCGGTATGACGGTGACCGATATCGGGGTTCAGGAACTGCCACCGGGCTACCTGCCGCTGCGGATCCCCGTCGAAGTCCGCGTCACTCAGCGCGTCGCGGTCGATGTCACGTTGCGCACCGCCGACGGCCTTCCCCTGGGCGATCCGGTGCGGATGTCCGTCCACGCCAACGCCTACGGGAAGGTTCTGACCGCAATCACCGGAGTCGGTTTGGGTGTGCTGGCACTGCTGGTGGGACGCCGCCTCTATCACCGGTTCCGCGGTCAACCCGATCCGGCCGACGTCGGACGGCCTCGGCATCCGATGGATGAACGATGACGCCGCGGCCGGTGCGCGAGGAACTCTCCGACGCCGCGGTGGTGTCCCGCTCGTGGGGGATGGCGCTAGCCACGCTGGTCAGTCGGGTCACCGGCTTCATCCGGATCGTTCTTCTCGCGGCAATTCTCGGAGCGGCATTGTCGAGTGCGTTCACCGTCGCCAACCAACTGCCGAATCTGATCGCCGCCCTCGTATTGGAGGCGACGTTCACAGCGATTTTCGTTCCGGTGCTCGCGCGCGCGGAACGCGAGGACAGCGACGGTGGGGAGGCCTTCATCCGGCGACTGGTGACGCTGGCAACAACCTTGCTCCTGATGGCGACAATGCTGGCGGTGATCGCCGCGCCCCTACTCGTGCGTCTCATGCTGGGCGCCGACCCTAAGGTCAACGCGCCACTGACGACGGCGTTCGCCTATCTGCTACTGCCACAGGTGATCTTCTACGGACTGTCTTCGGTATTCATGGCAATCCTGAACACCCGCAACGTGTTCGGGCCGCCGGCCTGGGCGCCGGTCGCCAACAACGTGGTCGCGATCGCCACCCTCGGCCTCTATCTGATGGTGCCGGGAGAGCTTTCGGTGGACCCGGTGCGGATGGGCAACGCGAAGCTGTTGGTACTCGGCATCGGAACGACGCTGGGAGTGTTCGCCCAGGTCGCCATCCTGTTGGCCGCCATCCGATCCGAGCGGATCAGTCTGCGGCCGCTATGGGGAATCGACGCGCGGCTCAAGAGGTTCGCCATGATGGCCGCCGCCATGGTGCTCTACGTGCTGATCAGCCAGGTCGGGCTGATCGTCGGCAACCAGATCGCCAGCACTGCGGCCGCATCCGGACCGGCGATCTACAACTACACCTGGTTGGTGTTGCAACTGCCCTTCGGCATCATCGGAGTGACCATTCTGACGGTCGTCATGCCGCGACTGAGCCGCAACGCTGCCGCCGACAACGTCCCGGCCGTGCTCGCCGATCTTTCGCTGGCCACCCGGCTGACCATGGTGACACTGCTTCCGGTGGTGGCGTTCATGACCATCAGCGGACCCGCCATCGGCAGCGCGCTATTCGCCTACGGCAAATTCGGGGAGGTCGACGCCAACTATCTCGGCACCGCGATCGCGCTATCCGCCTTCACGCTGATCCCCTACGCGCTAGTGCTCCTGCAACTTCGGGTGTTCTACGCCCGGGACGAACCCTGGACGCCGATCCTGATCATCGTCGCGATAACGATCGTGAAGATCGCGGGCTCCCTGGCGGCCCCGCACCTGACCGACGACCCCGAATTGGTGGCCGGCTATCTCGGTGCGGCCAACGGACTCGGATTTCTCGCGGGCGCCGTGCTGGGCCACCTGTTACTGCGGCGGTCACTGCGCCCACCGAACGGCCGACTGTTAGATCCCGCGGTCATCCGCACCGTGGGGGCCACCGCTGGGGCTGCACTGCTGGCCGCGCTCGTCGCCGCCGGAGCCGACCGGCTGCTGGGGTTGTCGGCACTGACCGCCCGCGGGGGCGGCGGATCCATGATCCGGCTGGGGATCGTCGGTTTGATTATGTTGCCGATCCTGACGGCGGTCATGCTCGGCGCCCGGGTGCCGGACGCCCTTGCCGCAGTCGGAGCGGCCCGGAGGGTGCTCCGGCGACTCCCGCCGGCCGGCGACTCGTCACCGCCTCAGAACTCTCACCTGCCCCATAAGACAACCCCTGTCACGTACTCTGGGCACGATGCGATCTCGGGGCACGATGCGTCCGACGCCGCACTCGCGACCGGAAAGGGGCCGGAACTGAGCGAACCGTCCTCAGGTGCGCCGCCGGATCGCCCCGACGGCCCGACCACCAGGATTCAGCGCACGCCAGCCGACGAGTTCCAGCCCGATGTGGCCGCGGACCCGCGGTCGGTGGCGGCGACGGCGAAGCACGCGCAGACCGCCGCCGGGCCCCCATCGATCCCACCAGCCCAATCGAACCCAACAACCCAATCGATCCCAACAGCCCAGGCCAATCTAAGTCCGGGTGCCGCCGTCGCCGACGGGCGATACCGGCTGCTGGTCTTCCACGGCGGGCCTCCCGGACTGCAGTTCTGGCAAGCCCTCGACGTTCCCCTGGACCGGCAGGTCGCACTCACGTTGATCGACCCCGACCGCAGGATGTCCGATACACAAATCGACGAGATCCTGGCCCGCACACTGACATTGAGCCGGATCCAGCGGCCGGGCCTGGCCCGGGTACTCGATGTCACGAAGTTTTCCGCCGGCACTGGGGTCCCCGCCGGCAGCGGGCTGGTGGTGGCGGAGTGGATCAGGGGCGGCTCGCTCAGAGAGGTGGCCGATACCTCACCGTCGCCGGTCGGCGGTGCCCGGGCGATCCAGTCCCTGGCCGCGGCGGCCGACGAGGCTCACCGGGCCGGTGTCGCACTATCGGTGGACCACCCCGGCCGGGTGCGGGTGAGCATCGACGGCGACGTAGCGCTCGCCTTCCCCGCAACGCTGGCCGGGGCCACACCCGCCGAAGACGTCCGCGGCATCGGGGCCGCGCTGTATGCGCTGCTCGTCGACCGCTGGCCGCTGCCCGAGCACGGTACTTCGAGCGGACTGCGGCCCGCCGACACTACTCCGACCGGCGATCCGGTCGAGCCGGCCGCAGTCAACACCGCGATCCCGTTTCAGATCTCGGCGGCGGCCAGCCGGGCGATTCAGCCTGGCGGCGGAATCAGTAGCGCCACCACTCTGTTGCATCTGCTGCAGCAGGCGACCGCCGCTGTCGACCGCACTGACCTCATGGAGCCGGTCGGCGATGCCGCGCCGCGGTCGGCCCGCAGGACCTTGGGCAGCCAAGATGCCGCCGCACTACGGCGCCGCAAACTGCTCATCGGTGTCGGGGTGGGTAGTGCGGTGTTGCTGGTCGCGCTCGCCGTGATGGCCTCCATGCTCGGCCGGATTTTCGGCGACACCAGCGACGGACTGAAAAGCGAACAGCTTGGCTTGAATACGTCGGCGGCGCCCAGTGCCAGCGCGTCCGGCGCAATTATCAAACCTGTTGCGGCCGAGGTTTTCTCACCCGACGGTGGGGCGGATGCCCCGGGCCTGGCCGGGCTGGCGATAGACGGTGATCAATCCACGGCCTGGCCGACGGACACCTACACCGACACCGTTCCCTTCCCCAATTTCAAAAACGGGGTCGGACTCATGCTGGAGTTGCCCGAACCCACGGTGGTCGGCAGCGTCACCGTCGCGGTGTCCAGCACCGGTACCCAGGTCCAGATCCGTAGCTCGCCCACGGCCAGCCCGGCGGATCTTCAGGACACCATCCTGCTGACCGGGCCCACCGCCCTCAAGCCGGGCACCAACACCATCTCGGTGCCCAGTGCGGGCCCCACGTCGCATCTGCTGGTGTGGATCTCAACAATGGGCCAGACGGCCGGGCAGAGCCGCGCCGAAGTCTCTGAAATCACGGTTCGCGCCGCTTCCTGAAACCGGCCGGTGGAGCACGGTGAAGTGCCACGCACCGCCACACTGGCTAATGTCCGGCCGTGCCCTGCTTGGAACCCGACGATCGCAGCGACGCCGCTCTGCTTGCCGCTCACGTCGCCGGTGACCGCCGTGCGTTTGAGGAGCTGATTCGGCGCCATCGCGCGCAGTTGCATCGGCTTGCGCGGCGGCGTAGCGAGACCGCCGAGGATGCCGACGACGCCCTGCAGGAGGCCCTGCTCTCCGCGCACCGAGCGGCCGGCTCGTTCCGTCACGACGCGGCAGTCGGCAGTTGGCTGCACCGGATTGTCGTCAATGCCTGCCTGGACCGGTTGCGGCGCAACGGTTCTCCCATTGCGGAACTCGTCGAGGATCACCGTTCGGTGTCCGATCGGACGGCAAACATCGAGACGTCGATCATGGTGCGCCAGGCACTGATGCGCCTGCCCGCAGAGCAGCGCGCTGCGGTCCTGGCCGTCGACATGCACGGCTACTCGGTGGCCGACGCCGCCAGGCTGCTCAACATAGCGGAGGGGACGGTCAAGAGCAGGTGCGCCAGGGCGCGGGCGCGGTTGGCGACCTTGTTGGCCTGTCTCTCCCCCGCGTCCCCGCCGAGAGCGGCACACTAGGACGATGGCGTCCCGCCGAGAGCGGCACACTAGGACGATGGCGTCCCGCCGAGAGCGCACCGGGTGACCGGACGGCCGTCGCACCGCCCAGCACACGCCGCGCGGCCGACGGCCGGAACCGGTCGACTGCTGCTCGGCGGCTTCGTCGTAGCCGCACTTCTCGTCGCCAGCATCGCGGCTACTGCGACCCTGCTGAATTCCGGCGGGTCGGCAACAAACACCCCGACCAGCGCCCGGCTCATCACCGTTTCCCCGACTGCCCCGGCGGGGCGCCCGTAGTTCAGGGCCTATCCTGGAACTTGTCGGCGGACTGCGGGTATTTTGCGTAGGCGACCGTTCGTCAGTCAGAAAGGCTGGTATGACCGATAACACCGCCCTGCATGACGTCATCGTCATCGGATCGGGGCCGGCCGGATACACCGCCGCCCTCTACACGGCGCGGGCTCAACTCAAGCCCCTGGTCTTCGAGGGCACGTCCTTCGGTGGGGCGCTGATGACCACCACCGAGGTGGAGAACTACCCCGGATTCCGTTCCGGCATCACCGGACCTGAACTCATGGACGAGATGCGCGAACAGGCCCTGCGTTTCGGAGCCGATCTTCAGATGGAGGACGTCGAGTCGGTGTCACTGGCCGGGCCCGTCAAGGAGGTGGTGACTGCGGGCGGGGAGACCCATCGTGCGCGCGCGGTGATACTGGCAATGGGTGCGGCTTCGCGCTACCTCGGAGTCCCCGGGGAGCAAGAACTTCTGGGCCGAGGCGTGAGTTCATGCGCCACCTGTGACGGGTTTTTCTTCAAAGATCAAGACATCGCCGTGGTGGGAGGTGGTGATTCCGCCATGGAGGAGGCGACCTTCCTGACCCGTTTCGCGCGCAGTGTCACCCTCGTGCACCGCCGCGACGAGTTCCGCGCGTCCCGAATCATGCTGGAGCGCGCCCGGGCCAACGACAAGATCACGTTCCTGACCAACACCGCTGTCCTTGCCGTGGAGGGCGACACCACCGTGACGGGCTTGCGGGTGCGCGATGCGCTCAGCGGAACAGAGTCCACGCTCGCGGTCACCGGCGTGTTCATCGCGATCGGCCACGACCCGCGCTCGGCATTGGTTCGCGATGCGGTCGCGGTCGATCCCGACGGCTACGTTCAGGTCGCGGAACACAGCACCGCCACCTCGCTGCCGGGGGTGTTCGCCGCGGGCGACCTGGTGGACCGCACCTATCGGCAGGCGATCACCGCCGCCGGCAGCGGCTGCGCCGCCGCCATCGACGCCGAGCGGTGGCTGGTCGAGTCCCGCGAGCACAGCGAGATGGCTTCCGCATGAGCGCCACGACGGTAAACGTCACCGACAGCACCTTCGCCGAAGCTGTACTGTCCAGCGCCACACCGGTATTGGTGGACTTCTGGGCCACCTGGTGCGGCCCGTGCAGGATGGTGGCTCCGGTCCTCGAGGAGATCGCCGCAGAGAAGACCGGGTTGCTGACCGTAGCCAAGCTCGACGTGGATTCCAACCCCGCGACGGCCCGTGATTTCCAGGTGGTCTCGATTCCTACGCTGATTTTATTCAAGGACGGAAAGCCGGTGAAACGGATCGTGGGCGCCAAGGGCAAGGCGGCGTTGCTGCGCGAGCTCGCCGACGTCTTGTAGCGGCGTTCCGATCTGCGCGCATCGCGCCTGCAGAGACACATTCGTTACCCGCGAGATGTCCGGGGAGTTTCCTGAAGCCCCGCTTCATCTGCGACAATACCCACCATGCGGACTCCCAGCGACGGTGCCGACGGTGCCGGCTCCCGACCGGGTGGCGCTTCAAACGGCGTGGTGCGTCTAGGAGACCGCGGTAGCGCGGTCGTCGAGATTCGGGCGGCGCTGGCCACTCTCGGGTTGCTCGAAAACTCGGACGAATCCCTAGTCACCGGCCGGCACGTGGCGCTCGATAACTTCGACGCTGAACTCGACCAGGCGGTGCGGGCCTTCCAGCAACGCCGAGGACTCTTGGTAGACGGTCTCGTCGGAGATGCCACCTACCGCGCGCTGCGGGAGGCGTCCTACCGCCTGGGCGCCCGGACGCTTGCCCACCAGTTCGGCGCACCGATGTACGGCGATGACGTCGCCACCCTTCAGTCACGGCTACAGGAACTCGGCTTCTACACCGCGTTGGTGGACGGCTACTTCGGGTTGCAGACACACAACGCGCTGATGTCCTACCAGCGCGAGTGCGGGTTGGCGCCGGACGGTATCTGTGGGCCGGAAACGCTTCGGTCCCTTTACTTTCTGGGTTCCCGCGTCACCGGCGGGTCACTGCACGCCATCCGCGAGGAAGAACACGTTCGGGTATCCGGCCCGAGACTATCGGGAAAGAGGATCATCATCGATCCCGGCCGCGGCGGGGATGATCGTGGGCTGATCGTGAACGGTCCCGAGGGTCCGATCAGCGAAGCAGACATCCTGTGGGATCTGACCAGCCGGCTTGAGGGCCGGATGACCGCGATCGGCATGGAAACATTCCTGTCCCGGCCAGCGAACCGCAATCCCGCCGACGCCGAACGTGCCGCTATCGCCAACACACTCGGGGCGGATCTCATGATTAGCCTTCGCTTCGAGAGTCAGCCCAGCCCGTCGGCAAGTGGCGTGTCCTGCTTCTACTTCGGCAGTCCACATGGCTCCGTGTCGACTATCGGGCGCAACCTGGCTGACTTTGTACAGCGAGAAATAGTGGCGCGCACAGGATTACGGGATTGCCGCACACATGGCAGAACGTGGGATCTGCTTCGGCTGACCCGCATGCCAACGGTGCAGATAGACGTCGGGTACATCACCAGCCCCCACGATCTCGGCATGCTCATGACTCGGCAGTGTCGCGACGCCGTCGCCGAGGCCGTTCTCGCGGCGGTTAAGCGCTTGTACCTTCTCGGCAAGAACGACCGTCCGACCGGGACGTTGACCTTCGCCGAATTATTGGCCCACGAGCAATCGGTGGAGCAGGGCCGGCCCGCCGTCTAACCGCTGCCGACAGGTTGTTGTAGCTCCGCGCCTTCCAGGAGTCGCTCCAGCGCGGCCTCCACCTCGGCCTTCCAACCCAGGCCCCGGTCCAGTTCCAGACGCAGGCGCGGGAAGTAACGGTGCGGGGCGGCGACCGTGAAGCCCTTATCCAGCAGCAGGTCCGCGTCGATCATGCACTGGTCGGGGGAACAATCACCCAGGGCTGCGATTGCGGACTGCAGTTGTGGGTCCACCACCCGATCGGCGTCAAGCAGTTCGGTGGCCTCCGCGGTGCGGCCGAAGGCCTCGAGCGCCCGCACGCCCCGCCGCACCAGTTCGCTCACCACGTGCCCGATTAGCAGCGCCGACAGCTCCTCGGGCTGGCCGGGTTCCACGCCCAGGGAGGTCAACAGCACGGCGTCGGCACTGACCGGCGCGGTCGGGAACTGCTGTGCCCTTGGTACCGCCCGTGGCGGCGCGTACAGGGCGTAGCCCAGGAACGGCTCCTCGGCTTCCCGAGAGTCGTCGCGGGGAGCGCTCGTGGCAACCTGACCGCACGAACCCCACTCCAGCATGACCATCGACAGCCATGCTTCCTTCTCAAACTCGGGGTCGGGCAGCTGCTCGCCGGCCAGGGTCCGCGGATCAACCTCCCAGAACACGCAACGCCGCGCATGTTTGGGCAGTTGCTCGAACCCGTCGAGACGCAGCGGCCTGATCAGAACGGACACTAGCCTCCCCGGCTTTCCCGCGGTGCACTGCGCACGGCTGCCCCTCAAGGATAGGAGAACGCGCCACTCCCCGGCCGATATCCGTCGTCCCGGGCCCTCAGCGGGCACCCAGACCACCAATTCCCCTGTCGCACAAGGAGATTCGGACAGGTCGGAATGACTCCGGCGCATCCCCAGGGAGCCGGCCCAGTTATGTCACAGTGACGTAATGGCGTTCGATGGCTGGCAGGGCCTAATTCGCGCTCTGCGGGTCCATCAGTGCCACGATGCGCTGTAAGTCCTCGACTGATCCGAACTCGACAACGATCTTGCCCTTGCGCTTGCCCAGGCTGACCATCACCCTGGTGTCGTAACTGCGCGAGATCCGCTCGGCGATGTCGTGCAGGCCCGGCATCTGGATCGGCTTGCGGCGCGACGGCGACGGCGTCTTGGTGACGTCCCGGTTCGCCAACGTCACCGCCTCCTCAGTGGCCCGCACCGACAATCCCTCAGCCACGATGCGGGCAGCGAGTTCCTCCTGCGCCTCGGGGCCGGCCTCCAGCGACAGCAGCGCCCGGGCGTGCCCGGCCGAGAGGACACCGGCGGCGACCCGCCGTTGCACGGCGATCGGCAAGCGCAGCAACCGGATCATATTGCTGATCACCGGGCGGGACCGGCCGATCCGGGTAGCCAGTTCGTCGTGGGTGACGTCAAACTCCTCCAGTAACTGCTGGTAGGCCGCCGCTTCCTCGAGGGGGTTCAACTGAGCGCGGTGGATGTTCTCCAACAGGGCGTCCCGCAGCAGGTTGTCATCGGTGGTCTCCCGGATGATTGCCGGGATCGCCGTCAGGCCGGCCTGCTGGGATGCTCGCCACCGGCGCTCCCCCATCACGAGCTGGTATTGGGCACCGCCGGAACCAGAGGCAACCTCTCGCACCACGATCGGCTGCATCAGGCCGAACTCACGGATCGAGTGCACCAGCTCGGCCAGCGCCTCCTCATCGAACACCTGTCGTGGCTGGCGCGGGTTGGGCACGATGGCGGCCGGGTCAATCTCCCGGTAATAGTCCCCACCGGCGACCGCGACCTCGCCGGCCGTGCCGCCGATCACGACATCCGCGGCGGCCTCACCCAATCGTGGGCCGCCATCGGCGGGGCCGGTGGGAATCAGTGATGCCAGTCCTCGGCCGAGGCCCCCCTTGCGGCGTGATGGCTTGGTCATGGCTGTGCCTCCCTGTTGATCGGCCCCTCGTTACCAACCCTGAGAGCCGGCCGGAACGCCAACTCGCGACTGGCGTCTAGATAACTCATTGCGCCCCGCGAACCCGGGTCGTAATCGATGATCGTCATGCTGTAACCGGGGGCTTCGGACACCTTGACGCTGCGTGGGATCACACTGCGCAAAACCTTATCGCCAAAGTAGCGCCGGACCTCGCCGGCGACCTGGTCGGCGAGTTTAGTGCGTCCGTCGTGCATGGTCAGGACCACAGTACTAACCTCCAGTCCCGGGTTGAGGTGCGCCTTGACCATCTCAATGTTCTTCATCAGTTGGGAAACGCCCTCCAGTGCGTAGTACTCGCACTGGATGGGGATCAGCACCTCCGGGGCGGCCACCAGTGCGTTGAGGGTCAACAACCCCAATGAAGGCGGGCAGTCGATGAACACGTAGTCGAAGTCGGTCTGCTCCAGGTCCAACAGTGCAGTGCGCAGGCGGTTCTCCCGGGCGACCATGCTGACAAGTTCGATCTCCGCGCCGGCCAGGTCGATGGTGGCCGGCACGCAAAAAAGCCTCTCGCTGTGCGGGCTCTGCCGCACTGCTGCGTGCAGTGGAATCTCACCCAACAACACCTCATAGGAAGACGGCGTTCCAGAATGCCGATCCGCAATACCCAGGGCGGTGCTGGCGTTGCCCTGAGGATCTAAGTCGATCACGAGGGTCTTCAGGCCCTGTACCGCAAGGGCGGCGGCGAGGTTCACCGCCGTCGTCGTCTTCCCCACGCCACCCTTCTGGTTGGCAACGGTGAAAATCCTCCGGCGAGCGGGCCGTGGCAACTGGCCGGTCGCGGTGTGGAGCACCTGCATCGCGCGCTCAGCCGCGGCGCCGATCGGCGTGTCACCGTCGGCACCGACAGTCCACGATTCGCCACTCGGGTCGTCTGCGCCCGGTGTTTCACGTGAAACATCGTTCACTGGCCTCTCCTCTCCGGAATGCGCGCCGGCCGTTTCCGGGATGGTGGCAACCGCTCCCCGCGGATCGCGACCACCACTGTGGCTGGCGCACTCAACCGGCCCACCCCACATCTCACCACCTCCACCGCGGTCGCGCCTAACGCGGCCATCTGCCCGCGGCTCTCGGCGACCTCCGCCGCCGCCCGCTCCCCTTTGATGGCCAACATCCGGCCACCCGGCCGCAGCAGTGGCAAGCCCCACCGGGTCAGCTTCTCCAGGTCCGCAACCGCGCGGGACACCACGAAGTCGGCCCCGGCACACTGGGTGCGAACCGCCGCCTCCTCTGCCCGGCCCCGCACCACGTGAACCGGCAGCCGTAAAGTGCCCACGGCCTCGGCGAGGAAATCCGCGCGCCGCAACAGTGGTTCCACAAGCGTCACCGCCAGATCGGGACGCGCGATCGCCAAAGGCAGGCCCGGCAGGCCCGCGCCACTGCCGATATCGACCACCCGGGCGCCGGGCCCGATGAGTTCGCCGACCACCACGCTGTTGAGGATATGGCGTTCCCAGATGCGCTCAACCTCGCGAGGTCCAAGAAGGCCACGTTCAACACCGGGCCCCACGAGCAGATCGGCATACCCGCACGCCACGTCAAGATGTTCCCCGAAGAGTTCCGCCGCGATCGGCGGCGGCGGCGGAGCGGAGGGATGTTTCACGTGAAACATCCCCTCGTCGCGTCGGAACTACAGCAATGTAACTTCAGTCGGCCGCCGCCGGACCGGCGGTGTCGACGTCCCCGGTCCGCAGCACGACCACGCGGCGGGAGGGTTCGACTCCCTCGCTCTCACTACGGGTGCCCGGGACCGCCGCGATCGCATCGTGGACGATCTTCCGCTCGAAGGGCGTCATGGGTGCGAGCTCCTCCCGCTGGCCACTCGCAAGCACCCGCCGCGCCACTTTATCGCCCATCGCGGTGAGCTCCTCGCGGCGACGGCGGCGCCAGCCCGCTACGTCGAGCATCAGCCTGCTGCGCTCCCCTGTCCTCTGATGGACCGCGAGGCGCGTCAGTTCCTGCAAGGCATCCAGCACCTCACCGCGGCGGCCGACCAGCTTGGCCAGATCCTCTCCGCCGTCGATGCTCACCATCGCCCGGTCCCCCTCGACATCAAGGTCGATATCGCCATCGAAATCCAAGAGGTCAAGGAACTCCTCGAGGTAATCACCGGCGATCTCGCCCTCGGCGACTAATCGATCCTCGCGGTCACCGGTTCTTCTCACCGGCGCGTCCGCGGTGTCGCCGGCCACGGTGTCGCTGGCCACGGTGTCGCTGGCCACGGTGTCCCCGGCATCTGGGGTTACCAGATCTCCCACGTCGTGGGTTTCGGTCTCAGTCATCCACACACTCCTTCTCCCGCCGGATCATGATCCGGGTCAGCGTTGACGCTTAGGTTTTTTCGACCGTGCACCCGGCCGAGGCGTTTTACTCGGGGCCTGGGCGCCATTGGTTCCCCCCGTGGTTCCCCCCTTGGCAGCACCCTTGGCGGCACCGTTGGTGCTTGCGGATCGGGCCCCGTTGCTGGGTTTGGCTTCGGTGCCGGGTTTGGCTTCGGTGCCGGAATCCCCTGCGGCATCTGTGAATTCGCTGAACTGGTCGCCCTCAGACACCTCTAGCGCGTCGGCGGGAGCACCCTTGCGGGCTTTGAGTGGCTTAGCCCCCGGCGCTGGCGCATTGGATGAACGTCGGGCCAACTCCTCCTGCTTCTGAGCCTCTTCTTCCTTCTCGATCTTTCCGAAAACGAGGTGCTGCTGGCCGAAGGTCCAGATGTTGTTAGACACCCAGTAGATGATGATCGCGATCGGCAAGAACGGCCCGCCCACAACGACGCCGAGGGGAAACACGTACAGCGCGAGTTTGTTCATCATCGCGGTCTGTGGGTTGGCGGCCGCCTCCGGGCTCTGGCGCGCAATGGAGGCGCGGCTGTTGAAGTACGTCGCGATGCCGGCCAGGATCATCAGCGGTACCGCCACTGCGGCAACAGCCGGCCTGCTGAAGACCGTGTACGCCGCGAGGCCGTGCTGCTGGGTGATTGCCGCACCAATGGGCGCACCGAAAAGGTTCGAGTCCAAGAAGTGGCCGACATCGGCAGCATCAAAGAAATAGTTGCCCAGTGAACGGTTTTCCTCGACCGACAGACCCAACCGGCCGAAGCCCGTCTGAGTGCGGTTGAACGACATCAGGACGTGATACAGGCCGAGAAACACTGGAATCTGAGCGAGCATCGGGAGGCATCCCAGGATCGGATTAAAGCCATGCTCGCGTTGAAGCTTCTGCATTTCCAGCGCCATCCGTTGGCGGTCTTTGCCATATTTCTTCTGCAGCGCTTTGATCTGTGGCTGGAGTTCCTGCATTTGGCGAGTGGTCCGAATTTGGCGGACAAAGGGTTTGTAAAGCAGCGCCCGCAGGCTGAACACCAGGAACATCACTGTCAGCGCCCAGGCGAAGAAGTTCTCCGGCCCCAGCATGGCCGCGAATAGCTTGTACCAGAGCCACATGATTCCCGACACCGGGTAGTAGATGTAGTCGAGGCTGAACCAATTAAACATGCGCACTCCTGACCTCGGGTGGTGAGCCTTTATCGAGCCCGTGATCGGGTATCGGATCCCAGCCGCCGGCACACCACGGTCCACACCGACCCAATCGCCGTAGAGTCAGCCAACCGCCGCGCAGCAGGCCGTACTCGGTGAGGGCCTCCACCGCGTATTGGCTGCACGTCGGCATGAAACGGCAGGATGGCAGGCGCAGTGGCGAAACCATGTGGCGGTACAACTCGATGGCGGTCACCAACATCCGCACCGCAGCGTTCGGTGTGGTTACCCGACGCGCGTCGGCGACGCTCATCGGCTGCGGTCCAGTATGTGCTGGGCACGTCTGACGCCCGCCAATAACTGCTGCTCAAGGGCAGGAAATGGGGTGGTGCGGGAGGCGGGCAGCGCGCGTATGACAATCCGGTCGGCCGGATCCAACTCAGCCAAGACCCCGCGTGCCGCGTGCCGAATCAGTCGCGCCACCCGATGCCGATCTACCGCACCACCAACTGATTTCGCGACAATAAGACCGATCTGGGGGGAACCGCCCGGCAATCCACCACCGGGCCGACGGGCATGCACGACGATGGAAGGCTGCGGCGCCCGCACACCGTGTCGCACGGCGAGGTCGAACTCCGCAGACCGCGTCATCCGGTTTCGGGCCGGGAGCACTCCGCGTCGCCTTGAATTCAGGCAGTCAGCGTGCCGCGGCCCTTGCGGCGCCGCGCGGTCACAATTGCCCGGCCCGCACGGGTTCGCATCCGCAAGCGGAAACCGTGGACCCTGGCCCGCCGGCGGTTGTTCGGCTGGAACGTCCGTTTGCCCTTGGCCACGGCCTTTTCTCCTCATCGCGAATAGCTGTTTCGCCCGGTGGTACACGGCACCTTCCGGGATGTAACCGCTTCTGTCTAGGTTCTACTCGAACCGGCGCGCACCCGGCTGACCGGTCGCTGCCGTGTCACCGATAACTGGCGACCCCCTGAGGGTACTGAGGTCACTTCCGCAGGTCAAACGACGGGTGACTCAACCCGGGATTGGCGGTCCGTGCATACAGCGCCTGTCGGTTGGCGTCTGTGCCAAAACCTGTTAGCTTCTCGCGGGGCAGAATAATCCCGTGCGACCGTTCGGTGAATTCCCTGCCACCGGACAACTAACGCTAATAAGCTACGGCGACTAGGCTCCAACCCTGTGCACACCTGTGGATAAACATGTGGACAGTTTGGACAGGGGCCAACCGTTCCGCGTTCAACAGTGAGGTCAGGGGGATCCACCGGTGGCAGATAGCCCGGATTTCACCGCGGTCTGGCGTTCGGTGGTATCCGAACTGAACGGCGATGTGGGACTTGGCGGCGATGCCGCTACCGAGCACCCGGTCTCCGTTCTCGATCCCCCCCTTACCCCACAGCAACGTGCCTGGCTCAAGCTCGTCCAGCCGCTCACCATCGCAGAGGGCTTCGCCCTCCTCTCCGTCCCGAGTCCCTTCGTCCAAAACGAGATAGAACGGCACCTGCGCGCACCCATCATCGACGCCCTCAGCCGACGGCTTGGCCAACGAATCGAGCTTGGGGTACGGATCGAACCCGGCCCAGACGGTTCCGGGGACGGCGTCGGTATCGACGGTGTCAACTCGACCAACCCTGACACCGACGAAGTAGATGACGACCACGAAGCTTTGGCCAGCGCCCACGAGAGTTGGCCGGGATATTTCACCGAGCGGCCGCGCGGCAATGCGGCGGACGCGGTAGCCGAGGCCAGCCTTAACCGGCGATATACCTTCGATACCTTCATCATCGGATCCTCAAACCGTTTCGCACATGCAGCCGCTCTGGCCATCTCGGAGGCCCCGGCGAGGGCGTATAACCCCTTATTCATCTGGGGCGAGTCGGGGCTGGGCAAAACCCATCTACTCCACGCCGCCGGCAACTACGCCCAACGGCTGTTTCCCGGCATGCGGGTGAAATACGTTTCGACAGAAGAATTCACCAACGACTTCATCAATTCACTGCGCGATGACCGCCGAGTGGCCTTTAAGCGCAGCTACCGC
>Ga0315287_10001056_pt1 | contig 24902 bp, 22 predicted proteins | sample YL17G11_0_MG_FD_205037 | JGI IMG/M metagenome (GOLD analysis project Ga0315287, IMG submission 205037) | Sediment microbial communities from Yellowstone Lake, YNP, Wyoming, USA - YL17G11_0 | ecosystem: Environmental > Aquatic > Freshwater > Lake > Sediment | place: USA: Wyoming | collected... | reverse complement strand
CCGCGCCTGCGGCGCGGCGCTGAGAGCCTGTGTTTCTTCACAAGCTCTCAGTACCCCAGACCCGCCTCCTGCGCCTCGGCGGCCAGCTCGTCGAGGGCCTTGCGCCGCTTCACGCGCGAGCGCTCGCGATAGGCGACGAGGTCCCTGAACTCGATGCGCCGGTGGGTGCCGACCTTGCGGAACGGCAGCTCGCGGCGCTCGAGCAGCGCGACGACGTGCGGCCGCGACACCTGCAGGAAATCGGCGGCCCGCTGGGTTGTCAGCTCGGCGTGATACGGCACGATCGTGACGGCGTTGCCGCGCGCCATCTGCGAAATGATGTCCACGAGCATCCGCAGTGCCGACACCGGCACCGTGATGTCCTGCGCAACATACGCAACAAGGGAAACAGACAGGTGCCGGGCAAGCGACCGTATCAAGGCGATCGTCCCTCCACCCTGCTGCCACCTGTCGTGTTCCAAGGCTGGTCCTGCGATTCGTCGGTTGGCGATCTGCGCGAGAAGGCACGATGTTCATGCACGGTGCTTCTTCCTTCTTGCCGTACCTCTTCGGCAGCGACGGTACCTCTGACCCTCTGGCTCCCCTCACGTGACGCTCAGAATGGAACACCCTTAAATAAGTATCAGCTTTCTGATCAAATACTTAGCGAGCAGGCGCAGCGGCGGAACCGGGGTGGGCTTGAATAAGCTCACGCCCAGAACGGCAGGTATCGAGCGTACTTCCGCGACGCGCCGACCTCCTCATCCAGCTTGATCATCCCCGCATCGATCGTGGCGCCGATAACCTGAGAGACGACCGCGGCCTTGTTCTCTGGCAGGTGGAATCGTCGTCGAAGGGACTGGTTGGTCATCCGCTCGGACGTGACGTAGCGAAGGGCGCAATGCTGGTAGCAGGCTCGCACCCGGTCCGGGCGGCCCATCCGTCGGAATTCCTGCGGCCCGAAGATCGCCACGATGGTCCGGCGATGGCCCACACGGAAGTCCGGCGCCGGGAGTTGGTAGACCTCGGCGGCGTCGACGACTTTGTCTATGCCACTGCTCTTTTCCTCGCAGATGCCGAACCTCCGCATCAGGTCGGCGAGACGCTCGTTGCGGGACTGATAGCCGTCGATGAAACGCTCAACCGGCACCACCGGCTCACCGGGGTTCGATATCTCCAGGCGGTCCTCGTAGATCTCGATCATCACCGAGGCGCCTTCAACCGAGAACTCCTGATGAATCAGCGCATTGGCGACCAGCTCGCGAACCACGATCTCGGGCACCAGCTTCACCTCTTTGCGGAGGGCATCCTCGATCACCTCGTTCTGCGGCAGTTGAGCCATGACGAACTTCACAAGGCCCTGGAAGCCGACGGAGTAGCCGCGCGCGCCGACCTGGTCGAGCTTGGTCTCGAGCTTGGACTTCCCCGTGTACACCACAACACGAGCAGCCTTGCGCACCAGATCAGGGAAGTCCTCCAGGCGCTTCGCAAGCAGAAGTGCCCCGAGGCGCCGAATGCTGCATGTGCCGGGACCTTCCTTGTCAACGAGGCGCTCGCCGAGCAGCCGTTCGATCACGGCCTGGCGGGCGCCAGGGTACGGTAGCCTCAAGAGCTCGAAGAACGCCTGCGTGTCGAGAAGCTCGACTACCTCCGCGGAGGTGACAGCGGTCCGTGTCGGCTCCTCCAACCACCCCGGCCGCCCCTCGGAAAAAATCCGGCGGAGTTGATCCTCGGTCATCGGCACCAGAGACTCACCCGAACGCATCAAGTACGCGCCTTCCAGGTGGTACGCGGTGCCGGTCGGTCGCGACGGGATGTGGAAGATAAGCACCCGCCCGCCCGGGTGCACAACCTCCTCGGGGTCGACCCGAAAACCGAGTTGCTGGAAGATCCTTTCGGCTGTCGCCACCCTGTCGGGATAGGCATGCGTTCCGACGACGCGCCTCGGCGGCGTGTCGGTTGCGCCGAGAATCAGCGACCCACCGCCCTCGTTCGCGATCGCCACGCAGTACCGGAGCAGTTTGGTCGTGTCGAACTGGGTCTTGGCCTCCTTGAATTCGAGCCGCTCGTGCTCGGACGGCGACGCGAGCCATCGGTCAAGTTGTTCAAGCGTCGTTGTCGTCGAATCACCCTACCGCCATGCGGGCCGGCGAGGCAAGCGCCGATTCGGCGCCTCGGGGGCAGATTGGTGTGATAGCGCTACCAGGTACTCATGGGGCCACCAGCCGTTCTCCTCGAGCCATGCGGCCCGCATCTCCCTCGGCACCGCGCTGAAGTCCGGATCCAGCCGCGCGATGCGCTCGCTCTGCGTGGGCAGCGACGACTCGTCGAGCACGAACGCCCGGTCGACCGGGCACATGTCGTCGTCGACATCGAGGCGCAGCGGCTCAGGCGGAAGCGGCAGGGCCGCGGCCCCGACCCCGCCGCGGCCCGGCTCGGCGGCCCCTGCCGGCAGCACCGCCGCGACCAGGCAGCACGCCGCACCCTTGACGAACACACGCCGGTCAACGCCGATCGCCGGCACGCGCGGCCTCTGCGTCTCTTCGTCCGTATCGCGCCATACGTGGTCCCACCACTGCTGTCTCCCTGTCCCGCTCATTGTCCTGAAACCCCCTCCCCGAGCACCGTCGTTGTTCCGAAAGTCCCCCCGCAAACACTGTCATTGCGAGGCGCCTGGACCGCCGGAGGCGGACCAGGCAACGAAGCAATCTGCCCCATGCGGGGGAGACTGCTTCGTCGCTCGCTGCGCTCGCTCCTCGCAGTGACAGTGACTTTCATGGTCCGGGGTGCGCCCATGGCTCATGTGGATTGCCTGCCTCCAGTCGCTCGCTGTCATTCCTGATCGGCTCATGTCCGGCTCCCGATCCCGCCGCGCTTAGCAGACGCGCAAGCGGAGCGGGGCGAGGTCCGGGTCGGTGGTCGCGCGCTCCGCCAGGCCGGGCCGCAGCTCGATCGCCCGGCCCAGCCGCCTGCGCGCCTCGTCGAGGTCGCCGAGTTGGGCCTCGTAGCAGGCGAGGTTGTAGTGGTACAGCGGCCGCTCCCGCAGCGCGGGCGGGCCGGCGAGCAGCAGCTCCCGAGCCTCCGCCGTCCGCCCCAGCTCGTGCAGGCAGGTCGCGCTGTTGATGAAGAGCACCGGGTCGTCCGGGTCCAGCTCCCGCAGCACCTCGAGCACCTGCAGCGCGCCGGCCACGTCGCCGCTCGCCATCGCCTCGCGGTAGAGCGCCTTCCCCGCCTCGATGTCGTTCGCCTGCCCCGTGCGGATCACCCCGTCGACGATCTCGATCACCGCCGGCATCACGCGCGGCTCCGGCTCGCGCTCCGCCAGCGCGGCAAGGCGCGGCCTCATGCCCCGCAGGTAGTGCGCCACCGGTGTCCGCCGCAGCTCCGCCACCGGCGGGCACGAGGCGTTGATCGGGAAGATCCGCTGCACGCGGAGGACGTCGCCGCACCCGCCCTCCCGCACCTGGTTGACCAGCGCCGCCGCGACCAGGCCGAAGCGCGGGTCGTCGCGGTCGCCGGGCAGCGCCTCCAGCCACTCGACCCAGAAGTGCACGTTCGCCTCGCACAGCGTGTCGGCCGGGCAGTGCGACACCAGGCGCAGCTCCTCATGCGCCAGGGCGTCGCGCTCGGCCCACAGCAGCCGGTTGACCCGCACGTCGCCGAAGGCGAGCAGCGCCGCGAACACGCCGGCTCGGGTCGCCGGCCCGGAGGGGAGCCGCAGCAGCGCGAGCGCCGCCTTCGGCCCGGTGAGCGGGTTGCCGCGCCGCAGCGGCATGAACGCCGCGTAGCCCCAGACGGCCCGGGTGGTGACCCGGACGTCGGGGTCGAGCGTGACCAGCGGCAGCAGCGCGGCGGGCGACAGCTCGCGGCGCTCGACGCGACCGCGGACACGCTCGCACACCGCGACCCGCGTCTCGACGCCGGCACGCTCGGCCCACTCGTGGTAGAGCGGCACGGTCAGCGCGACGAGGTCGTCGTCCTCCGTGGCGCCGTACAGGGAGATCCCCGCCTCGACGAGCCCGGTGAGGGCCTCGCCGTCCTCGCCGCCCCAGCGCTCGGTGTCGGCGAGCGCCGCGCGGACGTCGTCGGGGGACATCGGTTGACGGGACTGGACTGCAGCTCGGCGTGACACGTTCGGCCTCCGCTCCGCATCGGGGAGGCCTCGCGGCACTGGGCGGGGCCGGGAAATCCGACCCCTGAAAACCCAATGTCCCGCGCACCCTGCAACGGGAAGCGCGGGACCCTTTTCGGACCTTAGTTGCCGCTTTCGCGACCGCATCCCCGCGTCACCGCGGGAAGCACCTTGGCGTCCGAACCAGGTTGCCGGACCCGGAAAACCGGGTCACTCCCGATGCAGTTCGAACTTACGCCGCCGACGCCCAGACGTCAACTCAACTCTCGCCTGTTAACCCTGGGAAAGACAAATCAGCTAGACGCGTACCGGGCAGCTTTCCCTCTATCGGGTTGGGTCGCCTGGCAGGGATAGCCCTTTGGCCCTGGCCCTCACCTCGTCGAAGATCTCGCGCGCGAGGATCGGGAACGCGGACGCCTGGAATTCGCGCTCGTTCATGTAGCGGGTGACGATCTCGTCGTTCTCGGCCATACGGTCGATCATGAGGTCCTCGATCCGCTTGCGGATGCCGAGCTCGAACTTATCGAGCGGGTTGGCGAGAGCCGTCTGGATGATCTGCTCGTCCTTGCAGGCCTTCTCCATGATCTGGTGGAAGAACAACCTGTCCTCCTCGGTGAACGCCGTGCCGAAGCGCTCGTTGAGGATGTTGATGATCTCCGAGAGCGGCACCCGCTCGTCGGCAGCGCGGCCGGTGCCGACATCGGTCGGGCTCTTCACACCCTGCGCATCGCCCTCGCTGACCCGAATCGCGCCTGACGAGATGCGTTCCAGCCGGTAGTACTGCAGCTCGACCTCGTCCCCGAGCTTCAAGGGGGCGGTGTCGCGGCCGGTGGGCAGGTGCGGCAGCAGGAACCGGCCGAAGCTGTACAGCATCTCCAGCTCCTGATCGCTGTAGGGGATGATCTGGCTGAGGAAGGCGTAGACCTTCACATACCCCGAGAGCTTGTCGCGGAACTCCTGCCGCTCCTCGTCGTCGAGACCCATGAACCGGTCCACGGCCGGCTGGATGTACCGCTGCATCTGCGCGTGGTCGGCCGGGGCCTGCTGCTGGACCGGCTTGTAGAACACCGCGGCGAACGCCTCCACCTCGCTCCAGTGGTAGACCTGCACCTGGTCCAGCTCGTGCTTCAGCCCCTCGAGCTTGTTGGGGTCGGATGCTTCGCGCAACTCGGTGCGGTCGTAGTACGGCTTGAACGCGCGGTAGATGTTCTCCTCGTCGTTGACGAAGTCGAGCACGAACGGCGCGTCCTTGCCGGGGATCTTCCGGTTGAGCCGGGACAGCGTCTGCACGGCCTGCACGCCGTCGAGTCGCTTGTCCACGTACATTGTGTGCAGCAGCGGCTGGTCGAACCCCGTCTGGTACTTGTTCGCCACGAGGAGGATGTTGTAGTCGAGGGAGTCGAAGCGCCCGGGAAGCTGGTCCTCGCCGATCGCCTTGCCCGTCACGACGTCGGCGTTCATCCCCGGCTCGGTGTACTCGAGACCGGTGTCGGGATCCCGCACGATGCCGCTGAACGCCACCAGAGGGCGCACGTCGGTGTAGTTGTTGTGGGCGATGTAGCGCTCGAACGCCTGCATGTAGCGCACGGCGTGGAGGCGCGACGAGGTGACGACCATCGCCTTCGCCCTGCCGCCGATGCGGTGGACGACGTTCCGCCGGAAGTGCTCGACCATCACCTCGGTCTTCTGCTCGACGTTGTAGGGGTGCAGGCTCATGAACTTCGCGAGCGCCCGCGCGGCCTTGCGCTTCGGCAGCTCGGGGTCGTCGGAGGCCGCCTTGAGCAGCTTGAAGTAGGTCTCGTAGGTCGTGTAGTTGGTCAGCACGTCGAGGACGAACCCCTCCTCGATCGCCTGTCGCATCGAATAGATGTGGAACGACTCCGCGATGCCGCTCGGACCCTGCCGGCCGAATAGCTCGATCGTCTTGCCTTTGGGCGTCGCAGTAAAGGCGAAGAAGCTCAGGTTGGGCTTGCGACCGCGGGAGGCCATGACCTGGTTCAGGCGGTCCTCCCAGTCGGTCGGCTCCTCCTCGCTTTCGCTCTCGGCGGCGCCGAGGATGCCTTTCAGCTCGCGGGCGGTCTCGCCGGTCTGGCTGGAGTGAGCCTCGTCCACGATCACGGCGTAGCGCCGCGCCGCGATGGCGGCCTCCCACGCCTTCGCCTGCTTCTTCTCTTCCTCGTTGGCCGCGTCCTGACTCTCGGCGCCGGCAGCGTAGAGCAGGCCGCGGAGGACGAAGGGGAACTTCTGCAGGGTGGTGATGACGATCTGCGTGCCGTCGACCAGCGCCGCGGCGAGCTGCCGCGAGTCCTGGTCGATCGCCTTGACCACGCCCTGGGCGTGCTCGATCTGGTAGATGGCGTCCTGGAGCTGGCGGTCGAGCACCCTGCGGTCAGTGATGACGATGACGCAGTCGAACACCTTCGCGTCGCCCGTGTCGTGCAGGCTGGCGAGCCGGTGCGACAGCCACGAGATGCTGTTGGTCTTGCCGCTGCCCGCCGAGTGCTGGATCAGGTAGTTGTGGCCGGACCCCTCGGCGCGCGAGGCGGCGACGAGCTTCCTGACGGCATCGAGCTGGTGGAAGCGCGGGAAGATCAGTGACTCCTTGGAGACCCACTTGACGCCGCCAGCGCCGTCGTCGACCTTCTCCTCGCGCTTCTCGACGAACATGAAGTGCCCGAGGATGTCGAGGAAGCTGTCGCGCTGGAGCGTCTCCTGCCAGAAGTAGCCGGTGCGGTAGCCAGAGGGGTGCTGCGGGTTGCCGGCACCGCACTGCACCTCGCCGGGGTGGCTGCCGCGGTTGAACGGCAGGAAGTGCGTCTCCGCCCGGCGCAGGCGGGTGGTCATGTGGACCTCATCCGGATCGGCCGCGAAGTGCACCAGCGCTCGCTGTTTGAAGGCGAACAGCGGCGCCCGCGGGTTGCGGTCCTGCATGTACTGGCGCACCGCCTGCCGCCAGCTCTGCCCGGTCCAGGGGTTCTTCAGCTCGCAGGTGGCCACCGGCACGCCGTTGACCGCCAAGAGCATGTCCACGGTGTGGCCCTCGCCGGGGTGGCAGAGCGCCTGCCGCGTGACCGTGACCTGGTTCTTCGCGTACAGGGCGAGGACCTCGTCGTTGAGCCCATGCGCGGGCTTGAAGTAGGCAATGCGGAACGTCTTGCCGTAGAACTTGAACCCGTGCCGGAGGACGTGGAGGGTGCCCTTGTGGTCCAGCTCCTTCACGAGGGTGCTGATCAGCAGTGGCTCCAGCCCCACACCGTGGAGCGCGCGCATCTCCGCCCAGAGCTTCGGTTGCGTGGCTTCGATGAAGGCGGTGACGCGGCCGGGAAAGAGCGCCCGATCCACGTCCCACTCGGTGGCAGGCGCCGATGCCCACCCGGCCTGGTGCAGGATCGGTTCGACGGTCGCCTCGAAGGACTTCTCGGTGGTCTCGGTCATGGCGTCGAGCCGAGGACGAAACGGGCACGCTCGTACCGAAGCATCTCATAAGGGTTCATGCACTTGACACCGAGGGCAATGCAGGCATCTGGGATCTTCACTGTCTTCGTCGCGCCGGGCTTCTCATGTGTGACGACGGAATGCCGGTGCGCCAGCGCATGAGCGACGATGAAGAAGTCCGCACCCGAGAGGAAATTGCTCACTGCGTTCGGACTGTAGCTCTGTCGGCTGATCCAGGAGCTGACCCCCGCAAGCGCAGGCGCCATCGCCGGATCTGGCCTCAGGAAGAACGACGGGCCGCGTTGCGCAGCCCATTCCGAGAGCTGATCTGCGACCGCCGCAATCTCATCTCCCACCTTCTCGATGCTGAACACCCTCCCGTCGCTGTTTGCGAGCAGGAGCCAGTCCCAGAAGGCGGGGCAGAAATCGAAACCGTACTCGCGGTTCTTTGCTTGCATGAAGACGTTGGTGTCGAGCAGGTACGCCATCAGAGGACGATCCCCAGGTTCTGCCCTAACTGCTGAAATGTCTCCATTTTCGAGAGCCCCAGCATGCGGAAGGCATCCCGGTACAGAGTCTGCCCCTCCAAGGTGCTGATGACGAGCGCACGGGCAAAACGCTTGCTCACTCGAGCTGCCTGAGTCAGGTAAAAGTTCCCACCGCTGGGCCTCGCGATCGCCTTGAGCCGCTCGACCTCCTCGTCGTACGCGGCCCAGAGCTGCTCTCGCGTCAGCCCGCCAGCGTCGTGCATGCGGCGCAAGATGACCAGCGTGCTCACCTTGAAGTGGCGCGCGAGCCGGCCCATCTCGTTGTACAGCTCGGCCTCCGAGTCGTACACGGCGCGGAAGCTCTCGAGGGGGACGAGAAGCTCGGCGGCGACCCGGTTGCACCACCGCTCGATCCCCTGGTCGGGCTCTACCCTCGCCTGCGCGTCGGAAAGACCCGTTGCGCCGAGCCAGAGGTGCGCCAGTTCGTGCGCGAGCGTGAACATCTGAGCGGATTTGGTGTCTGCGCCGTTGATGAAGACCACGGGTGCGAGGTCGTCCGCGATGGCGAAGCCTCGAAACTCATCGGGGTCGAGGTGGCGGCGGTTGTTGTTGAGCACGACACCGCTGCACATCACCAGCACCCCGGCATCGTCGGCGTGCTGGATAAACAGCCGCAGCGCATCGGTCCAGGTTGGAGCGCTGCGTCGCTGCTCGTCGTCGAACCCGAGCGTCGTGCGAATTGTGCCCGCCGTCTCCTTCACGGCGTCGCTGATGCGGGCACTGCCGACGAAGCTCAGCGGCTCCTCGCCCGCCGCGCGGGCGAAGTCGTGGTACCACTCCTGCCGCTGCTGGCAGATGTAGATCGTCTCGAGGAGGTCAGCGCTCGGCCGCGCACGGCGAGCAGCGCTCGCCGCCGTGCGGAAGTCGGGGATCGGCACTTCGTCGACTGGCGGCTCTGTCAGGAACAAGTAGCCGATCGGCGTGTAGGTGGCCTTGGCGAATCCCTCGAGCTGCTTGAGCGTCGGCCGGCTTGCACCCCTCTCCCACGCCGCGAGCTGGGGAAAACGCCGACTGAGCGTGCCAGGCGGCAGCCCGGCGCGCTCAACTGCCCAGTGCAGCAGCTCGGGCCTGACCTCGACGCGCATCATGAGGGAAGTGTAGACCCAGCGGGCGGCTCGGCCGCCGCCGTGCCCCGCACGTCGATCTTGCCGGTCACGGCGGCAGAGATCAGCGCGGTGCGGTACTCCAGAAGTCGATCTCTGGCAGTCTCGATTGCCTGGACAAGTGCATCAAGAACCGAGGTCTCACGCTTCAGGTAGCTGGCAATGGCTTCCTGTTCACGCGAAGGGGGCAACGGGAACCGAATGTCGCGCACGAAGCCGCAGTTAAGGTGGGGGTGGAGCGCACCCGTCTCGACTCGTTTCAGCTCGTCAAAACCGAAGGACGAGTTCAGGAAGAAGGCGAGGAAATCTCCACTCAACGTGCCCGGCCTCGGCCGCGCGATGATCAGCGCATGGCAGTTGCACCCCTCGAATTCAGGTGGAACAACCGCTACCTGCCCTATGTCGCCGGTCTGAACGATCAGGACATCACCTCGTCGGAGCACGGAGCGACCATGCTCCCGACTCCACTCCTGCTCGACGAAGTACTGCGTGTCGAAGATGATGCGATTGCCCTTGATGTGAAGTGACTGGAGGTATCGGATTCCATCGTCTACCAGAATGTCTCGTGTAGGGCCGACGAAACCGTTTGTGATCATCGTGGTCGCTGTGGCGAGGCGGTTGACTTTCCAATGCTCCGGAATGGCCTCAAGCCAGGCGAGCCCGGAGGGCTTGAGCTTGGGGTGAGGGTCGAGGCCGGCGGCGCGGGCGGCGGCGGGCGGGAGGCCGCGGGTGACGGTGCGCGAGATGAGAGCGGCGCGTTTCTCGTTCAGCCTCTCAATCAACTTGTGCTTCTTCGACACCAGCGCGTCGATCTTCGCCGTCTCGCGGTCGAGGAACACCGCGATCAACTCCTGTTCTTCCTTCGGAGGAAACCCCACCCGCGAGTCCAGGTAGGCTGCCGAGTCGAGGTTCTGGATGCCAGTCGTTTGCTTGATTGCTGGATAGTTCACGCGACCTGAGTACATGGAAGCATGCGCGTACGCCCAGTACCGAGGGGAGTGCGTTCCGACGATGGGCATTCTGGCAACGAAGTTTGAGCAGACCGCCTCGAAGTCGTGGTCGAAGTAAACGACGCAACCGACCAACTGCCTTTCGCCCCCGCCGGATTTCTCGATCAGGAGGTCACCCTTCTTGAGTAGTCGGCCTCGACGCTGCGCGCGATCCACCGCCCGCAAGGTCGGCGGCTCGTCAACGACCCGAAAACCCTGGCGGTCGAAGTCGGCGACCCGGACACAGATGAGGTCGTCGATCTCGTTGGGCTCGTCGCCCCAAATGCCATTCACCGTGCCAGTGGTGGTCCACTTGATTCGGTCGACGCCCCAATGCGCAGGCACGGCCCCGAGCCAATCGATGCCGCTCGGCTTGTACGTCGGGTATGCCGCAACTCTCATGACGCCGCCTCCTTCGGCGGTTCGTCTGCGTCCCATTCCTCGGGGCCTTCGTCGAACGCCTCGGTCACGACGCCGGCGCCGAACAGGCCCGGCTCCCGGGTGACGGTTTTGCCCGTTGCGGATTCAATGCGCTGGAGCAGCAACTCGGCGCGCGCCGCATAGAAGTCCCAGAACCGATCGGCACGCAGGTGCTCCGGCGTAATGCAGTGCGACCGCAAGATCTCGTCCATTCGCACGGGCTCGATTCCCGCTGCCTTCTCGATCCCGGGCAGGTACTTCGACGACGCACGGCCGCCGATCTGCCGGTTGGTTGTCACTGCCAGCGCCGTCTTGTTAATGATGCTGTTGCGCGTGCCGATCTCAATGTGGGCGTCGTTGCACCACCTCTCGGGGAAGATGTGGTGGATGTCGATCTTGCTGTTGTCGAAGTAGGTCTGGGCTTCGATCGGCTCGCCGGTGCGGAAATCGCGGCCCCCGTCGCGCATGAGCAGCGCGTACAGCCCCTTGTACGCCGAGCTGTTGCGGGTGCGCAGGGTGAGCAAGCGGTTGGCCTGGAAGCTCGACTCCTGGATGGTGATCGGCTCGACGCCCTCGCCGCGCACCATCGCCACCACCTCGGGCAGGTCGCGCGCGAACCGGCTCTCGATGGCACCGCCGTAGAGCTCGCCCAGGACGCCGCACCAGTACCAGCGCGCGATCCGCTGGCGCGCGCCCTCGGTTTCACCGTCCTTACCGAGGTCGGCGAAGATCGCCGCGAGCGGTGCAAGCTGGGTACGATACGGCAGGTCGCGCGCCTTGAAGATCTTCTGGCCGTGGAGGAAACGTGCAGCTTGGACGAACCCGGCCTCCACGCGGCTTGCCCAGTTCTCCCAGTCGGCGACCTCGAGCTTCAGGATGTCCTTGCGCTTGCAACTGATGCCGGGCACCTTGTCAGCAACTACCCCTGCGGCGATCGCGTCGCGGCGGCGCACTTGGGTGACAAGCAGCGAGATGGCCTGAAGGAAGTCGTCGTTCTGGAGGTTGGCCAAGACTGGGCACAGGAACTTCATCCGCTGCTCCCGAACCTTCCAGTCCTCGCGGAGCGGGAAGTCGTCCGCAGCGAACGAGGCGGTTAGTAGCTCGAACACGCCGAGCGCTACGCCACCGGTGTTGACACGCTCAAAGATCAGGCAGACAGCTTCCTTCGGTGTCTCCTTCTTCAGCTCGATCACCGGCACCTGGTACTTGTCGAAACTCTTGATGACGTCCCGCTCGAACCGATCGAAGAACTGGGTCTTCTCGGGCGCGTACGACCAGTGCCTGTTGTACTCCTGTCGCCACTCAGCCCTGTCGAATATTCTGTTCACGGGAAAGAGGTCGGCGGCGTATTCACGTTCTCGCGTTGTCACGTCGAGGCTGATTTCTCCGCCGAAGGTCTTGACCTGTTTGTCGTCAGGCACGATCAGCACCGCGTCCTCACGGTCCCCGTTTGTGTCCGCCGCCTTCCTCATGTCGAGGTAGTACCAACAGCGGATCGGCTTGCCCCTGGTGTCCTTGGTCTCGACCGCAACCTCGGTCATCAATGCCAGGTAGAGCGCGGTCAGCCTCTGCTGGCCGTCGAGAATCAGGGTCTCGGGAGCGACCTTTTCCAGCGCCGGATCGGTTCCGGCCAGCCGTTGCGGCTTGAATCGGACGTGCTCGCCGCCAGTCTGGAGCAGCATCACGGCGCCGATCGGGAAGGACACCGTGACGCTGGCGAGGAGGTCCCGAATCCGGTCGGCATCCCAGACCCAGCCGCGCTGGAAGTCTGGGAGCTGGAGCTTGCCACTGTCGGCCCAGGCGAGCAGCTCTTGCAGGTCCTTCTTGGTACTGTCGAAGCTAGCACCAACCATCAGTCCGCCCTCCTTCGGCCGGTCACCTCGCCGAGCAGCTTCATGATCTCCCGTTCCAGGGTCTCGATGTCGGCCTCGATCTTCTCCAGCGGCCGGTGCGGCTCGTAGACGAAGAAGTGCCGGTTGAGCGGGATCTCGTAGCCGACCTTGGTCTTGCTGTGGTCGATCCAGGCGTCGGGGACGTGCAGCAGCACCTCGCGCTTGAAGTACGCCTCGATGCTCTCCTTGAGGGGCACGCTCTCGGTGTCGCGCAGCTCGGGGTCGGGCTCGGGGTCGCCGTTGCGGTCGCGGCACACCTCGGCGGTCTCGTCACTCTCACCAAGGGCGTTGAGCACGGCCTTCAGCTCGCCGGCGGAAAGGCGCACGCCGGCGGCGCGGTCGATCGCACGGAGGTCCGCCAGGAAGACGTCGCGGTCCGTGTAGAGGCGTTCGCCGTGCGCCGCCCCGAAGGCGGCGAGCAGCTCCCGGATCGCCTGCTGCCGCTCCCGGCCGGCCTCGATCTCCTCGAGCCTGGCCCGCTCGGCCTTCTTGCTGCTCGTGGCGAGGTTCCTGAAGGCGGTCTCGTCCTCCAGGCGCGCGAGGCGGTCGGCGGTGGCCTGGAAGCTCAGTCGCAGGGGCCGCTCGACGGTGATCTTGGAGAAACCGAAGTCGGCGTTGTCGAAGACCCGGGAGACGACGCGCTCACGCTGGACCGGCTGCTTGGTGATCGGGTCGTCCTCAGTAAAGGTCCGCGTCTCCCCGTCTTGAAAGCCGCCGTGGAGGCGCGCGATGTCGCCGATCTGGTCGGGCTCGCCCTCGGCGGCGTCGCCGAGCTTGTTGCGCTTGTTGCCGAGGCTCTTGCGCATCTTGACGAACATCCGCCGGGCGTCGATGAGCTGGATCTTGCCCTTGCGCCGGGCCTCCTTGCGGTTGGTGAGCACCCAGACGTAGGTCGAGATGCCGGTGTTGTAGAAGAGCTGGTCCGGGAGGGCGACGATCGCCTCGAGCCAGTCGTTCTCGATGATCCACTGGCGGATGTTGCTCTCGCCCGAGCCCGCGTCGCCGGTGAACAGCGGCGAGCCGTTGAAGACGATGCCGATGCGGCTACCCCCATCTTTCGGTGGCCTCATCTTGGAGAGCATGTGTTGGAGGAAGAGGAACGAGCCGTCGTTGATGCGCGGCGTGCCGGCGCCAAAGCGGCCGTTGTAGCCGAGCGTGTCGCGCTCGTGTTCGATAAAGCGCTGCTGCTGCTTCCACTCGACGCCGAACGGCGGGTTGGCGAGCATGTAGTCGAAGGTGTGCTTCTTCCCGGCGCTGTCCCGGTCGAACCCGTCCTTGGTGAAGGTGTCCTCGGACGCGATGTTCTCGTCCTCCTCGCCCTTGATCAGCATGTCGGACTTGCACACCGCCCAGGACTCGTCGTTCCAGTCCTGGCCGTAGAGCTTGGGCTGCGCCCGCGCGTTCAGCTCCCTGATGTACTGCTCGGCCACCGAGAGCATGCCGCCGGTGCCGCACGCCGGGTCGTAGATGGTCTTCACGACGTGGCTCTTGCCGAGATCCTTCTCGGGCGAGAGCAGGAGGTTGACCATGAGCTTGATCACCTCGCGCGGCGTGAAGTGCTCGCCGGCCTCCTCGTTCGACTGCTCCGCGCCGATGCGGATCAGCTCCTCGAAGACGTAGCCCATCTGGACGTTGTCGACGCGCTCGGGTGACAGGTCGACGGCGGCGAACGCCTTGATGACCTCGTACAGGAGGTTCTTCTCGTTCATCCGGGCGATCTGCTGGTCGAACGCGAACCGCTCCATGATGGTGCGGACGTTGGGCGAGAAGGCGTGGATGTAGGCGTTCAGGTTCGGCGCGAGCTGGTTCGGGTCGTCGAGGAGCTTGCCCATGTCGAGCCGCGACAGGTTGTAGAACGGGCGCCCGGTGGTCTTCGCGAGCACGCTGCGGATGAGCTTCTCCGGCTTGCTCTTGATCTTGGCGTGCTCGGCGAGCACCTTCGCCTTGGTCGGCGCCAGTAGGCAGTCGAAGCGCCGCAGCACGGTGAGCGGCAGGATCACCTTGCGGTACTCGTTCCGCTTGTACGGCCCGCGGAGCAGGTTGCAGATGTTCCAGATGAAGCCGGCGAGCTGCCGGTGCGTTTCAGGTGTCATGCGCGCATCTTCTGCTCAACGGGCGCGCCACGCAAGCAGCAGCTTCGGCGGTGCGAACGCTGGTTCTGGGCAGGGTTTATGCTGGCACGGCCCGGTGCATAGTGACAGGTTGCGCCCGGAGACACAGGGGCCGCAGGCGCGCCGATTGGGGTGCTGCATTGCCGCTGCACGTGGAGGGTACAGGGGGGCTGCACCATGCTCGAAGAGAAAGACGGCCTGAACGTCACGATTCACTGGCCCAAGCTGTCCGGGCGCCTCGCCGCCATCCGTCGAGCTGGATGGTGCCCGTCATTCGGTGTACCACGACGGCTCAGGGTCCCGGGGGGGCAGGTAGCGCTTGCAGCAAAGAGCGGAGAGGTCCTCCTTCTCTTTGACGTCGCCAGGATCGATGAGCACGTCGCGGTGATAGCGGCCAACGAAAAGCACTACGACAACGGCTGCCGGCTCGTGGCCCGCAAGGGTTCCATGCGGCGGCCCGGCGCTGGCGACTTCACGTGGCTTCCTGTCAACCAGGCCGCAGCGGGCGCCCTCCTGTACTTCGACGACCAGGGCAGAGCGGATACGAAGGAGCCGCCACCGCCGCCGCCTCCGCCGCCTCCACCGCCTCGCAGGATCTACCCGTTCATGGCGAAAAACGTCGGCAATACGTTGAGCCAACCCGAGCGAAGGTTGATCCTCGCCTACGCTCAGTGGGTTGGCAACCTCGAGCTGTTCGTGCATCACGCCTTGAAGGAGACTGGCCTCTTCACCGACCTCTTCATCCCGCGCTGTTGGACGCTGGTCGAAGCAAAGGCGACAACCGAGCGGAAGCACCTGCGCGAGGCGATCGGTCAGCTCTACGACTACCAACGGCATTACCCCCGCCATCCACGACTTGCGGTGCTTCTTCCGAACCGCCCTTCCCCGACGATGTTGGACCTCTTCCGGACGAGGCGAATTGCTGTCGTCTGGCAGTCGCGCGGATCGTCCTTCAGTGATTCCGAGGAAGGAGCGCTGACCTCGAAGCTCCGGACAATCGCCCGATAGCCCGCGCCGCTCGGTCAAGTACCGACGGTGGTGCGACTGCTCTCAATTGGCGCTCGGCAAACATGGGCATGCGCGCGAGGTACTTGCCTGGCGGAGTCACGAATCGAAATGGTACCGGGCAGCATCATCGTGCCATCGTAGGGCTACACGGATGACCTTCTCGCAGTTGACCGCCGGCCTTCCTGCGTGCTCCCCGTGTTGCACCGTTGGCAAGCCACGATGAGCGTACACTCCGCCAGCTTGGAGTGGCCTGCGATTCGTTCATCGAGTCCCCGGAAAGAGAAAAGGTCAACTGAAAGCGCTACGTAGCGTCGAGAACCACGAGGAACCGGTGTAGGAAACTCTCCAACCTCGCCTCGGCGTCGTCCCCTGACTGACATTCGCCTAGCACCTCGTTCAGGGGCATCCAAGCGTCGATGATCTCGATCTTGCCATGAGCACGTCTAACGGTGTGAGCCTCGACACTGAGGTTCGGCGAAACCACACCGATCAGCGACTTCAGACGGACGCTGAGCTCGTCGCGAGCCAAGGTCGACGTTGGGGTCACTCGCACCAAAAGGTGCTGGTTGCTCGGGCAGACCCACATTTGCGACACCAGAGGTGAGCCGGCCTTGGTCAGGTAGAGTTCCAGCCTAGAGCCCGTTGTGACCACCCAACCCTTCTCGTGGGCCATTGACTTGGCGGTGGTCCACAAACTGCCGAAGTTCACCTGGTTCTCGACGACGGACAAGTCGCCGACGGCTGGATGCGGGGGCGTGAAGCCAAGGAACCGAAAGCCATCCCGCAACCACCCGCAGAACGGGCTGCGGCTCGCGTCCAGCAGAGGGTAGAAATCCCGCCAGAGGAAGTGCTGCTTCCCTGCGGGGCAGATGTACTTCGGGTGATCGAGTACATCCCGGTCAGGTGGCCTCAGCCTGGCCCTCACGAAGACAAGGGCGTCGATAGGGAGTTTGAGGTAGCGGGAGAGTTGAGGAACGGGCTCTTCGGGAGCGTCGCCGAGTGGCAAGAGCGTCTGCACCGCCTCGAGTTTGTGCTCACAGGCGATGACATGGCCATCCTTGAGGGTGAGGATCATGTCGGGTTGACAGCGGTGCCCCTCAAACGAGACTTGCGTCTCCACCTTCCCGATCTCGGGTACCGCCCACCGGTGTGAGCGTGCGAATGGCCCGAGCACAAGGCCCGCATACGAGCAGCGGAACTCGTCATCGAGTTCCAAAGCTGCTGCGAAGAACTCAGTGAGGTGGTCCTCAGCAGCGCTGGTTAGTCGCCGGGAGTTCAGGAAGAGGTTCATTGGAGTCAAGTAATTTGCCTCCAGTTGCGGTACTCCTTCCTATCGTAATCTTCCCATCACGGTCCTGCCCCGGGAATCGGTCGAGAGGAAGGGTGGGAGTCGAGTTTTCGACGCGAGGAACGCGCCCCGACCCGCCGCCTACACATACCTCTCGCGCAGCCGGTCCGCGGCGGATGGGCCGAGCTGGTCGGCGCGGCGGACCTCCTCGGAGCGGGCGAGCAGGTCCTCGGGGCGGATGCGCTGGTTGGCGGGGCCGGAGATGTCGTCGATGATCTCGCCGCGGTGCATCATCAGCAGGCGGTCGCCGAGGCTGGCTGGGTGACCATCATCGTCGTCAGGCGGTCGCGCCCGACGATCTCGTGGGTGAGCTGGATGACCTGCTCGGCGGACTTCGGGTCGAGCGCGGCGGTGTGCTCGTCGAGGAGCAGCAGCTCGGGCTTGACCCAGGTGGCCATCAGCAGCGTGAGAGCTTGGCGCTGGCCGCCGGAGAGGCTGCCGATCGGCACGCCGAGCCGGTCCTCGAGGCCCATGTCGAGCGCGCACGCGGGGGATCAGACCAGGGACCTGGCGGACTTCATGACGAGCCGGGTGGACCGCGGCGACGGCTCGCGGGTGCTGCAGGAGGTGCTCCGGAGCAAGTACCAGGCGAGCAAGAAGCTCATGGAGCACGTCGCGGGCGTGATCGCGGGCAGGCCCGAGTACGTGCTGCTCGACGAGCAGCTCGTCGTCTTCGAGACGGTGCTCGCGCTCGCGCGCTCGGGCCTCGACAGCGGCCGGCGGACCGCGCTGATCGTCAAGGGCGGTCCGGGGACGGGCAAGTCGGTCATCGCCCTGAACCTCATGAGCCGGCTGCTGCGCGACGGGTTCAACGCCCACTACGCCACCGGCTCGCGGGCCTTCACCGAGACGCTGCGGACGATCATCGGGCGCCGTGGCGCCCCGCAGTTCATGTACTTCAACTCCTACGGCGAGACCGAGCCGAGCCTCATCGACGTCCTGATCTGCGACGAGGCCCACCGGCTGCGCAAGCTGAGCGGGGACCGCTTCCGGCCGAGCCGCACGGGCAAGCCGCAGGTCGAGGAGATCCTCAACGCGGCCAAGCTCGCCGTCTTCCTCATCGACGACCGGCAGGTCGTGCGGCCCGACGAGATCGGCTCCTCCGGCTACATCCGCGAGCACGCGGCCCGGCTGGGCTGCGAGGTGCGCGAGCACACGCTGGAGGCGCAGTTCCGCTGCGGCGGCTCCGACAGCTTCGTCAACTGGATCGCGAACACGCTGGGAGTCGAGAGGACGGCCAACGCGATCTGGGAGGGTGACGAGCGCTTCGACTTCCGGATCTTCCCGTCGCCCGAGAGTCTCGAGCAGGCCATCCGCGCCCGCGCCGAGCAGGGGCATTCCTCGCGCCTGGCGGCAGGGTTCTGCTGGCGGTGGTCCAAGCCCCGGGCTGACGGCACGCTGGTGGAGGATGTCGAGGTCGGGACCTGGCGGCGCCCCTGGAACGCCAGGCCGGAGGCGACAAGGCTCGCGGCCGGGATCCCGAAGGCTCAGCTCTGGGCCCACGACGCCGGCGGGCTCGACCAGGTCGGCTGCGTCTACACGGCGCAGGGGTTCGAGTTCGACTACGTCGGCGTGATCGTCGGGCGCGACCTGCGCTACGACCTCGACGCGAACGCGTGGGTCGGTGACCGGAAGGCATCCTTCGACGTGAAGGTGAAGCAGGGCGGCGACAGCTTCGTCGACCTCGTCAAGAACACCTATCGCGTGCTGCTCTCCCGCGGCCTCAAGGGCTGCTACGTGTGCTTCCTCGACCGCGACACCGAGCGGTTCTTCCGCACGAGAATCGACGGGCCCGTTGCGGAGCCCCGCTTGGAGCAGCTCCTGTCGGAGGAGGCGCAAGTCGACGTGCGAACAGTGGAGCCCTTCCGCAGGCTCGGCCCGACGGAAGTCACGCCATTCGAGAACTGCGTCCCGCTGTACGACCTCGCCGTGGCCGCAGGGACCTTCTCCGAGGGGCAGTCCGTGGATGAGGTCGGCCTCGGCGACGAGGGCCGGCGTCCCGGGGACTTCACCTGGGTCGAGCTGCCCGAGGTGTTCAAGGCGAAGCGCGGCCTGTTCGTCGCCAGGGTCGTCGGCGAGTCGATGAACCGCCGGATCCCCAACGGCGCGTGGTGCCTCTTCCGCCTCGCGCCAAAGGGCTCGCGCACGGGCAAGGTGGTGCTCGCGCAGCATCGGGACATCAGCGACCCCGACACCGGCGGACAGTTCACGGTCAAGCTCTACGAGAGCACCAAGGTCAGCACGCCTGACGACTCCTGGCGCCACGGCTCGATCGTGCTGCGGCCCGACAGCACCCTCCCGAACTACGAACCGATCGTCCTGACCAGCGACCAGGCCGACGACCTCCGCATCGTCGCCGAGCTGGTCGCGGTGCTGGGGTAGGTCTCCGACCTACAGGGTCCCCATCCTCCGATTAAGCGAGGTGTGGGGTACGCGATGAGGTGGATTGCATGGTCAGCTCGCGATACTTCAGCACCTTGCGTACCCGGCTCCGTCACCATGCGGCGGCGGCCAGGGCCAGGACCTTGTGCAACGGCTCCGGCGCGCTAGGCTATCAGCGGAGGCGGAAATGGACGAGGCAGCTCTGCTCGAGAGAATCCGTGTCAACCCGAGGATCTTCGGGGGGAAGCCGATCGTGCGCGGGCACCGTCTGGCGGTGGAGCACGTCCTCGGCATGCTTGCAGCCGGCGACACGGTCGATAGCCTGCTCGCCGCCTATCCGTGGCTCGAACTCGAGGACGTCCTGGCGTGCCTCGCGTACGCGCACCGTCTCGTCGGCCACGAGAGGGTCGAGCCGTTGCTGGAAAGTGGGTCTTGAAGGTCCTTCTCGATTGCCCAGTAAGTCCCTCCGCAAGAACTGTCATTGCGAGGCGCCCGGGCCGCCGAAGGCGGACCGGGCAACGAAGCAATCTCGTTGTATTTGAGAGAGATTGCTTCCCCCAAAACCTTGCTGCGCTCGGGCTCGGGACAAGGTCGCTCGCTGCGCTCGCTCCTCGCAATGACAGTGACTTTCATCCCTCAGGGTGCGCCACGGCCCATGACCATTCGTGTGTTTCAGCGCCGGCGAAGAAGACGATGGAGGAGGCCGGCCATGATGTCACGTGGGTCGGAGACTGGGAATTCGATCCGGGCGATGACGAGGTGTTGGCGAGAGCCTATTCGGAACGTCGAGTCCTCGTTACGCTCGACAAGGACTTCGGCGAGCTGGTGGTGGTTCAGGGTCGTCCACACGCGGGCATCATCAGGCTCGTGGGCTTCACCGCAGGGGAGCAGGGCCCGATGTGCGTGCGCGTCTTGGCGCTTTATGCGTCCGTCCTCGATGAGGGTGCCCTCCTCACCGTGGGCCAGCGCCGGGTCAGGATCCGAGAGGCGCTCCGAGACTCATAGGGTGTGACCCCAGCCTGGACGTCCTGACCAGCATCATCGCATGGGTCATTCTGCTTGCAGCTTGGATCGGTGCCGGATCAGAAGAGGTGTCGGGTACGCAATGAGATGAAGCGCATGGTCAGCTCGCGATGCTTCAGCACCCTGCGCACCCGGCACCGTCAAATTACTCCCTGCAATGTTGCGCAGGAAGTATGCTAGGCCATGCGACAGCCCGTGGCGGGGCGACGTGCGGCCACCTCCGGGTGGCCCGAGTCGGATCCAGCCACTGCTTCATCCACGGCCGCCGGGCCCTTTGCGGCTCTTGGCGACGGAACGACCTACCGTAGTGGCTCACTACCCTCGGCGAGAATCGCCACGTAGTCGGTGTACGCGAAGAGCCGATCCCGCCTCTTGCCTGTGACCTCTCGGACGATGCCAAGCCCCGCCAGGTGGCTGAAGGCCGCGCCCACGGTCGGCGCTGACAAGCTGAGCTCCTTGACTGCCGCCTGAATGCTGAGGATCGGCTTGCGCCGCAGGAGCTCGTGCAGGCGCAGTGCCGACCCGGCCGCACGACCAAGCGTGGCGATCCGGGCTCGATCTTGAGCGAAGCGATCGAGGATTCTCCTGGCTGTCTCTGTGGCCCCCTCGGACGTGTCGACGACACCCTGCAGGAAGTACTCGAGCCACGCCTCCCAGTCCCCCTCGAGCCGAGCGGCCTGCAGCAGCTCGTAATAACGCTGACGGTTCTGCTTGAAGTACAGCGAGAGATAGAGCAGGGGCTCGGCCATCGCCTGCTCGGCGATGAGTAGGAGGGTAACGAGGAGGCGGCCGATCCGGCCGTTGCCGTCGAGGAAAGGGTGGATGGTCTCGAACTGAACGTGCGCCAGTGCCGCCTTGATCAGGACCGGCGTCGGTTCGGGATCGTTGTGGAGGAACTTCTCCAGCGCCCCCAGGCACGGCAGGACTTCTTCAGGAGGTGGCGGGACGAACAGGGCATTGCCCGGCCGCGTACCGCCCAACCAGTTCTGTGTTCTCCGGAACTCGCCGGGGTCCTTGTCGGATCCGCGCCCGCGACCGAGAAGTACCTTGTGGATCTCCCTGACCAAACGCAACGAGACCGGGAGTTCATCGCGGAGGAGCGCAAGCCCGCGATAGATGGCGGCGACGTAATTGGAAACCTCCTGAACGTCGTCGAGCGGCACGCCGGGGACCTCCTGGCTCTCGAACAGGAGGAGGTCGGACAGCGACGACTGCGTGCCCTCGATCTGCGAGGACAGCAGCGCTTCCTTGCGAACGTAGAAGTACAGGAGCAGCGAAGGCTCCGGGAGCAGGGTCGTGATCGCGTCGAGCCGACCGAGAGCCCGGTTCGCCCGCCCGAGAAGATCCTGGAGGTGAAACCCGATCTCGAGTGCCGGCGAGGGAGGAAGCGGCGCCGGCACGAACGCCTGGAACGGCTCAGCCGCCGTCGTCCGAGTGACGTAGTGGCCTTGAAACCCCCGTCGCATGCCCACCCCCACCTTTTGAAAGGAACCTTTCGCAGGCCCCTTCGTTAATTAAGAATAGGCGTTTACAATTTAATAGCAAGCCGTGTTGGCACCCGCTCGAGTGTCAATCGTCAGCGCAATGCGCTCCTCGTTAAGCCTCTTGCGACACTCACCGTCGTTGTCCTGAGAGTCCCCCCACCCTGCGGGAGCGCGGGCGCCCTCGCCCGCGCGGGGGTTCTGCCTGGCGGAACCCGGGCCGGCGAGGGCGCCGGCCCTCCCGCTCACATTCATGGTCCAGGGTGCGCCCATGGCTCATGTGGATTGCTTAGAAAGCCCCTCCAACTACGCCGTCATTGCGAGCCGCCGCCGGTCTCGGCGGCGGTGTCGGACTCCTCCGTGGGGTGCCGCGAGCGAGGGAAGACGGCGCGCCGAGCCGCCCGTGAGGTCTACAATGATCCTGTTGGCCAGGTAACAGGGAGAAGCATGACGCCCCGGGTCGCCGTACCGAAAGAAGCCATCCACGCGTTCTGCTCGAAGTGGAGCATCACGGAGCTCGCGCTGTTCGGATCGGTTCTGCGCGACGACTTCAGGCAGGACAGCGACATCGACGTCCTGGTGACGTTCGCCGACGGCACTCACTGGAGCGGCTACGACGTCGTCGACATGATCGAGGAGCTGAAGATCATCTTCGGGCGCGACATCGACTTCGTCGAGAAACCGGCAATCCGAAACCCCTTCCGCCGCCAGGAGATCCTTCGCACGGCCCAGGTCCTGTATGCCGCCTGAGACCCGCGACACGGCACGGCTGTGGGACATGCTCGACAACGCGAAGGCAGTAGCGTCGATCGTGGCGGGGCGGAGCCTGGTCGAGTTCGAGCGCGACCGCACGCTCCGCCTGGCCACCGAACGGGCGCTCGAGATCGTGGGGGAGGCCGCCCGCCACGTTTCGCGAACGTTCCAGGACGCACACCCCGAGATCCCCTGGGCCAGGATCATCGGTTTCCGCAACCTGCTGGCGCACGAGTACGGCGAGATTTTGACCGCCCGGGTCTGGGAGATCGCGACCCGTTCAGTCCCCGAGCTGGTGGCCCTGCTGGAACCGCACGTCCCACCTCCGTCGAACGAGGTGTGATACTCCTCCGCCCCATCGCTACCTGAAATGACGATCACACCAATTGTTCACCGAGCCGCGCATTCTCGTGCCTGCGGACGGGGGGAGCCCTGAAAGATGGTGGGATGAGAAGTGCCAGGCAAGGAATCTCGCTGAATTGCATGGTCAGCTCGCAATGATTCAGCTACTTGCGTACCTGGCCTTTTCGATCGCTAGCGGAGCCCAACAGCCACTCCACCGCCGAATGAACGTGGATCTTCGACGGGACCGCCGCCCTCATCGGCTGGTGGAGCACCACCAGGTGGAGCGAGGCCCGCGGGTGCTCGATCGCGGCGGCCTGCAGCGCCCGCACCTCGCGCTCCAAGGTCGCGCTGGAGTCGACCGCCGTGCACACTTGGATCAGCTCGCTTCCCTGTCCCGGGTACCACGCCAGGAAGTCCACCTCATACCCATCCTTGGTCCTCAGGTACGAAAGCTGGGCGCCGCGCCGTTCCAGCTCCAGCGCTACACAGGTCTCGAGCGCGTGCCCGAGGTTGGCTCTCCCGCTGCGGTCGAACAACGGGATAAGGCCCGGATCGATCGGATACACCTTGCGGGGATTGACCATGCGCCGGCGCTCCGAATCCGTCGCGATCGAAAGCGTGCGCACCAGGAAGGCGTCCTCGAGGTAGCCCAGATAGTCATGCAGCGTGTCCTTGGCGATGCGGACGCCGGCCGACTTGAGGTCGTTGAAGAACTTGTTGATCGAGAACAGGCCGGCTGCGTTCCCGAGAAGCTGGCGGGTCATCCATCGCACCACCTGCGGCTGACCGACCGAGTGGCGCTCGAGAATGTCGCGGAGCAGCGTGACATCGACGAAGCCGCCCAGAAGATCGCTGCGATCCCTGACATCGGCGCCAATCGCCTCGGGGAAGCCGCCTTCGCGAAGGTATGTCTCGAGATCGTGGGCGAGCGCCGAGCGCGCCGCCTTGACGAGCCGATCGAGTGGGTGGTCGGGCTCCCGCCCGACGTGACGCAGGAACTCGCGGAAGCTGAACGGGTGGACGAGCGCTTCCATTGCCCGGCCGCGAAGGCTCGTCGCGACCTCCCGGCTGAGCAGCCGCGCCGAAGACCCGGAGACGAACACGTCGACCTTCTCGCTGTCGAGAATGCGCCGGACGAACCGTTCCCACCCCTCAACGAGCTGGATTTCGTCGAGAAACAGCGTTGCGCGCCGACGGTCCCGCCACTCGGGATGCAGCCGGTAGTACTCCTCGAGCACGATCGACAGATCGGCGAGCGTCATCCCGCCGAGCCGCTCGTCGTCGAAGCTGAAGTACAGGAGCCCCTCGCGCCCGACGCCCGCGGCCAAGCGATCACCCAACACCTGCCACAGGAAGGTGGACTTCCCCGTGCGCCTCATTCCGATTACCGAGATGACCTTCCGCGGCACCCCGGGCACGCGCACGTCTCGGCGAGTCAGGGGCGGGACGGGCGAGGTCAGCCCGTGCAACACCTGCTGAGTGATGATCTTGCGAAGTTCACCCTCTGAAAAGGACGAGTTGGCTGTCATTTATCCTCCGTGGACGGACAACTCTTCGACGCTCGATCAACGGGCCCGCGACCCGCCGAAGTCGCTCGGCATTCCGACACGACCCGCCGCTCGCCACGGCATTATTATCCTCCTATGACGGACAAATTCAACCATTCTTATCCTGCGCTGACGTACAGGTGCCGCCATAGCGTATGCCAGCCGTTGTCGTCCGAGCGACGCAGTGCCCTTGAAGCCCCCGTCGCATGCACCCTCACCTTTTGAAAGGAACCTCTCGCAGGCTCCTTTCTTGCTTAGGAATAGGCGTCCAGAACTTAGGGTTCATCCGGGGAATGCCGGGGTTGATTCGTGGATGAAGTAGAGGCGGAGCTTGAAGTAGTCGAGGTCGCGGAAGCCATAGGCCTGGCGCTTGAGCACCTTGATCTTGTTGTTGAGGCCTTCGAGG
>Ga0315287_10001054_pt1 | contig 24917 bp, 20 predicted proteins | sample YL17G11_0_MG_FD_205037 | JGI IMG/M metagenome (GOLD analysis project Ga0315287, IMG submission 205037) | Sediment microbial communities from Yellowstone Lake, YNP, Wyoming, USA - YL17G11_0 | ecosystem: Environmental > Aquatic > Freshwater > Lake > Sediment | place: USA: Wyoming | collected... | reverse complement strand
ACTTTCTCACCTGCCGGACGAGCCGGCAGGGGTCGAAGTGAAAAACAGCGATGTTTCCTAGCCGCGCAAACTTTCTCACCTGCCGGACGAGCCGGCAGGGGTCGAAGTGAAAAACAGCGATGTTTCGTAGCCGCGCAAACTTTCTCACCTGCCGGACGAGCCGGCAGGGGTCGGATGGAAACCCAATAATAATGCTAAAGTCTCGGGAATTGGTGCGATTGGTCCGCGTGACGAACGACTGCCAGGTTGTGTCCTGGTGCAACTCCTTCTTGAGGATGACGACGCGACTTATGGGGTGCAAACGACTTGCGCCGAGTCGTCACTTGCGACCATTTTTGCGGCGCGCAAGGGGACGGACCCACAATTGAATTCGCCGCGCCAAGCCACACGCGGGTCGCGGCTTTATGTCGGCAACTCAATCCGCTCCTTGCCCACCAGCGGCCGGAGCACTTCGGGAATGACCACCGAGCCGTCGGCCTGCTGGTAGTTCTCGATGATGGCGATCAGCGCGCGGCTGATGGCGATGGCGGTGCCGTTGAGGGTGTGGACGAAGCGGGTGCCCTTTTCGCCTTTGACGCGGTAGCGGATGTTCAGCCGCCGCGCCTGGTAGTCGGTGCAATTGCTGGTGCTGGTGACTTCGCCGAACTCGTGGCGGCCGGGCATCCAGGCTTCGAGATCGAACTTGCGATAGGCCGGGCCGCCGAGGTCGCCGGTGGCCGTATCGACCACGCGGTACGGTATGCCCAGCCCGTCGAACAGCCGACATTCCAGCCCGCGAAGCCGATCGAGCATGGCGTCGCTTTCCTCCGGCAGGGTGAAGGCGAACATCTCGATCTTGGTGAACTGGTGGACGCGATACAAGCCGCGGGTGGCCCGGCCGTGGGCGCCGGCCTCGGTGCGGAAGCAATGGCTGATGCCGGCAAACTTGATCGGCAGGGCCTCGGCGTCGAGCGTCTCGCCGGCCAGCATCCCGCCCAGGGTGATCTCGGCCGTGGCCACCAGGCTCAGGTCGCTGTTCTCGACGCTGTAGATTTGCGTTTCCGGCCCGCGCGGATTGAAACCGATGCCGGTGAGCACTTCGTTCCGCGCCAGGTCGGGCGTGGCGACGGGCGTAAAGCCCTCGCGCATCAGCGTTTCGACGGCGTAGCGTTGCAGGGCCAGTTCCAGCAGCACGGCTTCGTTCTTGAGGAAGTAGAATCCGTGGCCGGCCACCCGCGCGCCGGCCTCGAAGTCGACCAGGTCGAGCCTTTCGGCCAATTGCACGTGATCCAGCGGCTGGAAGTCGAACGTCGGCAGCGGCGTCGGGCCGCGGAACAATTCGAGGTTCGACTTGTCGTCCACTCCGATGGGCGCGTCGGGATGGGAGAGGTTGGGGATCTGCCGGTGGATCGACTCGACCTCGGCGGCGATCTGGTCGAGTTCGGCTTGAACCGCTTGCGTCTTCTCGCGCAGCAGCCGGCCCTCTTCTTTGCGTGCTTCGCGCTCGGCCGGGTCCTTGGCCTTGCCGATCGACTTCGAGACCTCGTTCGCCTTGCGATTGAGGTCTTCCACTTCGATCTGCCGAGCCTTGCGTTGTTCTTCAAGCTGCGCGAAGCGATCGACGTCGACCTTGACGCCGCGATTGACGCAGTTTTGTTTGACAAGGGCGACGTTTTCGACAATGAATTTGCGATCGAGCATGGGAGAGAGGGGTCAGAGATCAGGGGTCATCGTTTATACTTTGCCCAACTCTTCCCACAGCCGGGCGCTGGCCTTGATGCCGCGGTGGAAGTCGGCGAGGCAGAACTTTTCGTTGGGGCTGTGGGTGTTGTCGTCGTCCTGCCCCCAGCCCAGCAGCAGCGCATCGGCCTTTAACCGCTCGTGGAAGGTGGTGACGATGGGGATCGAGCCGCCTTCGCGGGTGAAGACGGGCCGGCGACCGAAGGCATAGGCGATCGCCCGGGCCGCCGCGTCGATGTACGGGCTGTCCAGCGGCACCAGCACGCCCGGCGCGCCGTGATGCTCGATCAACTCCAGGTCCACGCCGGGTGGGCAGAGTTCCGTCAACCGCCACTTCAGCCCCGCGGTGATCTTGGCCGGGTCCTGGTTCGGCACAAGGCGGAAGCTGAACTTGGCCCCGGCCGAGGCGGGCAGGACGGTCTTGGCCCCTTCGCCCTGATAGCCGCCCCACAGGCCGGAGACATCGAACGTGGGCCGGGCCCAGCGGCGTTCCAGCGTGGTATAGCCCGCCTCGCCCACCGCGCCGACCACGCCGATCTGCTCGAAATACTGCCGCTCGTCGAAGGGCATTTCCGCCATTTCCTGCCGCTCGCGGTCCGTCAGCGGCGTCACGTCGTCGTAGAAGTCGGGAATCGTCACCCGGCCTTGGTCGTCGATCAGCCCAGAGAGTATTTGGGCCAGGGCGTTGGCCGGATTGGTGACCGAGCCGCCGAACGAGCCCGAGTGCAGGTCGCGATTGGGGCCGGTCACGCGAAGCTCGTAGTAGGCGATTCCACGCAGTCCGTAGGTGATTGCCGGGATGCCCGGGGCGAACTGGCCGCCGTCGCTGACGACGACGCAGTCGCACGCCAGCCGGTCGGCATGTTCGGCCAAGAAGGTCTCCAGGCCGTGGCTGCCCACCTCTTCCTCGCCTTCGATGATGAACTTCAGGTTCAGCGGCAGCCGGCCCTCGGCGGTGATCCACGCCTCGGCGCTTTTCAGATGGGTGAGCATCTGGCCCTTGTCGTCGGTGGCTCCCCGGGCGTAGAGGTTGCCCTCGCGGCGGCTCGGCTCGAAAGGCGGACTAATCCACTTATCGAGCGGATCGGGCGGCTGCACGTCGTAATGGCCGTACACCAGGGCCGTCCGAGCGCCCGGCACGGGCGGCGATTCGGCATACACCAACGGGTGTCCGGCCGTGGGAATGATCTCGGTGGCACACCGGATATGGCGAAACTGGTCGGCCACCCATTCCGCCGCCCGGTGCATGTCGTCCCGATGGTTGGCGTCGGCGCTGACGCTTGGAATCCGCAGGAATTGGCACAACTCGTCCTCAAAGCGGGCGGCGTGAGATTCCAGGTATTGGTCGATGGTTGACATGGCTCTGACCTCAAAACAGTTGGAAACCGCGAAGCCACCGAATATAATGTTTCGAGGGCAGTTCGACTACTATCCCCACATATTGGGGGAATCGGGAATTCGTATGGCCGATCAATCCGCCACCGCCGTTATCGAGCCTTTGGACACCACGGTGGCCGAGCGCCGCGAGCGCGACCAGCAGAAGCCCAAACGTCAGCCGCCCTATCACGTCATCCTCTGGAACGATGAGGCGCACACCTACGAATACGTCATCGCCATGCTGATGCAGTTGTTCGGCCACTCGGCCGAGAAGGGCTTTCAGATGGCCAAGGAGGTCGACACCCAGGGCAGGGTCGTTGTGCTGACCACCACGCGCGAACATGCCGAGCTGAAGCGCGATCAGATCCACGCTTACGGCAAGGACGCCCTGATCGACAGTTGCAAGGGCTCGATGTGGGCGACGGTTGAGCCGATGGAATGATCGCTGGCAGGTCAGCATCTCGTCTTCTTATCTTTCCCATTCCTCCCCTTTCCACTTTTCCCCATTACACTCCGACGTCGTAAGCCGTAATCCGCTCTGGCATCGCAACAGCCGTCTTGCTACACTCCCGCCGCTTTTCTCGGGGCTTTTCAAGGAGTTGGTCATGGACGGAAGATGGATGTTCCGGTGTGCGCTGCTCGTGGGGTTCTTGGGGGGATGCGTATTGTCGGCCGAGGCGGCGCCGTGGGACAATCTGGTTTCGCTGCGGCCGGTGGACGCCAACCCGGACCAGGCATACCCCGTCACCGAGAACAACGGGCCGTGGATGATCGTGGCGTGCAGTTTCTCCGGCGACGGGGCGGAAAAACAGGCCAAGGAACTCGCCTACGAACTGCGCAAGCGCTACAAGCTGCCGGCGTACGTTCATCAGGCCAAGTTCGACCTTGGCGAGGCCGCCGGCCAAGGTCTCGACAAGTTCGGCAAGCCGTTGGTGTGGAAATACTACAAACAGCAGAAACGCCGCGTCGAACTCGAGGAAGTTGCCGTCTTGGTGGGCGACTACCGCAGCCAGGAGGATCCAGAGGCCAAGAATGTCTTGCGGAAAATCAAGTACGCGCAGCCGGAATGTTTGGAAGTGAAGGAAGGCAAGACAACGCACCAATCCTTGACCGGCTGGCGGATGATCCAAAGGCAGGTCTACGAAGCCATCGGCAGCGAAAAGAAGAAGAACGGCCCGATGGGCCATGCGTTCGTCACCACGAATCCCTTGCTCCCGCCCGACTACTTTGCTCCCAGAGACGGCCTCGACGACGCGATTCTCGCCATGAACAAGGGCGTTCCCTATAGCCTTTTGGATTGCCCGGGCAAGTTTACGGTCCGAGTCGCCACGTTCAAGGGCCACGTCGTTATCAAGCAGGACGAGATCAAAGCCATCGAGAGCGGCGATCGAGAGATGGAGAGCGAACTACCCAAAATGGCGAAAAAGGCCGATGACCTGACGCGCGCGCTGCGTATTAAAGGCTACGAAGCCTACCAATTCCACGACCGCTACGGGAGCATCGTGACGGTGGGCAGCTTCAACTCCGTGGGCACGCCGCAGACCGGCCAATTCACCCCCGACGTCCAAAGGGTCGTCGAGCTTTTCGGAGCCAAAAACAATGTAGACCCGGAGTCCCTCCAAAAGGCCCTGAAACCCGCCGGCCTCGACAAGCAAACCTCCGCTATCCCTGTGGAAACCTGCATCGGCATCGCCTTCGATATCCAGCCAACCCCCGTGCAGGTCCCCAAGCGGTCGCTCAGCACGGCGATGCGAGACTAAACGGGTCTTTTTTTCCCGAGTCGGCCGACTCGGAACGGGAGCAAGCAAAGATGATCGCAATCGTGAAGTTCCTGGTGCTAAGGTTAAGCGAAGCCGCGTTGATCGACATCAGCGAGGCCATCGACGCTGAATTGGATCGCCGTATTGAGTTCGTTGCTGCGGCTCACCTTTCGGCGGAACGGCTGCCACCGGCGGTTCATTCCGTCGAGGATGTGCCCGATCAACGCCAGCGGCGCAGGGCCGCCTGAGCGGGGTTGTGCTCCTGTACTCCTCACGCTCCGCGTGAGGAAATCGCGTCACGCGGAGCGTGACGAGTACAATCGCGTCACGCGGAGCGTGACGAGTACAGTGGGGGTTGTGGCGGCTGGGGTGTGGAAGTGTTATCATCTTCCCGAATACGATGCGGCGATTCCCCCCGCCACCCACCAGCCACTAACCAGCAGCCACTCTTAATGTTTGTCCTCGGCACGGCCAATCGCAAGAAAGGGCTGGAACTGGCGGGCTTGTTCCGGCCGGTGGGCGTTGAGTTGCGTACGCTGGCCGATTTTGCCGGGGTCGAACCGGTCGTCGAGGACGGCGCGACGTTTGCCGCCAACGCCCGGCTGAAGGCCGCCGGCTACGCCCGGCAACTGGGCCATTGGGTGCTGGCCGACGACAGCGGCTTGCTGGTCGATGCCCTGAATGGGGAGCCTGGCGTGCTTTCGGCCCGCTATTCGGAGTCCCCAGGAAAACGGGGACTGGCTCTGAGTTGTACAGAGGCCGCAGCGGAAGGCCAGGTTCCCGCGAGGTGCCTGTCCCCGTTTTCCCCCGCCGACGAGTCGAACAATCGTCTTCTGCTGGAGCGGCTCGGCGACACCCCCTTGGAGCGGCGCACCGCCCGGTTCGCCTGTCACATCGCGGTGTCGGACCCGTCGGGAGAGATTCGGGCGGAGAGCGACGCGGCCTGCCGCGGGCGGATATTGTTCGAGCCCCGGGGAGTTGGCGGGTTCGGCTACGATCCGCTCTTCGAGATCGTCGAGTACCATCGCTCGTTCGCCGAGTTCGGTTTGTTGGTAAAATCCTACCTGAGCCACCGCGCCCGGGCCGCCGGCCGACTGATCCCGCAACTGACCGCACTGGTCGATTCTGGAGAGATCTAAGCGATGACAGCCAAAGAAGCCTTCCCGCCGGAAGACGAGTTCGAATTCGCCGAAGAGACCGCTGCCCCGGGTGCCGCCCCGTCGCCGTCATCGGCCGCCGCGGCCGCGTCGGAAGACGCGCAGGCTCTGTATTGGCTGCAAAACGTCTACCAGGGCGACCGGATGCGGCAGATTTCCGTTCGGGCCATTGTCACCGGCATGGCAATCGGCGGCGTGATGTCGATCTCGAACCTCTACGTGGGCCTGAAGACCGGTTGGGGACTTGGCGTGACGATCACCGCCTGCATTATCGCCTATGCCCTGTTCAGCGCCTTGGAGGCGATCATTCCCGCCTATCGAAACAAGCCGTTCACGATCCTGGAAAACCTGACGATGACGAGCGCGGCCAGTGCGGCCGGCTACATTGCGTCAGCGGGCCTGGTGTCGTCGATTCCCGCCCTGTATTTGGCCACCGGCCGCGTGTTGACTTGGTGGGAGATGATGCTCTGGTTGGGGGCCGTCGCGCCGTTGGGCGTGTTCATGGCCGTGCCGCTGAAACGGCAACTCATCAACATCGACCAACTCCCCTTCCCTTCCGGCATCGCCACGGCCGAGACCCTCAAGGGCATCCACTCCTCGGGCGGCGAAGCCATGCAGAAGGCCAAGGCGCTGCTCTGGACGGCCGTCGCCGGCGGGCTGGTGAAGCTTTGGAAAGACGGTCTGCCGCCGTTTGCCGGCTGGCTGGGCAACCTGTTGCAGCGGCCCGAGTGGGGAAAGAGACTGGCCGATTGTGCCTTCCCCGAGACGTTTCCGCTTTTCCCCGGCGGACGCGGTTGGCTGGAACGCCTCACCATCGGCTTCGAGGGTTCGACGATCATGGTCGCTGCCGGGGCGATCATGGGCATTCGCGTGGGTGTCTCGCTGCTGATCGGTGCGATCCTCTATTTCGGTGTGATTGGTTCCGTCCTGCTCGATCAGGGCGTGATTGCCAAGGGGGGCTACAAGGACATTGTGCAATGGACCCTCTGGCCTTCGACCGCCATGATGGTTGCCTCCGGGCTGCTGGCCTTCGGCATGCGGTGGCGGACGGTCTTGCGGGCGTTCGGCGAGTTGGCCGCCCTGTTCGGCCACAAGGGTAGCCGGAAAGACCCCTTGGCCCACGTCGAAGTGCCCGCCTGGTGGTTCGTGGTCGGCGCCGGACTGGCCGGCATGGCCTGCGTGGTCCTGGGATATTGGCGGTTTGGAATTGACTATTGGATGGGTCTTCTGGCCGTGTTCCTTACCTTTCTGCTGGCGATCGTGGCTGCCCGGGCCACCGGCGAGACCGATATCACCCCCATCGGCGCTATGGGAAAAATCACCCAGTTGACCTATGGCGTGATCGCTCCGTCGAACATGACCACGAACTTGATGACGGCCTCGATCACGGCCGGCGCCGCCTCGCACTCCGCCGACCTGTTGACCGATCTGAAGGCGGGCTACATGTTGGGGAGCAATCCGCGAAAGCAAACCATCGCCCAGTTGTTTGGCGTGTTTGCGGGCGTGATGCTTTCGGTGCCCATCTACTCGATCGTCGTCAAAACGCCGCCGCGGGACCCGGCTGCCGCGGCGACGGCCGACGCGCCGCAGACGAACTTGGGCACGGAACAGCTTCCCGCCCCTTCGGCCAAGGTCTGGGCGGCCGTGGCCGAGATGCTCTCGGAAGGGCTGTCGAAACTGCCGCCCGGCGCCATCTACGCCATGCTGGTCGGCGGCTTTATCGGCGTTCTCATCACCCTGGCCGAGGAGTTCCTGCCCCGAGGCTTTGTCAAATGGATCCCTTCGGCAACCGGTTTGGGCGTGGCCGGGGTGGTGCCCGCGTTCAACTCCATCTCCATGTTTCTGGGGGCCTTGGGGGCGTGGATCTGGATGAAAGCCCACGCGAAGTCGGCTGAAAAATACACCATCAGCGGCTCGTCCGGGCTGATTGCCGGCGAATCGTTGATGGGCGTGGCCATCATTCTTTGGCTGCAAGGTCCGGGAATGATCGACGAGGTCTGGCGCTCCTTGTTTGGCGGCTAGGGCTTTTCAAGACGGTGGAATAAGTGTAGACTGCTTCCCCTATTGCCATAACCTCCAACGTGCGCCGCACGCCAATTCGAGGGCGTGCGCGCAGGTATCGTAGCGATAATTCGCTACACGGGGCCAGGAAGGCCGCTCGGAACACACAACCGGGCCGGCGCGTCCTGGCCCCAATTTTTGGCGGGGAAGCAATGCCCATGTCCGACGACTTCACCCAACAGCGCCACAAGCCGCCCTGCCCGTTGGATCGCCCGCGGGAACTGGTCGTTGCCTGCCCCCCGATGCGGAGCAACGTGAACCTGTCGCGGATCGTCCGGGCGGCCGGCTGTTGCGGAGTGCGGCGGGTGGTTTGCTGCGGCAACGCCAAGATCGTCGGCAAAATCGCTCGGGACGCCGGCGAGGCCGTGGAAATCGAAATCCATCGCACGTTGCCGCCGGTGCTTCAGCGGCTCCGCGCCGAAGGCTTTCAGATCGTCGGCCTCGAGCAAACGACCAACTCCACGTCGATCTTCGAGTTCGCCTTTCAGCGGAAGACCGTGCTGGTGGTGGGCAACGAACGGGCGGGGATCGACGAGGAGACGCTGCGGATGTTGGACTGCGCCATCGAAATCCCGGTCTACGGCCGCCCCTACGCCCACAACGCCGCCACCGCCGCCGCCATGGCCCTGTACGAGTTCTGCCGACAGTACCCAAGGGGGTAGACGACAAATGACGAAGCACGAAGCCCAAATGACGAATTATCAACCGTAAAATGGGGCGATTCCTTCGTCATTCGTGCTTCGTGCTTGGCTTCGGTTGCCGATGGCCGATTCTCGTCACTCGGTTAATTGCCCCGTTGCCCTCAGCGCTGGGTGCTGCTAGACTGCTTTGGTTTGGAATCGCCTGGCCGCGTCGATTGAGGGTTGTGCCGTGTCTGCTACATGTGTGATCGGATTGCAGTGGGGCGACGAGGCCAAGGGCAAGGTCGTCGATCTGTTGACCGAACAGCACGACATCGTCGTCCGCTACCAGGGGGGGGCCAATGCAGGCCACACGGTTGTCTTCGCCGGCCAAACCTTCAAGCTCTCGCTGGTGCCCAGCGGCATCTTCCGGCCCGAAGTCCAATGCGTGGTCGCCGGCGGCGTGGTGCTCAATCCGGCCAGCCTGTTGGCCGAAATCGACGGCCTCGCCAAGCGCGGCGTCAAAGTGGCCGGCAACCTGATGATCAGCGACCGCGCCCATGTGATCTTCCCCTGGCACGTCGAGGAAGATCGGCTGCTCGATCAGCAATGCACCAGCGGCGAGAACATCGGCACCACCTTGCGCGGCATCGGGCCGTGCTACCGCGACAAGGTCGGCCGCTCCCTGGCCGTTCGGCTCGGCGACCTGTATCGCGACAATTTCCGCTCGCGGATCGAGCAGATCGTTCGGACGAAGAACCAACTGTTCGGCTCGATCAGCGGCGGCGTGGAACTCGACGCCGAGGAAGTCTTCCGACAGTACCACGGCTACGCCCAGCGTTTGAAGCCGCATGTGGCCGACACCACCGCGTATCTGCTCGACGCGCTCGAGGCCGACAAGAGAGTCCTCTTCGAGGGCGCCCAGGGCGCGCTGCTGGACATCGACCACGGCACCTTCCCCTTTGTGACCAGCAGCAACAGTTCGGGCGTGGGCGTGTCGGCCGGCGCCGGCGTTCCCGGCCGATACCTCACCAAGGTCGTCGGAATCATCAAGGCCTACACCACGCGGGTGGGCGGCGGGCCGTTGCCCACCGAACAGGACAACGACATCGGCCAGCATATCCGCGACCGCGGCAACGAGTATGGCACGGTCACCAAGCGGCCGCGGCGCTGCGGGTGGTTCGACGCCGTGGCCGTTCGCTACACGTCGCGCCTCAGCGGCGTAGACGTGTTGGCCGTCATGCTGCTGGACGTGCTGAGCGAACTGCCGGAACTGAAAATTTGCACCGCCTACGAACTGGACGGCCGCCGGACCACCGATTTCCCCAGCCACGTGGACGATTTGCGGCGGGTGGTTCCCGTGTACGAGACCTTGCCCGGCTGGCAAACGCCGATTAGCCACGTCCGCCGCATGGACGACTTGCCGCGCAACGCGAGGAATTACCTCGACCGAATCAGCCAGATCCTTCGCCGCCCCGTGGAAGTCGTGTCCGTCGGCCCCGATCGTGAGCAAACGATACTGGCCGGCTAAACGATTGCCCATGGTCATGTCCACTACATCCGACACAACTGCCGAAGTGAACGCCCTGGCCGACGTGCCGCGCGAGAGATTGCCGCGGCACATCGCGGTGATTATGGACGGCAACGGGCGGTGGGCGCGGCAACGCGGCCTGCCGCGGATCGAAGGCCACCGCCACGGCGTAACCAGCGTTCGCCGCACCACCGAGGAGTGCGCCCGCTTGGGCATCGAGCAACTCACGCTTTACTGTCTTTCCAGCGAGAACTGGAAACGGCCTGCCGAAGAACTCGATTTCCTCATGCAACTCCTGCAGAAGTACCTGGTGGAAGAGCGGCCGCGGGTCATCGAACACAATCTCCAGGTGCGATGGATCGGCCGCCGCGAGGGTCTACCGCCGGCCGCCGTGCAGCAACTCGACGAGACCGTGCGGCTCAGCGCGGCGAACACCGGCTTGCGGGTGTGCCTGGCGATCAATTACGGCGGGCGGGCGGAACTGGTCGACGCCGTCCGCGATATTGCCGAGGAGGTCCGGCGCGGCGCGCTCGATCCGGCCGCCATCGGCGAGGAAACGCTGGATGCCCACCTTTACACGGCCGGCATGCCGGAGCCCGACCTGCTGATTCGCACGGCCGGCGAGATGCGCGTGAGCAATTTCCTCCTGTGGCAGATCAGCTACGCCGAGATCTGGGTGACCGACGTCTGCTGGCCGGAGTTCGACGAATCGCAACTCCACGCCGCCCTGCGGAGCTACGCCGCCCGCGACCGAAGATTTGGGGGGCTGACAGCGTAGGTCTCCCTTCGCCCGCCGACCAACCTTCGGTTGGTGCCCGGAGAGGGGCAGGGGGTGAGGGCGGCTGGGGTTCCGTTTGACAGTTGGGGCGGTGCGCGTCTGTCTTGCAGAATCCCTCTATTGGCCTAGAATAGGGATATGCCGAACCTGTCCGAGGATGTGCTGAAGCGGGTCAAGACTTCGCTACAAGTCGCTTTTGGCGAGCGTTTGCAAGGCGTGATCCTCTACGGGTCCGAAGCCCGACGCGAAGCCAGCCAAGACAGCGACGTCGATCTGCTGGTTCTGCTCACCGGACCGGTTGATCAACACGAGGACTCTTGGACTTGTATCCGGGCGCTTTATCCCCTGGTGCTTGAACTGGAACGGCCGATTCACGCCAAGCCAACCGATGTCCTCACGTACGAGGCTCAAGAGACGCCCCTTTATCAGAACGTGAGACGGGAAGGAATCCTGGTGTGAATACACTCGCTGCTGACCTGTGGGAGCGAGCGAAAAAGGCGTTGGCTGTTGCCAAGGCGATTTCGGCGCTCGATCCGGATTCCGCAGCGTCCCGAGCATACTACGCTGCTTTCTATGCCGTTTCGGCGCGGTTTGCCTTGGAAGGCAAGACATTCAGAAAGCACTCTGCCGTGGAAGCTGCGGTACACCGCGATCTCGTGAAGGCGGGAATTTGGCCTGCGGAACTTGGCCAGGCATACTCGCAGTTGTCGGAGACTCGCAGCATTGGGGACTACGGCGAGTTGGAACACGTTTCAGAGGCAAGCTCGGCCGAGGTGATCCAACTTGCCGCTGACATTCTCGGCGCCATCGCCGACGAGCACCCGAACGTGCTTCCTTTCCCGTGACATGCCGGTTCTGGGAGTTACGGTGACGCATGGAAGCCACTCGGCCAAGAAGCCTGATACTTACTGACGACAATCTGGGCAATCGCTCAATTGCACGCCGGGCACATCTGGTCGGCATCGCCGGCAGCGGGATGCGCGCGATGGCCGAGGCCCTGCTGGGATGGGGTTGGAAGCTCAGCGGGTCCGACCTGCATCTCGACGGCGTGCATCCGCTCGGCGCGTTGGGCGCCCACTTGTGCCAAGGCCATGCCGCCGAGCATGTTCCGGCAGCAGCGGAACTGGTCCTTTTCAGCGACGCCATCCCGGCCGACAATCCGGAATTGCTTCGCGCCGCCGAACTCGGCATCCCGACCATGAGTTACTTCCAGATGCTCGGGCGGTTGAGCGCGGGCCGGCGGACGTTGGCCATTGCCGGCACGCACGGCAAGTCGACCACCACCGGCATGGCCGCGCACCTGCTTATTGAGGCAGGTTGCGACCCGACCGTGTTCTGCGGCGCCGCCCCGCTGGGAAAAACCTCCGGCGGGCGGGCCGGCCAAAGCGACCTGTTGCTGATCGAGGCCTGCGAGTATCGGGCGAACTTCCTGCACCTTCGCCCCCGACATGCCTTAATCCTGGGCATCGAGCCGGATCACTTCGACTGTTTCGACTCGCCGCAGCAGTTGCAGCGGGCCTTCGTCCGCTTTGCCGCCTCCGTGCCCGCCGACGGCCTCGTGCTGGCGCGGCACGATTGCTCCTCGACCCGCCGCGTGATCGTAGGCCTAACCTGCCGGGTGGAAACACTCGGTCTCGATCCCGACGCCGATTGGTCTGCCGAGAACCTTGTCGAGGAGAGCGGCCTGTTTCGATTCGGCATTCGCCACCAGGGCCGCAAGGTGTGCGACGTTCGGCTACGCGTGCCCGGCCGGCACAATGTGCTCAATGCCCTGGCCGCCGCGGCCTTGGCCTGCGAGAATGGGCTGTCCGGCCAACAGGTTGCGGCGGGGCTCGCCGGTTTTCCCGGTCTGCACCGGCGCCTGGAAATGCGGGGCGTGTGGCGGGGCGTGACGCTGATCGACGATTACGCCCACCATCCCACCGAGGTCGCGGCGGCCTTGGCGGCTGTCCACGGCATGTTCCCCCGCCGCCGGGTGTGGTGCGTCTTCCAGCCGCATCAGGTCTCACGCACCGAAAGGCTACTGGACGAACTGGCCGCGAGTCTGCAAAATGCCGACAAGGTGTTGGTGTCGGAGATCTTTCGGGCGCGGGAGGGTGGTCCCCGTCCTGGGGAGGTCACGGCGGCCGACCTTGCCCGGCGGGCCCGGGCGGGTGGCGTCGAAGTGTTGCCGGCACGTACGGACGAGGAAATCCGCCGCACGCTTGAAACCCAGGTGGCCTCCGGCGACGTATTGATCGTCATGGGGGCGGGCGACACGGCGGGACTGTGGCCAATGGGAAAATGACGAAGCACGAATAAGGATCGAACATGAGTTTGTTAACCGGTTTTCAAGACATTGTTCGGCGCAGCGAGCCGCTGGCCATGCACACCTGGTTCCAGTTGGGCGGGCCGGCGGAGTATTTTGCCGAGCCGGAAGACGCCGATCAATTGATGGAACTGGTCCGTCGCTGCCATGACGAAAACGTGGACGTGCGGCTGCTGGGGCAGGGGTCGAACATTCTGGTCCGCGACGAGGGCGTGCCCGGCATGGTCATCCGTCTGTCCGCCCCGGCGTTTTGCGACATCCGCGTCGAAGGCCGCACGATCACCGCCGCCGGCGGCGCCCTGCTGGGCCGTGCCGTCACCACGGCGGTGCATCGCGGATTGGCCGGGCTGGAGTCGCTGATCGGCATCCCCGGCACGGTCGGCGGCGCCCTGCACGGAAACGCCGGCTCGCGCAGCGGCAGCATCGGCCAATGGGCCCTCCAGGTTACGGTAATGACGGCTGCCGCAGAGGTGTGCCAGCGCACCGGCGACGAATTGATCTTCGGTTATCGCCAGAGCAGCGTCGACGATCTGGTGATCCTCGAAGCCAGTTGTCAGTTGGAGGAAGACGATCCTCAGGATCTCGCCCGGCGGATGCAAAAGCAGTGGATCATCAAGAAGGCCGCTCAACCGATGGGCCACCAGTGCGCCGGCTGCGTGTTCAGGAATCCACGCGGCGCCAACGCCGGCGAGTTGATCGACCACGCGGGCCTGAAGGGCACGCGGATCGGCGGCGCGGTGGTCAGCGACCGGCACGCCAACTTCATCATCGCCGAGCCGGAATGCACCAGTCAGGACGTGTTGCGGCTGATTGACCTGGTCCGCAGCCAGGTCCGCGACCGGATGGAAATGGAATTGGAACTGGAACTGGAGATCTGGTGACGCGCAACGCCGAATGACGAAATCCCAATGACGAATGAATGTCGAATGACGAAATCCAAATGACCAAACGATCAACCGATATTTCTTCGTCATTTGGATTTTGTCATTCCTTCGTCATTTGGTTTTCGACATTCGCCATTACTCCATGAGCCCCGCCAAACAACAAGACTCGTTATCATTCGTTGCCGCGTTGTTCCGCTGGCTGCTAGGCGCCGGCCGGCCGATGCTGATCGTGCTGCTTCTGGCGGGCTTGTTTTTCGGTGGGTGGTACTTGGCGTGGCAGCGGGTTGGGCCAGGCGTGTTGGGCGCCGCTGAGAACCGCGTTGGGCCCGGCCAGGTCGAAATCACGCCCACGCCGAAATGGATCAACTCCGACATCCGGGCGGAAGTCTTCCGCGAACCGAGTCTCAACGGGCCGTTGAGCATCATGGACGACAACCTCGTCGATCGCATCGCCAACGCCTTCGCGCTGCATCCGTGGGTGGCGAAGGTCCGCAGCGTGAAAAAACAGCATCCGGTTCCCGGGGCCGCCGACCAGACTCCCGTTTCGGTCAAGGTAGAGTTGGACTATCGCCGGCCGGTGTGTATGGTCGAAGTGCCCGGCGGGCTGCTGCCCGTGGACGCCGAGGGCGTATTGCTGCCCAGTGCCGACTTCTCGCCGATCGAGGCCGGCCGCTATCCGCGGCTGACCGGCGTCGATCGCAAGCCGGCCGGACCAGCGGGACAACGCTGGGCCGACGCACGGGTGATCGGCGGGGCGGAGATCGCCGTCGCCGTGGGCCCCGCTTGGGAAGCCCTCAAGCTCCAACGCATCGCGCCGCTGCCTCCGGCCGGGGCCGCGGGGCTTGGATTGGCCAACGTGGCAGAAGGCGATTCCAGCCGCCGCGGCGAATACGCCTTCTGCCTCATCACCCGCGGCGGCACGCGCATCTTCTGGGGCTATCCGCCGGGCGCGAATGCCCCCGGCGAGTTGCCCGCCGCCGAGAAGATCGCCCGGCTCCAGCGTTACCAGGCCGACCACGACACGCTCGACGGCCCGCGCGGCCGGCAAGAACTCGATGTCCGCACCTTGCGGCCGTCGGTGCAACCATAAACAAATGCCGATCCAACATCCTCCATCCGCCGTCCTCCTTTTCTACAGTGGTTGCCGCAATCCCCCTTCTAGTGTAGGATCTAGTTATGTTCGCGACTGAGCAGATAACGACGGCTGAGCAGTTGTTCGGGGCCAACTTGCAGCACGATTGGGTGAAATCATGTCAACCGTTGACTTGAACGAAGCGCAATCTCATCTTCCTGAAATCATCTTGGGGCTGAATCCCGGCGAGCAAGTGGTCATTGTCCACAACGGCGAACCGCTGGCCATGTTGACCCGCAATCCGCCGAAACAGTGGCCGTGCATAGCCGGCAGTGCGAAAGACACCCGGCATTGGATGGCTTCCGACTTTGATGCTCCGCTTGAGGATTTTCGGGAGTATATGGAGTGAAATCCCTGCTGCTCGATACCCACGCCATGTTGTGGTTCTGGTGGGCCGACCCGCGGTTGAGCGGTGCGGCGCGATCTTTGATCGAAGACGGCGACAATCGAAAGCTGGTCAGTGTTGCGAGTTGCTGGGAGATTGCCGTGAAGGTTGGCTTGAAGAAACTCGACCTCGGTGAATCGAGCCGTCTGTTCCTGCCGCGTGAGATCGCTCGCAACAATTTCGAGTTGCTGCCTATCGGCCTCGAGCATGCAACGGCGGTGGAAGGATTGGCCATGCACCATCGAGACCCGTTCGACCGATTGCTTATTGCGCAGGCGATGGTGGAAGGCTTGTCGTTGGTTAGCGCCGATGGCGTTTTCGACCAATACGGTGTTTCTCGGTTGTGGTAGATTGGCACAAAGGAACGACGCCTCATGGAGCCTCTCGAAGTCCTGCTGCGTCGCACCAAGCGTACTCACTGGTGGTCTCCGCCACTGGTGTTTGTTTCGGTGATCATGACGATGGTGTGCCTGCTCTTCATGTTCCTCTTTGTGGATGGAGTTCTTGGAAGACTTTTGGATTGGGGGAAGACTGCCGAGGATCGCATGGGATATGCTTTCGGAGTAGGCGCTGCCTTCGAGGCGATTCCCATAATGCTGTTCGGCTTTGCGTGCAGCGTCCTCGGTTGGAGATACGGCGACAATCGTAGAATCTCAGTGCTCTTAATCACAGCGATCTGCATGTTTGTGGTGGTGCTGTGGTCGGGAGTACTGACTTCCGAACCGACCATCGAGTTCACGGAGAAGGGTGCTGTATTCTTGCCGTTACCCACGCTCCACATGGCTGGCATGATCACACCTGCTAGCGACCGTGAAACATGACAATCGACAATCAACAATCAACAATCAGCGATCAGCCTTCCCTCCCCCGTTGGCTCAAGCGCAACGTGCCCAAGGGCAACGCCAACCACTTCACGGCGAAGCTCGTCGGGCAGTTGGGGCTGCAAACGGTCTGCGACCATGCCAAGTGCCCGAACCGGATGGAGTGTTACGCCCAGAAGACGGCCGCCTTCATGATCCTGGGCGATATCTGCACGCGCGGCTGCCGGTTCTGTAGCGTGCGGAAAGGCAAGCCGCGGCCGGTCGACGCGGACGAGCCGCGGCGCGTGGCCGAGGCCGCCCGGCAATTAGGGTTGAAACATGTGGTCGTCACCGGCGTTGCCCGCGACGATTTGCCCGACGGCGGCGCCGAGCATTTCTATCAGACGGTGATGGAAGTCCGTCGGGCGGGGGCCACGGAGGGAGAAAAGGGGACAGGTCCAATTTGCCGGAACGGCCCTTCGGGTGCTGCGCACAAATTGGACCTGTCCCCTTTTCTCCCCACGGTTGAGGTGCTGCCTTCGGATTTCGGCGGCAATGCGGCGGCGGTCGACCGGCTGATCGAGGCGGCGCCGGACGTTTATAACCACAATACGGAGACCGTTCCCCGCTTGTTCCACGTGGTGCGCGACCGCCGAACGGACTATGGTTGGACGCTGGAGATGTTCCGCCGCATTCGCCGCGCGGCGGAAAAGGGGACAGTCCCCATTTGTGCGAAGCACCCTCCGGGCCGTTCCGGCAAATGGGGACTGTCCCCTTTTCCGGCGCCAGCCATCCGCTTGAAGACCGGCCTGATGCTCGGGCTGGGCGAGACGACGGAAGAACTGCTCGACACGCTGGCCGATCTGCTGGAGGCCGGTTGCCGCATGTTGACCTTGGGTCAATACCTTCAACCGACGCCGGCCCAGATGCCGGTGGCGCGATACGTGCCGCCGGAGGAGTTCGACGAGCTTGGCCGGCTGGCCAGTCAAATGGGTTTCACGCACGTTGCCAGCGGCCCCTTCGTCCGGTCAAGCTACCACGCGCGCGAGATGGTCTGCGACACGTAAGGTGCGTGCTTGCACGCACGCGCGTTACTTCGTCAACTCCAGCGTCGCCCAAAGGCTGGGGTCTTCCTGGTAAGGCATGGGGCTGCCGACGCCGAACGTCTGTTGGCCCAACTCGCGATCGATAATGGCATAGGTGAAGCCCAGGCGGGGATGTTCGGCGGGGTCGAAACCGGTCAGAGCCTCGGCCGGAATCAGCGCCTCCAATAGGTAGCCGTCGGCGCCATGCCGGCAACGGGCCTTCAACAGCCCGGCCGGGATCGGGTGGGGTTGCTCCCGAGCGCGGTTGATCGGCAGCCCTTCGGCCACCGCCGGGAAAAATGGGGCCGGGGTCTTCTTTCCGGCTTTCTGCCCACCCCCCGGGGAAAAAAGGGGACAGTCCCCATTTGCCGGAACGGCCCGGAGGGTGCTTCGCACAAATGGGGACTGTCCCCTTTTTTCCCCCCCGGTCGGCAAGAACACGAATCGGTGACAGAAGCGGCCGGCACGGTGGACGTTGCGTACGTCGCGGGTGTCGATCCACACCTGGAAGCTGTCGCTGTCTTCCGGCCGCGACTCGCGGCACCAGGGCGGCTGGCGCTTGCCTTGCACGCACACCGCGAACGCCAGCCCCGCCTCGCTCCACGCCGCCCGCACGTCGGCCGGCGCGGCCTGCTCTTCCAACTCCGCCAAGCCGATCAGCCGATACGTCTCGTCCAGGCCGGCGCCGTCGGCAGTCCACAACGGATCGCGATATCGGCACGGCGCCGAGAAGTGAAAAAGGAACCGGGTTGGAAGCAGTGGATTGGTCATTGTTGTTCCTCGTTCCTCGTTCCCACGCTCTGCGTGGGAACGAGGTGCTACCTATTCACTATCCACTACTTCCCCCGCACCGCCGCCAGGTGCTCCTTCAAGAACCCCCGCAGGTCGCCGCGGGCAAGATCGGCCGCATTGCGGAACTTCAGCCGGATGACGTCGGCGTTTGGCCGGCTGCCGTCCAGTTCGGGATTATACCCCAGGTCGGTGAGTTGGCCCAGTGCGAAGCGGCCCTTGGGGCCTGTGAGGTGCAGATACACGGCGTCGAGTTTCTTCGTTTGCACAGCCGCCCAGGGTTCATGCTGCTCGGGCACGTAGACCGGCGCCACCTGTTTGTTGTTCCAAAGGAACTGCCCCTGCGGCGCGATCTCCGCCAGCAACTCGCACAGGTCTTCCAGCACGTCGGCTTCCCACAGGACTTTCTTGCCGATGGGAAAGCCCCTGCGGGCGAAATGCCACTTGCGGCCCAACTGTTTCCAGGGATGGAGGATGTCGGACTTCCGTTGCACCTTCTCGGCGAACATGCCGAAGCCGGCCACCGCGCGATCGACGAACTCCCAAAACTCCTTGCGATCGACCTCGTTGTGGCTGTGTACCCGCAACTCGACTTCCTGCCACGGCCCGCGGAGGTTCTTGCACCGCACCCGCGGCTCGGTGCCGTAGAGCGGCAGTTCGGGCATGTCGTTCAGCGGCTTCAGATCGAGTTGCTCGACCAGTTCTTCGCGATTGAAGGTGTTTCGCGCCGTGCGGAACTTCATCTTCAGCAGCCACTCCTCGCCGGTGATAGCGTGGAAGAACCAGCCCTCGGACTTCTTCGCCGCGCAAATCTCCACCACGCTCCGCGTGCTCCAGTCGGTTTCGGCAAACAGGTCGGATTGATCCTGGATGCGGTCGATCACCTCGGCGAGGATGCGGCCGTCCCAGCGGCAAGGGTTGCCGGTGCGGCCCACGCGATCGACCGTGTGCCAATGGCGGCCATCGATTTCCCAGGGCATTCGGGCGTCGCGGCCGACTTCGGTGATGTCGCGGTCGCTTTCGCGCTCGGCCAGTTCGGCGGCGAAGTCATAGGGTTTCCGCTCGACGAACGGCCCGGCCGCCAACACCGGGGCCAGCACTTCGGCCGTGTGCGACATAAAGCCGCGACCGGTGGTCGCGCCAGGAGGCGAGGCGCGACCACCGGTCGCGGCTTTATGGACGATATCCTCCGGCGTGCCGGCGGCGACGACGTAGCCGCCTTCCTCGCCCGCCTCGGGGCCCAGGTCGATCACCCAGTCGGCCGTCTTGACAACGTCGAGGTTGTGTTCGATCACGACCACGGTGTTGCCCAGATCGACCAGCCGGTTCAGCACGTCCAGCAGCTTGGCCATATCCTCGAAGTGCAGGCCGGTGGTGGGCTCGTCAAGCAAGTACAGCGTCCGGCCGGTGTCGGGGCGCGAAAGTTCGGCCGCCAGCTTCACCCGCTGGGCCTCGCCGCCGGAGAGCGTCGGCGCCGATTGGCCGAGTGTCAAATAGTCCAGGCCCACGTCGCACAGCGTTTTCAGCGGGCGGCGAATCTTCGGTATGTTCTCGAAAAGTTTGACTGCCTCGCCGCACGACATGTCCAGCACGTCGGCGATCGACCGGCCGTGATAGCGGACGGCCAGCGTTTCGGGGTTGTAGCGCTGGCCGTGGCAGGTGTCGCATTCGACCCACACGTCGGGCAGGAAGTGCATCTCGATGCGGAGTTGCCCGTTGCCTTCGCACTTTTCGCACCGCCCGCCGGGCACGTTGAAGCTGAAACGCCGCGGCGTGTAGCCGCGCAGCTTGGCCTCGGGTAGTTGGGCGTAGAGCGTGCGGATCAAATCGAAGGCGCCGGTGAACGTCGCCGGGTTCGAGGTGGGCGTCTGTCCCAACGGCTGCTGATCGACGCGGATCACCTTGTTGATCTGCTCGACGCCGCGAATGGCGTCGTGCGCGCCGGGGAAGGTCTTGGCGCGGTGCAGCGTGCGGGCGAGCGAGGCGAACAGCACGTCCTCGATGAGCGAACTCTTGCCGCTGCCGCTTGTGCCGGTAACCACGGTGAACGTGCCCAGCGGGATGCGGGCCGTGATGTTCTTGAGGTTGTTGTGCCGTGCGCCGACGATCTCCAACCATCGAACAGAGGCCGCGGCACTGGGCGGTGAACCGCCCAGCCCTCTCTTAACGCTCGCTGCTCGCTTGCGGGTCGCGGCTAAACCGCGCCTCGACTTGCGCTCCGAACCCTGAACCCTGAACCCTGAATCCTGCATTCTCCGATTGGTTGGCACGGGGATCGCCTTCTTGCCCGATAGGTACGGCCCGGTGACGGAGCCGCGGCACTTGGCCACTTGGGCCGGCGTGCCTTGGGCGACAATCTGACCGCCGTTGCGCCCGGCGGCGGGCCCGAAGTCGAGCAACCGATCGGCACTCTGGACCACCTCGCGATCGTGTTCGACCACCAGCAGCGTGTTGCCCAGGTCGCGGAGTTTCTGTAGAGCGTCGAGCAAGCGGCGGTTGTCGCGAGGGTGCAGGCCGATGGTCGGCTCGTCGAGCACGTAGAGCACGCCGCACAACCCGCTACCCACCTGGGCGGCCAGCCGAATACGCTGCATCTCGCCGCCGGAGAGCGACGGCGCGGGCCGGGCAAGCGTCAGGTAGTCCAGGCCCACGTCGACGAGAAATTGCACCCGGTTGTGAACCTCCCGGTATACTTCGCCGGCGATCTGGCGTTCGGTGTCGGAGAGTTTCCAGTTGCGGAACTCGTCCAGCAGCCGGCCCAGCGGCAGGCGGCAAAGCTCGTCAATCGAGCGTGAAACAAAGGAAACAAAGGGGTCGGGAGTGTTTTCCAAACAAAGACTCCCGACCCCTTTTTCACCTTTTTCACCCATGCGGAGCCGCACGGCCGCGGCGTCGTCGCGCAACCGGCTGCCGCCGCACACCGAACATTCCACTTCGTCGACGAGGTGCTCCAGCTTGGCACGGAAGGCGGGCGACACGCGGCTGGCTTCGTCCAACGCCGGGTACAGGCCCTTGTATTGAAAGCGCAACACCGATTTACAATCGAACCACTGCTCGCCCGTGCCGTGGAAGATCAGCCGCCGGTGCCGGCCGCCGAGTTCGTCGAAAGGCACGTCGATGGGGACGCCCGCGTCGCGCGAAAACGCATCAAGCATCATGGCGAAGAGGCGGCTGCCGACGCCGGGCCACAACGCTATGGCCCCTTGGGCGAGCGTGAGCTTCGGATCGCGCAGCAGCGCGGCCGGATTGGTGCCGGTCTGCGTGCCCAGCCCTTCGCACGCCGGACACCAGCCCAGGGCGCTGTTGAACGAGAAATTATGCGGCGAGAGCCGCTCGAAGCTCCGCGCGCAACGGTCGCACACAAAGTGCTGACTGTGGACCTTGACCGGCCAAAGAGGCTCGGGCACGTCGTCGCGCGGCACGACCACCCGCAACACGCCGCGGCCCAGCGCCAGGGCATTCTCCACGCTGCCGGCGATGCGCGAGCGGGCGTCGCCGCGAACGGTCACGCGGTCGATCACCACCTCGACGTCGTGTTTGCGCCGCCGGTCGATCGGCGGCGGCTGATCCACGGAGTACGTTTGCCCATTGACGCGAATGCGCACGTAGCCCGCCGCCCGGGTTTCCTCCCAAAGCGTTTCATACCGTTCGCCCACGCGGATTTCCAGCGGGGCCGTCAGGTAGAGTTTCGTCCCGGCAGGCTGGGCCATGATCTTGGCGATGATCTCGTCGACCGACTGGCTGCCGACCGGCACGCCGCACGCCGGGCAATGCGGCTGGCCCAGCCGCGACAGCAAAATCCGCAGATAATCGTAGATTTCCGTGACCGTGCCCACGGTGCTGCGCGGCGTGTGGCCCGAGTGCTTCTGCTCGATGGCCACGGCCGGCGAGAGTCCCTCGATGTGATCGACCTTGGGCTTCTGCATCTGGCCGACAAACTGCCGGGCGTAGGCGCTGAGGCTTTCGACGTATCGCCGCTGGCCCTCGGCATAGATCGTGTCCATGGCTAGCGAGGTCTTGCCGGAGCCGCTCGGGCCGCAAAAGACGGTGAGTTGGTCGCGGGGAATGTCGACGTCCACGTCCTTGAGGTTATGCTGCCGTGCGCCACGGACCTTGATGAAGCGGGCGAACTCGGGGCGGGGGACGTTTCGCTTTGTAGGGTGCGTGGAACGCACCCTATCGGCATGGTGCGTTTCACGCACCCTGCGGGCATCCAGCGATTCTCGCAACACTTGGCCGGTGTAGGATATAAAGCCGCGACCGGTGGTCGCGCCTAGCCCCCTGGCGCGACCGCCGGTCGCGGCTTTATGGGCAATATCCTCCGGCGTGCCGGAGGCGACGATGCGTCCGCCCGCCTCGCCCCCTTCCGGCCCGAGGTCGATGATCCAGTCGGCCGTTTTGACCACTTCGAGGTTGTGTTCCACCACCAGCACGGTGTTGCCCGCATCGACGAAGTCGTGCAGCACCTTCAGCAGCAGTTGGATGTCGGCAAAGTGCAGTCCGGTGGTCGGCTCGTCCAACAGGTACAGCGTGCGGCCGGTGCTCATTTTGACCAATTCGCGGGCGAGCTTCACCCGCTGGGCCTCGCCGCCGGAGAGCGTGGGCGAGGGCTGGCCGAGCTTCATGTAGTCGAGGCCCACGTCGTGCAGCGTTTGCAGCTTGTGGCGGATGCCAGGAATGTTCTCGAAATGGCTCAGCGCCTCCTGAATGTCCATTTCGAGCACGTCGGCGATGGACTTGCCCTTGTAGCGGATTTGCAGCGTTTCGCGGTTGAAGCGGTGGCCCTCGCACACCGGGCAAGTGACCCATACGTCGGCCAGAAAGTCCATTTCCAGCTTGTTCGAGCCGTTGCCTTCGCAGGCCTCGCACCGCCCGCCGCCGACGTTGAAGCTAAACCGCCCCGGCTTATAGCCGCGGGCCTTCGCCTCGGGCAGTTGCGTGTAGAGGTGGCGGATTTCGTCGAAGACCTTGATGTACGTGGACGGATTGCTGCGCGGCGTGCGGCCGATCGGCGACTGGTCGATGGCGATCATCTTGTCGAGATATTCCAGGCCGTCGATCCGCTGGTGGGCGCCGGGGTTGCCGAGGCCGCCGTTGAGGTCGCGCCGCAGGGCCTCGACGAGAATGTCGTTGACCAGCGAACTCTTGCCCGAGCCGGATACGCCCGTCACGCATACGAAGACCCCCAGCGGAATCTCCGCGTCGATGTTCTTGAGGTTGTTGTGCGTGGCCCCGCGGACGACGAGTTTCGCATCGCCGGTGGGCCGGCGTTTGGCGGGCACTTCGATCCGCCGCTTGCCGCAGAGGAACTGGCCGGTAATGCTTTTGGGCTCGGCGATGATTTGTTCCGCCGGCCCCGTGGCGACGACGTGGCCGCCGCGAACGCCCGGTCCGGGGCCAAAATCGACGATATGGTCCGCCGCCCGCATCGTGTCCTCGTCGTGCTCGACCACGATCACCGTGTTGCCTTGGTCGCGGAGCCGGGCGAGGGTTTCCAGCAGGCGATCATTGTCGCGGGGGTGCAGGCCGATCGACGGCTCGTCGAGAATATACAGCACGCCCACCAGTCCGCAGCCGATCTGCCCCGCCAAGCGGATGCGCTGCATCTCGCCGCCGGAAAGGGTTGGGGCGGTGCGGTCGAGCGTAAGGTACTCCAAGCCCACGTTTTTGAGGAATTGCATCCGGCCGCAGATCTCCTTGAGCACGTCGGCGGCGATGATCTGGCCGGTGGCGTCGAGCTCCAGTGCGGCGAAATACTCCTCGGCATCGTAGACGGCCAGCGCGCAGACTTCGGGTAAGGTGCGCTTGGGACGCTCGCTGAACTTGGGGGATCGCGTGGCGACGGTAACGCAACGGGCCTGCGGGTTGAGGCGCGCGCCGTGGCAGCGGCCGCAGTCGAGGATGCACATGTGCTTTTCCAACTGGCGGCGCTGCGGGCGGCTGCGCGTGGTGCGATATTGCGAGAGCAGCTTGGGAATAATGCCTTCGAACTTGCCGCCCCATTTGTAGCCCGACGGGCCGGTCCGCCAGGTGAACGTGATGTGCTCGTCGCCGGCGCCCCAGAGCAGGGCGTCTTTCAGCTTCGGATCGAGTTCTTCCCACGCCGTTTCCAACACCGTACCCGGCGGCAGGCCGTGTTTTCGCTCGAGGGTTTCGGCCACGCCGCGGTAGATGTGCCGCCGCCAGCGGCCCATTTCGCGCCACGAGCCGACCAATTCGATGCAGCCCTGCTGGAAGGATCGGCTGGGGTCCGGCACGAGCCGTGCGGGGTCGAAGGTGTAGATTTGCCCCAGCCCGCTGCACTCCGGGCACATGCCCTGCGGGTTGTTGAAGCTGAACAACTGCGGGCTGGGCGGCTCGAAACTTAGGTTACAGTGAGTACAAGCGTAATGTGCGGAAAGGACTATTTCTGATTTCTGATTTCTGATTTCTGATTTCTGATTGCGAGCCGCTTTCGGCTTCGCAGCTTCTTCACCCTCCCCCTTCTCCTCCACCGCCACCACTAGATTCCCCTCGCCAAGCCGCAACGCC
>Ga0315287_10001053_pt1 | contig 24944 bp, 19 predicted proteins | sample YL17G11_0_MG_FD_205037 | JGI IMG/M metagenome (GOLD analysis project Ga0315287, IMG submission 205037) | Sediment microbial communities from Yellowstone Lake, YNP, Wyoming, USA - YL17G11_0 | ecosystem: Environmental > Aquatic > Freshwater > Lake > Sediment | place: USA: Wyoming | collected... | reverse complement strand
TTAGGCAGCGGTAGCGTCTTCCCCGTCCCACCGCCGCCGCCGCCGTGTGTTGCCTTCTATTTTTTTTTTTTTTGCCCCCCCCCCCCCCCACACTCTCTCTCTGATTAATACTTTGTGTCTGTAAACTTCCTGCATCTTTCCTTTCTGAACTTGAAAAAAGCGAGTTTTCCTTCTTCTTCAAAATTACACGTTCTTCTTCTTCATTCTATCACCCCGCGGTCGTCAGCTTGCTCTCGAGCTCGTCCAAAAAGTCCTCGTCCTCGTCGTCGTCGTCATCAAGGAGATCAGACTCGCCTCTCAAAAGAGCCTCCCTCGCCTTTCTGTCAGCGTCGGCCTCCTCCTCGTCGCTCGGGTACGACGTCCCCTCTCCGTCTTCTTCCTCCTCTCCGTCGCCTCCTCCGACGCCGACGGCGCCCCCGTCTATCCTCTGGAAGTACGCGCGGCCTGTCAGCTTGCCCGCCCGGCGCTTCTCCGCAGCCTTGGCGGCGTGCTCAACTGTTTTTTTAAAAGTGGTTTATTCTTTATTGGTGAGCCTGTTTTTCTCCTTCCTCAAGTTCTCTTCTTCTCCGTCTTCTGTCTCTGTATCTCTCTCTCTTTCCTTTCCTCTCTTATTCAACAAAAACACAGAACGCTCACCATCAGCGCACATGGCCGCCTGCGCCCCGTCCCCGTCCCCTCTGTAGACGCTCCCGAGCATCATTCCCTGTGCCTCCCTCTCGGCGTCGAACCTCTTCCTCCACGCCGCGAACGTCTCGGCCGTCACCGCCGTGCCCAGCGCGCGCGCCGCCGCGGCGCGGTTCTCCTCCTCCTCCCTCGCGCGCTCCTCGGCCAGCTGGATTTCCTCCATCGTCAGATCCCTGCTCTCGTGAGCGGAGGAGGAAGCGCCCTCGCCGCCCCCACTGCCCTCCCCCTCGACGAGCGCGCGGAGCCACTCCTGCGCCGACGACACGACCGCAAACATCATCGCCATCCCTCCGTTGGCCTCGATCTGCTCGTCGATCACCCCCGCGACGGCGGAGAGCTCCGCGTCGGAGAGCCCTCGCACGGACCGTGGCTTGATGAGCGGCGGCTCGTCTGGGTAGGTCGGCGTGTGCGCGAAGACGACGTCGAGCTGCTTGGCGTGGCTCGAGGCGGCCTCCCCCGCGTCGGCGCCCGAGTCGGGCGTGACGAGCACTCGGTAGGCCTTCGTGCCCGCCGGCCAGCCTTGGGGAAGAGGGCCCTCGAGGGGCCCAAACTCGTCCATGAGGATGGCAGAGAGGGCCTCGAGCTCCTCGGCCTGCTCTGCGGCGTAGTCGGTCATTATCCTTCTATGAGGTCGGGGTTGGAAAAAAGAGAGGAAGAAAAGGAGAGATCGCGTCCCCGGCGGCCGATTTGTGATCGATCGAGAGCTTCTTTTCTCCGAAGAAAAAGCAAACTAGCTGCTGATTTCTATAGGTTTCTCCTCGGCGCTGCGTCTGCGACGAGTGCGTCACTCTGTGGTGTCGGGGGCTTGCTTTCTAGAGAGCGAGCGGAAGCGCTCAGAGAGAGAGGGAGAGAGAGAGAGAAGCCGCAGGTTGGAGAGAGGAAGGAGAAAACTTTCTCGACTTGTGCCTCGAGTTCATTCTTCGTTTTTCTTTCTCCAGTCGAGGGCCATTGAAGAATCAAGGCGCGCGACTCTGCTTCTGCTCGAGTTTGGAGTCCCTTCGAGCCTCCGGCAGTCCAAGGAGCATACCACAAGGTATCGCCTCTGCTAGCATCAGCGAGAGCAGCATCGCTCTCGTTGGCCTGCTGCGCCCTTGAGAAAAAAGACGGAGGCAAGCTCGCGAACAATTCAACGTCACCACCTCGAGACCTCAAGAACTAAAAAAAAAATGGGCAAACGCGGCCGAGGTAGCCGAGGAGCAGGAGGAGGAGGCTACGCCGAGGACCAGTGGGGAGACACTGGAGGAGGAGGCCAGGACCGTGGAGGAGGAGACCACCACCACGGCAGCGGCCGCGGCGGCGGGACGGCAGGCGGCGGGAGTCGAGGCGGCGGCGGCGGAGGAGGAGGAGGAAAAGGAGGGGGAAACTCCGAGTCTCTGACGTATGTCCGCCAGGTCCCGAAGTTCCTCCAGGGTTACGCTCAGCTCCTGGGGTCCAGCGCTCCCGGGGGATCTCGGCCTGACGACCTCCCCGCCGACGGCGACGAGCTCGACGGCGCGACGGTGGTCCGAGGGGAAGGGGCGAGAGGAGCGAAAAGGAAGAAAACCGGCGACGGCCGCGGCGACGACGACGACGAAGACGAGGCCGCCCTCGACGCCCTGGACCGCGCCGACGCCCTCGCCGCGGCCCTCCGCGAGAACCCCGAGCTCGCCGAGTCGCACCCGGAGCTCCGCGCCGCCGCGGCGAAGACCATCGCGGAGGAGGAGAGGCAGCGCGGGAACGAGGCGATGAAGGCCGGGAACGCCGAGGAGGCGGTCAGGCACTACTCTCGCGCGCTGGCCGCCGTCGTCGCCGTCACCGGTGGCGGCAGCGACCCTGCTCCTTCTTCTTCGTCCTCCTCTTCTTCTTCTGCCACCGCTGCTCTCAAAGAGGCGGCCTCCGTCTACCTCTCCAACCGCTCCGCGGCCTTCTCCTCCCTGAAGCGGTGGGACGAGGCGTTCGCCGACGCGGAGGCTGCGGTGCGGGCCCGTCCCTCGTGGCCCAAGGCGCACATCCGCGTCGGCGAGGCCGCGCGCGGGCGCGGCAGGCCCGGAGAGGCGGCCGAGGCGTTCGCGCGCGCGCTGGCGCTCGGCCCCGGCGACGAGGGCGTGGCCGCGGCGCTGTTCGCGGCGAGGGCGGCAGAGGCGAAGGCGGTCGCGGAGAGGGCGCACACGTTTGTCGGCGGCGGCGTCGGCGGCGGCGGAGGAGGGGGTTCTTTGAAGAGGAAAGCGGCGGCCGGGGACGAAGGGGCTGCCGCGGGTGGAGGCGGGGGAGAGAAGAGAGAGGCGAAGGCTGGTCGGCTCTCGTTTGCTGCGGACGAGGAAGAGGACGAGGAGGAGGAGGAGGACTGAAAGAAGGCTCTGTAAAAAAAGAAAAGAAAGGGGGAAAATGAAAGAAAAAGAAATTTGTTTTTATTGGTTACAAAATCGCTCTCACGCTCAGCGCGAGGTTTTCAAGGGACTCGGGCGAGGGTCACGCCACGCGGGGGTGGGGGAAACGAAATAAGTGAAACAAGTGAGATTTGGGTAACGAGGGAAAAATAGGAAAACAAGTATTTTGAACGACGTTCGTTTTTCGGGCGGGGGAGGGTTCAATTTTATGGAATCGAGTTACGGCGATCGCGCTTAGGCAGCGACGAGGCGCGCCCGAGGACAGCTGCTGCTAGCCACAGAGGGGAAAGAATTGCCAGGTCGAAAAACAGGTGCGGAAAAATCACGTCGACCCGTTCTCCGACCTCGGCCTTGCGCCTCCACCGGCCGCCGCGAGCGGTGGATTTGCCGCGGCGGCCTTGCCTCCCTCCGCCGTGTCCTCTGCCGTATCTGTCAGCGCGGGAGCTCCTCCCGTCGTTGCTCCTGCTGTTGTCGCGGTTGCCTCTATGTGCGCTGCTGCTGTTGCTGCCGCCGCCGCTGCAGTCCCAGCGCCTCCTCTTCCTCCCGCAACTTCTCCCCCTTCGCCGACCCCTCCGGCGCTCGCCGGCCGCGGCCTCTCGTCGCCGACCGCGGCCGGCGGCAGCGGCCACGGCGGCGCGTCCTCCCTGAAGAACGGGTGCGCCAGCGCCTCGCGCGCCGACAGCCTCTGCGCCGGGTCGTACCGCAGCAGTCGCGCGACGAGGTCGACCAGGGCCCCCGCGCCTGCGGCCAGCGACGCGTCGGCGAGCCTGCCGAGCTGCTCAGCGAGCGGCGCGACCTTGGACACTGCTTTCACCGAGCGCTTCGAGCTCGCGCCGGCGGGCCAGTCTAGCTTCCGCGTCCTCGCGTCGAAGAACTTGGTGGCCGCGAGGGCCGTGGCGGCCACCGAGGAGGATGAGGTGGAGGGCGGGGCGGCGACGGGAGCGGCGACGGGGGCGGCGGCGGCCCCGGACGAGGTTGCCGTCGTCGCCGCTGCCGCCGCGGCCGCCGCCTTTGCCACCGCCACGGGGCCCCCCGCCGCCCTCCGCACCGCCTCCAGGGTCCCCTCCGGCATCGGCCCCAGCACGCTCTCCATCATCGCCAGGTGCTCCAGGTTCTCGTGCGTCTGGAACAGCGCGTCCCCCGTCGCCAGCTCCACCAGGATGCACCCGGCGGACCAGAGGTCGGCCGGGTAGCTCCACCCCAGGCCCAGGATGACCTCTGGCGCGCGGTAGTGGCGGGTCGAGACTACGGCGGAGTGGTGCGCGTCGTCGAAGGTCGCGGAGCCGAAGTCGATGACGCGGACGTCAGAGGAGCGCGGGACGCGGGCCGGGGCGCGGGAGGAGGTGGAGGCTGCGGCCGCGGCGGCCGCGGCGGCGGCGCTGCTCCCCGCGGCCGAGGCGACGGGCGCGGCGACGGCCGTCGAAGCCGCGCCGGCATCACTAGCTGTCGTTGCTGCTCCTCCGCCTGCAGCAGCCGCAGCAGCCGCAGCCGCAGCAGCGGCAGCCGCAGCAGCCACCGCGGGCCTGTCGTAGTCCCCCGAGGTCAGCAGGATGTTCTCGGGCTTGAGATCCGTGTGCACCAGCCTGAGGGAGTGGAGGTAGGCCGTGGCCTCCAGGAGCTGCTTCCCGAAAGCCCGGACGAGCGGACCTGGGAAGGGCCTGTAGGCGTTTTTGCGCAGGAAGTCGTAGAGAGAGGGGCCCAGGCGCTCGAAGACCATGCAGACGTGCCCGCGGTAGTCGAACCATTCCCTCAGAGAAACGCAGTGGAACCTCCCACTCGCATCGTTCCTCTCCAACGTCGCGAGGACCTCGAGCTCGATCATCGCCGCGTCGCGGTACTTCTGGACCGAGCGGACGATCTTGATCGCGACGTAGCCGCGGGTCTTGCGATCCCAGCACTCGAGGACGCGGCCGAAGGTGCCCTCGCCCATCTTGGAAAGGATTTTGTCTGTTTTTTTTTGAGGTTGAGAGAGAGAGAGGGAGAGTGAGAAAACAAAGAGGGGAGCGAGAAAGTCGCCTCCCTCAAGCGCTCTCTTCTCAAGCAGTACAAAAAAGGAAGCCTCTCTCTTCCTCTTCGTCGCGCTCTCACTTCCTCCGAGACCGAGAGAGAGAAAGAGGGGGAAGGTAGGCGGAAAAAGAGAGGAGACAGGGAAAACAAGAAAAGAGTAGAAAAGTTTCGACGTCGTGCGAAAAACGCCGCCGCGGCAGCAGCAAAAGCGGGAGGCACGGTCTCGAAGAGAGGAAAGAAGAAAAAAGAAAGCATGCCTGCCTCTCTCCGAAGCAAAAACGCGCCGACCCTCTTTCCCTTCCGAAAACTAAAAATCAAAAAACTCACAGCGCGAAGTGAGATTGTCCCCGAGCTCGTAGATGTAGTGGCCATCCTGTTGATCGAGTGGAGAGGTGTGTGTGTGTGTGGAGAATTCGGATGAGAAGGAGCTGAGGCACGCATTTTGACGTCGCTCCCTTCCCTAGCCGAAGAAAGTCGCCCCCCTTTTCCGCCGCCGTCCTTGCAATAAAGGCCGCGTATGCTCTCCCTTTCCCACCGGCATGTCTCATTATAACATTGTTTTGGCTCTTGCATGCCAATTGAGAGTGCAGAAGGCGCAAGCACGGAGAAAGAGAGCCCTCACATGCGCAGTTCCTCTTCTTGCCGTGGCTCCGAAGAGAGAGAAGAAAAAAAAAACTCGACGTCGAAGCAGGGAGAAAAAAACTAAACCTCTCCGCCTGCTCACCTTGTCGTCGCCTCGGAGCGGAGGGGACGGCCTGTCGGGCACCACAAACGCAGATGTCGATGTCGGGGCCGGGATCTCGGCCCGCCGAGGGTGCGGGGGCAGCGGGAGCGAGACCGGGTGGAGCTTGTCGTCGACCTTTTTTGCGTCGAGTTGAGTTGAGAGAGAGAAAAGGAGAGAGAGGAAGAGAATGAAGACATCTTGCCTGTCGTATTTCGCAGCCTCAATGCGCCCTCATTCCCCAGACATCTTTGGCCGAGGGGCAAGAATGCAAGTTCATCTCGCCCCCGGCGCAGGAGGCTTCCTTGTGCAGGTGTTCTCTTCACGAGCATCTTTCTACTTTTTTTACCTTGAGTCGCTTTGCAACGGGCGAGGACGAGCCGGCGTTTGCCAGCGCGTTCCTCTTCGTCACCGTCGCCGTGGCGTCGCCGCCGCGGCCCGAGGGCCCGGCTTCGCCGTCTCGGGCCTCCATGGACGGGGAGGCCCTAAAAGTCTCCGCCTTGACGCGCGGCGACGAGGAGGAACCGAGGCTGGAGGGCGCGCAGGGGGAAGGGGAGGCGCTGCAAAAGGCGTTGTTGAATGCGAGAGGAAGAAGTGAGACAGCGCCGCTTCGACGTCGTCACGGTTTTTCGCTGCCTGCTCTCGAAAAAAACCTCGACCTCCTCTTTTTTTCTTTTTTCTCCGAGAGACTTCCGCCCCCCCCCTACGTCCCTACTCTCCTCTCTCCTCTCTCCCTCCCGTTATCTCTCTCTATTGAGAAACATGTGATGAAAAAAAGGTTTGTGACAAAGAAATGGAAAAGGGGAAAGGCAAAAAAAAACGCTGAAACAGTACCACCCCCCACTCCACTCTCCCTCTCTCTTCCCTTTCTTTTACTTTGCCGCCGCCGCCGCCTCCTTCTCCTCGTCCTCGGCGCGCTTCTTGCGCATGCCCTGAAGCTTCGCGTTGGTGCGCTCCAGCCGCAGCGTGTAGTAGGCCTTGTTCGCGGCGTCGACGGAGGCCGTCTCGAGCTTGGCCGGCCGCGCGGCCTTGGGCGCGATGGGGAAGAGCGGGCCCGCGTGCTGCCCCACGGCGGCCTTGACCGCGGCGGCGTCCGAGTCGCCGGCCTTGGGCTTTCCGGCCTTGCGCGGGAACACCACCAGCGCGGCCTTGTAGGCCTTGAGGCGCGACGCGTTGGCCGCGAGGCTCTCGGCGCTGCGGTTCCGGCGGCGGTGGTCGACGGCGATGCCGAGCGTCGGCGCGACCTTGGCCGCGATGCCGGCCTCCTTCAGCTCGGCGAGCGAGAAGCCACGCCCGGCGCGCTTGCGCAGGTTGTACCTGACCGTCTGGCCCGTCACGACGGGCCTCAGCGCGCCGGCCGCGGGCCTGGGGAAGACGGCCTTGGCCTTGGCGACGCGCTTGGCGTGGCGCCGCTCCTTGCGCGCGGGCTGGTTGAACCAGGTCTTGACGTAGAACTGCCACTTCTTCTTGAAGTGCTGGTTGGGCACGACGTTGTTGTGCTTGACCATTTTGAGTGAGTTTCGGGTGCGGAAGCGGGGGGGAACTGTTGGGTTGGGGGGGAGGGAGAGTGTGGAGGTGAAGAGAGGAAGAGGGGAGAAAGAGGTGTGAGCAAAAAGAGGAAAAAAAAGAGAGAGACGTCTCGATGTTTTGCGCGCGATCAACGGCGGAGCCTTTCCCAGGGCGCATCCGAGTGGGGCGTGCGGCCTGCTCGCTTGTCCATCTCTGTCCCACGATCGAATCACACGCGCAACTCGGCGATCGGAATCAGAGCCGGGCGCCAGAGCTGACGAAGCCAGCAAACAACGCTGTGATTGGGGGACAGCGTCGATGGAGAAGCGAGCCGCCGCCGCCGCCGCTTCTCCAGCACGAAAAGAGACGGGCATCTCGGATTCCACTCGGCGAGACGACAGGTTGCGACTCCTTCGCGACTCTCTACAAGTGCGACCGAGGAGTGCACATGGAGATCATCTCCCGGTCGCGGAAGATGCCGGCGAAGAGAATGCCTCGCGGCGCACGGGCGGCAAAGAGAGAGGAAGTCCATCAGCGAGATCGTTCATCGATCGGTCGACGACGGCGAGGACGCGTCCTCTCCCTCTCTTCTTCCAACACTCTGCTCTCTCTCTTCTTCACGTCTTCTTCGCCTGTTCCCTCAAAAACAGGCGATTCAGAGCCGTGGCCCACACTGTGGCAATCAAGGATAGAAAGAGAGCACGAGACGTGGAGGAACGCAGAGAGCGATTGGACCGAAAGAGCGGCGGCGGCCCGACCGCCGCCGCCGCCGCCCTTTCGATCAGACGTCTCTCTCTCTCTCTCCACCGTCGGAAGTCGAAGAAGCGCAGAGACCACGGTGGGCCGCGGCGGCCTCAATCAGTCGCAGCTGCTCATGGAGCAGCGACGAGCACGCGCAAAAGCCATGCGGCGGAAAGATCGTACCTGGTGTCCGAGAAAATAAAAAAGAGAAAAAAGTTGTGAAAGGGGAAGATGAGATCTTCATTTTTTTCACCCTTCTCGACCTCCTCCTCCACCACCTTTTTTTTTTTTCCTCTCTCTCTCTCTCCCTCTTGATCTCGTTTTACACGCTGTGTTTTTCTCTGTTTCGGTTTTATACTCTCTCTCTTTCTGTTGTTCTCTCTCTGTTCTCCCTCTCTCTCTCTCCCTCTCAACGTTGGCGCTGGTCGACCCCTTTGAGAAAGTCGTCGCTGCCTTCTTGTCATTTCATCGCGCGCTTGCTAAAAGAAAACTCATTGCCCCTCCGCATCGCCAAGCAGCGACCTCACCGCCACCTCCCTCGAGGGCTGCCTCGATGGTGACGGAGAGGAGGAAGATCTGCTCGGCGAGTGCTGCTCCTGAGTCTGCAGCAGCTGCTGCTGCCGCGCCTTTCCGCCCTTGCTGCCGTGCTTGCGGCGCTTGTCTTTGGACGCCGACGCCGACGCCACGAGCGTCGCCGCTCTGCGCCCGAGGCCGCGCCTCCCTTCGCGGCGGGAAGGAGGAACAGGAGAGCCGATCTCCGAGGCGGCGGCGCAGATCGCCCGCGCCGTCTCGAGGTCGATGACGGTAGGAGCAGCTGCGGCGAGAGCGGCGGCGGCGGAGAGCTCCTCCCCCGCGTCGCCGGCCATCTCCACCGCCGCCGCCGCCTTTGCCGAGGTCGGGGACGGCGGCGCGTCCGCCAGATAGTGCCCTCCGACGCTCTCCCTCCTCGACAGCGCGCACGCGACGATACCCTCGGAGACGGCAATGACGTTGCGCAGCTCGTTGAGCTCCAGGGGCATCGCCGGAAGCGCAGCGGGAGCGTTGGCGGAGGAGGAAGAGGGCGAGGCCTTTCTCTGCTGCGGCCACGACGCCTCGATCAGGGCGTCGACCTCGGCCGAGATCCGCCGCAGCGCGGCCGCGCCCGCCGCGAGCCCTGCCCTGGTGCGCACGATGCCCGCGGAGGCCCCGAGGGCGAGAGCGGCGGCGGACCTGCGGGAGGAGATCCAGAGGGCGAGCTCGGGCGAGGCGCGCGCGGCCCTGCTCGAAGGGGGGTCGAGGTCGGACGCAGCGGCTCCGTCTGCTCCGCCCCCTCCCGAGGGGGATCCCCCCCCTCGAGGTGCGAGCCCGGGCGCGGCCGCCGCGGCCTCCCGCAGGCGGGCCCCGCCGTCGAGCTCCCTCGCCCTCCTCGCCGCGGCCGGGGCCGCGCGCGCGTCGCCCGCGTCCGCGGCCCTCCGCGCGAACACGAGCCCCTCGAGCAGCGAGTTCGAGGCGAGCCTGTTGCCGCCGTGCAGGCCCGAATGCGCGCACTCGCCGACGGCGAACAGGCCCGCGAGCGCCGTCTCGCCCGCGAGCCCGGCGGCGACGCCGCCGCACATGTAGTGCTGCGCGGGGGCCACGGGCACGGGCTCCCGCGAGGGGTCGATCCCCGCGGCGGCGCAGGCGGCGGTGACGGTGGGGAAGTGGCGGCGGAGCGCCGCCTCGCCGAGCGGGCGCAGGTCGAGCAGGACGTGCGGCTCACCGCGCGACGCCATCTGGTGGTGGATCGCGCGGGCGACGACGTCGCGGGGGGCGAGCTCGGCGCGCAGCGCGTCGTAGAGCGGCATGAAGCGCTCTCCGGAGAGGTTGAGCAGCAGCCCGCCCTCGCCGCGGGCCGCCTCGGTGACGAGCGCGGCGCGGGCCGTCGCCGCGGGAGCGAGGGGAGGCGGGTCCTCGCCCCCCGCCTCCTCGCGCGCCTCCTCCCGCTCCTCCCACTGGCCGGGGGCGGCGGCGGCGGCGACGGCCAGCGCCGTCGGGTGGAACTGCACAAACTCTAGGTTGGCCGCCGGGACGCCGGCGCGGAGGGCCATGGCCAGGCCATCGCCGGTCGCGACCGAGGGGTTGGTCGACAGCGGGAACGCGCGGCCAGCGCCGCCCGTCGCGAGCGCCGTGGCGGCGGCCACGAAGCGGCAGCGCTCACGCGAGACCGCGTGGGCCGTGTCGGCGCCCAGGCAGACGCGGGCGGAGGGGGATGACTCGGAGGAGAGGTCGGCGACGACCAGGTCGAGCGCGACGCGGTGTTCGAAGAGAGAGATCCGCGGGTGCGCCCTCACGGCCGCGAGCAGCGCCCTCATGACCTCGGCGCCCGTGGCGTCGGCGGCGTGCGCGACGCGGCGGGCGGAGTGGCCTCCCTCTCGCGTGAGGTGGAGGCCCAGGGCCGCGGCGGCCTCGGCCGTCGAGGGCGCGGCAGGGTCGGAGAAGGACGAGACCGGCGGCAGCGGAGGAGGTTTCTTCTTTTTTCCTTCGCCGTCGTCGTCGTCGTCGTCGTCGTCGTCGTCGACGCGGTCAAACCTCGCACCGAGCGCCACCAGCTCCAGCAGTGCCTCGGCCCCGTCCCCGCAGACGGCCTCCACGGCCGCCACGTTGCACGCGCCGTCTCCGGCGAGCAGCGTGTCCCGCACGTGGGCTGCGACCGAGTCCGACGCCGAGAGCACGGCCGAGACGCCGCCCTGCGCGTAGGCGGTGCAGCCGTCCGAGGCGGCGCCCTTGGTGACGACGGCGACGGTGCCCAGGTCGGCGGCGCGGAGCGCGAATGTGAGCCCCGCGATGCCCGAACCGAGGACGAGGAAGTCGGTCTCGACGGCGCGAGGGGAGGGAGGAGGCGGAGTCGGGTTCCGAGGCCCGTTGCCGCTCGCTGCTGCTGCTGCTACTGCCGCGCGAGGAGCGAGGGCCTTGTTCCTCGCCGCGGGAATCGCTCGACGGGGAGCAGAAGCGGCGGCGATGGCAGTGGCGACGGCCAGGACGCCGCGGGCGGGCGGGCAGCAACGGCGGCGAAGCGGAGAGGCCGGGCGAGGGGCGCGGGCAGCCGCAGCCGCTCGCGAGGGCGGCGGCAGCGACGAGAGGCGGAGCGCCATCGTCGTCGTCTTGATCGGGAAGAAAGAGAGAGTACCTAGCCTCTTTCTCTCGTCCTCTTGCTGCGATTCTCTTTGAGTCGAGAATGCAGCGGTGCCGATTATATCAGAAACCGAAACGCCTTGAAGAAGCGTGTAGAAGTGCGGCAAGAAAAAAACGCCCTTGAAGAGAAGAAGATCAGGGCAAGCAAAAAGCAAAAAAACGGAAAGCGCCCACTCGAGGTCGAAAAGAGATGAAGAAGCAACGCCTTTCTCTTTCTCTCTTTCGAATCTCGGGGGACGGGATCTCTGCTTGTTCACGCGGGGCTGACCGACACGGGGTATTTCTTGTTCCAGACCCAGCGTGCGGGGGCCACCTGTTTTAGTTGGGGAGGAAGAGGGGAGGACGTGGAGAGGTGATGATGAGAGCGTCGTGAGCCAAACGAGAAGAGGACGCGTCGTAGCTCTCTTTTGTCGCGACGTCTGCTTCGCCCATTTGAGCACTTGCTCGCTCCTTTTCCGTCCTATCTTTCTCTCGACGAGAGAAAAATCGAGCTTGTCATCGAGAGTGCGACGGACGGATTGGATTGCGGGGCTTCACAGCACTAAAACAGGCGATTTCCGCCACGCCATTTTTTTCTCGAGAGAGATCGCTGTCGTCCGTCCGTGTCGTCGGTCGTCGCCGCCCAACCAGAAGCCTAATCTTTTGGTGTGCGTTCTCCTCACCTTCATGTTTCTTGGCTTGCTTGTTTCAGCTCCTAGCGCGGTGATAGACGAGGTCTCCTCTTGGCCTGGAGCGTGGCTCTTTTGAGTGCGTGGAGGTTCTCGAAGGAGGTGGACGGCAAAAGGCTGAAAAAAGTGAGACAGAGACAGCGAGCGAGAGAGCGACTTTTTTTTCTTTTTTTCCTGTCACTCTCACTCCCAGCGAAGAGAGCCAAAAAAACTCTCCCCGCTCTTCTCCTCTGTTCTCTCTCTCTCTCTCTCTCGCTCCGTGCGACAATCGTCAAATTAGCTACTTCGGCATCATGGCGACGTCTTCAGCTCTGTCCCCGCTGAAAATCATAGGTGAGAGAGATAGAAAGAGAGAGAGCGAGCGAGAACGAGAACAAGAAAGGAGAGCAAGCCGTCGATCGATGGTTTGATCGGAGCAAAAGCGAAACGTCTTCCCGTCGCGCCTCCTTTGTCGCTGCTGCGCCTTATTTCCATCCCGACTTTGTCCCAGCGATGGAGAACGAAGATATGCTTCTGCTTAATACAAAGCCAAAGTACTCGAAAACTCACCGGGATAAAATACCCGACGAAATAAAAAACCTCAACTCAGCCCGCGTCCCCGACACCGTCGGCGTCCTCTCCGTCGACCCTTCCTCCTCCTCCTCTTCTGCTTTCACGCCCGACCCGGCCCTCGCCTCCGAGCCCGCGACCAGCCCCGCCGCCTTCAGCCCCTGCGGCAAGTGGCTGGCCCTGCCAGCACCGGATGGGGTGAGGATCTACGATCTCGGCAGCTACGACGAGGCCTCGGCCGCCGCCCCCCCGAGGCTGTCCCGCTTCCTCGCCGTCGAGGGCGGCGTCTCGGCCGCGCGCTTCTCCCCGGGGTCGACCTTCCTCTCCACCTACACGAAGCCCCCCTCCAAGTCCGCCGCCGTGAACGCCGCCGCCGGGGCCGGCGGCGGCGGCGCTCCCGCCCTCGGGAGGAACCTCGCGCTCTGGCGGGTGTCCGACGGCGCGCGCGTCCTCTCGTTTGCGTGCAAGGGCGCGCAGCCGCCGAGGACCGCCGCGGCCTGGCCGCTGGCGGTGGTCGGCGAGCGCGACGAGAGGGCGTACCACATGGTCACCAACGCCGTCAACGTCTACGACCTGGGAGGGGCGAGGACGGCGGCGGAGGCGGCTGGGGGAGGAGGAGGAGGAGGAGGAGGAGGAGGAGGAGGAGGGGTTCCTGCTTCGCTGCCCGTGTTACGCAAGCTGCCGCTCAAGGGCGTCGCCGCCTTTGCCGCCGTCGCGCCGCGGTCGCCGTCCCCTTCCGAGTCCTCCGAGTCCGCCCCCGCCTCGTCGTCGTCCCCGTCGTCGCCGTCCTCGCACCTTCTTGCCGCAGCGGTCCCGGAGGCCAAGGGAGCCCCGGGGCTCGTCGGAATATGGCAGGTCGACCTCCTGCCTCTGGGGGGCGGCGCGGCCTCGGCGGCGGCGAACGGCGGCGGCGACGGAGCAGCGGCGGCAGCAGCAGCGGCAGCACCGGCGGCAGAAGGGGGCCAACCTCAGCCGTCGCAGCAGCGAGTCGACCCCCCCGCGCCCGTCGCCAAGCGCTCCCTGATGCGCGCGTCGGCCGTCGACCTCCGCTGGAGCCCGACGGGCGAGGCCCTGCTCGCACTCGCGTCGGCGGAGCCCGACGCCGCCAACAAGAGCTACTACGGCGACTCGAAGCTGCACTACCTCCGCTCCGACGGGTCCAAAGACTGCCTGGTGCCGCTCCCGAAAGAGGGTCCCGTCCACGACGTCGCGTGGTCCCCGCGAGGGGACTGCTTCGTGGCGCTGGCGGGCTTCATGCCCCCGCGAGCCGTCGTCTTCGACGCGCGCTGCGCGCCCTCGCTCGACCTGGGCTCGGGGCCCTTTTGCCACGCGCGCTGGTCGCCGCACCACGGCCGGTTTCTGGTGCTCGCGGGCTTCGGCAACCTCGCGGGCGACCTCGCGTTCTACGCGCGCAAGGCCGACGGCAAGCTCAAGCCCTGCGGGTCCGCGAGGGCCGCCGGCGGCGTGTCTCTCGAGTGGTCTCCCGACTCGAGGCTGCTGCTCGTCTCGACGACGGCGCCGCGCCTCCGAGTCGACAACGGCGTGCGCGTATTCTCGTGGGACGGCGCTCTCGTGGCGTCGAGGCCGTGGGAGGTGTTGCTGGAGGCGGCGTGGAGGCCGGCCGGGAAGGGGGTGTTCCCCGACCGACCGCCGTCGCCGAGGGTGGCCGCGGGCGCGGGTGCGGCCTCGGCCCCCTCCTCCTCCGCCTCCGCCTCTTCCGCCGCTTCCGCGCCCGCCGCCGCGAGACCTGCCGCGGCCGCGGCCCCCGTGAGGCCGACGGCGTTCGTGCCCCCGCACCTCCGGGGCAGGGGCGCCCCGCCGCCGCGGGCTGCCAAGCTCTCTCTCGGGGCGGACGACGACGGCGACGGCGGGGGCGTCGTCGTGGGGGCCGCGCCGAGGAAGATCACCGGGGACTCGTTCGACATGGCGTCGGTGAAGGCGTGCTTCAGCAAGACGAGACTGCCTCCCGGAGCCGAGGCGATTTTGGAGTCGGGGGGCTCGAACAAGGCCGCGGCAAAGAACGCGAAGAGGAGGGCCGCCGCCGCGGCGAAGAAGAAGGCGGCGGAGGAGGGTGGGGGTTAAGAGAGAGAGTTTTTTTTGAGCCCGGAATCAGACTGAAATTCAAAACCTTTGAAGCGACGCGAGCCGTCGGAAGAGAATCGAAGAAACAAAGAGAAAACATGGCGTCCTCCTCTTCCTCGCGCCTCGCGCTGCTGCGCCTGTGTTCCAGCATACGCACTAGCTACGGACATCAGCACTCTCGCGCCTTCGCCGCTGCTGCTGCCTCAGTCTGCGGGGAGACCGCGAAGGCGGCAGGGGCATCGCCGAGAGCGCCGACGGCGACACCAGCAGCGTCCTCGGCCGCCACCGCCGCCAATGCCTCCTCCGCCTCCTCCTCCTCCTCCTCCAACGACGCCAGCGACGGGCGCCCGCTGGCCTACGTCTTCCTGGGCGCCCCAGGCGTCGGGAAAGGGACCTACTCGACGAGAGTCGCCGACGCGCTGGGCGCGGAACACATCAGCGCGGGAGACCTGGTCCGGGCCGAAGTCAAAAAGGGAAGCGAGCTGGGCAAACAGGTGAGATGTTTCGTTCGTTTTGCTGTTTGGCTGCTGCTGCTGCTGCTGCTGCTGCTCCGAGTTTCGCGTAGGGGCTCGAGGCGGAGCAGGCCCGGAGAGCTCTGCTGCGTTCTCGGGAAAATAAACAGCTGCTGCTGGCGAGCTAGGGAGCGGACCGAGGCGCAGAAAGAGGAGGCTAGCCGTCTATCATCGAGCAGCGCCTTTCGTCATAGCGGAAAAAGAAAGGAAGAACTCTCTCAACCTCAACCTCGTTTCTCTCCCTCTTCCCGCTCCCTTCTCTCGTCCTCCTTTTCTTCCCTGAACGTATCAGGTCGCCGCCGCCGTCGACCGAGGCGACCTCGTCCCAGACTCCCTCGTCACCGACCTCGTCAGGGCCAGGCTCCTGGAGAGCAGCAGCAGCAGCCCTCCCTCCTCCGAGCCGAACCGGAAAACCTTTGTCCTCGACGGCTTCCCGCGGACGGCGGCCCAGGCCTCGACCCTCCTCGGCTCCATCGCGCGCGTGCCGCTCGCCCTGAACCTGACCCTGCGGGAGCAGGTCCTTGTCGACAAGTGCCTGGGGCGGAGAGTCTGCGGCAAGTGCGGGAAGGGGTACAACGTCGCGGACATCATGCTCCCGGCCTGCGCGTCCTCCGGCGAGCCCGCCGTCGTCATGCCGCCGATGCCGCCTCCCCGAGGGTGCGAGGCGCTCATGGAGGTGCGGTCCGACGACAACCCTTCCACGGTCAGGCACCGGTTGGGCGTCTACAAGAGGGAGGCCGCCCCTCTCGAGCACGTGTTCAGGGAGGCGGGGGTGCTCGTCGACTTCCCCGTGACGGGCGGCGTCAGGGAGACGCTGCCGAGGCTGATGGCGCTCTTTGCCAACGCCGGCGCGGGCGCGAAAGAAGGAGGCTCGGCGAGCAACAGCAGCAACAACAACAACAACAGCGGCTCTTCCTCTGGCGACGAGGGGCAGCGGGCGGCTTAGGTCGGCTCCCAGTGCCTTGCTTTTATTGAGATCGCAATATTTCCACCTCGAAATTCTTTTCTCTAGTGAGCGGAGAGAGAGAGACAAGGGAAGGGGAGAGATCGAAAAAAGGGGCCTCTCGCCTCTTCTTTTCATTTTTTCCCCCTTCTCTTCTTCTTTCGCCCTCTTTCCCGCTCAAAGGACGCAGCGACCATTCTTTTTCCCCCGCCCCCCCCCCCCCCCCGCATTGACTCAACTCATTCATTCTCTCTCTCCTCACTTTTTTAGTAGCAGTAGGGCCTCCTCTTGTAATTTCTGATTTGTGCGTGTACCTCTACAAGAAAAAAACCCAAAAAAAATTCAAAAACAATCCAATGAAAAAATGCATTGGATTGTATTTACAGCAGAAATATGGAATGAGAAAAAAAGGGGGGGAAACGGGAGCGACTGGCGCGCGCACCCGCGGCGCGCGCCCTCGCTCGACCTTCAAAGGCCGTGCTCCTCGACGACGGCGCTGATCGCCACCTCCCCCTCCCTCTCCATGACAGGATCCCGTTCTCCCTCTGCCGCCGCCGGTGCCGGCGGCACCTCGAGCGTCGCGGCCCCCTCGGCCAGGGCCGCGACGGCGGTCCGCAGCGCCCTCCTCGAGTAGCCGCCCTCCAGCAGCAGCAGCACGCCGCACGGGCCGAGGCGCTCGGCCAGGCGCGCGGTGGCCGCGCCGAGGTACCGGTAGGTCTCGTCGGTCCAGGCGAGCCCCGCCAGCGGCTCCAGCTCGTGCGCGTCGAACCCGGCGGAGACGACGATGGCCTCGGGCTTGAAGCGAGCCGCGACGGGGACGATTATCCTCTCGAAGGCCGCGCGCGCCGTGGCGTCGCCGGAGCCGGAGGGCAGCGGCACGTTGATGACGCGGCTGAGAGGGGTCCCGTCTCCCGTCCTCAGCGCGCCGCGTCCGCTCGCGGACTGCGCTCCCCGGAGCTCGACGCCGCCGCCGCCCGGCCAGGCCCCGGCCTCGTGGAGGTCGATCACGCACACCTCCTCGTCCTCCTCCTCCTCCTCCTCCTCCTCTTCGCCGTCGTCGGCGCCAGCGTGCTCGCCGCCGCTGCTCCTCTTTCCCCCGTCCTCCTCTTTGTTTCCTCTCCCTCCTCTTCTCGCCCTTGGGCGCGCGCCCCAGAAGATGTCCTGCGTCCCGTCTCCCACGTGCACGTCCCAGTCGATCACGAGGACCCTCCTCCTCCTCCGGCAGCGGGGGCGAGGGCGGGGGCCGCCCGAGGAGGAAGCAGAGCCCCCGGACGCGATCGAGCGCGCGACGGCCGCGGCGGTGTTGACGAGGCAGAAGCCGCTCGGCGCGCCCTCGGGCGAGTCGGTCTCGGCGCCCTCGGTCCCGCGGCCGGCGTGGTGCCCCGGGGGCCGGATGAGGGCCAGGGCGGCCCGAGGAGGAGGAGGAGAGGGAGCGGGGCAAGGCGGAGAGGAGGAGGACCGCGAGGAGGCGCGAGGGGCGAGGGGGGCGGGATCGACGAGGTCCCACAGCGCCAGCGCGGCCTCGACCGCGGCGAGCGCGGCGCCGAGGGAGCCCGGCGTGACGTAGGTGAACTCCGTCTCGTCGGCCTCGTCGGCGACCTTAAGCGGCCTGTTCTGGTCCGCTTCAGACTCGTCACAGAGGCGCTGGAGGCGGGAGAGGTACGCGCGGGAGTGGACTGCCTCGGCCGCGGCGCGGGCTCGAACGGACGCCGTCGCCGCCGTTGTCGTCGCCTCGAGATCGACGCGTCGGCATCTCAGCGCGAGCTCCCCATCGTCGCTCTCGAGCTTCGATGCGGCCGCCCTCACTCGATCTGGCCGCTCGTGGTTGTTTGTGCAGTCGTGAAGACGGCTCTCGAGGGAGCACCAGACGAGAGAAGGAGGAGGAGGAGGAGGAGGAGGAGGAGGAGGAGGAGGAGGAGGAGCAGGATCGGGAACGGCAGGCTGCGCCATGTTCGGAGAGCGAAGCGCCCGCAGCCAAGGCACCTCGGACGAGAGTGAAGCCCAAGCGAGGGAAAAACCGCCGCCGCCACCTCCTCCTCCTCCTCCTCCTCTTCCGCTCCCTCCTCCGCGGCGACCCCACAGGCCGCCGACTCCGCCCGCGAGCGCGACTCCCCCTCTCGCCAGCGCCGCCGTCGCCGCCGCCGCCGCGGAGTCGCCGAGGGCCCTCGCGATCATTTTCGTTGCCCCCAAGGGCGAAGGGTAACGCTTTCTGAAGGAAAGGAGAGAGTGAAAAAAAAGGAAGAAAGAAATGAAAAAAGTCTTACAGAAAGAAACCGCTCCTCTCTCTCTTTCTCTTTCTTCTCTCACTTCCCCGCCGTCGCCTCCGCGACGGACATCAGCAGCTCCGCCACGTCTGCGGAGCCAGACAGGAAGTACCTCGCCTGCGACCGCTTCCTGCCCACTGTCAGCGTGAACAGGCTGGCGGGAGGCAAAAGGGGCAGCAGCGCCGCGCCGGCCCAGTCTGCGCTCGGCGGCATCGGCGGCGTCGCGGCGCCGCCCGTCGCGGAGGTTCCCGCCGCCGCTGTCCCGTGGTATCCCACTCCCGCTCCCGCTCCGCCTGCCGTGGCGAAGGGGGGTCCGGGAGAGACAGAGGGCATGGGAGCGTTGGCCGCAGGAGCGGCCTCGTGCGGCGCAGGCGGAGTTGGCGAGGAAGCGTTGCTTGCACCTCCTCTGGCCGCCGCCACGGCCGCCGCCGCCTCGGCCGCCAGCGCGGCCGCGGCGGCCTCGCCGGGGACGTAGGCCTGCTTCGACCTCGGCACGGGCAGCGGGGAGCTCGGCGGCTTCCCGTTGTCGCTGTAGCCCCCTTCGACCCCTCCGTCTTCCCCCTCGTTCGGGGACTCCGGGAGAGGGTGCAGCTGCGACGGCGACGCAGAGCCCCCCCCCGCGACGGGAGCCGCCGCCGCAGCCGCCGCGCTCGACCTCTGCGGCGAGCGAGGGGGCATCACGGGGCCGCCGCGCAGGGAGTGGCCCGCGGAGTAAGAGTCGGAGGAAGCATTCGCCGCTGCTTCAGAATTCGACGCCGCTTGCTGCTGCTGCTGCTGCTGCTGCAGCTGCTGCGTCGCGGGAGGGAACTGACCATAGCCGGCGACGCCGACGCCGCCAAAGACCCCGCCGATGTCCCCCGGCAGCCCGCCACACTGCCAGCCGCCGCCCGCGACCCCACCGTTCTCCGTCCCGGATCCCGCGCGGGGAGGAAACGACGCGAGCCCATCGGCGCCGCCGTCGGCCTCCGACGGCAGCCTCCCCTCGAAGAAGGTGAAGATGTTTTCGTCGCGGGCGAGGAAGTGGCCGGCGACGAGGACGAAGTCGAAGGGCTCGCCGGCCGCCGCGGCCGCCGAAGCGGCCGCGCGGGCCGTCGCCGCGGCCTCCTCCGCGAAGGGCGAGGGGGAAGAGGAGGGAGGAGGGGAGGAACCGTCGCCGTTGCTACCGTTGGTGTCCCCCCTCCTGTCGCTCGCCTCGACCTCCGCCGCGACCTTGGCCGCCGCCGCCGCTGCCGCCGCCGCCGCGCCCGCCGCCGCGGCCTCCTCCGCCATCGCGCCGACGATCCTCTGCATGCACAGCCCCTTCGACACGCCCACGGGCCGCACCTCGACCGACCTCGAGCCCTGCACGATGTCCACGCGCGCGTTCGAGATGGGCCCAGTCCACAGGTGCTGCAGCAGGTCGCGGGCCTGCAGGCGCCCGAACTCGGCGTCGGCGTGCTTGTAGTTCCAGACGACGGACGTCGCGCGCGCCTCGACGTACGACCGCGGGGTGCGCTCGCAGAAGTAGTCGAAGACCGTCTGGACCGCGTCCATCCACTCCTTCTTGGGCGGCTCGATCAGCGCCGCCCAGTCGCGCCCCGGGGGCTTGACGAAGACGCCGTTCTCCGCGGCGAGCCAGACGCGGGAGGACTGGCTGCCAAACGCGTCGTCGAGCTTCGCCCTGTCGGACCCGGAGAAGATGACGACGACGTTTCGCGGGTCCGCGGCGAGGCGCTCGACGGCGGCGCGGGCCGAGGGGCTGACGCGGGCGGCGGCTGCGAGCGCGTCGAACTGCTGCTGGCGCTTCGAGGCCGCCGCGGCCGTGAGCGCGGCGGCCATCGCGGTGCCACCCCCTCCGCTGCCCCCGCCGGCGACGGAGATGATGCGCTCGATGTCGTCGCAGACTCCCACGCCCGTCGCGCCCACGCCCACGCCCGCGTCGCTCGCCGAGCTCGACGTCAGCGTCGCGTTGAAGCCCAACACGAGCAGCCTCCGCCCTCTGCAAGACGCCGCGGCCTGCGCCGCGACGCGGCTGTCGAGCTGCGGCGGGATGTGCTTGGTGCGGAGCTCGGCCTCTACGTGCGTGTCGTTGAGCTCGGAGATGAAGGTGTCGGCCCAGGCCTAGTTTTCATTTTGCGGGGAGGAGGCGAGAGAGAAAATGAAGGGGGGGGGGGGGACGAGTTGGAAGAAGAAAAAACCGAGGAAAGAGAAGAAAGAAAAATGATAAGAAAAGAAAAATCTTCGGAAAAAAACTTCCTTCCTTCTCTTCGTACCTGCGCCGTGTGCGTCACTATGTGGTGGTAGTTCTGCCTGTGCCGCTCCCTGCGCTCGGCGTCCGACAGCGTCAGCGCGTCCCCGATCGCCGCCGCGACGTCCGTGACGTTCCACGGGTTGACCAGGATCGCCCCGGCCCCCAGGGACTGCGCCGCGCCGGCAAACTCCGAGAGCACCAGCACCCCCGCGTTGTCCGCCTGGCAGGCGACGAACTCGTAGCTCACGAGGTTCATCCCGTCGCGCAGGGAGGTCACCAGGCAAACGTCGGTGATGGCGTAGAGCGCGGCGAGCTCCGGGAACGACAGCTGGCGGTCGAGGTGGTGGATCGGCACGTGCGTCAGCGTGCCGTAGTGGCCGTTGATCCGCCCGACGATCTCGTGGACCAGGCTGCGCAGCCGGCGGTACTCGGGCACGTCGGTGCGGGACGGCACCGCGATCTGCACGAGCAGGACCTTGTCGCGCCACTCCGGGTGCTCCTCGAGGAACTTCTCGAAGGCGAGCAGCTTCTGCGGGATGCCCTTGATGACGTCGAGCCTGTCGACGCCGAGCATGACCTTGCGGCCTGCGTACCGGTTGAGCAGCTGCGCCGTGTTGGCCCGCACGTCCGGCCGCTCGAGCGCCGCGGCGAAGCGCTCGGGGTCGATCCCGATCGGGAACGCCGCGACGCGCGTCAGCGACCCGGCGTCCTCGACCCCCTCGGGCGTGCCCTCGAGCCCCAGGATCCTGGTGCACGCCGACACAAAGTGCCGCGCGTAGTCGTAGGTGTGGAAGCCGATGAGGTCCGCCTTGAGCACGGCACGCAGCACCTCCTCGCGGACGGGCAGCGTGCGGTAGATCTCCGAGCTCGGGAAGGGCGTGTGCAGGAACCACCCGACCTTCATCCGCGGCACGCGCAGCTTCAGCAGCGCGGGCAGCAGCATCAGGTGGTAGTCCTGGACCCAGACGACGTCGCCCGGCTGGTAGTGGGCCAGGACGGCGTCGGCAAAGGTCGCGTTGGCAGCCTGGTGGGCCGCCCACTGGAACTGGAGCGTGCGCGTCTCGGAGAGCTTGGAGTCCATGTTGAGCGGGACGTAGTGGAAGAGCTGTTGAGAGGAGGAGCGGAGTTTTTTGTTCTCGGAGCATTTTTTGTTAGTTTCGTCTTTTTTTTTTCCGGCGCGAATGGTTTCTGCTCTCTCTCTCTCTCTCCCTCTCTCTCTCTCTCTCTCAACGAAAATCGTCCACTGACCTGCCACAGCACCGAGTTGCAGAACCCGTTGTAGTGCAGATCCACCGTCTTCGGGTCCAGGTACACGGGCGCGTACCCCTCCGCGCCCAGCGCGGAGGTCAAGGAGGCCCTCGCCGGGTCGCCCTCGTCGACGTAGACCCCGGGCCACCCCACCCACACCGTCCGGAAGCTGCGCACGCTCATCAGCGCGGAGACGAGCCCGCCCGCCGAGACCTGCAGCCTCCACGCGCCGTCCTTGTCCCTCGAGGCCGACACGGGAAGCCTGTTGGCGACGACGATGAGGCGGGAGGAGGAGCAGCCCTCCGCTCCCGAGCGCGGGGAGGCGCCGCTCATGGCTGCCTCGGCCGCCGCGACGAAGTCGGCGGCGGCCGCGGCCTGCGCGGCGGCGCTGGGCGGCAGCGGGGCCGACGCGGCTGCGCCCGGGATGGAAGGGGGGACCGCGCCGCGGTAGGCGGACGACTTGGTCGTTCCCGTCGCGGGAGGAGGCGGCGGCGGCGGAGGCGGCGGCGGCGGAGGGGGAAGCGGCGGCGCGGGCTCCGCGGCGGCGGGCACCGCGGGGGGCGCCATCGGGGAGGGGGGGGGCCTCGAGGGCGAGGAACCCGCGGCCGCCGCCCGGGCGGCGGCGACGGCGGCGACCCTCGAAGGGGAGCCAGGAGCGGCGGCGGCCGTCGCCGCCGCCGCCGCAGCGGCTGCGGCCGTTGCGGACGCCGCGGCAGCCTCCGCCGCGGAAGCAGAGGCCGAGGCCGCGGCGGCGTCCTCGGCCGCGGCCCTGGAGGCAGAGGCGGCCTTGGCGAGCGCGGCGTTCATGAAGCGCGCCGCCGACGAGGAGCCCGGGGCGGAGGAGGAGAGCGGGGCCGAGGACGAGGGCGGCGGGGGCATCGCCGTCCCCGATCCCGGGCCCATCACCGCCATTGAGGGAGACGGCGACGGGCTCGGGGGCACGGAGGAGTGCCCGCCGCCGCCGCCAAAGCCTCCGCTCCCCCCGCTCCCGCCGCCGCCGCCGAGCGATGCCTGCGCGAGCTGCGCCGCGACGGCGGAAGCGGCGGAAGCGGAACCGCCCCGTGACGCCGCCGCCGCGTCGGACTCCGCCGTCGCGAGCGCCGCCTGCCCGTCGCCGTAGAGAGTGGTCCCGGACTGCGACTTGCGCAGGCGCTGGAGCAGTAGGCGGTCTGTTGCGGAGAATGAGGGGAGTTTGGAAGGAGGAGGAGGAGGAGGAGAGTGAGAGAAGAGGGTCGACGTCGGGAGAGCCAAGCGAAAGAAAAGAAAAAGCCGAATCAATCTGCCTTGCTTTCTCTCTCCCTCTTTCTTAGGACCGTGCTCTCTACTTTCAATCCCTGCTGTGCGCAGACAAATACGCATCGAATATTCTCACCGACTCGAGACGAAGGGACGTTGGACGCCAGCGAGGACGTGCGGTGAACGAGCGATGCCGCCGACGCCGACGACGAGGGCACGTGGAGTGATGCCGCCGACCCGGCCGACGGAATTGAGGCGGGAGCCGAGGCGTCCGAGCCCGTTCTCGAAGGGGTCTGCTCGTTGCCCGCGCTGCCTCGCCTCTGCTGCGAGCCGAATGCAGCAGCATCCTCGTCCTGGCCGCCTCCGGCGGAGGACATCTCGGAGGAGGCGAGCGAGAAGAGGGGACAAAAAAAGGGACGTCCAGATGCAGCAGCTAGCCAAACAGAAAGAGTTTTTTCTTCCTCTCTCTTTCTACTTGCGGCCTCTTTCTGCTACTTGCGCGCCTGTGCCCCGTGCACGGGAACAAGGAGAGCGTGCCGACCTTGCTCCCTCTCTTCTGTGAAAAGAAAGAGTGGGACGAAACACGCGTCCGCGAAGAAGAATAGTTTTGTGTTGCGGAAAAGAAAAGGAAAGCATAGTTTTTCCCCTGCTTCTTCTGAATTGTTTTTCACTCTCGACGCCGGTTTCGATGGCGGCGCCGGCGAGCAAGACTTCATGGCTCCGGAGGCTCTCTAGGCTCTCTGTCATCGCCGTCGGAGCCACTGCGGGCATAGGCGTCGCTCTGTGGCTCCTCCCCGAGGAAGAAGACGGAGACGAAGGCGACAGCTTCTTCGTCAAAGATGCTTCTTCTCCCTTTGTCCGGAGCGGCATCGATTTCGACGACGACGACGACAACGACGACGAGGACTCTGTGTTCCACCGCCGCCGACGACATCACAGGACGACGTTTGCTTCCAAGCCACTGCAGCCTCCGAGCCCGCCGAGCTTTCTGGCGCAGCTGACGGTGGGTCTGTTTGGGATATTATTGCTTCGAGACGAAAAGCAGCAAGCCGCTGGTGCCACGGAAGAATGTTGCCTTACGTTTTTCTTCGCCTGTCGACGCTCAAACTCTCTCGCGCCCTTTTCTTCTTCTCTCTCTCGAAAAAAAAACTCTAAAAAAAAAAACAGGATACCCTCGAGCGCGCCGGCGAGAACGCCGCGCGCGGAGGCCGAGCAGCGAGGACCCTCGCCAAGGCCGCGGCGAGGGACGGGCTGCTGTTCCCGCCGCTGCCGCTGTCGAAAGGAGGAAGAGGAGGAGGCCTCTCTCGTTCTTCCCACGCGCAGCACTCGTCGTCGTCGCCGCTCCTCTCGGCCGTCGCCTCATGGACGAGCGACCCTAAGACCCGCCGCGCGCTCGCCGACGCAGGGGGGACCTCTTTGGGCGCATGGCTCCTGGATGCCGCCGCTGCAGCTGCAGCTGAATCGGACGACGGATCAGGAGCAAGGAACGGCAGCCGGGAGGCGGCCGAGGGGGCGCTAGCGAGGCTGCTCCTGGACCCGTCGACGGCGCCGGCGGTGCTGCGCGCGCCTGCGGCGCCGGCCAAGATCCTCTCGCTCGTCGCATCCTCGCCCCCCTCCGGCTCCGCCTCCACCGCCGCGCTCGCCTCCGCCGCCGCGCTCGCCGCGGCCTCCGAGTCCGAGCTGGCGGCGGCAGAGGCGTGGTGGGCGCGGGGCGGCGGCAGAAGCAGAAGCGGGAGCGGCGGCAGCAGCGACGAGAGCGACGGCGAGGGAATCGACGGCGGCGACGGAGAGAAGAAGTGGCGCCGCCTCGCGCGCCACAGGCGCTGGCGCAGGCAGGAGCGCGCCCGCAGGAAGGCCTCGTCGTCAACCTCGTCTGATGACGCTTCTTCTTCTTCCGTGCTCCCTCTGCTCCCTCGGCCGCTGACGCCCCGCCTCGACGACATCCGAGCCGCCTCTCAGTTCGCCTCTCTTTCTCTCCCTCCGGCTTCGTCGAAGAACGGGAGAGGGGGCGGCGGCCCTCCTTCCCCCTCCCCG
>Ga0315287_10001052_pt1 | contig 24951 bp, 20 predicted proteins | sample YL17G11_0_MG_FD_205037 | JGI IMG/M metagenome (GOLD analysis project Ga0315287, IMG submission 205037) | Sediment microbial communities from Yellowstone Lake, YNP, Wyoming, USA - YL17G11_0 | ecosystem: Environmental > Aquatic > Freshwater > Lake > Sediment | place: USA: Wyoming | collected... | reverse complement strand
CCGAAGCGCGGACGCTTGTGCCTGTCAGGGTTGCCGACGCGCACAAAGGTACCTTCGGTCACGTCTGCGTTGTCGCTGGCTCGCGGGGCAAGACCGGCGCAGCCCACCTGGCCGGCATGGCGGCGCTCAGAAGCGGAGCCGGGCTGGCAACAATCGCCACGCCGCGCTCGTGCCTGCCGATTGTCGCGAGGATGGGCGCCGAGTATATGACCGTCGGGCTGAGCGAAACGGCCAGTGGTTGCGTCACCCGCCACGCGTCGAAAGCGGTTCTTGGGATCATCTGCGACGTGCTGGCCATCGGTCCAGGCCTCGGGACCGGACCCGGGCAGCGCGCGGTCGTCAAGGACGTGTTGGCCCATTCGAGTAAGCTGCTGGTTGTCGACGCGGACGCGCTCAATGTGCTGGCCGCCGACGCTGGGCGTTTCCGGGCGCGGAACGGTCAGGTGGTCGTCATCACTCCGCACCCGGGAGAGATGGCGCGGCTCACCGGCAGCACGGCAGCTGACGTCCAGAACAATCGGATCGATATCGCGAGCGGGTTTGCCCGGGATCGCGGTGTCATCGTCGTCCTGAAGGGCTACCGGACTGTCGTGGCGGCCCCCGATGGCAGGGTATTCATCAATTCCAGTGGCAATCCCGGCATGGCGACCGGAGGCAGCGGCGACGTCTTGACCGGCGTCATTTCGGCATGGTTGGCCCAGATGACCGACCCGGTCGATGCGTGCCGCCTGGCGGTCTACCTTCACGGCGCCGCAGGCGACCTGGCAGCCGGGGTCGAGGGGCAGGCGGCAATGACGGCTGGCGACATCCTGAGGAACCTCGGTGCGGCGGCGCTGGCGCTGACGGGTCCGGAAGACGCCGCGATCGATCACCGATGACGCGCGTCACCATCACACAGTCCGAAGCTGAGACTCTGACGATTGGCCGCCAACTGGCGCCCGCGCTGGCGGTCGGCACAACAGTCTTGCTCCACGGTGAGCTGGGCGCTGGCAAGACGGCGTTTGTTCGAGGCCTGGCCGAAGGACTGGGTCTGGCCGGCGACGAGGTGAGCAGCCCGACCTTCACGCTGATTCAGGAGTACCGCGGCCCGCTCCCGCTGTTCCACGTGGACCTGTACCGGATCTCGTCAGTGGAGGCGGACGATCTCGGCCTCGAGGAATTGAACCAGCAGGGGATTGTGGCGATCGAGTGGGCCGAGAAGTTGTCGCGGCGGCCGGAAGGCGCCGTCGATATTCAGATTGAAGACCTGGGCGGCGACACCCGCCGGCTGACCGTCGTCACGCCGAACTAGCGCCAATCGCCTCGCGAGCCCTGAGCGGGCGCTGCGGCGGATTGCCGGTCGAAAGGCTATTCGGATCGGTAATTCGGTGCTTCCTTGGTGATGACGACATCGTGGACGTGGCCTTCGCGAACGCCGGCGGGCGTCACGCGGATCATGCGCGCGTTCTGCTGGAGCAGCGCCACCGTGCTGCAGCCGACGTAGCCCATCCCGGCCCTGAGGCCGCCCACCAGTTGATGGATGACACCCGAAACGCTGCCCCGATGCGGAACGCGGCCTTCAATGCCTTCCGGCACAAGTTTCTCGGATGCGCCAGCCGCCTCCAAATCGAAGTCGTCCTGGAAGTAGCGATCACGCGCGCCTTTCCGCATGGCGCCGATTGAGCCCATCCCGCGGTATTCCTTGAAGCTGCGGCCCTGGTACAGCACGACCTCGCCCGGGCTTTCGTCGGTGCCCGCCAGCAGGCTGCCGACCATCACGCAGCTGGCGCCTGCCGCCATCGCCTTGGTGATGTCGCCCGAGTAGCGGATGCCGCCGTCCGCGATAATCGGCACACCCGCCGCCCGGCCCACCGCTGAGCAATCCAGGATGGCGGTGATCATCGGCACGCCAATGCCGGCAATCACCCGTGTCGTACAGATGGATCCGGCCCCGATGCCGACCTTGACGGCATCCACGCCCAGATCAATCAGGTCCTTTGTCGCCTGGCCCGTCGCCACGTTGCCGGCCACCAGATCGACGTCCGGATATCTCCGGCGCAACTCCTTGACCGTATCCATCACCTTCTGCGCATGCCCGTGCGCCGTATCGACCACCAGGACGTCAACATGCGCGTTGACCAGGGCTTCGGCGCGATCGAGCGTGTCGGCAGCGACACCAACGGCCGCGCCCACGCGCAGTCGGCCGAGGCCATCCTTGCTGGCGGCCGGAAACTTGATCACCTTCTGGATGTCCTTGACGGTGATGAGGCCCTTCAGCATGAATTGGTGATCGACGACGAGCAGTTTTTCGATCTTGTGCCGATGCAGGATTGCGCGAGCTTCATCGAGCGTGGTGCCAACCGGAACGGTGATCAGGTTCTCGTGGGTCATCACCGACGAGATGGGGCGGTCCACATTCGTCTCGAAGCGCAAGTCCCGGTTGGTGAGGATGCCAACCAACTTGCCTTCCTTGGAGCCGTCCTCGGTGATCGGCACCCCGGAAATCCGGTACTTCGTCATCAGCGCGAGCGCCTCGTAGATCTTATGAGTGGGCGACAGCGTGATCGGATTGACGATCATGCCGCTTTCCGAGCGCTTGACGCAGTCGACCTCGGACGCCTGCTCGTCGATGCTCAGGTTCTTGTGGATGATCCCGAGGCCGCCGTGCTGGGCCATCGCAATGGCCAGCCGGGATTCGGTGACCGTGTCCATCGCGGCACTGGCGACGGGCACGTTCAGGCGGATGTTGCGCGTGATCCGGGTGCTGACATCGACCTGATTGGGCAGGACCTGCGAGTGCCACGGCACCAACAGCACGTCGTCGAAGGTGAGTGCGGTCACCGGTTCGCTGCCAGCGTGCATCATGCCTGCGGTCACCGAGTTCAGATCCATGCCTCATTCTCCCCAGACAGCCCACGCCCGCGGCGGTGCCATCGTCAGTTAAGCGCTCCGTGGCACTTCTTGTACTTCTTGCCGCTGCCGCATGGACACGGGTCGTTGCGGCCAACCTTGGGCGCGTCGTGTCGCACGGTGGTGATCGGCGCATCGTCTCCGCCGGTGCGGGCCGGCCTGGGTACCTCACCCGACCCCGTGCCGGCGCTGGCGGGGGCCCGGCCGAAGAACCCGGCGTCGCCGCTCGGGGCGCTCAAGGTCAGCGGCGCGGCGTGCCGGCCGGCAGGCCGTCGAACGCCTGACACCGCCTCTTCGGATGCGACCGGCTTCAGCCAGAACAGGTACTGCACCGTCTCGTCGTCGATCCGGGCCTTCATGTCCTGGAAGAGCGCGAAGCTCTCCTTCTTGTACTCGACAAGCGGATCGCGTTGTCCGTAGCCGCGGAGGCCGATGCCTTCCTTCAGGTGATCCAGGCTGTACAGGTGATCTTTCCACTGCGCGTCAACGATCTGCAACATGATGTCGCGCTCGACCCGCTGCAGCAGTTCGTCGCCGATGCTCGCGACCTTGTCCTGGTACCGTTTAGCTATTCGCGACCACAACTGGTCGTGCATCTGGCCGGCCGAGTTCCCGGAAAAGTCGAGCGCAGCCGTTTCGGCACCATCCAGCGCAAACGTCCGTGTCGTTTCGCGCTTGAGGGCGTCAAGATCCCACGTGTCAGGTTCCTGGGCCTCGGCGCAATACGTATCGATCAGGCCGCCCAGCATGTCCTCTGCGAGACGCATCAGGTATCCCCGGCTGTCAATCTCTTCGCCTTCGTCGACGCGAATCCGCCCTTCGAGCAGCTCCCGGCGCAGCGCGTAGATGTTCTCGCGCTGCTTGTTCATCACGTCGTCGTATTCGAGCAGGTGTTTGCGGATGGAGAAGTTCTGACCTTCGACCTGCTTCTGGGCCCGCTCGATCGCCCGGGTGACCATTCCGTGCTCAATCGGCACGCCTTCCTCCATTCCCAGGCGCTCCATCAGCCCGGAAATGCGATCGGACCCGAAGATGCGCATCAGGTCGTCTTCGAGCGACAAGTAGAATCGGGACGAACCCGGATCGCCCTGCCGGCCGGCGCGCCCGCGGAGCTGATTATCGATGCGCCGCGCCTCGTGGCGTTCGGTGCCGATGATGTGCAGGCCAGCGATGGAGACGACGGACTCGTGTTCTGTGGCCGTCAGATCGCGGAAGTGCGCAAAGAGCCGCTCCCAGTCCGGTCGCTTCACCCGGTAGAACCCGATGAGGTGATAGAAGTAGACGAATTCCTCGTCGTCGACAAACTTCTCCTCACCCTTCGGTAGCTTCTCGGCCAGATCATCGGCCAGCGCGCGCTGGCGCGCCATGAACTCCGCATTGCCGCCCAGCAGGATGTCGGTGCCACGGCCGGCCATGTTCGTCGCGATCGTCACGGCCCCGTACCGTCCGGCCTGCGCGACGATTTCGGCTTCCTGGGCATGAAATTTCGCGTTCAAGACGACGTGCTTGACGCCGCGGCGGCGAAGCATGCCGGCAAGCTTCTCCGATTTCTCGATGGAGACCGTGCCGACCAGCACGGGCTGTTTCTTCTCCTGCCGCTCGATGATGTCCGCCACGATGGCGTCGTATTTCTCGGTCGCCGTGCGATAAATGAGGTCGGGCATCTCTTCGCGCCGCAACACGCGGTTGGGCGGAACCACGACGACCTCGAGATTGTAGATCTTGGCGAATTCCTCGGCCTCTGTTTCCGCCGTGCCGGTCATGCCGGAGAGCTTGCCGTACTTGCGGAAGTAGTTCTGGAAGGTGATCGTCGCGAGCGTCTGGTTCTCGCGCTCGATCTTCACCTTCTCCTTCGCCTCGACGGCCTGATGCAACCCGTCGCTCCAGCGGCGCCCCGGCATCAATCGCCCGGTGAACTCGTCGACGATCACGACCTCGCCGTCCTTGATCATGTAGTCGACGTCGAGTTTGAACAGGGAATGAGCGCGCAGGGCCTGATTGATGTGGTGCAGCAGGGGCATGTTGACCGGGTCGTACAGTCCGCCCGGCTGGAGGCGGTGCGCCAGCAACTTCTCGCTCTTGGCCATCCCGCTCTCGGTGAGCGTCACCGTCTTGTGCTTCTCGTCGACCAGGAAGTCGCCCGTGGCCTCAAGCGCTTCGCGCTCCTCGGCCTTCGCGTCGCCGCGCGTCACGGCGCCGGGCGTCAGCTTCGGAATCACCCGGTCGACTTCGTAGTAGAGGTCGGTCGATTGTTCCGCCGGTCCCGAGATGATGAGCGGCGTCCGCGCCTCGTCTATCAGGATGCTGTCCACCTCGTCGACAATCGCAAAGCCGTGGCCCCGCTGGACGTAGTGGGCCAGGTCGAACTTCATGTTGTCGCGGAGGTAATCAAACCCGAACTCGTTGTTGGTGCCGTACGTGATGTCGCAGGCGTAGGCGTGCTGGCGTTCCTGGTCGTTGAGTTCGTGTTGAATGACGCCGACGCTCATCCCGAGAAAGCGGTAGATCCGTCCCATCCACTCCGAGTCGCGGCGGGCCAGATAGTCGTTGACCGTGACGACATGGACGCCCTTGCCGGCGAGGGCATTCAGATACGCGGCCAGTGTGGCCACCAGCGTCTTGCCTTCGCCCGTCTTCATCTCGGCGATCATGCCGCGGTGCAGCACCATGCCGCCGATGAGCTGGACATCGAAATGCCGCATGTTCAACGTGCGTCGACCCGCCTCGCGCACCGCGGCGAAGGCGTCCGGCAACAGATCGTCGAGCGTCTCGCCCCGCGCCACCCGCTCCTTGAACAGGGCAGTCTGCCCCTGGAGCTGGTGGTCGCTGAGAGCCCGAACACGCTCTTCGCGTTCACTGATCAGCGCGACAGCCGGTCTCAACTGCTTAAGCGTTCGCTCGTTCTGGGTGCCGAAGATCTTGGCAAGGACGGCATTAATCATGTAGGGATCGCGCCAGACCGGGGGTATCCGATGATTGTAGGTAACCGCCTGCGGATCCGTCAAGGAAGCGCGCGGCTGGCGGCAGCGACGGCGAGTCGAACTACCGAGGGGAGCCGAGCAAGAGGAGCGGGTTGATGGACTGCCCGTTGGTCATGATTTCGTAGTGCAGGTGCGTGCCGGTGGTGCGCCCGGTTGCGCCGACGTAGCCAACCACAGCGTTGCGCTGCACCCTCGCACCGACGTTTGCCGCAAATGCCGAGAGGTGACCGTAGCGCGTCTTGATGCCGAACCCGTGGTCAATCACCAACAGGTTGCCGTAGTTTCCGCTCCACGCCGCGCTCTCGACGACTCCGTCTGCCGTCGCGACGACCGGCGTGCCCCGATCCGCCGACAGATCGAGCCCCTGGTGATACCCGGGATCCCCGGTGAGCGGGTCGGCCCGTTCGCCGTAGCGGGCCGACAGCCAGCCCACCGTCGGCCAGATGGACGGTGTCGCAGCGGCCAGCGCCTCGCGCCGTTCCACATCGGTCCGCACGACGCGGAGCTGGCTCTCAAGCCGCCCAAGCACGTTACGGAGCAGTCCGAAGGTGTCTTCCGGGGAAGACAGGGCCGAAGCGAGAAGCGTGGGCGGCAGAGGGGTTGTGGCGCCACCCATCGCGCGAGACTTGATGAGCGCCGGGAGTTTCTGCATCGCCCTCGCGGCTTCAGGGTTCACCGCCGAGCGAACGCCCAGCTCGTCGATCACGCCCTGCAGCGACGTGAGCTGCGTCGTCAGTTCGCCGGTTGCTGCACGGTAGCTGGCATTCTCCATCGCCAGGGTCACCGTGCTCACGCGCAGGGCCGACAACTCGGCGACCGTGCCCCACCGGATCCCCAGACCAACCAGCACCGGCAAGGCGAAGAGGAAGCCGAGCGTGCCGAGCGTCCAGCCAAGTTTCACGGAGAAACGGCGGCCTACGCCCGAGGCGCGATCAACGACCACGAACGTATAACGACGTGACAGGAACCTTCGCATCAGCCTCGTCTTGCACGGGCGATCTGACGATCGCCTCCGGGACAGAGTCCTCGGTACCGGCGCACGAAAGCCGGTCCAGAATCGCGAATACCGGACTCTACCATACCAAACCAGGCATGGGAAGGGCGGCGGTCATTCAAACCGAACATAAAGCGAACCACGTGCCGCCCACCCTCCGCACTGCCTCCAACCGTCTCTCATGAAGTCAGCCGGTATTGCAGTGCCTCTGCCAGGTGCTCCGGCCGGACATCGGTGGCGCCGGCCAGGTCGGCGATGGTACGCGCCACGCGGAGGATGCGGTCGTGAGCCCGGCCGCTGAGGGCGAGCCGTCGGACGGCCGCGTCGAGTAACGCCCTCCCATCAGCATCGAGCCTCGCGAAGCGCCGCAGCATCCGCCCCTTGAGCAGCGCGTTGAGCTGAACGCCGGTCTCGCCACGTCGCGACGCCTGCCGTTCGCGTGCCCGCAGCACGCGTTCCCGAATCAGCGCCGAGGATTCCTGAGGGCGCTCGTCGCCGAGCACATCAGGGGGCACCCAAGGCACCTCCACGCACAAATCGATCCGGTCGAGAAGCGGGCCCGAGATCCGCCCGGTATAGCACTCGCGCTGGAGGGGCGTGCATCGACACACGCGCACGGGATGCCCGGCGTAGCCGCACTTGCACGGGTTCATGGCGCCGACAAACAGCACCCGCGATGGAAACTCGGCCGACCGCGCCGCGCGCGCGATGCGGATGCGGCCTTCTTCGAGCGGCTGGCGCAGGACTTCGAGCGCACGGCGATCGAACTCGGGCATTTCGTCGAGAAACAGCACCCCGTTGTGCGCCAGACTCAACTCCCCGGGCCTGGGCAGCTTCCCGCCGCCGACCAGGGCCACGTCCGAAATCGTGTGATGGGGCGCGCGAAAGGGTCGGGCGCTCAGCAAGCCTGACCCTGGAGACAGCAGGCCGGCCACCGAGTGGATCGACGTCGATTCAAGGGATTCTTCGTCAGAAAGGGGCGGCAGAATCCCGGGAAGCCTGCGCGCGAGCATAGTCTTGCCGCTGCCAGGAGGGCCGACTAGCAGGAGGCTGTGTTCGCCGGCGGCCGCAATTTCGAGAGCCCGTTTGGCGAGTGCCTGTCCGCGAACGTCAGCCAGGTCGCCCCAGTCGTCGATCGCCGTATCGGTCCGCGGCCGGACTGGCGCAGCCGCCTCGACGGCGGACTCACCTCCGTTCAGCGTGTCGACCGCGCCCAGCAGCGTCGCGACCCCTTGCGTCTGGATGCCGCCGACCACCCGCCCTTCTGCGGCGTTATTGGCAGGCACCAGCACCCGCGTGCACCCAGCCTTTCGGGCGGCGATCGCGACTGGCAGGGTGCCACGGGTCGCCTGAATGGACCCATCGAGCGAGAGTTCGCCGATGACAACGGTGTGATCAATCGCACGGTTCGAAACGATGCCGGTGGCGGCAAGTACCCCCAGGGCGATCGGCAGGTCGAACGACGATCCCATCTTCGGCACGTCGGCAGGGCCCAGATTGATCGTGACGCGCTGATCGGGAAACGGAAAGCCTGAGTTGCGAATCGCCGTGCGGACCCGGTCGCGGCTTTCGCGGACGCTGGTATCTGGAAGACCGACCATCGTGAACCCCGGCAGGCCGGACGATACATCGGCTTCAACCTGGACGATGGTGGCGTCGATACCGACGACGGCGGCACTGAGGAGCGTGGCGAGCACGAATGGGGAGCTGCAAACCGCAGGCCGCCGATGTCAGGCGGTTCGCGACCCGATTCTCTGGGGATCAGGCGGGAATCGCCAGTGGGGGCATTCAGCGACTGCAGGAACTGCCACCCGCATGGATTGACGCTGTGGCAGTAACTGCGAACCAGCAGTCCGCGCTACTTCACGACGAGCCGGCCCGACGTTTCGAACTTCTTGAAGTCGGAGTACGTCGCCCGGCAGTTGACCTTGGTGAGTTGGTCTCGGCCTGTCGCCCGGTTCACCGACAGGCCCTGGTACTCTTCGACCATCTCGGCGGGGAGCAGCAGCCTGAACCGTGCGTCGAGCTTGTAGGACGTGGTAACGCGCGAGTAGGTTTCCACGCGGCGGTCGGCCGCGGTCTCTCGGTCCAGCGGTTTCGGCCCGAGTGATTCCGGCATGGCTGAGCCGCCGCCACTGAGTTCGACCTGGGTCGCGATTTCCATCGATGTCTTCAGGACCCGGCCCTGGGCAGGGTCTATCCAGAGCATGCCCCTGACGGGCAGGCTCTTTCCGTCCGACGTGCGGACAATCGTGGGTTCTTGTGTTTCCCGGTAGCGCACCTTCCACGCTGGCGTACCGTCGACCGTGTCGGTTCCAGCCCGTTCGAAGCGGAACCGGCCCGCATTGGACGGATGAAGGAAGAACAGCGCCACGGTCGGGACGTTGAAATTCCGCTGCAGTGGGCCGGCGTTGTACCGCGCGCTCTCATCCGCAATGACTCGAGCCTGTTCGACCGCCGTCGCGGGACTTTGCTGGAACAGTTGCTGCAGCCGATCCTGGCGATCGCCGACGGGCTTGCGATCAACCTGAAATACGTCCCGGTAGCCGAGCCAATCATCCTTGACGCGAACCAGCGCAAATTCGGACACGGTCTCGCGGGTCCACGGCGGCTCGCTGCGCGCGACCGCCATGAGGCTGGTGTCTGCGTTCGCGACCGACTGATGGTAACGCTCGACCCCGATCACCAGAGCCATCTCGGCCCCGTACTCAATCACGTAGCCACGTGCCCGCTCGATGACCTCTTCCACGCTGCGGCTGACGGCCTGCGTGGAGTCGCGTGGAACGGTCAGCGGCGACGTGACCGCTGGCGCCGCAGTCGTGGCGGCCAGGCACAGCATTCCGAGCCCGGCCGCCCGTCGGAGCACCCGCCACGTTCGACCTTCATCCACCTTCGTCATCCTCGTGCGGCAACCGGGTTCAGGGGCGATGACCGCCCGGGCTCTGGCGGCTCGTGCGGATCGTGAGCCGCTCGCCAGGCGTGATACGGTCGCTCGTGAGGCCGTTCCACGAGCGGATGTTCGCGACGGTGGTGTGGAACTGCTGTGCGATCGAGTAGAGCGAGTCGCCTTTCCGCACGTAGTAGGTGAGGGTCACGCGGCTGGCCGTGTCTGACGCGGAGGGAGCGGCACGGGCCGGCGCCGTGGCGGGTTCGGGGCGCGCGGTTCTCGACGCCAACAGCGTGCTTGGAGCCACCGGAACCACGAGCTTCTGCCCCGGCGTCACGGCCGCCCTCACGCTCAGATAGTTCGCCTCGGCAAGATCAGTGCGGCGCACGCGCAGCTTGTTCGCGATGGTTGTCAGGGACTCGCCGTGCCGCACGGAGTACCACTGAAGCGGCGCCAGTTCCTCCGCCGGCAATTCAGCGAGTCGCTGTTCGACGGTCTGGGCGGTGCCCTTCGGGACACGCAGGGGATAAGCCTCGCCGCGAACCGGGGTCGTCAAACGCCGCAGCTCCGGATTCAGGCGCTGAATGTCGTCGACCGACACGGCCGCCCATTCGCCGATCTTGCGGAGGTCGACCGGTCCTGGCAGCGACACCGTCTCGTACTCGGGCGGCGCGACAGGCTCAAAGGTGAAACCATACTGCGCCGGGTTGCGGGCGATGACGATCGACGCGAGGACCATCGGCACGTACTCACGGGTTTCTCGCGGCAGCGGGGGCGACGACTTTTCGGCCAGCGCCCAGAAATCGGGCCGGCCCTTGCGCTTGACGGCGCGCTGAATGAAACTGGGGCCGCCGTTGTAGGAAGCCAGCGCCAAGTGCCAGTCGCCATCGAACAACTCGCCCAGCCACTTCAGGTACTTTGCGGCGGCCAGCGTCGCCTTTTCGGGGTTCGATCGCTCGTCGATGTACCAGTTCTGCGTGAGTCCCTGGGAGGCGGCCGTGGCCTTCATGAGCTGCCAGAAGCCCTTGGCCGACGCGCGCGACAGTGCGTTCGTGTTGAACGCGCTTTCGACAATCGGGATATAGGCCAAATCGAGGGGAACACCCTGCGATCGGAACGTGTTCTGGATCATCGGCAGGTAGGGCATCCCGCGCTGGAGCGACGCCTGGAACCAATCGCGCAACCGCCCCTGGAACACCTCAATCCACGACAGCACTTTGGCGTTGAGGGGAATCGGGATGTCGTGCAGCGTGGTCTCCAGATCGGCGGCGACCACGTCGCGGATTTCCGGTTTCGGAGTGGAGATCTCTGGCGCAGGCTGGTCGAGCAACTGATCGATGGATGCGGGCACGGTCGGCTTCTCGGCGAAGCCGTCTCCCTCGGCGAGCGCTCGCATCTCAAAGGCGCTGATCCGATCGACCAGCCGATCGAAATGTTCCTGAAGGCGGCGATTGGATCGGGCCCCGGCCGGGGTCTCCAGGAGGAGGTCAATCGCGGCGTCGAACTCGGCTTTCGCCCGGCTGAGGTGGCCGAGTGTCAACTCCGCGGCGCCGGCGTCGAACAAGGCCTGCGATTGTGCGATGAGCGCCTCGACCGGGTCCGGCGTCGGTGATGAGGATGCAGCCTCGAGCGTGGCCGTCGCTGCCGCCACCGCCACAGGGGGTGCCGGCTGCGCCGTTGCCACTGGCGGACGGCTGGCCATCGCGCCGCCGCAGGCCACGGCCAGCAGCCCCGCGAGGGCCGCGCTGCCACCGCGCAGCCAGAGTCGTCGGTGCATCAACACATCCGGAATCGTCGTGGAACCCTCGCGACCGGTGACCGCGGGCAGACGGGGGCCACGTTAACACGCAGTTTGCGGGGCGGTCAACGCAACCCCAAGCGCGTCAACAGTAGCAGCGAGTGACGCGTACCGCCTCGGGAGCGCAGGGTTGCCTGTATGGACAGCGACAGGTATCATTGCGTGTTCGAGCCCTGACTTCTGCTTCTCGACTGGTGGACTGAACATGCGAAGACAGATCGTGCTGGCCGGCCTGGTGTTTCTGGTCGCCGCCTGCGGCAGCAAGAAGGACAATGCCGCACCGCTTGGCTCCGCGGCGTTGGCGCTCAATCACACCAAGATTCCCCTGGGGAGCCCGGTTGAGATGACCTATCGCTTTGAGCTTTCGCCCGGCGCCGGGTTGAGCAAGGACTACCGGGTGATGGCCCACTTCCTTGATGCCAACGACGAGTTGATGTGGACCGACGATCACAATCCGCCGGTTCCGTCCACGCAGTGGAAACCGGGAACGCCCATCGAATACAAGCGCACGATGTTCGTCCCGCTCTACCCGTATATTGGCGAGGCGACCGTCACGATCGGCCTGTACCTTCCCGGCACCAACGAGCGCGTGCCGCTCGCGGGCCAGCTGGTTGGACAGCGATCGTACCGCGTGGCGAAAGTCCAGCTCCAGCCGCAGACCGACAATATCTTTATGGCGTTCCTCGACGGCTGGCACGGTCCCGAGGTGGTGCCGCAGAATCAGTTTGTCGAATGGCAGTGGACTCGGAAAGACGCGACGATTCGCTTCCGTAATCCGCGGCGCAACGCGACGCTCTACCTGCACTACGATGGCATGCCAAAGATGTTTCCCACCCCCCAGACCGCGACGATCTCGGTCGGGGACACTGTGGTCGACACGTTCCAGGTGACCACCGCCGACGAACAGATCCGGCGGATTCAGCTCAAGGCCGTGCAATTCGGCAATGACGACATGGTCGTGGCCCGCATCTCGCTGGACAAGTCGTTCGTGCCGGCGATGGTCACGCCGGGCAGCCGCGACTCGCGCGAGCTCGGCATCCGGGTGTTCCACGTGTTCATCGAGCCGCAATAGCGGGCATGCCAGGCGGATTGGCGATCCCTGCGGTCACGCTTCCGCCGGGATCGCGGCCGTCTTTTCGGCGCCCGACGTCGTCTAGAGGACTGGTAGCCGGCTCGGCAGACCGTCCGAGCAGGCGGATTCCGGTACGACAACCTGCTATAATCGGGCGGAATTGCGGATCGAGCTAATTATCTGACTCTCCATGGGTTGCGATGGAATATCGCTGCAGGCTGGGAACGCAGGCAGGCGAAATCGTGGAGCAGTTCCATCTGGCTGACGACGAGCCGGGCCTGCGGCACGATCTCGAGCAGAAGGGCTTTTGCGTCATCTCGTTGCAGCCGAAGAGTCTGTTCGCGAGATTCTCGCTGCCCGTCGCGCGGCGGCGCAAACGCATTCCAACGCGCGAGTTCCTCGTGTTCAACCAGGAACTGGCGACGCTGCTCAAAGCCGGCCTCCCCCTGGTGCAATCTCTCGACATCCTGCGCAGTCGAGTCGTGCACCTCTCGTTCCGGTCGGTGCTCGATGCGGTGTACGAAAACGTCAGGTCCGGTGGTTCATTGTCGGAGGCGTTCGAGGAACACGGCGACCTGTTTCCGGGCGCGTACACCGCATCGCTGCTCGCTGGAGAACGGAGCGGCAGCCTCGAAGGGGTACTCCGCCGGTACGTGGGTTACGTCAAAGTGGTGGGCGTCGTGAAACGCCGGACGATCTCCGCCCTGGTGTATCCGGCCGTACTCATCACGCTCGCGCTGGTCGTCGTCTCCATCATCGTGTTGAAAGTGGTGCCGGAGTTTTCGTCGTTCTACGCGAGCTTTGGCGCGGAACTGCCGCTCGCGACCCGGCTGATCGTGCGCGGATCAGCACTGCTTCGCGATCACGTGTTGCTGATTGCGGCGGTCGTGGCTCTGGGCGTCGCCGGCGCCTGGAACTGGCTCGGACGCAAGCAACAGCGGACCCGGTTCGACCGCGCGGTGCTCAGGCTGCCCTGGATTGGGTCGACGGTGCTGCGATTTGCGACATCTCAGCTCGCCAGGACGCTTGCCACGTTGCTCGGAGGGGGGCTGCCGCTGGTGACGGCTATCGATATCGCCGCGCGTTCGGGCGGCAATCACCATCTGTCGGAGCAGATGCGCGTGGTCGGCGTACGAGTCCGGGAAGGGGAGCCGTTTGCGACGGCCCTGGCCGCGCGAGGCGTCTTTCCAGACGTGGCGATCAAGATGGTCGAGGTGGGCGAGGCCACAGGGGCACTGCAGGATATGCTCACGAGCGTGGCGGATTTCTACGACGAGGAAATCGAAACAGAGCTCACACGATTTGTCGCCTTGATTGAACCGGCCCTCCTCGTCATCATGGGGCTCGTCATTGCGAGTCTGCTGGTCGCGCTGTACATGCCGCTGTTCCAGCTGAGTTCCGTGGTCGGCACACGGTAGGGGCTGTGAGGGGAGAATCTTGATCGTGAACGCGCCTCGTCCAACCGTCCCGTCCGCCCCGCCGAGCGAGCTGTACGCCGATCGGGCGCCGGACGGGGCCGGCGATCCTGCCGCCGAGCTTGCGCAGGCCCACCGTCTCGCGGAGCGGTACGGACTGGACTTTGTCGACCTCGATCACTTCCGGATCGACCACGATCTGTTCCGATCGATCCCGGCCGATCTGATGCTGCGGTACAATTTTGTGCCGTACGGCCGTGACGGCCACGCCCTGGCGATCGTCGTCGCCGACCCCAGCGACCTGGCCGTGATCGACGAACTCGAGGTCGTGTTGTCGACGCCCCTCCGCGTGATGGTCGGCACGCACTCCGCCATCGAATCGATCCTCCAGAAGAGCGAGAGTTCCCAGCGTGTCCTCGACGAAGCCACGGAAGGCTTTCAGATCCAGTTACTGAAGGACGACGACGCCGGCGACGAGAACCTCACGGTCGAGCGGCTGACGAGCGACATCAACCCGATGATCCGGCTGGTGGATTCCACCATCTACACCGCCATCCAGCGCCGGGCGTCCGACATCCACATCGAGACACAGGACGACGCGGTGAGCGTCAAGTACCGGATTGATGGCGTGCTGCAGTCTGCGTTCCGGCCGATCGCCAAGCAGCATCACAGCGCCATCATCTCGCGCATCAAGGTGATGGCCGAACTCGACATCGCGGAGAAGCGCGTGCCGCAGGACGGACGGTTCAGGCTGCGCCTGCCGGGTAAGACCATCGATTTCCGCGTGTCGATCATGCCCAGCGTGCATGGCGAAGATGCCGTCATCCGCATTCTCGACAAGGAGTCGATCAGCGAGCAGTTCAGCGAGCTTCGGCTGGATATTCTCGGATTTCCGGCTGCCGAGCTGCGGCGCTTCCGCAAGTACATCGCCGAACCCTATGGCATGGTGCTCGTCACCGGTCCGACCGGCAGCGGGAAGACGACGACGCTCTATGCGGCGCTCTCGGAGATCAAGTCTTCCGAAGACAAGATCATCACGATCGAGGACCCGGTCGAGTACCAGCTGAAGGGCATCACGCAGATTCCGATCAACGAGAAGAAGGGCTTGACCTTCGCGCGCGGCCTCAGATCGATCCTGCGCCACGATCCCGACAAGATCATGGTGGGAGAAATCCGCGACCCCGAAACCGCGCAGATTGCGATTCAATCCGCGCTGACCGGCCACCTGGTGTTCACCACGGTTCACGCCAACAACGTGCTGGACGTGCTCGGCCGTTTCCTGAACATGGGGGTCGAACCGTACCAGTTCGTATCGGCCCTCAACTGCGTGCTGGCCCAGCGGCTGGTGAGATGCATCTGCACGCAGTGCAAGCGGCCGGCGACCGTCTCGCGCTCGATGCTCGACGAGTCGGGGCTGGACCCGGCGCTGCTGCAGTCGCAGGTCTTCTACGAGGGCGCCGGATGTGTCGAGTGCGGCGGGACAGGGTACAAGGGGCGCACCGCCATTTGCGAACTCCTTGACCTGTCGGACCGGATTCGGGAGATGATTCTGGAGCGCAAGCCCACATCCGAGATTAAGAAGCAAGCCCGGGACGAGGGGATGCGTTTCCTGCGGGAGAGCGCCGTCGAAACCGTGATGCGGGGCGTCACGACGCTGCGCGAGATCAACAAGGTGACGTTCGTCGAATGAGACTGCCACGCCTGCTGCGCACGCCACCTCCAGCGGTGGCCGTCGACATCACGCCGCGCCACGTGGCGGCCGTCGAAGTGTCTGGCAGCCGCGCGGGCGGTTTCCTGGTCATCCGGTACGCGGTCCAACCGCTGGCCGCGGGCATCGTGGTGCCATCGTTGAACGCCTCGAACGTTACGCGACCAGAGGAACTCACGCAGGCGCTGAGGAGTGTCTGGGAGCGATTCGGCCACCGTCCGAGGCGCGTCGCGCTGGTGGTCCCCGATGGCGTGGCCAAAGTGTCGTTCGTCCGATTCCAGCAGGTTCCCGCCCGGGTCTCCGACCTGGACGAGTTGATCAGGTTCCAGCTCAAGAAGGCCGCACCGTTCCGGATCGAAGAGTCCCAGATCTCGTACAGCAAGGGCCTGGAGACGGCCGAGGGCCAGCAGTTCGTCGTGGTGCAGGCTCGGCGCGATCTGATCGGCGAGTACGAGACGGCCTGCCAGGCATCGGGCGCGACAGCGGGCCTGGTGGATCTGGCGACGTTCAACGTGGCCAATGCCGTGATCGCCGGCGATCCCACGCTGCGGGATGACTGGCTGCTCGTCCACGTGACGCCCGGCGGGGCGGCTCTGGCGATTCATCGCGGCCGCGATGTCGCGTTCTTCCGTCACCGCGCCAGCGATGGCGACGGGGGCCTCGGCGATCTCGTGCACCAGACCGCCATGTTCTACCAGGATCGGCTTGGCGGATCGGGGTTCTCGCGGGTGCTCGTGGCCGGCGGCGCACGGGTGGACGGCGCACAGACGGCGCGCGTGACGATTGAGACGCGTCTGGGCCGGGCGGTCGAGGACGTTGATCCGATGAAGGCCGTGGGGTTCGCGGATCGCTCGTCGCTTCCGCCGGATCTGGTCGACGCCCTGACGGCGTCGATCGGTCTGGCGATTGCGCAGCGAACCGCCGGCACGGACGGGGACGTCTAGTGATGCTCAGACACAACCTGTCCACGCGGCCCTTCTACAACGAGCGAGCTGTCCACGCCGTGCTCGCGCTGGTGTCGCTGGTGGCCGTTGTGGCGACCGTGTTCAATGCGTGGCAGTATTCCGTCCTTTCGGGCCGGAGTGGGCAACTGCGATCCGGACTCCACATCGCCGACGAGAAGGCTGATGAGTTGCGTACCCGTGCTGCCAGGCTGCGGGCCTCCATCAATCCACGGGACCTCGACTCGACGATCGCGGCCGCCGACGAGGCCAACATGCTGATCGATCGACGCGTGTTCTCGTGGACGGAGCTCTTCAACCAGTTTGAGACCACGCTGCCCGAATCGGTCCGCATCACCTCGGTGCATCCCCGGATCGAGCAGGGCGCAGGCCTGACCGTGTCGGTCGTGGTGGTGGCCAAGAGTGTGGAAGGCATCGACACGTTCATCGAGACACTGGAGAAGACAGGGTCGTTTGCCGGATTGCTCTCGCGCGTGGAGTTCGTCCAGGAGGATGGCACACTGCAGGCCACGCTCGAAGGCCAGTACACGCCGGGCCTGTCGCGGGAAGACCTTTCCAGGGCGGTGCGACGATGACGCGCGGCCGTGTGTGGCGCGTCGTGAGGGAAAAGCGGGCCGTCATGCTGGTCCTGTCTCTGGCGCTGCTGGCCAATCTCGGCGTCGCGGCGATCGTCGTGTATCCGATGTCGGTTTCGGTTCAGACCGGCGAGCGGCAGGCGGAGACCGCCGCACAGGAGCTGCGCGCCGCGGAACGAGAGTTCGCCGCCGCCAACGCCACGATGACGGGCAGAACCGGCGCGGTCGACGACTTGGAGAGGTTCTACACGAGAGTGCTGCCTGCCGATCTCGCCGGGGCCAGACGCGCGACGTACCTCACACTGACGCAACTGGCTCGCGACGCGGAACTCAAGGCACAGCGGCGCACAGAAGAGATTCACGAGCCGCGGCAACTGGAGGCGGCTGGCGGGACCACGCTGATGAGGCTGGGCATTTCGATGGTGCTCACGGGCGATTACGAGAGCGTTCGCCAGTTTCTCAGAGACGTCGAAGCCGCCCCCGAATTCATCGTCATCGACAACGTGGCGCTGACGGAAGGGAGCGAGCCTGGCTCGCCGCTGGTGCTGACGGTGGAGCTGTCGACCTACTACCGGAGGGCGGGCGATGGGCACTAGCCGAAACCGGCTCGTCACGCTGGCCGCCCTGATCGGGATTCTGGCAGCGGTGGTCTGGTGGCAGTCTGGCGGCAATCCGACGTCTGTGGCGCCGTCAGGGGCAACAGCACCGAAGGATGGACAACCGGGTGCATCGGCGCGGTCTGGCGCGGAGAGGACGGTGCCTGTTGTGGCTCTGGCACGGTTGAGTCGAGAGGCCCCGGAGCCAAGCGATACGGGGCGCGATCCGTTCCGATTTTCGGCGAGGGGACGCGGCACGGGACGCTCGAGTACGGGACTGGTGCCGCCGGTGGCACCGGCCCCGCCACCAGTCGCCCTCCCGGTCGAGTCGACCGGCCCGCCACCGCCGCCTCCGATACCGTTGAAGTTCATCGCGGTGGTCTCGAGGCGGGCGGGCGTCAAGATCGCGATGCTCACCGACGGCCGTGGCGTGTACTACGGGTCGGAAGGATCTGTGATCGAAGGACAGTATCGCATCGTCCGAATCGGCCTGGATTCAATCGAGATGACCTATCTGGACGGCCGCGGCCGCAGGACGATTCCGCTGTCCGGCGGTTAACGGAGACGGTTGCAGGACCCGCGTCAGCGGGTCGCTCTTCGATCGCGAGAACGGGTTTCGATACCGGTAGTGGGCGGTCAAGCGCTGCTGTTACGGAGCGTGAGAATGTTGAGCATGCAGACATTGTGCACGACAGGCTGGAGATCGGCTTCGGGTCGCGGGGTCGTCTTGGTCTGTCTCGCGGGTGCGCTGGCGACGTCCTGTGCGACGGGCGGCGCCTATCAGCGCGCCAACCAGGCGGCCATGCGCGGCGACTGGGACATGGCGGTGTCCGACTACACCGCGGCAGTACAGGCCGAGCCGAACCGCGTCGACTACAAGATGGCGCTGGAGCGGGCACAGATGTCGGCCTCGCAGGTTCACTTCGACAAGGCACGCGACCTGGAACGGCGCGATCAGCTCGACGCCGCCCTGATGGAGTACCGCAAGGTTGTCGAGTACCACCCGGGCAACCAGGAAGCCCGCTCCAAAGTCGCGGCGCTCGAGCAGATCATCCGCACGCGCGTTGAGGCGTCGCGCCCGCGTCCCGCCATCGAGGGGATGCGCGAGCAGGCGAGGAAGGCGTCCGCCGAACCGTTGCTGAATCCGAAGTCGCGCGAAGCGATTGAATTCAAGTCCGCTCCCGGCGCTCAGCTGCGCGAGGTCCTGATCGGCATGGGCGCGGCGGCGGGCATCACGGTCAATTTCGATATCGGCTTCACGGACAAGTCCTACGGCGTCGACCTCAAGGACATTTCGTTCGAACAGGCGCTGCAGCAGATCACGTCCGCCAACCAACTGTTCTACAAGATCGTCGGCGACCGCAGCATCATCATCATCCCGGACACTCAGCCGAAGCGCCAGGCCTACGAGGAGCAGGCGGTTCAGACCTTCTACCTGTCGCACGCCGATCCGACCAAGCTGCTGGCCATGATCAATACGATCATCAGGCCGACGCAGGCGATCCAGCCGGTGGCCGCCGCGGGCGTGGACAGCAACACGATCCTGGTGCGGGCCTCGGTCCCGATGCTGCAGATTATCGGACGGATCATCGACGCCAACGACAAACCGCGGGCGGAAATCGTCATCGACGTGGAGATTCTCGAAGTCAACCGGAACCGGGCGAAGCAATATGGTCTCGAGCTGAGCCAGTACCAGATCGGGTTGAACTTTTCTCCGGAATCCGCGCCCAGCGCAACTGCGACAACCAGTTCGGGTGCGTTCAATCTCAACACGGTGTCGAAGGGTGTGAGCACCAATGATTTTTACGCCGCGGTGCCTTCTGCCGTCATCAAGTTTCTCGAGTCCGATATCAACACCAAGGTCATTGCCAAACCCCAGCTGCGGGGAGCAGAAGGGGAGATGCTGAGCCTGAACCTCGGCGAGGAAATCCCGGTGCCGAGCACCACATTTGGGGGATACGCAGCTGGGGGGGTGAACACCGTCCCGATGACGTCGTTCCAGTACAGGCCGGTTGGCGTCAACATGGAGCTGAAGCCGCGGGTGACGTATGAAGGCGACGTCATGCTCGAACTCAAGCTCGAGGTGAGCGCCCAGGGCCCGGACACCAACATCGCAGGACAGAACCTGCCGTCGTTCACGTCTCGAAAAGTGGGCACGAAACTGCGCCTGCGCGACGGCGAGTCGAATCTGCTGGCTGGACTGCTGAGCGAGAAAGAGCGGACTTCGCTGAAGGGAGTGACCGGCACGCTGCACATTCCGATCTTGTCCAGGCTGTTTGCCTCGAACGACAACCAGGTCTCCCAGACCGACATCGTGATGCTGCTGACGCCGCATATCGTGCGGACGCATGAACTGACGCAGAAGGACTTCATGCCGATTTACATCGGCTCGCAGCAGAATCTGGGTTTGAGCGGACCCCCTCCCATCATCGGGCTGACAACCGATCCGGAGACCGTGCCGCCACAGGCCGCCGCCCCTCCGGCGCCTCAGGCCGGCGGCCTCCCGCCCGGCTCAGTCGTGCCTGGGCCGCCCGGAACGGCGACCAAGGCCGTGATACCGCCCGGGAGTTCGCCGATTCCCGGAACCGTAGGCGTGCCTGTGCAACCGGCCGCCGTTCCGCCTGCGCAACCGCCGGCGGTGCCGCCCGAGCAGGTGCCTCAGGCTGTCGCGCCACTAGTCCCGCCGGCAGCGCCACCTGCACTGGCGAAACCGATGTCGCCGCCGGCCACGTCGGCGGGACCGACAGGCGCAGTTCCGCCGGCGCCGGCCGCCAACGCGGACGCGCTGACGCAGGTGCTCGTGGGAGCGCCAACAACACCGATGCTGGTGGCCGGTGGGCCGTACACCGTGCCTATCGCGATCTCCGGCGTATCACGGGTGAGTACCGTGTCTCTGTCGATCACCTTCAACCCACGGGTTCTGCGCGTGCGGCTCCCGCAAGAGGGCGACTTCATGAGAAAGGGCGGCGCGAAGGTGATCTTCACTCACAAGACCGACGAGGCAGCCGGGCGGATCGATATGATACTGACCCGCGTTAACGACACCGTGGGGGCATCCGGCGACGGCGTGGTCGTGGGCGTTATCTTCGATGCCATTGGCGCAGGCACGTCGGCGCTGACGGCGGCCGGCGTGGCGACTGCGCCAGGCGGAGCCACGGTTCCGCTCCAATTCGTACCGGCGACGGTGACAGTGCGGTAAGGCCGGTGGGACTGGCGATGACGAGGATGGTTGCGGCGGCGAATCGGCGAGCCAGTGGCAACGGAGGATTCACCTTCGTCGAGCTGCTGGTCGTCGTGACGATTCTGCTGATCCTGTCGGCCGCGGCGATGCCGCTCGCTCGGGTGACGATGCAGCGGGAGAAGGAATTCGAGCTGCACCGGGCTCTGCGCGAAATCCGGACGGCCGTCGACAAGTACAAGGACGCCGTCGATCAGGGGGTCATCGGTGGAACCGACGTGAAGGTGGGCAGCGAGGGGTACCCCGCCGATCTCGATACGCTTGTCGAGGGCGTGACCCCCCTCAACGACGCGACTGGCCGGAAACTGAAGTTCTTGAGGCGCATCCCGATCGACCCCATGACGCGCAGCAACGAGTGGGGAAAGCGTTCGTATCAGGACAGCCCGACGTCGACCTCGTGGGGCCGGCAAAATGTGTTCGATGTGTACACCACGAGTGGTGGGATCGCGCTCGACGGGACCAAGTATCGTGATTGGGACTGACCCTCGCCGCCGCGGCTTGTCGCGTATCCGCGCCGCATCGCGGCACGGTGGATTCACCGTGATCGAGCTGCTCGTCGTGGTGTCGATCATCGTCATCCTGGCCGGCATGGCGATGGCGCAGTACCGCAACAGTGTGACGCGGGCAGAGGAGAGCGTGCTGATGACGGATTTGTTCCGGATGCGCGATGCGCTCGACCAGTACTACGCCGACAAACAGCAGTACGCGCCGACACTCGACGCACTGGTGGCCGAGGGGTACCTTCGGCAGATTCCGAAAGACCCGTTTACCAGAGCGGCCGACACGTGGCAGACGGTTCAGGCCGAGCCGGACCCGAACAATCCGACGGTCGAACCAGGCATCTATGACGTCAAGAGCGGGTCCGACCGGACCGCGCTTGACGGCACCCGATACGCGGAATGGTGACCGATCCCAGGAAGCAGGCCGGTATGACACGACAGATTCGGACAATCTCAACTCGCCACAGCCGATGGCTGCAGGCCTGCGGCCTGGCTCTCGGGCTGCTGCTGACGGCGTCCTGCAGCAAGGCGTCGCTCATGGCGCCGACCGGCAGCACGCTCACGCTCCTGGTGGGCCGCACATCGATCGGCCTCAACTCCTCGGTGAATGTGACCGCCCTGGTGTACGAGTCGAGCGGTACGCCCGTGCACGATGGGACCGTCGTCGCCTTCTTCTCGACCCTCGGGACGATCAGTCCTGCACAGGCGACAACGACGAATGGCCAGGCCACGGTGCAGTTGGTCACGGGCACGCTGTCTGGCGTCGCGGAAATCACCGCGACATCGGGTGGTGCAACACTCGCATCGACCGTCGCGGTCACGGTTGGCGCCGCGGCGGTCGGCCGCGTCGAACTGACGGCCAGTCCCATCTCATTGCGGTCAGGCGGCGGCACGACGGTGTTGACGGCCACGGTGACCGACGCCAGCGGCAATCGACTCTCCGGGATCCCGGTCACCTTCAACACTGACAAAGGAACTCTCGACCAGACTGGTGCGAGCACGGATAGTAATGGACAAGTCCAGGCCAAGCTGACGACGGTGGTGAACGCCATCGTCACCGCGTCGGTGGCAGGGGGAACAGGCGGATCGGTGACGTCGCTCGCGGTGATCGTCACTGTTGGTAGTACATGAAGTGTCCGGGGCAAATAGTACGTGAAATGTACGGTTCAGCAGAGGATAGGGTACGACCCAGGAGGGACCAGCGGGACGTTCCGCCTGACCCTGACCGTCACCGACGTGGCCGGGGAGACGGCAGTCTCCTTGGCGACGGTCACCGTGTTGTAGTGATGCCGGGCTCCCCTGCGCGACCGACCGACCAGGGCGGCTACGCGATGGCCGTGCTCCTGGTGATGCTGGCCATCATGGGCATCGCGCTCAGCGTGGCGATGCCCCTCTGGCGTACGGTCGTGCAGCGAGAGAAGGAAGAGGAGCTCATCTTTCGCGGCCGGCAGTACGCGAGGGCGATTGGCCTCTTCCAGCGCCGCTTCGCCAACGCCTATCCGCCGTCGTTCGATGTGCTGGTCGAACAAAAGTTCCTGCGCAAGAAGTTCAAAGACCCCATGACGGAGGACGGCGAATTCCAGGTGCTCTACCAGGGGTCGGCAGCCGCGCTGCCTGGTGGTCGCGGGACTCAGTCGGGCACCACCGGCGGACAAATGGGCGGCACGTCCAGCGCGTTCGGCGCGGGAGCGGGGCCGGGAGCTGGCGGCCGGCAGGGTGGACTCTCCACCACCACTACCATGGGCGGTCGGGCCGGCGGGGGAGCCTTGGGCGGCGTGATCGGTGTGGCGAGCAAGAGCACGGACAAGTCGATCAGGATCCTGGATGGCCGCTCGAAGTACAGCGAATGGCAGTTCATCTGGCTCCCGGCCGCAGCGCCAGGACGTGGCGGCGGAGCGAACCAGCCTGGTGGCCGTGGCGGTGGTCGGGGTGGTCAACCAGGCATGCCTGGACAGGGTCGCGGCGGACAGTTCGAGCAGCCGGGTCGGGGGCCTGGAGGCGGGCGCCGATGAAATGGCGTCGAGCTCCGACTCCTTTATTCACATGAGACTGTCGATGATGGCGTCGTGCACGGCGCGCCGGACCCGCTGGATGGGCTCGGCCGAGCCCGCTTGCGGGTGCACGCGATTGGTGAGCAGCACGACGTAGATGCCGAGTCGAGGGTCAATCCAGAGCGACGTGCCGGTGAATCCCGTATGTCCGAACGCCTCGGGCGACATCCGACCTCCGCACGAGGATGTCGGGCGCATCGTGTCCCAGGCAAGGGCACGAGAGTTGCCCGCAATTGACGAGGGCGTCACAAATGTCCGCATCGTGTCCTGACGAGCCAGTTGCCGACCAGTGTCCTCATCGCCCCTCAGCGAACGCATCGCCGCGCGGGCGAATTGCCCGAGCGCGCCAGCCGTCCCAAACAGGCCAGCATGCCCTGCGACCCCGCCGAGCGCCCAGGCGTTGTCATCGTCGACTTCGCCGACCAGTCGACGGCTCCGACCAGACGCGACGCGCGTCGGGGCTATCCGTTCGAGCCAGTCGGCCGGCGGCCGATAGATCAAGTCCATCGCATGGGAAAGCCCGAAGAGGTCATCGAGGATGCCGGTCAGCTGCCGGTCCAATGTTGCGCCGCCGGCCGATTCGAGGGCGCATCCGAGCAGGATGAAATCGAGGTCGCTGTAGAGGGACGTTGTTCGCGGCTCGTACTCCAGCGTGCACCGATCGAGCGCGGTGACAAACTCCGCCCGGCCGGTGCACGTTTCGAACAACGGCGCCCACGCCGGAAGACCGGCGCGATGTTCAAGCAGATCCCGGATCGTCATCGCTTGCCGATCAGGCGTCTGCCATTCGGTCACCCAGGCGCGGACCGGGGAGTCGAGTTGCACGACGCCCCGATCGACGAGCCGCATGGCGATCGTCGAGGTCGCGACGACTTTGGTGAGCGAGGCAAGATCGAACGGTGTGTCGGGAGTCGTGGAAGGGGCATGCGGTTCATACGTCACCCTTCCAAACGCCTCGTTCCAGAGCACCTCGTCAGCCGAGCCGACCTCGATTGAGGCAGCAGGGAACACTCGTCCCGCGATCGCGCGTTCGATCACGCGGCGGACCGCCTCGGTCTCTCTGATGGCGGAACTCACTGACGTCAGGTGGAGCCGGTGGGGGAGCCGCTGGCGTCGAGCAGGCTCCGGAGGCGGGTTTCGATATCCTCGCCAAGCGCGTCGCGCATCAGCCCCTTCGCCTTGCGCAGTCGCGACAACGCCTTGACATACGGCAGCCCGGTCCTTTGCATGACGATGGCCGCCTTGGCGTTCCAGTGGGCACGTTTGAGCAGCTGTTCGGCGCCTG
>Ga0315287_10001051_pt1 | contig 24971 bp, 17 predicted proteins | sample YL17G11_0_MG_FD_205037 | JGI IMG/M metagenome (GOLD analysis project Ga0315287, IMG submission 205037) | Sediment microbial communities from Yellowstone Lake, YNP, Wyoming, USA - YL17G11_0 | ecosystem: Environmental > Aquatic > Freshwater > Lake > Sediment | place: USA: Wyoming | collected... | reverse complement strand
GCGCGGCGAGCTCGTGAAACCGGATGGCCTGCCCCTGTCCATTCGCTTGCTGAATGAGACGCACCGTCGGCTCATGCACGGTGTACGGGGTGCAGAGAAAATGCCGGGCGAAATGCGGCGAAGCCAAAATTGGATCGGCGGAACACGGCCAGGCAACGCTGTCTACGTCCCCCCCCCGCCACACGCACTCGCCGGAGTGCTTTCCGCCTTCGAGCAGTATCTGCACGCTACGAACGGCCTCGCGCCACTGGTTCGGGCAGGACTGTTGCATGTGCAGTTCGAAACTATTCACCCCTACCTCGACGGCAACGGGCGTATCGGACGCCTGCTCATCACGTTGTTGCTGGAGCATTGGCAATTGTTGTCGAAGCCGCTCTTATACCTGAGCCTGTTCTTCAAGCGCCATCGGGATGAGTATTACCGCCGTTTGGGCGGCGTCCGCACCGGCGGCGACTGGGAAGCCTGGACGGGATTTTTCCTGGAAGGAGTCACCACCATCGCGGACGAGGCGATTGCTTCCTCGCGGGAGCTATTCGCACTCGTGGCGCGAGACCGCACCCGTTTGCTGCACGACAGGAATGTGTCCGTCGGCGCCATTCGCCTCTTCGAAATGCTGCCACGCCACCCGTTGCTGAGCGTCGCTTCGACGCTCACGCTCCTCCAGACCACGAAGCCCACGGCTGCGCGGGCCATCGATGCACTCGTCAGCGCCGAAATACTCGTCGAGACTACGGGGAAGAAGCGCGACCGCTGGTACGCGTATCAAGGCTATCTCGATTTGCTGCGAGTGGGAACGGACCTCGAGCTGACCCGTCGTCCTGCGCGCTAATTGTCCGCCACGCGCACGGCAGGTGGAGGGTGTGCGCCTTGGTTCCAGTCAGCGGCGGTTCGGTGGCGGCACCGCACCCCACTCGGTCGCCACGGCCCCTGTGCAGCCGCCGGTGAAGCGTTTTGCTGTCCACAAAGGGCCATTCTCCCCTAAAATCGCGGGCGCGTTTCATCACTAGAAAAGAGGCACCCGCGCTTGGCCCTGTCACCTGGATCCCGCCTCGGCCCGTACGAGATCCTGGCGCCGCTCGGCGCCGGCGGCATGGGTGAGGTTTACAAGGCGAAGGACACGCGCCTCGACCGGTTCGTCGCGGTGAAGGTCCTCCCCGAACAACTGGCGAACGACCCTGACTTGCTCGCGCGCTTCGACCGGGAGGCCAAGTCGGTCGCGGCGTTGAACCATCCGAACATCCTCGCGCTTCACGACTTCGAGCGGCAGGGCGGCGTTGCGTACGCCGTCATGGAGCTTCTCGAGGGCGAAAGCCTCCGCGTGCGCCTCGCGGCCGGGCCGTTGCCGCCGCGCAAGACCGTGGAGCTTGGGATCCAGTTGGCGCGTGGTCTAGCCGCCGCCCACGACAAGGGCGTCGTTCATCGTGACCTCAAACCGGAAAACCTCTGGATCACGAACGACGGGCGGCTGAAGATCCTCGACTTCGGACTGGCGAAGCAAGTGTTTGGGCCCGAGGGTCCGATGCACTCGCAACTGGCCACCGAGGCGTTCACCTCCCGCGATGCGGCTTCCACCGGCAAGGGTGTGGTCCTCGGCACGGTCGGCTACATGAGTCCCGAACAGGTGCGCGGCGAGACCGTGGACGCGCGCACGGACCTCTTTTCCTTCGGCGCCGTGCTCTACGAGATGCTGACTGGAGCGCGGGCTTTCGCGAAGAACAGCGCCACCGAGACCCTGGCGGCGATCTTGCGCGATGATCCGCCGGAGCCTGAAGCCGGCGGCCGGCCGGTCCCTGCGGGCCTCGAGCGGATCATCCATCATTGTCTCGAGAAGAATCCGAGCCAGCGCTTCCGCTCCGCGCACGACGTGGCCTTCGCGCTCGAGCACCTCTCGACTGGCTCCGGGATCACTTCCGTCGAGCCATCGGCCGCGCAGCGGCGCTGGAAGACTCCGTGGACTGCGGCGATCGTCGTGCTCGTGGCGGCCGCAGCGGGGCTCGCGGGCTGGGTTATGCGCGGCGGCGCGCCGCCCGAGCCGGTGTTTCACCGGCTCACGTTCGAGCAGGGCACGGTCGAGAACGCGCGCTTTGGACCGGACGGCAAAACCGTCCTCTACAGCGCGCGTTGGAAGGGCGGCCCGCCGACGCTCTACTCGATTCCAACCGGAAGTCTCGAGTCGCAGCGGCTCAACGTGGCCAGTTCGACGCTGCTTGCCGTCTCCAAGGACAATGAACTCGCCGTCGTGCTCTCGCCGCTTCTGACGTATGGGCTTTACCCGGGGACCCTCGCGCGCGTGCCGGCGAGCGGCGGCGGCGCGCGGGAGATCGAGCCCAGCGTTCTCGCAGCGGATTGGAATCCCGTCTCCGGGGAACTCGCGGCCGTAACCGTGAGGCGTGCCGAGTGGACGCTCGAATCCCCACCCGGCAAGGCGCTGCGCTCGTCGGCGGGCATCGACTATCCGCGTTTTTCCGCGCGCGACGGCGCGCTCGCATTCTTCGAGAATCACCTGGGCCTCGGCTGGCCGCTGCTCCCCCGGGCGGGCGACATCGTCGTGCTCGATGCTGCGGGTCACACGCGCGTCCTCGCAAAGGACCGCCGTTGCACTGGCCTCGCCTGGTCTGCGAAGGGAGACGAGGTCTGGTTCAGCGAGTGGACGGAAGGCCGGCGCACGGCGCTTTGCGCGGTGTCGCTTGCCGGCAAAGTCCGGACGATCTGGAGCGGGCCTGGGCACGTTGCGCTTCAGGACATCGCTGCCGATGGGCGTGCGCTCGTACAGACGCGCCAGGTCCAGGACGGCGTCCTCGTCCTCGAAGAAGGCGCGACGCGGGAGCGGGACCTGTCCATCTACGACGGGACGTTCTCCATCGACTTCATGCCCGATCGCCGGGCGATCCTCGTGAACGAGCGCGGGGCGGGCGGGGGCCCGGAAGGTTCGGTTTTCCTCGCCCCCGTCGACGGCGGGCTTCCCACCAAGCTCGCCAAGGGACGCGCCGAGGCGCTGTCGCCGGACGGCAAGCTCGTGCTCGTCGGTACAGCCGAGAAGCGGGGCATCTATACGCTCGTGCCGACCGGCAGCGGTCCCTCCACCGTGGTCGATTTGGCGGGGATCGCGTCGAACCAGATCGCGCGCTTCTTTCCGGATGGGCAGCGGTTCGTGTTTCAGGGCGCGGCAGCGGGAAAACCCATCCGCCTCTACGCCGTGGACCTCGGATCGCACGCCGCGCCGAAACCGTTGACGGTTGAAGGCACGCTCGTGTGGCAGGGCGGCGACCCCGTCTCACCGGACGGCAAGTATGTCTTCGCCATCAAGGACCTCGGAGCGAACGCCGTCGACGAACTGGTGTCGGTTGCCGATGGCACCGAAACACCGATCGCCGGGAAGGAAGCGCGCGACATTCCGATCCGGTGGACTTCCGACGGCCGCGGCATCTACGTCTTCAAGCGCGAAGGACTTCCGGTGCGCATCTTCCGTCTCGATCCTTGGACTGGGAAGAAAGAATTCGTGAAGGAGTTCATGCCGGCGGATCCGGGAGGCATCACCGGCATGAGCACGGTCACGATGTCGGCCGATGCCAAGGTGTTCGCGTTCAACTACCGGCGACGGATTTCGGAGTTGTTTCTCGTCGAAGGTCTGCGGTGAGCGCCGAGCTCGAACTGCTACCGCTGGCGAGCGCAACTGAACCGGCGCTCCCTGCAGGCTCGCGTTGGAAACCTCTCGAGGTCCAGGAACGGATCGGGCGAGGGCTGCGAGCGGCTTGTACTTCTACCGACTCGAAGTTGCCGGGCAGGCCGCGCAGCCGCGCTCCGTGGTGTTGTTGAGCCAGCGGCGCGGGCCGAGTCTAGCGGGCGCTGGACGCGGCCGGTCGCTGGGGGCTCCGCGCCACGATGACGAAATTCACGGCCGCCAGTTCTTCGATCGCGAAGCGGTCGAAGGGCGCCGCGAACCGCGCCGGATCGCCGACGTCCGCCGCGGGAATATGGTCGTGCGCGTCGGCGTTGCGCACGTGTTCGAACACCGCGTTCGAATACACGAACGCGAAGTGGCGATCCGGAAACGGCATTCTCTCGGCCGGCCCGAGGTGGCGCACGGGCAGGTGCGCGGTGGTTCCAAGCTCCCGGTACAACGCGCTCAGGTCTTCGTCGAGGCGCCAGGCGAACTTGTCCAGGGTCGCCGTCTCGTGACCGCTGCGGGCAAAAAGCGATGCAACGCCGAGCGCAGAGCCGGGTCCAATTTAGAGGACCCGCCCGTGGGGCGGACAAGCGGGCGCCAGGACGTCGAACACGCTCCGGCAATAAGTCGCCGTGGCTTTCTCCTCCGTGTCGGGTGCCTCCATCGCGGAGCGCGCCCCCTGCATCCGGGCGAGAAGAAATGCCGCCGGCGCCGACTGTCCCAGGTAGTTCACCAGGACGTGTTTCGCGATCTGCGGGACGCCCTCGGTCCGCCACCAACTCGCCATGACTCCGCCTTCTCTGGTCGCCAATGCCGCGACAACCTCAACACCGGAACCAGCAGAGAAAGGAGGCCTGCTGCCGTTTGTAAAGCGAAGCAGCCGCAAGGCGCGGCATGCAAAAAGAACGGGGGCTTCGGAGCCCCAGTTCCTAGTGCATCGAGACGCGCGCCCGTAACGTGCGGCGAATCCGCCGGCTGCGATCGAGGTGCCGGCGCAACGGCATTCGGGCGTCAGGCCCTGGGATCGGGCTTCGGTGCCTTCCGTTCCTGCAAATACTCACTCAGCGATTTCGACAGGGTCACGAAGTCCGACGGGATCATGATGACGGTCGTGCTGTTGTTCTCAGCACCGACCTCCGCAATCATCTGCATGCGCCGCAGCTCGAGCGCCGCCGGATTGCCGGCCATTTGCGCCGAAGCGGCAGCGAGCTTCTCCGAAGCCTCAAGCTCGGCTTCTGCTTTGATGATGCGGGCGCGCTTCTCGCGGATCGCTTCGGCTTGCATCGCCATTACTTGCTGCATGGCCTCGGGCAGTTCCACGTCTTTCATTTCGAAGCGCTCGACTTCGACGCCCCACTGAGCGGTCGAGCCGGCGATGTTCTCCCGTAGCAGGCCGTTGATTTTGTCGCGCTCCTGCAGGACTTCGTCCAGATTATGTTGGCCAATGATGTTCCGCAGGCCCGTCAATGCCAGTTGATAGACGGCGTTCGGCGCCTCCGATACGGCGATCACCGATTTGGCCGCATCGACGATCCGGTACCATAGGACGGCGTTGACCTTGATCGTGACGCTGTCGCGGGTGATGGTCTGTTGCTGCTCGGCAGCGATCGTGCGCGTGCGAATGTCTATAATGACCGCTCGTTCGATTCCGAGCGGGATGATCCAGAAGATGCCCGGGCCACGCAGTCCCTTGTAGCGCCCGAGCCGGAAGAGGACACCGCGCTGATACTCTTGAGAGATCCGGATCCCCGAGAGGGCGAACACCACACCCAAAATGGCCGCGATCAGTAACGGAGCCATGGAGTGACCTCGTTTCGACAAAGGCAGGGCCGCGAACAGCACGGGGCACAGCCCGGCGGAGCAGCATGGAATGACATCATACACGAACGGCCGCCCCGCGCCGGTACGCGTGTAACTTTCGCGTGATGCATGGATACGGTTGTTGACGGCATGGTGCCGGCACGGGGCGCTGCTCGGTGGCGATTCGCTGCAGAACGGGGCGAACACGACGCTGAATGCCGCCGGCATTGCGCGCGATTGAACTGGCGTCGAGACCTCCCGAGTACAGGGTTCCGAACCGAGGGAAGCACAAGGCATCGTTTCCGGAGGCACAGGCCGGCGACAGCCGCCGGTGACCCGAAGACCTAAGAGCGCAATCATTTTGCGGGCTGGAAAACCCAAGTCGTCATGCAGCGTTGGTTTTGGACGTTGGTGGTCTTCAGCGGGTCACACAACGTGGCGCGTAGTGCATGCATGCGCGCGAGCAGGAACGCCTCGTCGACCAGGAAACGCTCCGAGCCATCCGGCAGCAGGTAGCGCCGGTCGCTGATCTGCACTACCCGGTCTTCGATGCCGATCGAGGACGCCAACCGTGCGAAGAACAACCCGCCCGGCCGCAACAGACTCCACTGGCGTTCGAGCATGGCGTCGAAGTGCGCCGTGTCGCGCGCGAAGTGCGCCGTGTCGCGCGCGAAGTGCAACACGGCACAACTGATGACCACGTCCACGGATTGGGGCACGAAGAACCGGTCCGGACGCGCGCCAACCCCGATTCTAGATTCCCCAGTCGTCTGTCGAGCGGTTTTGCGCTCGCTAAGGTGCACATGGGTTACCAAACCGCCGTTGTCGGTTGATGGTTCCGGTGAGGCGCCGCATACTGTGGCGTGCGCGATTCACCTGCAGTGGCCAGCCGGATGCCATTGGCGCCGCGGTCCCGCTGGGAGGTGCGACATTGGACTCGTCTCCACTCAGCGACGCCCGTGACTGGGCGGCACCCGGCAGTCATCCCACGCCTCCGCCGACTTTGACCTCGCCGAGTTCGGACCCAGCAAGCGGCGACACGACCGTCGTTATGAGCCCGTCGTCCAACCGATTTTCATCCGGACAGATCTTGGGAAATCGCTACCGCATCGTGTCGCTCCTCGGCCGCGGCGGCATGGGCGAAGTGTGGCAAGCGTACGACCTCAAGTTGCAAGTTGAAGTGGCTCTGAAGTCGATTCTGCCGGGGCGTTTCGCCGGTGACGGCGGGCGCGAAGTGCTGCGCAACGAAGTGCGTTCGGCACGCGAAGTGATCTCGCCGAACGTCTGCCGGATTTTCGACCTGGTGGAGCAGGACGGGCGCGAGTTCGTGTCGATGGAGTACATCGACGGCAAGACGTTGCTGTCACTGTTGCGAGAACGGGCGCCGCTGCCGATTCCGGAGGCGACGCGCATCGCAGCGCAGTTCCTCTCGGGCCTCGAGGCGATTCACCAGGCGGGGTTGGTGCATCGGGACGTCAAGCCCGAGAACATCATGATCACGCGCACGGGCCGCGTGCTGCTCATGGACTTCGGCATCGCCAAGGGATTGACGGAAGACCAGCGGGGGACGATCGCGGGCACACCGGCCTATATGGCGCCGGAGCAGTCGCGCGGTGAGGCGATCGACGCGCGAGCGGACATCTTTGCAGCCGGAGTCACGCTCGCGGAGATGATCGCGCCTGCTGGCCTGCACGATCACACGACGCGCAAATCGATCTGGGATGCAGTCCGGCACGAGCCCGTGCACCTCTTCGACAGCCCCTGGCGCCGGGTGCTCGAGCGCGCGGTCGCGGCGCAGATAACCGAGCGCTATGCGTCGGCGCGCGAATTGGTGCGCGCGCTGGAAGATGTGCCACAACGGATCGAAGGCGCCGAGGACAAGCGGCCATACCCGGGACTGGCCTCGTTCTCCGAGAAGGATGCGGAATTCTTCTTCGGACGCGAACTCGATGTCGAGGCGGTGTGGAAGAAGCTGCAGCGCTCTTCTTTGCTGGCCCTCATTGGCGCGTCGGGGGCGGGAAAGACCTCCTTCCTGCACGCCGGGCTGATTCCAGCCATGCCGGAAGGGTGGCGCCAGATTGTCATCCGACCGAGTTCGGCACCATTCGCCGCTCTGGGACAAGCGCTGGTGCCGGAACTCGCGGGTGACGTGGAAGCGACGCGGGCGCTCGTCCGGCTCGACGACCCGAAGCAGGCGCTCCTCGCCGTGGGCCGCTGGCGGGCTGCGCACGCGCAGGTATTGCTCATCTGCGATCAGTTCGAGGAGCTGTTCACACTCTGCCGGCCGGAGGTACAGACCGGCTTCGCCGATCTCCTGGGGCGTCTGGCGATTCAGGCGGACGTGCACGTGCTGCTCTCGATGCGGGATGATTTCCTGTTGCATTGCCACGGACATCCTCGTCTTGCGCCCATCTCTTCGGACTTGACGATGCTCGGCCCACCCACAGGAAGTACATTGCGGCGCGCGCTCGTGCAACCATCGCTTCTGTGCGGGTATCGCTTCGAGGACGAAGCGCTCGCCGACCAGATGCTGGATGCGGTGGTCGGGGAGCGGGGCGCGCTGCCGCTCGTCGCATTTGCAGCAAGTCGCCTGTGGGAGAACCGCGATCGGGAGCGCGGCCTGCTGACCCGAGCCGCCTACGAGGGCATCGGCGGTGTGTCGGGGGCGCTGGCGCAGCACGCCGAGGCCACGCTCGAACGGATCGGCCCCGAGCGCGAGTCCATCGTGCGCGAAATCTTCCGCAATCTGGTCACGTCACACGGGACCCGGGCGGTCACCGAAGTCGAGGAGCTGCTCTCGGTGTTCGGGGACCAAGCGGCCGCGGGAGAGGTCCTGCGGGAGCTTCTGGCCGCGCGTTTGCTCACCAGCTTTGAGATCGAGGTAGAGGGTGGCCAGCGGCATCGCCGCGTGGAGGTCGTGCACGAGTCGCTGCTCGCCCAGTGGCCACGGCTCGTGCGCTGGCAGACTCAGGACGCCGACAGCGCGCAGTTCCGCGACCAGTTGCGGCAGCAAGCACAGCTCTGGAACGAGCGCGGACGGGCCGAAGATCTGCTGTGGGCCGGGAACTCCTATCGCGACTTCGTGGTGTGGCGGGAGCGCTATCCGGGTGCGCTGACCGCGACCGAAGAGCAATACGCGCAGGCGATGACGGTGCGCGCCGAGCGGCTCCGCCGTCGACGGCGGCGCATTCTGACCGGGAGCTTCGCAACTCTTGCAGTTGTCCTGGCCGCGATGACCCTCCTCTGGGTCCGAGCGCAGATGGCCGAGCGCCGCAGCGAAGCGCGGCGGCTACTCGCCCTCGGGCGGCTCGAGATGCCGAGCAATCCCACCGGCGCGCTCGCGTACGCGACCACAAGCCTGGAGATCCAGGACTCGCCTGAGGTGCGGCGCTTCGTCATGGAGACGCTCGCCACCGGGCCGCCGGGATTCGCGCTCGACGAGAAGGCCAAGGTCCCGGGGGGGCCGTGGCCGCATTTAGTGTTGGACTGGAGTCCGGATGGTCGTTGGATCGCGGTCGCGCAGGTCGACGGCACGGCAAAGGTCTGGCCGCAGGACGGCGGCGACCCGGTCGTCTTGATGAATTGCGGCACTGTGCAGTTTGCCCAGCGCCGGAACACACTCGTATCGCTTGGCGACGACGGGTGGCAGCTCCGGTCTCTACCCGAGGGGAGGGAGCTCCCTTTCCCGAAGTACCTTAAAAGGTTCAGCGGCCCAGAGTGGAGGTGCCGCGGGTTCCTGAAGGACGATGTGCTCCTCGTCAGGGTCTTGCAGAATGGCGATCGCACCCGCCTCCGGTTCGGCCGGTGGGGGTACGAATCGGGCGCCGTCCGCGAGAGTGCGACAATCGAGTTGAGTCCGGCCGCTGCCGCTTATGACCCAACTGGCCACAGGTTCTCTTATCACCAAGACGGCAAAATCTACGCGCTAGCCTTGGATAGCCTGGATGCCGCCGCACCACGTGTCGTCGGGCGATTCGACGGTCCGATCAGTCTGCGCAGTAGCGTGATCCAGCCGGGAGGTGGGCTGGTGGCCTCCATTACAAAGTCTCCATTCACAAAGGCCGACGTGGGTGCGGAGATCTGGTCGATCGACAAGCCCTCCGAGAAGCCGCTTTGGAGTATCGCGGCGGGATTCGACTACTCCGAACCGAAATTCGACGCCACCGGAAGGTGGTTTGGAGCACCGGCGCTCTTGCCGGCGGAGTCTGCCATTTGGGACCTGAACGTGGAGCCGGGCGCAAAGCCGCTCCAATGCTTCCTTCCACGTGCCCTCTTGGCCTCCGGGGTGAAGCAGGGACGAGGACGAAGTATGAACAGCGTCGGGTTCAGCCCCGATGGCGCTTTTGCCGCGGTCGTTTTCGGAGACAACACGGTTGCTGTCTTTCCGCTCGACCGCCCGGCTCCACGCAAACTCTATGAACACTCGATGGTCTGCTGTGCCGTGCAGTTCTCGCCCGACGGCCGATTCCTCGCCTCGGGTTCGAATGATGGCACTCTTCGCACGTGGACCGTCGACCCGAACGGGAGCCCTGCCAGTCGGCTGCTCTGCGAGCGCGTGCAAGACAAACTGGGGCTCGTCGGCTATGGCGGAGGTGACCGTATCTACCAACTGGACATCAGCCGCGACGGCAAGTGGATCGTCGGGATGTGCAATTGGGGGTCGATCGTCGCCGTGCCCTCCGATGGTAGCGGGCCGGTCGTTCTCGGGGGGTTCCGGATGTTCCCGACGGCGGCAGTGATGGCTCCCGACCGGATGCAGGTCGCGGTGGTGGGCGTACCTCAAGAGAGCCGCAAGCCCGTGGTCCGACTGTGGGATCTGGGGAGCGGCGCCGTCCGGACACTGGACCCGGTCGCCGGTGGCGTCACGGGCAAGATCCAATGGTTGGTCTTCCTGCCGCAGGGGCGTCTGCTCGTCGCCAGCACGGAGGGTCTCTTCGATTGGAATCTCGACGATTCTCGCTCTCGCCTCTTGAGAAGTGGTGCTGTGCGCCCGCAGCTCCTGGCGGACCAACGTCATCTTGTCTGCGCGGTGGAGCACCCGGACCGCCCGGAAAGCGACAGGCAGGAGATCGGAGTTCTCGATCTCGCCGACGAAAGCTGGCACCACGTGACGAGCTCAACATTGGAGCACAGCTACGTGTTCAGCGCCAACGGAACCCACTACGCCATCCTCGACAACACCGGCGGCAGTGCGGTCGTTTGCGCCGGCGATGTCGACATGATGAAGTGGACGCTCGGGGAGCCGCACGTTCTTGCAGTGATCGCCGATGGCATCGCCGCGCTGGACATCCATCCAAACGGCAGCCTGGTGGCCATGGGAGTCATGGATGGTTCGGTCCGCATCGTCGAGATCCCCGAGGGCCCGCCGCTGCAACTGCTGGAGCACGACAAGTTCATCGATCACCTGCATGCGCTTACCAACGTGCGCGCGGTCCAGGACGAAAACGTCTCCGAAGGCTACCGCCTCGTGGCCGAGCGATTCCCGGGCTGGAGGCCGGCGAAGCCTTGATGCCGAGTTGAGCGCCGGGGATGAGCGTCGCGCTCAGCGTCGGCTGTCTGTTGTTGGCGCATTCATCGGTTTGGGTGACGTGTCTCAACTTTAGGGCAGGGACTCGCGAGTGTATCCGGTGCCGTTCGCTCACCAAAACCGTCTTTTGATATGACAACCGCGATCATGCCAATCTTAGCTGCTGAATCGACATCGTCTCGCGTCAGCGATTCGAACGCGATTCGCACAGATTCCGTACCGGCCGTCGCAACGTTGCGCTTCGGAGGGTTTGCACCCTTCGACCTTGGTTCTCGTTAGGAGGCCCAGCAGGGGAGGGGACCGCATGAACAGGTACATTGCCGACTCGCTCGCAGCCCTTTGCGTTGCGATGCTGCTCACAGACGCCGTCGCGGCGAAGCCGGCTCAACAACATCTCCTCGTCAGCGAGACTGGTGAAGTGGATGCAGTCGGCGACATCGATGGGACTGCGCCTGCCCCGAGCAAAGTCCTGGGAGATACGATCTGGATTGCTGACTGGACCTTCGACTCGGGTGCATTGTGTACGAGCGCGGGCTGGGTCACGGTCGACAACCACATTCTCAATCACGGTGAAAACTATTGGGCCGTCGACAACCGGTTCGATAATCTCGGCAGCGTCATCACGGGCAGGGCCGCCATTCTCTCCAAGCATGACCTCTGCTGGGTTGGATACGGCAACGATTGGGATTTCGCGATCATCCTGAAGTATTCGGGTGCCGGCGCCACGTTGACCTTCAACAAGTCGGCCGACAGTGAACCGCGCTACGACTTCGTGACCGTCGAGTCGGACTCGCTGGGCCTGTCCGAGGCGCGGGCGAATCTTTGCACGAACCCGCGGGCCGTGGCGTCGTCGTTCCGCACCGTGCTTGCGCTCAGTGATGGTCTCGATGCCGGTTCGACCGTGGGCCCGTTGGCGTTGCCGAACTGCGGCGCCGGTACGCACGAGGTCTACATTCGATTCAGGTCCGACGGCAGTTCCTCGGATGAGGACGGTGGTTACCGAACGGCCAACCACGCGGGGCTTGTAGTCGACAACATCGCCGTCGCCGGCTCGCTGGCATACAGCGAGAATTTCGAGGGCGCCCTCAATGCGAATGTGACATTGGAGAACATCGCGAACTCGACGCCGTTCTGCGCGGCACCTTGGGTGCGCGTGTTCTCGCATATCACGGACAACGACAGGTGCAGCGAGAACACCACCTGTGCGTGGCTGGGTACGGACCCGTTACGGATCGCGTTCCTTCCCAGTATGGCCTTCGGTCCTGGTCAGGCCATCATTCACAACTGGCTGGATGACGTCTTCATAAGCCCGTGGGTGAGCCTGGCTTCGACCCCGAGCGCGACCGGTACGCTCCTGTCGTACCGCCGCCTCGGGGGTCAGGTGCTCTCGCAGGGCAAGATCGTGCAGCAGTGGAGAATGCGGTCGAAGTCGCAGATAGATAACACCGACACCTCGACGCTTGGGGACTTCGCGGATTGCGTGAGCGGGTGGGCCGGAGGGATATGGTCAGGTTTGGGAAGTTTCTCCTGGGGCTCGAACACCGGGGAAATTACGACGTTTTTCACGTCGACGACTCAGGAGATTCAGGTCGCGGTCCGCATCTCCGATTGGCAGCGGTTGGTGGGCGATCCTCCGCCTGCGACTCTCAATACGGGCCCTGGTCCGTACATCGATCGGGTCCGCATTGGGCGTCGTGCGTTGAGTAGCCCCGTGGTCTTCGCAGGCGGCCGGGGGGGGGCCCAGGATGCGTTTCCGACCGTTCTGAATGCAATTCCAGGCGGCGAGCACTACTCGCCGGACGGCTCGAACCGCTTCGGCACCTGCGCGTTCTCCATGAGCGGCGACCTCGGTATCAACAACTGCTGCACGGCTTTGATCACCGGCGATTCAATCACAATAAGTGTGACCGATGCCCGCGGCGCCGGTGGCATCGCCTCGGTGAAGTTCTTTGGTGCGATTACCTCGGGTCCGCACGCGGGCAAGGCTCCCGCGCCTTACTCCGTGGGTGCCAACGGCTTCTTCCAGGTGAACGCCGACAGCAGTCGCGGCTCGGACGGGAGCGTGACTGCGGACTTGTGGTTCGTGGATCTCGATGACACGTACTTCCGTGGCGGCGACGTCATGAAGTACGTCTGGGTCAGCGCCGACAACGCCGGTGGTGTCAAGTCGTCGCCGGCGGGCCTGACCACTGATCCGACGTCCGTGGCGCAGGCGGAAGCAGCGACGCTTGGTCTGTATGAGGTGAGCTATCTGCCGACGATCAACTGGTCTCCGGCGTATCTGACGCGTATCACGGCGGATGCGTGTGGCGACTTGGATCCAACGCCCGCGGAGGTCGCGGCTTCGACGCAGAAGAACTGCATCCTGTACTACATGAACCAGGGAACGAACAAGCTGACGGGTGACATCAACCGGACGGCGTTCCAGTACTGGCTGGATCGCGCGGGTTACCGGGGGAGCTACGACGAGTACGACACCCAGGCCAACGGCAATGTGAACAACCAATTGGGTGGCCGTGCGAACGTCGGCCAGGCCAGCGGGTACGGGCTCATCATCCAGGACAGCGGTCGCGCGACTGGCCCTATTACTCCGGACGGCAGTTCGACGGATGCCGAGAAGATCGATCAGGCGGGCTGGTATCGTCAGTACCTCGCCCAGGGCGTCACGAGTCTGGCCGGCACCGCGTCGGTGTGGATCTTGGGCGAGAACGCGGCGTTCGAGAAGGCGACGAATCCTCTCTTCACGACCGACATGGGCCTCGCCAACATCATGGCCAACCAAGCCTTGTCCGTGAACCCCGACGTGCAGGGCGGCGCCGCGTTCACCTTCGCGTCGGGCGGCATGCAAAGCTTCGTCGGCGACAAGTTCAGCCTGAATGGCGGGTGCCCGGCGCTCCGCAACTACGATGGTGCGACCTCCACGGGCACCGCGGTCGTGACCCACAGCTACAAGTCGAGCACGACCACGGGTACGGGCGCCATCATCATGAACAAGAACTCGACGCTGAAGTGGAACACGATTTGGATGGGCTTCGGCTGGTTCGACATCCGCGATGCCTTCAGCGGCAGCCCGGGGACGCCGGAACTCACGCTGATGAGGAAGATCATCAACGGCGTGTTGCCGATAAACTGCGTCGAGGGCATCGACCCGTCGCCGGCACCGGATCCGGTCCTCACGGCGCCCGCCGTCACAGCGCTGCATGCGAACGTTCCGAACCCGTTCAACCCGACGACGAATTTTGCATTCGACTTGGCGGGCGCCGGCCAGGCGAAGGTGCAGATCTTCGACGTCGCGGGCCACGTCGTGAAGACGCTGGTCGACGGTGTGAAGCCGGCCGGCCGTCACGAAGTCACCTGGACGGGCCTGGATCAGGACGGCCACCACGTCACGAGCGGTGTGTATTTCTACCGACTCGTGACCGGCGACTTCTCGCAGACGCGCAAGATGGCGTTGCTGAAATAGCCCCAGCCGGGCGTGGCTCTGGTGCGGCGCCTCGATTCCAATCCTGTCGGGGCCGTTCAGCACATGTCAGCGCCCGCGACAGTCGCCGTTGCCTCGAAGACCTAAGAGCGCAGTCATTTCGCGGGCTGGAAAACCCAAGTCGTCATGCAGCGTTGGTTTTGGACGTTGGTGGTCTTCAACGGGTCACACAACGTGGCGCGTAGTGCATGCATGCGCGCGAGCAGGAACGCCTCGTCGACCAGGAAACGCTCCGAGCCGTCCGGCAGCAGGTAGCGCCGGTCGCTGATCTGCACCACCCGGTCTTCGATGCCGATCGAGGACGCCAACCGTGCGAAGAACAACCCGCCCGGCCGCAACAGGCTCCACTGGCGTTCGAGCATGGCGTCGAAGTGCGCCGTGTCGCGCGCGAAGTGCAACACGGCACAACTGATGACCACGTCCACCGACTGGGGCGCAAAGGACAGGTCTTCCACGGCTTCGACGCGGAAGTTCGCCGCCGGAAGCTGTGGTGCGAGCTGTGCCGCCAACTCGCGCACCCGTCCAATGGCCTCCGGGCGCTCGTCGGCGGCCAGCACGTTGCACCCGGCGCGGAACAGGAACGGCAGGTTGCGTCCCGCCCCGCAGCCGGCGTCGAGGACCGTCATCGACGCCGCGATGCGGCCGCGCTGGAGCTGGTCGAACAGGTACACGTCGATGTCGCCGAACTGTGCCCGCAGGCTGTCCGCAATGGTCATGGCAGCAAGGCTCCCGGGGTGGCGGTCCGGCGAGCGTAGACGGCCTGCCCGCGCGGCAGCAAGTCCGGTTCCGGGCACCGAGAACTGGTCTTGCAGCGCCGAACCGATCGTCCTAGACTTCCCCCGTTCGTGGTTTCGGGGTCCTGCGGGGCCTCGACGGTTCCGGAAGCGAGCCCGGCTCGAGGAACCGGGCGGGATGGGTCCCGCCGCTTCAAGTAGGGCATGCAAGGAGGTGACCCAGTGAGTTCGGACCGACGCGGCTCAGTGGAGGTGGCGGCCCCGTAAGACGGGCAGCCCCAGAGTCCGTGGCTCTTCGGTTCGGGATCCGCAGGGGAAACCCACCGCCACCGACACTGGACCTCTTGGGTCTCGCCGCTTCCAGCGGCGAGGCCCTTTTTCTTTCTGAACCCAGGGTAGCCTTCGACGCGGATCCGGGCTACATTCCGGACGGCGGGCGCCGGGCTTTCCCCGGGGCGGCGCTGCCATGGGCGGGGAGGTCTGGGCCGCGATGAAGCTCCTGCATTTCGCAGACTTACACCTGGATGCCGCGTTCGCGTGGCTGGGCGACGCACGGGTGGCGCGCGCCCGCCGCGATGCGTTGCGCAACGCGTTGCAGCGCATCGTGACGCTAGCACACACCGAACGCGTCGATGCGGTGTTGTGCGCCGGCGACCTGTACGAACACGACCGGATCTCGCCGGACACGGCCGCTTTCCTGCGCGGTGCATTCGCCGATCTGCATCCGATTCGTGTCTTTGTCGCACCGGGCAATCACGACTACTACGCGGTGGACAGCTTGTACCGGCGGGCGTCCTGGTCCGGCAACGTGCACATCTTCACCGAACCGCGCCTGGTGCCCGTGCCGTTGGCCGAAGGCCTGACGCTGTGGGGTGCGGCGCATCTCAAACCGACGGGAACGCCGGGATTCCTGCAGAATTTCTCCGTGGATCGCGATGGCACGCACTTGGCGCTGTTCCACGGTTCGGAACACTCGACGCTCCGCGACCAGGGCGATGGCAAGGTGGCGCATGCGCCGTTCGCGGCGGATGACGTGCGCCGTGCCGGATTCGATCACGCATTTGTCGGCCACTATCACGTCGCGCGCATGGCCGCGCATCACACCTATCCGGGCAATCCCGATCCGTTGTCGTTCGGCGAAGCCGGCCCCCGCGGCGCCGTCCTGGTGCGGGTGCGCCCCGATGGCGGCATCGAGCGCGAGCAGCGCCCGGTCGCGGTCTCGTCGGTGCACGACATCGAAATCGACGTCACGGGCTGCGCGACGCGCAACGAAGTCGCCGCTCGGGTTGCCGCCACGGTGACCGGGCGCACCGGGCTCGCGCGCATCACCCTGCGGGGCGAATTGGCCCCGGATGTCGATTTTGCGCCCCACGATCTCGATGCGGTCACGGCACACCTGGACGCGGCGGTCGTACGCGCGTCGGGAGTGCGCGTGGCGTACGATTTCGACACCATTGCCATCGAGCCCACCGTGCGCGGCCAGTTCGTGCGCGATGTGCGCGAATCGGCCCTCGAAACCGAGCAGCAACGGCGGGTGTTGGTCGCGGGCCTGCGGGCTCTCGCGGGCCGCGACGACCTGGAGGTCTTCTGATGCGCATCGAACGCGTCGACCTCGTGGCGTTCGGGCCGTTTCGGGACCGCCGGCTCGAGCTCGCACCCGGCATGTGCGTCATCCATGGCGGCAACGAAGCCGGCAAGAGCGCGCTGCATGCGGCGCTGGCCACCGGCTTGTGCGGCGTGCGCCGCGCGCGCGGCAAGACCAAGGAAGAGCAGGCATTCGAAGAGCGCCACCGGCCGTGGGCAGGTGCCGGCTGGAAGGTACGCGTGTTGCTGCACTTGGCCGACGGGCGCCGCATCGACGTGGTGCAGGACCTGGACGAGAAATCCGCCTGCCGGGCCTACGACGCGGACTTGGGCCGCGATGTGTCGCACGAAGTGCAGTCGACGGATTGGACGCCGGATGCGACGCGCTGGCTGGGGATCGATCGCCGTGCGTTCCTGGCCGTCGCAAGCGTGCGCCAGGCGGAGCTTCTGGCGCTACGGAACGAGGCCGAAGGCCTGCGCGAGTTCGTGCAGCGGGCGGTGACGAACGCGGCGGCTGATTCCACCGCCGCCCGCGCGATTGCGCACATCGATACCTACCTGTCGGAGCACGTGGGCAGCCGCGCGGCGTCGCATGGCACCAAGCCGTTGCGTGAGGCGCAACGGTGCATAGAAGCGGCGCGTTTGAGTCTCGACCGCGCCCAGCAAGATCACGCCCTTTACGACGCGCTGCTGGCGCGCGAAGACGCCGCGGCCATGGCCTTGCAGCAAGCCACGGACAGCGTTCGCGCCTCGCGGGCCGCAATGGCGGCGGCGGATGTCGTGCAGCGGCGGCGCATCGTGGCGCGAGTCCGCGAATTGCAGGCGCGCTTCCCGAATGGTGCACCCGCGGGCATGGTGGCCGACGACGAATTGGCGCACGCGGTCGTGAAAGCCGTGCAGATGTGGGCCCACCGGCCGGCGCTGCCGGTGCTCGAGGGTCTCACTGCGGACGATTTGCGCCAGGAGATTGCAGCTCTCGGCACCGGAAGCGCCCGGGTCGTGCTTGGCGCGGCGCAACGCGCCGAACCGGGGCATGTTCTGCACGCGGTGGCCGCGAGTGCGGCGCCACAGATCACCGCCGGCACCTTGTCCGGAGCCGAATCCGAAGTGGATCCGCGTGTTGCGGCGTTGGCCGCTCTGAATCCGGCCCTGGCGGCACGGCCGGACGTGCGCGCGGCGCTGCAGGCGATGCCGCTCACCCAGCCGCACGCGCCGCATCGCGGTACACCGTCGGGTGGTGCGCTGCGGGCCGCGTCCGGGGTTCCGGGTGCAACCGCACGTCCAGCCCCGTCGCTTGCCTTCGGCTCCTTTGGCGACTCGGAGGCCGCTCCTGAAGTCCTGAGCGCGGCGACACGCTTTGAAGCCACGCGCAATGCCCTGCGCGCTCATGCGGCGCAGCGTCCCGACGTGACGGATCACGCACCGGGCGGCCGTGCGTCGTTGGAGGAGTTGCGCGAACTTGCGGCGCGTTTGGCGGCGCCGGAACCGGCCGCGGACCGGTCGCTCGACCAGCGATTGGGAGACTTGGAACGGCGCTTGGCCAGCGGCGAAACGCGCGCCGGAGTGCTGCGCCGCATTGGCGTCGGCGCACTGGCTCTGGGGCTGGTTTGCGCGACCGTATTCTTGGTGCGCAACGGCTCGTTTTGGATTCTGGCCGCCGGTGCCGCCGGGGCACTGGCTATTTTGGCTTTCGGATTCTCGTTCAGCGGCAACAGTGTACGGAATGCCTGGACCGATGAAGCGGAGCATTTGAAGTTGCAGCGCGGGGTGGCGCGCCAACGCGCCCACAGTTGGAATACGTCGCTGGAGGATGCGCGCGACTACGCGTCCGAACTGGGCGTGGTCCCGGATGCCGCCATCCTGCAGCGTTTGGCGAACGAGCGGACGCGGTGGGAGGAGTTGCGCGAGCAGAAACTGGCTTGGGATCGCGCCAATTTGCAGTTGCAGCGGGAGTTCGAGCAGTACGAAGACGAGTTGCGCGTTCAGCTTGCCGATCGCGGCGTGGTACCCGGACCCAATCTGCTGGAGAGTTTCGACGAGTACGTGCGCTCCTGCGGGACGCGTTCGCGCCAGCGGGACTTGGAAACGCGTCTCGAGCGCCGCCTGCAGGATGAAGCCGGTGTCGCGCGGGTCGCAGCCGAGCAGCACGCCGCCGCCGCAGGCGTTCACGAAGTCTCCCAACGCTGCGGGATCTCGGCCGCCGACCCGGAGACCGCGGCGCGTACCTTGCAAGACTGGCTGGACCAGCGCAGTCACGCATTCGCGGATCGCGAGCAAGCCGAGCGGGCCTGGGGTCAGCTCTCGACGTTGTGCGATGGCCGGACGCCGGCGGAGTTGGAAGCCGAGTTGGCGGCGGCCGAAGCGGAGGTCGCGAACTGGGCCCACGGCCTGGATCCGGCGTCGATTACCGCGTGTCCGGCGCTGCCCGCCGAAATGGCGCGGCGTCAAGCGTTGCAGACCGATGCCGATCGGGACCTGGCCGTCGTGCGCGCCGAACTCACCGCGCACGCCGAACGCAGTACGTCGCTCGCCGATGCCGAGGACGAACTCCGCACCGCTGAAGCCGAGCTACAGCGGGTGACCGTCCTCGAGGCGACGTTGCGCCAGACCCAGGACTTCCTCAAGCGCGCCCAAGAGCGCGTGCACCGGGACGTGGCGCCGGTCCTGGCGGCTGGCGTCCGCACGGCGCTGCCCGCCATCACGCGTGGCCGCTACCTGGATGTCCGCGTCGACCCGGAGACGCTGGACGTACAGGTGCAGGACCAGCAAGGCGACTGGCGCCGGGCGGCGCTCTTGTCGCATGGCACCGCCGAACAAGTGTATCTGCTGCTGCGTGCCGCTTTGACGCGCCATTTGGTGCGCACGAACGAGTCGTGTCCGCTGGTGCTGGACGACGTCACCGTGCAGTTCGACCGGCATCGCAAGATCGCCGTTCTGGATTGGCTGCACACCGTGGCGCACGACCGCCAGGTGCTGCTGTTCACGCAGGAAGACGCCGTGCTCGACTGGGCGCGGGCGCAACTCGTGCGCCCGCAAGATGGCTGGGTCAGTCTGGAGACCGCGCCGCAAGCCTGACCGTTCTCGGATCGTGAGCCGGCGTTTTGGCGCCTGCAACCACGCATCGCATCCCCGTTGGAAACGAGCCTTCGCCGCATGAAGATCGTCCGCACGTCGCGCAGCGTTCGTTTGGTGGACGGTCCGGACCTGGTGAGCCATTTGCGCACCAAGCCCGGGCCGACGCATGGCCTATTCGATCTCCTGGCGGCGTGCATTGCCGGCTTCGCCCCCGGTGAGGAGCGGCCGCCGCGCGCCGCGCTGCTGGGTTTCGCGGCGGGCGGCCTCGTGGCGCCGTTACGGGCAATGCAGTGGCAGCACCGGCTCGATGCCGTGGATCTGTCGCTCGACGCCGCAGAGTATTTTCACGAAGTGGCGCGGGACTGGGGCGGCGACGTGCGGCTCACGCAAGCCGATGCGGCGGTTTGGCTGCGGGGCAGGCGGACGCGCTGGGATGTAGTTGTCGAGGACCTGACCGTGCGTGGCCGCTCGTGCGCCATCAAGCCGCCGGTGAGTGTCGACGTGCTGCCGCCGCTTCTGGCAGCGCGGTTGTCCGTCCACGGCGTCGCGGTGACCAACGTGCTGCCGGTCCCGGAGCTGTCTTGGGATGAATTGCTGTCGCGGCTCGCGGCGCCGCATGTGCGCGCCATGGTGGTGACCACCGACGAGTACGAGAACCGCATCCTGCTCGCGGGCCCCGGTTTGACGACGGCCGCCGCGGCCACCGCACGCCTGCGCACGATGCTGCGGCGCATTCGTTCGAAGCAAGTGGACCGGTTCTCGATCCGGATGTGGAAGATTCCGCGCCGCTAGAGTTCCGCGCGCCTAGAGTTCCGCGCGCCTAGAGTTCCGCGCGGTCGACGGCGACGACGCGCAATGGCGTGACGTCGGCGGTCCGGTCGAGCGCCGCGTCTTCGGCCAGCGCTTCGGCCACCGAGTGTCCGAGGTACTTCTCCACGATCCAGTGCCCCAAGTAGATGACCGGCGTCATACACAGCGCGATGACCAGCTTCACCAGGTAGTTCGGGATCGCGACGTTGGCGAATTGAGTCGCCGACCAGTGCAGTGGCAGCGCTAGGCCGATCCAGAGCACCACAACGCTATCGATCAACTGCGACACCACTGTAGAGCCGGTCGAGCGCAACCAGATCATGCGGCTGCCGGTGCGCCGCCGCAGCAGGTGGAATACGACGACGTCCACGAACTGCGAGATCATGAACGCGGTCAGCGATCCCACCATGATCCAGCGGCTGCCGCCGAAGACCTTGTTGTAGGAGGCATCGTCGACGCCCGAGAACGAAGTCGAGGGCACCTTCATGGTCAGGAAGAGCACCACGAACGCGTAGGCGATCATGGAGGCGCACAGGAACGTGAGACGCCGCACGCCGCGGCGGCCGAAGAATTCGTTCACCAGGTCGGTGGTCACGAACACCACGGGCCAGAGCACCACGCCCACCGACATGGCGAAGGGGCCGAACGGGCCCAGCCGCCAGGACGTGCTGCCGACATAGATCAGCTTGCTGCCGATCATCTCGGCAACCAGAGCGTTGGTGATGAAGAAGGCGCCCAGAACGGCGAACACGCTTTGGGTGCGGCTCACCGGGGTGCCGCCTGCCATGCCGCCAGATTGCGGTCGATTTGGTGCGCGTGGGTTTCGAGATGACCGGCGTAGACTCGCAGCCAATCCTCGGCAGAATAGTGGCCCGATTCGCTGTGCGTGCCGGCCTTGGCCCAGGCGGATTCCGGCAGCCGTCGCAGCATGGGCACCGTGTTGGCGCGCACGGCCTCGACCGTGGCAAGCGCCGCGTCCAGCGGGTGCGCGTGGTAGTTGAAGACATCCGCCCACACATCCTGGTCGTAGCCGAAAATTGTGGGTTGCTTCTCGCCGATCAAATACCGGATGCGCATGTGCGAGTTGGTTTCGGAGTCGGCGCAGTGCACCACGACTTCGTGCGCGGACCACTTGCCGGCCGCGGGCCGCCATTGCAGGGCGCTTGCCGGGATCTTGCCGAGCGCGTTGCGCAGGAGTGCGGGTCCGGCGGCATAGCGGCGAATCAAGTCGTCGCGTTGCTCTGGGGTCAAACTCATTGGAACGCTCCCCGGCGAGGCGGCAGGCTCGAGGCGGCGACGATGCACGGGACGGGCCGCAGAGCGGCCCGTCCCGAACCCGTCACTTCAATTCGTATGAGGTCAGTGCCACGTGCTTGATGGGCTCGCCGCCCACGACTTTGCCGACGGCGGCGATCTGGTGGCCTTCTTCGAGGCGCTTCTCCCACATCTCCGACTTGTCGTCGATGCCGTCGAGCACGTAGATCTCGCCGGAGGCCGTCTTGACGCACGCCGCACATTCGCTGGTGACGCTGAACGTGCAGTGGCCGCAGCCCAGCGTGCCGGCGAGTTGGATCTCGGCGCCGGCCGGTGTCGCGGCGTCCATGCCGGTGGCGGGGGCTTGGGTCTCGGCGACCGGGGCCGGTTCGTTGCCGGCCTTCTCTGCGGTGCCCTTGCTCTGACAGCCGGTCAGCAGGGCGCCCAGCGCCACGGCTGCCATATAAGTCGCGGTTCGCTTCATCCGCTCCTCCTCGTTGGATTGGGCGCGCAGGAAACCACACACGCCACGGCGGAGGCCGAGTCTAGCAAGGGCAGGTGAGGCGGACAAGCCGCGAGAATCCCGGGCCGTCGCGGGCGCGCCGCGCGACCATTCCACAACGTCACGCCGCCATTCGCTTCCGGGACGGGAGAACGAAGGTCCGGAAGACGTACTTCCAGGGCACGGCGAGCATCGGCAGCGGGATCCACATGAATATATGGGCCATCTCCTCGGCGGGAGATCCCGCGAGTGTGCCGGTCCGCCACAGCGGATAGGCAACCACGATGAGCCAGAGGAGCTTGTACCCGATCATGAAGATCATGATCGGCAGCATCCGCAGGGGATGAATCAAGCCCAGGACCGAAAGGGTCGAGTACGTTGCCCAGACGCAGAACGCCACGGCTCTAACAGGGTCCCACGGGCCATGGTGTTTGAGGATGGACATCCACGTGTCCGACCCGACGAAGACCAGCATCAGGAAGTAGACCAATCGCAGAACGTAGATGTTGATCGGGCGGACGCCGTCGTACCGGACGTGATCGGGTGTGAAGAAGGTCCGGATGGACATGTGCGTCATCCTTCGTTGGCTTGGAGTGAATCGTCGTCACCGGCATGGTCCTCCGCCGCCGGCGCCGGGGTCTTCCCGGCCATCGTGAATTCGAGCAGGTCGCTTGGCTGGCACTGCAGCGCTTCGCAGATCGCTTCGAGCGTCGAGAAGCGGACCGCGCGGGCCTTGCCGGTCTTCAGGATCGACAGGTTGGGGAGCGTGATGCCGATCCGCTCGGACAGCTCCGTCAACGTCATCCGGCGTGCGTAGAGGACAGCGTCGAGCTTGACGACGATCGGCATTTCAGATCGTCCCTTCGAGCTCTTCGCGCATCCGTGTCCCATGCGCGAACACCCGCGCCAGCACGAAGAGGAGAAGGACGGCGAGCCATGGCGTCAGGGAGAAGCTCCAGTCGAGGTCGAGTGGTGCGGCCCCCGACGACACGGTGGCCTCGACGATGCCGACGCCCAGATGCAGCAGTTCGAGGCCCAACACCGCCCAGGCGATCTGCCGGAGCCGGGTGGCGTTCTCCGCCACGAATGGGTCGCCGAGGGTCACCGACCGCACAATCGCCAGCAACCGCGTCAGCGCGACGTTGGTGACCGGAGCCGCGAGAACGCCGATGACCATGACCAGGCGCATCCCGAGGATCAGCGGCCCATTGCTCGATGTCGGGGGTGTACCCAGTGCGCTCATGACCCACTCTCCGGCGGCCAGAGAGGCGATCAGGAGCGCCAGGATGAGGAGGCCCAGCAGGAGGTTCAGAGTGATCAGGACCCGAAGGACCCGGCGTGACACGGCCAGGGCGCTCGAATGGGACTGGGGCATCGTTCCTCCGCTCACGTGAAAGCCCGAAAAACATCGATTAACAGTAATATAGATATCGTTTTAAGACAAGCAGGATATTGATAATCGATATTTTTTTTTTGATCCCAGGGCTAATGGGGCGCCCCGGGCTGCGGCAGGGTGGTTCTCGATGCGCATTGAATGGGGGCGCACGGAGCCTGCGGGGACGCGGCGCGAAGGGAGGACGGGTTTTCTCCGGAGGCGCTCAGGACTCGGGAGATGCCGCCAGGCCGTCGAATCGCTCGACGAGCGGCTCTCCGAGCGTAGCAGCGAACTCGGCGAGGGCGTGGCGAACGAAGCTACGGTCCGTCGCGGGGTTCTTGTTCAGAACCGCGCGCACGTCTTCAAGATCGCGCGGGCGCCCCGCCAGGATTTTGTGCACGATCAAGTCCTCGACGGACGCGAAGCGAACATCCGCCCGGCCCATCCGCACGCGGCAGGCCCGTCCGATTGCCTGGCGCTCGTAGGTCGAAAACGAGAAGATGAAATCAATCCGGATCGTCGTAACCGCGTCTTGGCACGGCAATACCATCGTTTCGCGAGTGAACTTGTCCGGATCCACGAGAGGCGTGAATCCTAGGGCAGCGGTCACGGCAAGTACCTGCCCCAACCGATCGATGTCGACACCCAGAGTGATGTCGATATCCCGGGTGAGCCGCGGCTCGCCATGCACGAGAACGGCCTGCCCGCCGATCACCATGTAGGGAATCGCTGCGGCATCGAGCGCCGTCGCGATGCGCTCAAGAAGGGATTCGAACATTCAGCGCTCGCGCCAGGCGGATGTCGACATCAAGGCCTTCCAGCGGATCGATTCCGGGAAGCACGCCGAGCGCGCGCGCCTCGCGGAATAGGGCTTCGAAGACGGCCAGATTGCGACGGTGGTCGAGGGGCTCGCGGCGCGCGAGTTCGGCCTCGAACCGTGCGACCAACTCGGGTTTACGGATCATGCGGACTCCCCGCCGTGGCGCGTCCCGACCGCAGGTTGTGGACTCCCCCGGCAACCTCAATTGTAAATCTTCAGCGACTCCCTGGCGAGGTATTCCGAGGCTCCGGTTTCATGCGACGCTGGGAACCTGGCCTTTCCCGTTGCGCCGCCGCGCGCGAACGCGGCGCACCAGGCGGCGAGCCACTACTTGCGAACCGC
>Ga0315287_10001050_pt1 | contig 24985 bp, 33 predicted proteins | sample YL17G11_0_MG_FD_205037 | JGI IMG/M metagenome (GOLD analysis project Ga0315287, IMG submission 205037) | Sediment microbial communities from Yellowstone Lake, YNP, Wyoming, USA - YL17G11_0 | ecosystem: Environmental > Aquatic > Freshwater > Lake > Sediment | place: USA: Wyoming | collected... | reverse complement strand
GCCGCTCCTACCGCACCCGCCACCTCAGCGAGGAGGAGAGCCCACCCCGCCGGGCGAAGACGGCCTAGCCGCCCGCAGGGGGGACAGAGTTTAGAGAAAAAGGGGGACAGAATTCAGAGAACTCACACGAGAGGAGTGATCGTGAGATTGGACATGCTTAGCACGAGTAGACCGTGGCCAACGAGAGCTCGTTCATAGGCGTCACGAATAGCACCACGCTCGACCTCGCTCTGCGGAGCGCCGATCTCTCTAGAAGTGGGGCGCAGCAGGCTCGGATGCCGCTCCCTCATCTCCTTGTGCCACGAAGACCCGATGGTCGGCTGCCGGGTGTGGTACACCAGCAGCACCAGCTCGGAGTCCGTCAGGGAATCGAGGATCGCAAGAAGCTTGCGGATCCGGTCATACTGCAGTTCGCTGTCGGTGACGCCGTTGAAGATGATTCTAGCGATTCGCCGACGACGGTCATCGGAGACAGCTCGAGACGCCTGAACAACACCCTCTTCGAGAAGGTCGCTGCCGAGGGAGGTCCTCAGCCGAGATTCGAGTAGGGCGTGCTTCGCTTGATCCTTGGAGGCTTGTTCGGCCAGCGCTTCGACGAAGGCGACTACGCGATCAATCTTCTGGCTTGGAATCACGGAGTTCACGACCTCAGCCACGAGCCCGCCGACCAGCGGTATGCCGCCAGCAACGCCACGGGCAATAGCCGCCCCGAGGTCCCGGCGATTTGTCGCCAGGGTCGGTTGATCGGACATACCCCTCCGAGGTCTGCGGTACCGGTATGACCTGCAGCGCGGCCACCGCAGGCTGGCGAATGCGACGACAGCGGGCCGCTGTCAGCTTCAAACCGCTGTTAGGTGCCGGGCGCGCTCCTCGCGAGCGTCGCGTCCATCACTGCTTGGGTCGTACTACGCCACGGAGAGCGCGTCGGGCTACCGGACTCGGGACCGTGGAAGAGGACGAGGCCGGGCTTGTGGCGGAAGTGCAGGAAGACCGCCACGAAGTCCTCGCAGAAGCGGAGGAGGTTGTTCCAGACGGTGTCCATCGCGTCCGCGAGTGGCTGATCGTCGTTCCACATGGGTACTCGGACCGTCCCGTCCGGCAGTCGATGAACTCCGAAGTCCTGTATTCGCAGGCCTCCAGCGACAAAGTGGTTCACCCGATCGCGGATGGCGATGAAGGACGCGAGCCAGGGTTCGTTCGTCCTGAGGAGCATTTCCCTTATCCCGTGGACCGCATCGCGGAATCGGCGTGGGGCGTTGTTCTGGAGAGCCTTGACCACATCTCTTCCGTTGTCGCCGAAGGTACGGAGGGTCCATGTCTTCTTGCCCAGCACAGGGACTCCAGCCTTGACGAGGTGGTCGAGGGTGCTCTTCAACTGAACCGCGAATTCGTCGAACTCCTGGAATAGGACTTCCGAGTACTCCAGCTCGAGAACCGCCCCCTTCCGGGCATCGGGGGCATCTCCAAGCTTCCTCACGAGTTCAGCCTGCTTCTCCTTGAACCGTTGTAGGTGGATCCACGTGAAGGCCAGCTTCCGGGCAAGGTACATCAGGACTCGGAGCAACTCCTGCTGTTCCTCGTCAGTCATATCCGTGTGCTCGCGCGCCAGTGCGAACAGGTGCTGGATGACGCGTTGGTTGATGATCCCGTGCGGCGTCGGATCGGAGAAGAGTCTCTCCATGACGAACTGCGGCCGGTCCGTGGGTACTTGCTTGTCGTCGGGCATAGAAGGAGGCATTTGCAGTGCGTTCGGACGTTTGACCGCATTGTACTGCGGCTCCCGAGCGCCAACCGCAGTGTGATGAGCTCCATATACCGCTTCCGCCCCGACTTCACCAGCCGCGGAGTGCGTGTCGGACCACCCGTCGCCCATTTCCATGAAGACGGTATTGAGCACGTGCCCTGACTTCGATCTTGGCGATCGAACGTCAGCTATGCGTCATTCACTCTATGGTGTTGCGTGAGGGAGAATGTGCGGCGGGTGCGACGGTGCGAATAGGGTAAGGACGGGTCGGGATTGAACCCGGCGGGATCAGGGGGGCCGAGGCCGTTGCCGTCGGGGTTGGTGGGGGGCGTGTGGGGCTGGTCCAGGGACTGCCGAAGAACAAGTGGGTGTGGGTGGGTGGCCCCATGCGGCTGGCCGAGCGTGTGAGCATACTGACGACTTGGTGACGCGCCGGTGATGGCGTTCGCTATCGTGTCGTGTAGACGAGACTTCAAGACCCTCAGGGTAACAGCGGCGGCTCCCGGGTTCTTCGTACCAGCGTTTGGGCACGTGTTCATGGACACGGCTACTTCGGCTCGTCGTCCGATGAGGCGGTGCGCCGGAAGCGGTAGACTCGTCCCGTGACGCGTGTGCCGCCGGAGCCGCTCTGATAGCCAGAGAAGTCGTCGTGAACATGGGCGTGGTCGTCGTGGGGAATCCGCGGACCCACCACCGGATGGCCGTCGAGCTCGGTGATGGCGAGATGCTCCTCGCTGCCATCGGTGCTAAGTACCCCTGACCCGATTAGGTCGATGATCCGTTGGGTGGCGTTCATGCGGACTGGCCCGAGAGACGCACCGAATCGAACGGGGGCAAGTAGTGACGGATAGAACGGGGACATGAGTGTTGACGGACTGCCGAAGAACTCTGTAGCTCCCGCCGAGACGACTCCGCATACCAATCCTGACTCGGCGAAGACAGGACCGCCGCTAAGTCCGTGCGGCACCTCGGCGTCTATGGCGAAACAGGGTCCCTCAAGATACCCGGCGGCGAAGCTCCGCACGAAGATGTCCGTGACGGTCCCCTCAACGGCGCGAAACGAATGTGAGTAGCCGCCAGCAACATCCAACCGACCAGTCTCGAGAGCATCCAAATCAAGGGACGCGGCACCCACAGTGGTCGTAGCGTATCCTACGCACTTTACCTGGGAACCTACCCGAGGAAGGTCGAACGTGATTGGCAAATGGAGGTAGGGGAATTGGGTCTGAAACTGGGGGAACGCAAACGCTAGATCGGTCGGTGGTGCGGCGTCGACGGTCTCCAACGGCCACACGGACCCAGTGATCGATGTGTCTGCACGCTGTTCTTGGTGGAACACTGACAATCGCGAGCGCTTGAAGTTCAGCGAAGGACTTGGATGGGCGAGCGGCCCGCGTAGCTGAGGGATCGGGGTCCCCTCAATTCTGTAGACCTCAAGCACGTTGTGAAGTGCCGATGCGAGGAGGCCAGTGCTGCCGATGCAGAATGCCGACCCTACGAGAGCAAGAGAATGATCGCGACCAATGAACAAGGGGAACACGCCCATAGACAGCACGTGTCCCCACGGAGGCAAGTCCCAAGTGCGCTCGCCTACCTTTCGGTTGACGTCGAGGTTGAACTGAATGCTCGTTGGAGACATCCCTGACTCGCAACCTGGTTGATGGTGTTACGCAACCCACTTGTGCAAGAGCACCAGCACGCTAACGGGATGCTGCCGCCCCCGCCCACCGGGTAGCGCCTGGCCTGACACGCAGCAAGGCTGCGCGCGCCCTGGCAGCTCATGCGCTGACTTTGCGGCACCTCACACCGGCATCGGACTCCACGGGCCGCCACACTGCGGGCACGTGGCCGAGTTGGCCAGTCCGACGGCGAGCTTGCACTTCGGGCAGTAGACGTTGGCGGCTGCGCCCGGGAAACCCGCATTGGGCGTCATGCGCTCACCGCAGGATGGACATCGCGGGTCACCAACGCCGACGCCAATGTCGACGGTGCTTCCGCAACAAGGGCACTTGAAGCCGAAGTAGCTCGACAGAGTCACGGCCGCTCCTTTGAAGGCCGACCGATTCGCGTGGCAGTCACGTTGCCTTTGCCTGCGGCTCGCGATACGGTGCCCGGCCGGATGATGGCCGCGCCTTGGATGTCGAGGGCGGTCACGTTGCCGATACCGGTAGCCTCGTGTGTTCCATCTACGACGCTGAGGGGTGCATCGCGACGGAGATTCAGCTGTGCCCGAACCCACTCCTCGTGCCTACGCTTCCACTCGAGCAAGAGCGCGGCAGGATACTCGGCTCCGTTGTTGCGATCGATGAGGTCTGCGCAGGAGCTGCAGAGGAAGATGGCGTTCTCGATGGACACGCGCTGCTCGCTCGCCATGCTGGGGTCATGCCGGGGGCCGCCGGGAGCCGCGGCGTGAATGTGGGCGGCCTTCCCCAGGTAGATGACATTGGTGGCATCGGCGTCTGCGGGAGCAATCGTCAGTGCCCGGCAATCGGGATTCGAGCACACAAACGACGCGCGCTTCGCCAAGGCGAGCTTCACAGGCGCAGGAAACTCATCGCGTGGCAGATAGCCTCCAAGCAGGAGCGTGCCGCATAACGACCTGCCGCTCTGCTGCGAACGCTCCGAAAAGATGCGGCCGCGACGCGACCGCTACCGCAACCGTCTGCGTTCGTCAGCAGCAACGGCTTGCTATGCGGCTGGTGGACCTTCAGTCCCGTCCGCAATGCCGAGATAGTGGACATTCTCAGACGCGGCGCGCTTCTTGAGCGCCTCAAGAATGCGAGGGCCGATCTCAAGGGCTCGCTCTGTAGCATCGGTACTGACTTGCGCGCCGTGGACAGCAGAGTTCAGCAGGCTTACCAGATCGCTCAACACGCCGCGCTCCGCCCCACTAATGAGCTCGCGTGAGTTCAGGTGTCGAAGGAGATTGCCAATACCCCGCGCACCGCCTTCGTAACCGTTCGCACGCGCGAGCGCGTCCAGTCGTCGTTCGAGCTCGATGCGCAGTCCCGCGAGAGCGAGGGTCTGATCGGTTCCTGCGACTAGCTGGAAGGAGTACGAGGGTTGCGTGGCGACTGCGCCAGGGGGAGCTAGGAGCCCGGCGTCGTCCGCGCGCTTCTCCAATGTCGCAATCTCTTGGAACTCCACCTTTACGCCGCCGGGGAGTTCTAAGCTCTTGAAGAGAGGCTGGAGCCAGGGAACGACACCTACGAGAAGTAACAGCGCTGTGATCCCGTCAATTGCGAGAGCGGGCCATACAACGTGTACCGCGGCGACCGCAACTGCGCCGATGGTAATGCACGCGCGCATCCACCTGTGCTTCACGGTGTGGCACCTCGGAGGCGTTCGGTGACCGCATAACGGACTTGCGCATAAGCGGCAGCGCGCAGACGTGATCCTGCCACCCACACCCATCGGGTAGCGCAGTTCGGAGCGAACCGAAAGCCGGCGCGCGCTGGCAGCTTCATGCGCTTGGGCAGCCCAGCCTCAGTGCAGAGGAGGTGAGCGGCTGCTTGGTCGGCGTGGGCTTCGTGAATCTGCCCGCGATGTGCCCCATCTCGTACACGGTTCTTAGCAGCTGGGCCGTGAATAGAAGCGTTCCTTCGGCGCGCTTGCGATCCGATGGTGCGATTCTGTGCTGGGCCTCGTTGCCGTAGTCCTTAATGAGCGTGACCCACGGTTGCATCGGAGGGGTGACGTACCCGTGCTGCGCCAGGTAGTCGATGTAGAATGCGAATGTCTTGCCTTCCTCCGCGAGCTTGTCGACGGCGATGTGCATTAGGATCTTCCGGCAGACTCCCTCGGCGGCGGTGTTCGCGTTGACCGCCAGGCACAGGCGCGCCTCCTCGTAAGCGGATTCCACCTCTTTGGGCAGCCCCTCGATCTCGGGTCCGAATGCGGCCCCCGGGACAATCGCGCCAGACGTCGTTTCGACGGAGGGTTCCCGACACGTGGGGCACTGAAGCCATCGTATCTGGGTCGCAGTCGTGTTCTCGCCGACGGCGTAGGCGATCACGTAACCAGAAGCAGCGTGTCCACAGTGGCCGCACGTGTACGGCAACCAACTATCGGGGGTGCTGCCGTCGGGCTTGTGTACCCCCTTGTGGCCTAGCTTCGGAGCTGCCATGGCACATTCCGTTGACTGGTTGTCTGATGCTGGGCTGCCTAATGGTCCTTCTAGTGCTGGGCGGGACCCCGCCCGTTGCGAATCCTCGCAACATATACCGCAAAGGTCCACCGCTCGCCAGAGCGCTGCCGGCCACGGAACCCCCTGACCCCGCCCAACTTGGATGCCTCACCGCGTCTACGCCGAACAGGGATTCAGTCGCGAAATCTCGGTGCATGACGTCGCCGGGCCGCCGCCGCGCCCGCAACCGCTCAGCTCACGCAATCGGGTCCGGGCATCCGGGCCCTCACCGAATATCAAGCCTTCTGGGAGCGGCACGCCGCGACGCACGCCCTCGGGGCACCGGAGACCACCCCATGACGATGTCGATCACCGAACTGGAACAGGCGTTACGCAGTCTGCGCCTCTCCGGCATGATGGTCACGTACCGCCAGGTCCGCGACGCCATCGAACACGCACTCCACGAGCACGGCCCTTACGCACACGCTCTTGCCGACGCTGTTGCCGAGTTGGTCCCGCCCGAGTACCGCGAGGTTGCCTACGAGGATGTGTACGACAAGCTCCGCACGGCTATGTGGCCGCCGCCACGGTGCGCGTGTGAGATGTCGAGGATCGCGTGGAGGGCGCTGCCGGTGGAGGTGCGTACCCCATAGCCGGGAGGGGTGAATGGACACCAGTCGGTGGTCGTCGCTGGTCGGGTGCACAGGGCCGAACAGCAACCCGCCACCCCCGCCGCTAGAGCAGTCCAGGGGTGCGTTGCCCGCGCCACGGAAGAACTACGCCCTGCTTGACCGTGGCCTCGCTCACTTGTTGAGTCGTTCCACCGCGTCCCACGCATTGAGCCACTTTGTGAAATCGCGCTTCGGAACGTTGTACGTGCCTTCGGTGATCCGAAGCTGATCCTTGCGGTCGAGACCCCTCGTTTCCCAACACCGCTCGTCTTCGGTGACCCACAGATAGCACTGAATCGTCTTCGGTGAGTCGTGAATGGAACGAAAACGTCGCCACAGCTCCTGGCGTGGAACGATGACGAAATCACTTGTCCGCTTTGCGAACCCATGTAGCACGAACACCCAGAACTCTGCTGGGGATTCCCGAAGCTTGTCTCGATCGATCGTCCACCAACCGCACGCACGAAGTTCCTTCTGCAAGACGGCCAACATATGGGGGAGGAAATCCTTGGAGAACTTGACTTGAACCTGAATCCTGCGTGAAGACGAGGGATTTCAGGGCGACAGCCGATCGATGCTGGCAAGCGCGGCCTTCCACACTTTGGCCATTTTGGGGTCGGGAATCCTGAGGCTGGGACGGTTGCCTGCGCGTATCAAATGGGCCGGCATCACCAGTAGATCCTCGCGCAGCCGGGGGCACGCTTCAATCCGATCGCGGACACAAACCGATGCAACAGATACACGCCCCCAAATCGGGTCAGCGTGTCCGGTCGGCCGACAATTCCCAGCTTTCGAGGGCCTCGAGCCATGTCGTCAAAAGCTACCCCTGGGGTAGCTTTCGACGACAGCCTCCCCAAGGGGGATCCACGCCCTCCCCTCCCTCGGGGAAACAGCACAATACCGCCGGTGGTCAGACCGGAATCACGCAGGATTCAGGTTGAAGGGACACGGCATGGCGGTTGCGGCGGTCAGACACGAGCAGGTCTACTCCAGTATCCCGCGAAGGAACCCACACGTTCACGCGCCGGAACTTCTGCTCGATATGTGAGCCGACCAGATACTCCCCAGCGTGGATGGTGAACAGCGGTTTCATTGGTTCTCCTGGCGCAGCCTAGAAGACATGACAGGGCTGGCCTCCGACCTTCGCGTGGGTTAGCTCCTCGCGAGTTGCCGGAGCCACCGGCGAGCAGCCCATGTCTCACTCTATCATCTACCTCGGCCTCGATGTCCACAAGGACTCGATCACGATTGCCAAGCCTCGGTGGACTCACCTCAAGTCCAGTCACAGTCGAGTAGAGCGATTGAGCCTGCCGGTTGGTCGCCGCTGGCTGGTGCATCGGGACGGTCCCACGGGCTGGACGCGCGGGGACCAACTCTGTGGCACGATCGCCGGAATGCGCAGCCGACTGCCCTGGAAAGGCATCGCCCCCGCGTGGGGCGGGGGCGAGCACACTGCACAGTAGACGCGCCGCGTCTATTGCCGCGCGAGCTGCTCCAGTGCCTGTCGAGCACAGGTGACCGCGAGCTCGACCGCGTCTTGGGTCAGCTTTCCTGTCCGTACGAACGCGTCGAGCTGATTCAGGAACGCGCCCAGTTGACCGCGCGCGGGTTCGACACGATTGCCTGCCAGACTCCGCGCTGTCGCTGAGAGCTTCGAGTCAAGCGCGTTCGCTTGGCCGGCGTTCAGCGAACCGCTGCTGCGCCACTGCGCCACGATGGCCTGCAACTGCGCGACGACGCCAGCAGCATCTGCCGCGCACGTCCCGGAGAGTTCCCAGAGCACAGCCACAGCCTGGCCAGGGCCGTTCGTGAAGTCCCCAACGATTTGTCCCCTGTTGTTGATCCTCCGCGCTATTCCACTCCCAGTCTCATAGCCCGCTGGAGCAGGAAGCTGGACGAACCCCGTGGCCTCGCTCCAGTAGAATGGCACCATGTAGCAGCTCGTCGCAGATGGTCCGTACGACATCCCGACCACCTCGTCGCGGTCGCTGATGTCCTGCGCCGAGAGCCCCGGGCAACCGTCCGAGAATGGATTGGTCCCAAGGTCTTTCAAGCCCAGTTCAGGCGTCCAAAGAAACGCGTGAGTCATGCCAGCCGGGTCTGTCATTCGGCCCACGACGTGGCCGCTCTCGCTGGTTCCACGCGCGGCGGTTGCCTGGTTCGAAGGTCCTGGGGGCACGCCCAAGTCCGTGAAGCTCCCGTCTGCCTCCCACAAGGCTGCACGGGTGCCATGAGGAGGGCCCGCTGTGGGATCCAGAACTGACCCGGTCACTTGGCCGGCGTTGTTGATGTCCCATCCGGACCCTCGACACCATGTGCACCAGGGCACAAGCAGACGTCCAACTACGTTGTCGGGAGACAGCGTCCCAGAGGAGCCTGCGGCCCAGCCGAACTCATTGACGCTGTAAAGGTTGCCCCCGTAAGACTGGACAACCTCCGCAGTCCCGGCTACGGACCATCGGACAGCCCAATAACCCGCGACCTGCTGGACTCCGCCGACCGCGGTACCAGCGTCGTTGATGTCGTAGACCGAAACCGCGATCCCGCCCGGCGGCATCTCAAGCAGGACTACTGAAGAGTTTCCGGGGGTCCAGACGTACGGGCACCCGGTAATCGATAGAGAGCAGCCCACTGTCCCGACAACTTGACCGAGATCGTTGATGCCGGTAGCCGATCTAGAGATTCCGGGGATCAGCGTCATCGTGATACCTGGTTCAGCCGCGAGGCCAGCCCCAGCGACCGTTTGGGCTGAAAACGTCGCCTCTGGGCGGGTGACATCGCGCTGGCACGCGGCGAGACCCACAAAGAGCGCGGCAACGGCGAGCGTGCAAATGAAGCGACGCATGCTGCCTCCGGACGCGGGTGGAGAATACGGGGACGATATTGCGTTGCCGCTCACTGGTCAAGAGCGATATCAGGCCACTCCGGTCCCATTTGAGTGCACGCAGACGATGGCGAGAAGGCTAGCGCGGCACCGTCAGATAGCCGTCATTCGCCCGATGTCCACGCCCCGGTGACCGTTTGGTGACACCCGTGCCCATCGTCGAACCATGCGCGACGACTACATGACCCTACGCGAGGCCGCGGCCCTCTCGGGCATCCTGCCCGTGGACGCGCTCGACTTGTGCCGCTCGTGCATCGTGCGGGCGCGCACCGTGCGGGGGCGGTGGCGGGTGCATCGCGGAGACTTCACCGTCTGGATCGGCGGGCAATAGCCCAGCCCGCGTGGACGAGCACGACTACATCATCAGGGGCTGACTGAGAACCACCCCGGCACTGTCACCCATGTTCCCGGTTGCTCACAGAAAGAGGGTTGATGTCGGATGGCTCATAGTCGAGAGCCCTCATGAAGGAAACTTGGATTCGACCGATCGCGGTCGTAGGTAACGCGCCGAGGACGAAGATGAGAAGGGGCCAAAAGGCCGCAATCCAGCACTCGGGTCGCCGGCCCTGCACGAAGAGGTAGATCGTGGCAACAGGCCACGTGATCCACTTGAGGAGGACAAAAGACACAGCAAGAAAGGCAGCTCTGACACTGACGAGTTGGTACCGAACAAAGACCGCCCAAAGGACATTCAGGACTACGGTACCAGCGACGACGGTTGTCCAGGGTAACCAGATCAGTAGCACAGGAGCGATGGGCTGAGACAGAAATATGGGCCATCTGCCCCACTCCACGGCGCGAAGCCAAGACCAGTGAAGGTTGTCGTCGTCGGAATGCGCGCGCGGATCCCACGTCATATCTCTCTCTCCCAGCGGGCAGGCTTCTAAGGCGCGCCTAACAATGATCCTACCTCGATCGGAATCCCCGCTCGCTGAGTATGTGCAGCCGAAACGGCTGCACGGCCAGAGCCCCCGCCACCATCACGATCGCCGATCACGAAGTCGTCGTCACCCCCGACAATCGCGCGCACAATCCCGACCCGTCTGCCGCCGGGGCACCAAGACGTGTTCTCGCCGCACCAATTCCGAGTTCCGCCCGGTACTTCGCGACCGTTCTTCTGGATAGACCTACGCCCTTCCCGCGGAGAGCTCTTGCGATCTCGTGGTCGGAAATGGCTTCGCCTCGCGAAGCCCACTCCTCGACAGTCGCACGCACGAGGTCCTTTGCGGCTCGGCTGGAAACGGTCCTGCCATCGTACCCCAAGAGACTCGACGCGAAGAACCACTTCAACGGGTAGACGCCGTGCGGTGTGCCGACAACGACCAATCCGGAGAGGCGGCTCACCGTAGACTCGTGGATGCCGCACCACTCCGCGACCTGCGCGAGTGTCATTGCACGCAGTCCGTGGACCCCCGAAGACAGAAAGTCGCGCTGGTGGTACGAAAACACTCTGGTAAGGACGTCAACAACCCGAACCAGGCGGGCCGGCGTGAACACTCGTTGGCCCTCCTCCAGCGGCTCAACAACGACGCCATCGCCACTCAGGACAACCTGGAAGTGGGGAATACTCGCTTGCCGCGCCGGCCTCGCGTGCTCCTTCGTCCTGACCTGTCGCACACGTGGCGCAGGCTTGGGCGGTGCAAGTGCCGAACGGGCTGAACGTGGCAACGCCCACAGCCGGTGCAGGAAGCGGTGCAGCTCCGCGGTGAGATGTGCGTCGAGGTTCTTGATCTGGCTGGGATCTAACAGCGACGCGAGGTCCCCGCCCCTGCGCTGATGAAACTCCGCCACGTCGCGCCGCAGCTCCTGCGACAGGAGCGCCACGACTCGGTCAGCATACGCCCATCCTTCAGGCACACAGGAGAGGTGGGGTTCTATATCTTCCCTGAAGCGATCGGCGAAGAGAGCGACGAGAGGCAGATACGACACCGCAAAGGCCGGTGCGTCTTCTTCGAGTTCCAGCTTGGGCCCTGTCTCGGCGGTCAGACCCGGGGTAGGCCCGCCAATCTGCCTTGTACTACCAGCCTGTTCGTTCACTGTAGCCCGAGGGCAAACCGCGGCCTGCCAAGACCGGGATGTTGGTTCTGCGTGAAGGGCTCCTCGACGCTCGAGGCCCCGTAAAGCCTACTTATGCCCAATACCGTAGTCCGAAGACTCGGTCAAGCTCGTTGGGGCAGGGGCCGCTCAGACGGCCACGCGCGTGTCCCTGCGCCGGTTAGTCGGCGAGAGGCTCCGGCTCCTAAGATTGAAGCGGAGTGTGACATCGCAAGAGAAGCTAGCGGAGATGGCGCGCCTTCCACCTCCGCGCCGCGCCTGCGCCATCGCCGCCCTGGTACCGTCAGTTTTCACACGGCCTCTGCGCTGGTTAGGCTGTGCCGTCATCAGGATACCAAGGTTGGTCGCGTAGGTTGAAGTACCGAGGCTCGCCGTCGGGGCCGTTGAGCCAAGTGGCCACACGATCCGGGGGAGCGTACACTCGCTCCAGCGGTAGCCCTGTGTGAAAGGAGAGGATTCGGGCGTACATCTCTTGGCTCCACTCGTCGTAGACCGGACGCGCGGAGAACCCCTGTAGGGGCAGTTGTATGACTTGCAGCGCCTTGGAGCCTTCCATGGTGAGGTACTTCGGGGTCCTGTTGAACAAGGCAGCCTTGTAGAACACATGCGCGACGAGTTCGAGGAACTGTAGCGGGTGGAGCGCGAATCGCTGATAGCGGTTTAGGTAGTCGGCGAAGCCGGTCTCCTGAGCCCCTCCGTCTTGGAGAGCTCCGACAATGCCCACCGAACCCAGCTGGAACGCAAGTGCGAGGGCGACCGGCGAGTCCCGGAAATTGAACTGGAACTTGCGATTGGCTGGCTTCTGCAGACGGAAGACGAAGATAGACGCGGGAAAGAAGCCCAGAAATCGCATTGGGACCCGAGACCCTTGCAGGAAGCGGTGGTGCATCTCGAGTCCCCGAAGCGTGGTACGACGCACGAGTCTTCCAGCCTTGGGATTGCGTTGGTCCGTCCTCAGAAGGCCTTCTTTGTAGAGAATGCCGTAGAGAATCTTGGCCAGCCAGAGGTAGAGCGTTCGCTTCGAGAGACTTCGAACCGCGCTGGGGCCGCGAGCGGTGGCGCGTTCGACAGCCTTCTCGATGGGCGCGAGAACGGCGCTATTGCAGGTACGACAACAGGGGATTGTGAGCTTCCGGTACTGTATGTCGCTGCCGTTGAGGAGAGTCAGCTTCTGGTCCCAGAGGTTGAATCGTCTCTGGAGCCACTTCGGGAAGACGTGCTCCGTTGACCGACTGCCGCGCCGCAATCGGCGGCCGCACAGGAAGCATACGGTGCGGCCGACTCTCTGCTCTCCCATGGCCTCGAAGAGGCGAGGCTCGGCAGGAGCCCGAAAGGTCCACCGTTTGGAGGGCTCGATCACTTCCCCCATGAGGGATGACGACGTAGCCTAACGTAGAAGATTGTATCCGGAGTGCTCACGGCCCCGTGCACCGGCGATGCGGCGCAGCGGCGGTGCTGCCGGCGAGAGGGGTGTGAGCATTCCGGGTGCAATCTGTTGAACTGAGCCGCTGCGCGCCACGCACTATGGGGATCGGAATGTGGCCCTACGCCACCGAGGGGCCCCTGGGGGCTTGTGGACGGCTGCGTGGAGGTGCTGGAGGTGGTCGTCAACGGCGCTGTTCGTGAGCTGCCATCACCCACCAAACCCACCAAAGGCCGCGGCCAGCATCAAACTGGCTCCCCCCAACAGGACCCCGAGTCCGATGAGGATCACGAGCCCCTGAGTCAAGGCATGCATCGCCGGGCTCACCTCGCGGAGCACGCCGACGTCGTACGTGAGGCGTGACTTGCCAGCCTTCCACCCCAGGACCACGATCCATAGCCCCAGGTGGCCAACGAGAAGGGCCATGGTTCCCAGCACTCCGGCCGCCACGCGCAGCGCGACGAACCCGGTCGAGGCAACGAGGATGCCGCATCCGATAGCGAGCAGGTGCCCTCCGCCCGCGAGCCATGCTCCCATCCGCTTGCGCCTTCGCAGCGCTGCCCCATACCGAAGCGAAAGCGCCATGAACGCGATAACGAGGACGAAGACCACGATCGAGAGCGCCACACTACTCCCTGCCGACCTCCCGGCCTCAAATGCGGCCTCGTCGGTGCAGCCGATGCACGGCACGATCCCAGCCAGCGTCGCGACCGCGAGCCACTTCTGGATCCGCATGGCACCTCCAGTGTGTCGGTTCTCACCACCTATGGACCTTTTCGTGAGGAGTTTCTCACGACCTATCCCCCCCCTGTAGCTGAGGTTTCTCAGCACCTATCCCCCCTTGCCGGCCGCGTGATCTCCGGGCAACGACCCCTCTTCCAAGGAGGGGCGGATGCCCTATCGAGAGGTCACGATGTTGGAGATCAAGGAAACGCTGCGGCTGTGGCTCGGCGGCCTGGGCAAGAAGCCGATTGCCCGGCAGCTGGGACTCGACCCCAAGACCGTCCGCCGCTACCTGCGGGTCAGCACGGCCTGCGGCCTGGCTCGGGAGCAGGGACCGGGCGCGCTCACGGAGGAGCGCCTCGTCGCCGTGCTCGCCGCCCTCGCCGCCAGCCCCCAGCGCTCCCACGGCGAGACGTGGGCGCAGTGCCAGGAGCACCGCGCCTTCCTTGCGGCCGTGCTCAAGCAAGGGGTGCGGCTCACCAAGGTCCGCAAGCTCCTGCGCCGCCGCCACAAGGTCGTGGTGCCCTACGCCACGCTGCACCGCTTCGCCGTCGCCGAACTCGGCTTCGGTCGGACGAGGACCACGATCCCCGTGGCCGACTGCGAGCCCGGCCAAGAACTCCAGCTCGACACTGGCTGGGTGGGGTGGCTGGAGCCCGACCATACCGGGAAGCGTCGCCGGATGCGAGCCTGGATCTTCACCGCCGTGCGTTCCCGCCACCGCTTCGTCTACCCCTGCTTCCAGGAGACCACCGCCACCGCCATCGATTGAGTGCCAACTGTCGACGCGCCCGCCAGCAGCACACGTTGGTTACACGGCTCAAGAACGCACCGTGCCCTCGAGTACGCTCACTTGACGCTGCCCCCGCGCTGAATGCCGTCAAGCCAATCGTTGAACTCGTCGCGCGACATGGCGAGGAGGCGCTCGATGAAGGAGGGCGGGTTGGCCAGCGCCAGCATGTTGTGGAGCGCGAGATACGCCACGGCTGCGTGATAGAATGCAGGACCTGCGGCATCGCGGACTTCGTCGAGTTCCGGGGATCTGCGACGGAGCGTGTCGGCGTGGCCATGGAGCCCGTGCAGGTCACACAAGCAGGAGCGCAGCTTCTCAGCGACGTATTCAAGGGGTGGTCCGGTGCGCGTCTCGGTCTTCTGGTAGGCGGGACCGTTGGGATCGCTGAATAGGTCGCCAACGCTGTGGAGGTCACCGGTCATTGGTGCGAGTCCTCGATGGATTGCGAGCCGTCTGATTACCGATTGCGGTGCGGCTCCCGAGCGCTCGCCGCACCAACATGCGCCCCTTATGCCGCCTCCACCCTCGCCCCGCCACAGTGCCCCGTCGCGTCACGCGCCGGCGTTGGCCATCAACGATCCCTGGTTTCCGGGTTGCGTGCTCTCGCCGGCTTGGCAGCAACGGCACGTCGCTGCTCAGCGGCCACCCGTTCGTGACTGGCTGAGCAGCGTCCGTCCAACGCTCTCCACATTCCGCCCGCCAGCCAGATCTGCAATCCAGTCGAGCAGACGTACTCCTTCTGACGTGGCTTCGTACACGTCCGGCGAGGAGAGGAATACGTGTTTGGAGCCATCGACCACAAAGAACCGAAAACCAGGTACTGCGGCGTGTATCTCAGACATGTTCGCCGCGAGCATCTCAGCAACCGACACATTCCTTACCCCAAAAAGGTTCAGGAAGAGCAGCTGTGTGCTGTCTGCAACACTGTTCACCTGAGCGATCTGGAGGCTGGGTGCAACCTTCACAGCACCAATGTACAAGTCCTCGAAGGTTATCGGTGCCGCTTCGCTCGCTTCGATGAGGCCATCCGCCACAAGCATGGAGTCGGCACCCCAGTGACGGAGGAGAACTGAAGTCGCACGGGGTGCGCGAAAAGCACCAAAGGCGTCACCAATTTGAAGCACGTGCGCGGACGGGTGCTGCCGAGCCAGGATGGCGGCAAAGTACGTTGTCGGAATAGCTCCAGCGCTTTGGCCGGTGACCACAATGCGTGTCGGCGACGGGACGCGTTCACTGATCCAGTTCAGAGCAGCCCGTACATTGTGAGCGCCCACATGGTGTATGCGGAATGCCGTGGTGGAGTCCCCCTGACGACGTTGGTACGCCACGGTGCGAGATCCGAGGTGTAGATCCCCTGTGCAATACGAAACGACGAGCATCGAGTAGTTCTTGAAGGGATTGCGGCTGTTGGTGAAGGCGAGAATCCCCCTCTGATAGAGACGCGGGGAAGTGGTATCTACTGTGGGCCGGAATCTGGGGCTCCCTTCTACGTCGCAGGAGGCAGCATCCCAACAAGCACCACCGCCTCCGAAGAAGACGAGAAGACTGTCGGGTGAGGCGATTCTTGCGAAGAAGTAGTACGGATCGCCGAGCCCGCATTGTGCGTCAGGCCCGCCTCGCACCGTCTGCCATCCGGCGGTCTCTTGGGGAGCGGACGCGAACAACACGAGCAGGCACGCCTTGGCCAGGTAGCTCTCAAGTGCACGCATAAGGCATCCTTCCACTGATCAACAGGCCACCGCCAGCTGTCTAACGATTCTACCCTGAGCTGGATCCCCGCTCTCCGACTATATGCAGCAGAAACGGCCGTTGAGCCAGAGCCCTTGCCACCTTCCCGTCGACCGACCCGGCCACCAGGGTCTGCCCCATGTTCAGCCTGGCAGTCCCGCTGAGGCTCGAACTCCCCTCCACCCACACCCGAGACCAGCCCGACGTGTTTCTACGACCTGGTTGACACCCCCGCGCTATGCTTCGGCGACCTCCACCAGGAACACCTCCAAGGGCGCGATGATCGATCCGCACGGTGGACCAGCCGGCGTAGGCCGAGGAGCAGGTCGAGGGGGAGGAGCGTGAACGGGTCGCCGAGACCAACCACGGGCACCTCCGCCTGGCCAGTTGGAGGTGTTTACTAAGGCGGGGAAGCTCCTCCAACAGTTCCTTCGCCTGGCTGGACAGCCCGAATGACGATGTGCTCGCGAAGCAACTCAAATGCCCGGTGGTTGCGTAGGACCAGTGCCCGCAGAAAGCGAGGGGCGACGACGTACGTGCAACGAACCGCCCAGAGCCCGAGAACAAACGTGAACGTCATCGCAGACGCAGCCCAGTTCCAGGCAGGGTCGGTGGCGACGACGAGGATTGACACGGCCAACGCAAAGGACAGCCCGACGAGCCCGGCACGCCGAGTAGCAGATCGGGCCCAGTTGACCCCGTAGACGATGAGACCGACAGGAATGGCGAGGAGCGACCACACTCTGAGCGTCATGGCGGCAAGTACCAGTGATGCAATGAGTGCGATGGGGCCGACTAGGAATGCACCGAAGACAAGGGCCCAGGCGATGACCGGTCGTTCGCCGGTACGCTGCTCGATCGTGGAGAGCCCTTGATCAGTGAAGAACCGCCGGGCAAGACCTCGGTCGAGACCGATGGCGATCTCTCCGCGATTCCAGCGTTGGACGGTCTCTTCGAAGTCCGTCATCACGAGCTGTCGTCGTAAAGGTCTGCGGGACGGGGTGGCCTCTCCCGCACGAGTCCGACTGCGCCTCGGTGGACATCCTATATCCGGCCATACGTGGACGGCGCAAGTCCAGCCATCGCCGGGTGTGACATAGCGCGGCCGCCGCTGCGAGCGCAAGGCCGTTGAGCCGGCCGGTGTGGTGGTCTCTACACAATCTCCACGCTGCCCTCCGTGCCGTCGCGCGAGACGCCAGCTTCGTGCCGGAGTTCGCGCTCAAGCGCTCGGAGCACGCGCGCCGCGTCACGGGTGGCAACGCGCGCAAGCCAGTCCGCCGCGTCAAGCAGTGTGGCCTGACGAGGATCCGCCTCATAGCCGGGCACGACAAACCGTCGACCGAACTGATCGGGGACCTTCAATAGGAGGGCGTATTGGGGGTCGAAGCCTCCGTCGGCGGCCGGTGTGTAGTTGATCTGGAACTCACCTGGCCCGAGCTGAGCCTCATAGTGGATGAGTGCTGCTCGATACTCGGCAAGGGCGAACACGAGACTGGAGTGAACATCGAGGATGCAGGGGCTCAGCTCCGTTGAGGAGATTCGGGCTGCAGGATGCTCGCGACTTTCGTACTCGGGGTCGTGAGCGAACCTGTGGATACGATCCCACTTGGCCTTGCGTCTCTGCTCGCCATAAAGGGCGAAGCCGACTGCATTGCCTACGTAGTCGAAGAGGGAGAGCGCGTTGAAGACTAGGTCGTCAAACAGGTAGTGGTGTTCGCTGGCAATGTGAATGAGGATCTGATGCTCTTCTGCTTGATCGGGGTGAGCCTCGCTGAGTCTCCGCAGGCCGGCGGAGTGCAGAACCCTAAGAACGTGCGGGTGCCAGTCGACAGCCTCAGCCCTGTAGCTGAGGCTGTCCCGAAGGCGGAACATCACAGCCGCGTCCACCCGCCGCCTCTTCCGGTCGTGACGGCGGGCCGACTCCGCCATGAGGAATGCTAGGCCGGTCGCAACCGCCTGCTGGCGTACCGAAGGTTCGGGCTGGCTGAGTTGGGAAGAGTTCATATAGACTCTCAGGTCCGCGACGTCATCGAACACGCACTGCACGAGCGCGGATTTGGCCGGTAGAAGGCGCTATCGATCATGTTGCCCTGGTAGGACAGCGTGGCCCGGTCGCCGCACGCGTTGTTCCAGACGTACCATCCGCAGTTCAGGTGCCCGTGGAACGTGTTGCCATCCCAGTAGTGGATCCCGTCCCGGTGTGAACGCGGACGCGCTGGCCAGCCTTCACTTTCAGCGAGCCAGTGCGGATTTGCGTACTCATCGGTGGTGTCAGCACTTATGGTCGAACCTTCATCACGACCATGAAGACAAGAACGCCGAGCAAGCCAGTGATGAGCAGGTAGCCCCAACTACCGAAGGACCACAGGTAGAGAGCGACCAGCATCGTCCGCCCTATGGACGAGGCCGTGACATCAATGACCAGTGGTAGCGAGACGGCCTCTGTGCGGTTGACAAAGCCGCTCCCCACCAACGCCGGGTAGGTGACCTCTGCCATCAGCATGCCGCTGATTCGCTTGCCGGCCAGACTGGGATCGCGGGGAATCTGCACGTGCCCGGAAAGTCCGACCATGGACACGGGTGACTTCGAGCCCGTCGAGCGCAGGGAATAGGCAATCTCGTCGCTCCAATGGTCCTGTGCTCTGTCAAACCGCACGGGCCAGGGCGTGCTACCGTTGTCCGGCATGAACCGCTGACCAGTGGCATTGCGCAAGCTGCGGATGGACTCGAGGTTCGTGGCGGCTTTGAACGTCGCGATGGACCCGGGAGAACCTCTACCGCGGAAGAGGCCAGGTGCGAGAAAGGTGACAGCTAGAGCCGCTGGCGTTGCGACAAGGATCAGGCCCAGTCCGAACAGCACGGCTATGCCGGCGATCACTTCAAGAACTTGCTTATGATCCTGGAGGACCACGTAGCCCAGCGAACGCACCGCATCCGCGAGCTGCTCGGTGGTCACACTCTCCTCGTGTTCAATATCCGCCCGGTCGGTGAGGATATTGACCATGACCGTCATCACTCCCTCACGCCGCGTCAGGGCTTGCTTGATGCGCTGGGCAGCCCGCGAGGACAAATGCATGCCCGTGATCTTGAAGGAGGAGGTCTTCATGCAGCGATTGGGATCATGCCGGGCAATCCTACGCTTGAACTGATAGGAGCTTCCTTCGCCCCGATGCGAATATCCGGCCGGGTCGGCGGCGCGTCAATGACGCAGCGGGCCAGCACGGGCGATGGGTCGGGTGGACGAGGGAGTGCGTGGTCGGTGATGCGTCGACGGCCGGCGTCACACAGCGTCACCAGATCGTCGCTGGCTCGCGATCGCTATCTCGGCGGCCGCCGACCGGGGGCAGCGCTCGCAATCGCGAAGGTCACGGCCCTTCTTCCGTACCTGAGCATGGTGTAAGGCTGATCTCGCACCAGCCGGTTCCACATCGCGTCCCAAGACCGTGTGTCCCACGTAGCCGTCCACTGCCAGTCGCCGCCCTCGACGCGCCAGATCCGATCTCCTGTGGCAATCTGAGCTGCAGCAGCTGCGGGCGAAACCGACTGAACGATCCAGGTACTGGCGCTAGAGTCGTGCAAAACCGAGATGTCGCCCCTGGACAGACGTGGAAGCTCCCGCCGAGCCTCAAGGCTGTCGCGACGCTCCCGCTCCCTTGCTGCTGGGAGTTGTGGAGTGAAGCGCGCTTCGATGATTCGTTCAAATCGGAACCCGCGGATGCGCTCGCTGCTGGTCGAGGCGGCGTGGCGGCTGCTGCGCTCGAATGACGTGGCGGCGGCGCCGCTGCGCGCGTGGGCGGAGCGGATCGCGGCGCGGCGCGGCCGGAGTATCGCGGCGGTCGCGCTCGCGCGGCGGCTGGCGGGCATTCTGTTCGCGATGTGGCGCGACGGAGTGGACTACCGGGTTCGCGCCGCGGCGTAGCACGGTACCGGACGCATCGAGTGCGACCGACACGAACGGTGAGCGCGTTGCAGCTTATGGCCCCAGGTGAGGCCGTCGCATAGTTGGCGCCACTGTTCTCGGATCCCCCCTCTGCGCCGACGAGGCGGTCCCTCGTCACCTGAGAGCGCGAACAGAAGGCTGAGCGGCACCTCGCGCGCGTCCGTGACGACGATGGCAACGACAAAACCCGGCCACTAGAACCGGGCTTGACGGGGCGCGCCGCTTCACAGAAGCTGCAGCGCGCGAGCGTGATCCTGCAAACCACACCCACCGGATAGCGCCTTTCCCGGCGAAACAGAAGCCGGCGCGCTGGCTCCTTCATGCGCTGGTCAGGCTCGCGCAGCGCCCTGCGGTCCAGCACCCGCTGTGCACGCTCACGTCACACTGCCCCCAAGCTGAATGCCGTCGAGCCAGTCATCGAACTCCTCACGCGACATGGCGAGGAGGCGCTCGATGAAGGAGGGCGGATTGGCCAGCGCCAGCATGTTGTGAAGCGCGAGATACGCCACGGCTGCGTGATAGAACGCAGGACCAGCGGCACCGCGGACTTCGTCGAGTTGCGGGGATTGGGGACGGAGCGCGTCGGCGTGGCCATGGAGCCCGTGCAGGTCACACAAGCAGGAGCGCAGCTTCTCAGCGACGTATTCAAGGGGTGGTCCGGTGCGCGTCTCGGTCTTCTGGTAGGCGGGACCGTTGGGATCGCTGAACAGGTCGCCAAGGCTGTGGAGGTCACCGATCATTGGTGCGAGTCCTCGATGGATTGCGAGCCATCTGATTACCGATTGCACTGCGGTCCTTGAGCCCGCACCGCAGCGTCATGCTTCACTTTCTACCGCCTTTCACCCTCGCCCCACCAGACGTGAACCGTGGTGCACGATGAGCCGCGCGCGGGCATTCGCGCCGTGAAAGACGTCAAGAGGCCGGTCGCGTTCTTCGTCGTGGTGGTCGGACTCCTCGTCATCATGGGGTCATCGCCGGGACGCCCTAGGCGACGGCCTCGACGAGTTTACCCAAGACCCACACGGCTACCGGGCGGCGCGATGCGCCGCCCGTTGCCAGGCGGAGCTGACCTACTGGCACTTCGGCTCGCCCTCGGCACCGGTGCCGACGTTCGCCGCGCCGACGAGGATCGTGCAGATCTTCCCCGAGGTGTGCGTCCCGGTCGCGGCAAAGCCGGTGCCCGTGACGGTGCCGATCACTACCGTCACGCCGGCGGAAGTGGTATACGCGGTGCCGAGGTCGCTGGTGTAGGTGGTGTTGTCAGCGAAATACCCCTCCTCGGCGGTAATCAAGTTGCGCAGGTCCGACTTCATCGCAGCGACGTACGCCTTCCCCTTCGTGGCCCCGAACTTCGGGATCGCGATGGTGGCGAAGGTAGATGCCGCCAAGGCGGCTAGAACCCCGAACACCCACGGCACCCACTCGGCCACTCCTCCCCGCCTAGCGACCTCGGCGGCGCACGCCTCGGGGGAACTGTGAACCAAGACCACGTCGGCAATCACGTGCTGCGCGCGTCTAAACAGCAGAAAGTTGCCCGAGGCTCCCTGTAGCAGCAGCATCCCACCACCAACGACAAGAGCGAGCACATCTTCGTCACTACCGGTTAGGCCCGATGCAGCCACAGCTGCCGAGAGGAGCCAGCCAAGGCCGATGAAGAGGAAGAACTCTATCCAAAGCTTCCTAAACAGGAACCAGCCAGGTGCAAGAGCTGCTGCCCAATTCCACGTCGCTGCGAAGCGCCTCCCATTCGCAACGAAGGCGTGGAAGCGTGTCCTGTAGTAACCGTCCCAATTCCTCCCCACACACAGCGCGTACAACTGTTCTTCGGGCTGCGGAGCTGGCGGCTCCACACGCGCAGCGTTCCCGCGCTCCGCTTCCGCGCCGAGGCGGGCATTTCTAGGCTCCTCCGCGGTGGGTTCGGGCGTAGGTGCGAGCGGCACTGCTCCGGCGAGTAGCACGACACCAGGAGTCCCGGGTCGCGCGGCGCTCGCGGCGACGATAGCATCGTGCTCCGACGCCGGTTGCCAGCGGTGCACCCTCTTGTCGAACAGCAAGTTCGTGGTTCCGAATTCGCCCTTGTGGAAGGCAGCGACGAGATCTGCTACATCCGCAAAACCAACCTCCGTGCCGGAGGCTGTGATGACTCGAAAGCGCGTACCCATCGTCGCCGCCTGCACCTCGTGCCCGTTAACCTCGCGTTGGGGCACGCCCTGAGTTGCATCTGGGTCGGTCGGAAAGCGCGCTGTCACCTCCTGCGCGGACTCGTCCGGCTCCTCTCGCATACAGGAATCACAGAGGCTCATGATGAAGCCAGCACTACGGCCGCACCGTGTGCACTTCGCCATCGCACTCTCCAGGCAATGGTTCCGGAGGGCAGATCCTGCGGCTCACCGGATACTACGGGGCCTGAGCTACTGCGTCTCTACGGCGATACTGACCTAGGTTGATTGCTGGTCGCCGGCCACGATCTGCATGGCCGCCACGAGGCCCCTCCCCCGAAGAACTGCGCTGGCCTTTGCTCCGAACGGCGGCTCGCCCGAAGGCCCTCCGGCGGGACCCGCTGGCAGCAGCAAACGCCGCTTAGGTGCCACGGGCTGCGGCCGTGGAAACCGTGTTGTAGACGCGAAGTTCCCATTCGGCCAGCGGCAGTGTTCCTGCCACAGCGCGAGCGACGGTGACCAGGCGTGCATAGGCCTCAATGTCATCGAGCTCCGTCCAGTTTAACTGATCGGGGGCGGGGAACTTCGCGATGACCCGGGAGTCGAAGGGGCAGTGGGGTGGCATCGGGATGAGGCCTGCACACCACAGGTATTTCAGAAAGAGATTGAGCGCCTTCTGCGCCGGACCGATACGGAAGCGGCCACCTCTAAGAACGGCAGAGTACTGTTGACTGAGGCTTGACGCCAAGCGATCGATGTGCCCCAGGTGGGTCTCGTCCCGGACTTCCCGGTCGTAGTGCTCGGATATCAGCTCGAGCTCGCGACGAAGTCCGGATTGAAAGGGCGAGTGCTGCTGCTCCGATATGTTGGGGGCGTAGATTTTGGCGCGCCGTACGGTAGCACTCAGTGTGAGACCGTGGAACTCGTCGCGCAGGTATCGCTGCTGGTCTGCCGTCATGAACATACAGGGCCTCGTGAGCCGGCCGTGCAACCCAACAACGATTCTACACCGAGCGGAACTCCCGCTCTCCGACTATATGCAGCAGAAACGGCCGCACTGCCAGGGCCACCGCTACCTTCCGCGCACCCTCCCGTCGACTGGTCCCGCACTGACAATGTCACGTTCGCTTCGCGGGACTGGCGTGGCACGACCGACCGTCGCGTGTGGTGGGCGGCTTGGCGGGCGTATGGAGGGATTTGGCGGACCAGAGTGGCGGGGTCTGATTCGGTGGCCTGGCAGTAGTGCACGTCGCTCACAGCCGATCAGGGTCTCACTCCAGGGGAGACACTGCGTCGCCTTGTGGCACGCCGCGGCCAGCCGCGAACATCTAGAAAGAAGCACCCCATCACCTCCCCGCGGTCGCAGGCCCGCCGGTAGAGCTCTGCGGCCCGCGTATCGCTCTGCGCCACGCCGCGGCCATCCTGGTACATATGACCTAGACTCGAACACCCCAGCATGTCCCCGCCGTCGCAGGCCCGCCGGAAAAGCTCTACGGCCCGCGTATCGCTCTGCGGCACGACGCGGCCACCCGCGTACGACGCACCTAGATTCCCGCACCCCGCCATGTTCCCGCCATCGCAGGCACGCTGGAAAAGTTCTACGGCGAGTGTGTCGCTCCGTGGCACGCCACGGCCAGTAGAGTACGCCCGACCCAGCTTCTCGCACCCCAAAAAGCTCCCGCCGTCGCAGGCCCGCCGCCAGAGCTCGGCAGCGAGCGTGTCGCTCTGCGCCACACCGCGACCATCATCGTACCTCACACCTAGATCGACGCACGCGCGCATGTCCCCGCCGTCGCAGGCCCGCTGGAGGGCCTCTGGTGTCCGCGTAGCGCTCCGAGGCCGCTGAGCCGTGCCCGACGCCACTGCGGCAACCGAGAGGAACAAAGCTGCGGTGAGCGTTTGTCGCGGTGCCATAGGACTCTCCTGGGTGCCCAGCAGTGCCCCGAACACGGCCACCACGGCTCCCGAGTTGGCGCAGAGGCAGTGTTCGGCGTGTCCCCACCATATGCCTCGGCGACTCTGAATCCGCAAGCGCGGCGAGCCGAAGCACCGCCGCGCCAGCGCCCCGCTGGGCCACCAACGCCCTGTTCCCCACTCCCGCCATCCCACTTCCCGTCGCGCACGCGGCGGCAGAAACGGCCGGACTGCCAGAGCCCCCGCCACCCTCCCGTCGAGCGATCCGCGTGTCAGCTCACTTCGCGTACTTCTGCAAGAGTGCTTGGTCTGACTGGGTGACGTCGAATTCGCCAACATGCTCTAGTTCCAATCGGTCGTTCACACGGTAGATGTGTCCTGGAAGGCCCGATACGGTCTTGCCTCCGAGCGGAATCGGCGTGATGCCCCGGAACAGGACAATCCTCCCGGGGGCGAACACCTCGTGATTGGGCGGCACAGCTCCTCCCTCCATGACGGCGCGGTACTGCGCTTGACCCGCGGCGTCAATGATCACAATCTCCCTGTACCCCTTGCCGCACCCCATGAAGCCGACGGCCATAATGAGCAGTACTGCCGCGAATGTGGCCGGGCTGAATGTGTCCAGGTGAGCGCGCATCGTTCCTCCTTGCTGAGTGTGTCGATCTCGATGATGCGGAGACATTCCTTCTTGTCCGACTCAGTTACCTGTGAAGCCCGCTTGAACAGTTGACCGGCTGCCCTCTACCCAGCGGCGGCGTTCGCGTCCAATCTCTCGTCCTGGTGCATCCAGGCATCCCTGTGCTCACGATTGTCGAGCGCTGAATC
>Ga0315287_10001049_pt1 | contig 24994 bp, 12 predicted proteins | sample YL17G11_0_MG_FD_205037 | JGI IMG/M metagenome (GOLD analysis project Ga0315287, IMG submission 205037) | Sediment microbial communities from Yellowstone Lake, YNP, Wyoming, USA - YL17G11_0 | ecosystem: Environmental > Aquatic > Freshwater > Lake > Sediment | place: USA: Wyoming | collected... | reverse complement strand
CTGGGTCGCTGACATGTCTAAGCTCCTTGAAAAAAGGTGACGCCAAATACTTGGAGCTTAACGCAGCGACCCGCTTTCACATAGTATCTTTTCATGCCCCGCATGGAAAACAACGCCGCCGTGTATGCGGTGGGATCGGGAACCTATCGGTTTCAATCCACGCTCACCAAGGCTGCCAAAAGAAACACGTAAATAAGGAAATACACACATGAACCGACTCACATCCTTGATCTTCATCGCTTTGTTGTCGTCGCCGATGGCCGCGCTGCATGCCGCCGAGGTGGCAAGTCAGCGCTGCGAATACCTTAAAGACCCGCTCGGCGTCGACGTGGCAAAACCGCGCTTGAGTTGGGTGATCAAGTCCGAAGGGCGTGGCGTACACCAGACCGCCTATCAGGTGCTGGTAGCGAGTTCGGAGGAGTTACTGGCCAAAGACAAGGGCGATCTATGGGACAGCGGCAGGGTGGAGTCGGATCAGTCGATCCAAGTGGAATATGCCGGCAAGCCGTTGGAATCGCGGATGCAGTGTTGCTGGAAGGTTCGTATATGGACGAGCTCTACCCCGAGCCCTTCTTCCTGGAGTCAGACGGCAATGTGGACGATGGGGATTCTGCGAGTCGAAGATTGGAAAGCGCGGTGGATAAAATCGGATCTTGAACTTTACGAATACCAGAAGGAACTCAAGAAAATGCCCGACCATCTCAAGGAGAAATCCTGGCCCATGTGGGAGCGCTGCGACAGGATCCGGGAGATGACGGCCGTCGCCAAAGAGGCTCCAGCGGTCTGGTTCCGCAAGGAATTCTCTACACGCAACAGACAACTGCGGGGGGCGAGAGTCTATATCTCCGGGCTGGGTTTCTATGAGTTGTATTTGAATGGGGCGAAGGTCGGCGACCAGTACCTGAACAACGCCCCGTACGATTATGGCAAGGCCGTGCCTTACCAGGTCCATGATGTTGCTAAACTGCTTCGCGCAGGTAACAACGCCGTCGGTGTTATTCTCGGCAACGGCTACTTCAATCCTGTCATTCCTTCGGCGCTCAGGGAGTACACGGCAGACTACATCGACACGCCGCGTTTGCTGTTTGATCTGGTTCTTGAGTACGAAGATGGTTCGGAACAGCACGTGGGTTCTGACGGCACCTGGGCGTTCACCACCGGCGGACCGATCCGGTTTAACTCTGTTAGGTCCGGTGAGGTTTATGATGCCCGCAGGGAGTTGGGTGACTGGGCCAAGGTTGGTTATCAGGCGGAAGGATGGAAACCGGCGATGGCGGCTGAGGCTCCTGCCGGTACCCTTGTGAATCAGGATCTCCCGCCGGTTCGGGTCGTGGAAGAAATCCCGGTTGTTTCGGTGGTCAAGAATGGCGAGGGGTACAGGTTTGATGTTGGTGTTGAAGCCACCGGCTGGGCCCGGTTGAAAGTGAGAGGCAAGCCCGGGCAGAAGATCATCGTGCGCTATCCCGGATCTAACAGCCATACACTCGGGCCTTACCAGGAATGCCAGTACATCTGCAAGGGCGGCGGCGCGGAAACTTATGAGCCCCGGTTTGCGTTCAACGGTTACCGCCAGGTGGACGTTACCGGACTGGATTACGAGCCGCAACCCGCTGACCTCGTCGGGTGTAAAGTGGTGTCCGACCTGGCCGGTCGCGGGCGTTTCTCATGTTCAAGCCCGGAGCTGACAAAGCTCCAGGAGGTCATCTGTCGAACGATCCGGAACTACCACATCATGATGCCGATGGATCCTGTAAGGGAGAAATGTTGCTGGACGCAGGATGTCGAAAGCAATTTCAAGGTGACCGCGTGCAACTATGATGTCGGCCGGATCTATGCCAAGTGGCAGGAGGATTTCATTCGTTCGGTGCAGGCTGACGGGTTTGTCCCCACGGTGGTTCCCAGCTGTTTCGACGGTCCTGAGATCAATGGTCCGTGGTGGGGAGGAATGATCATTTATAATCCGTGGCAGCTTTACAATTTCTACGGTGACCGCGGCATCCTGGAGCGCAGTTACGAGCCCATGAAGCAATACCTGCGTTATCTTGATTCAATCGCCACTAATAACATTGTCACATGGGGATTGGGCGACTGGCTGGATACCACTACTTCCGGTATTCAGGACAAGCCTTCGCGCCCTAAGAACACCACCGTGCCATTCACCTCAACGTGTGCTTATCTGATGTACACTGACATCCTTCGCCAGACGGCGTTGATCATGAATAAACCGGAGGAAGCCGCCGGTTTTGTCGCCAGGACTAGGGACATTCGTGCGGCCATCAACAGCCGTTTCTTTAACGCGACAACAGGTGTCTACGATAAAGGCTCTCAGACGGCATACGTTCTAGCACTGCTGCTCGACGTACCGGCACAGAATGACCGCTCCCGCGTGGTTGCGAACTTAAAGGAACAGATCTCCAAAGACGGATTCCATGTCACCAGTGGTTTTGTGGGGATTCCCTTCCTCCTGACATTTCTGACTGAAAACGGAATGGGCGACCTCGCGTGGCGTATTGCCACCCAGCCGACGTATCCGGGTTGGTTTGACATGGTCTTCACGCTGAAGAACAGCGTCCTCAAGGAAGACTGGGCGGGCAAACTGGTCCAGATGCCGTCGCTCGCGGCGCCGATCGGCGAGTGGTTCTACCGGTGCCTGGCCGGTATCCGTCCAGATGCTCCCGGCTTCAAGCACTTTGTCATCCAACCTTACACGGCGATGCTCGACTGGGTTAAGTGTGAGCATGAAAGCCCCTACGGTCTGATTCGTAGCGACTGGCACAAGAAGGACGGCGTCTTGACGATGAATGTCAGCGTGCCCGGCAACACAACGGCGACCGTTTATGTCCCATGCAAAGACGTGGCCAGCGTTACCGAGTCCGGCAAGCCCGCAGAGAAAGTCGTCGGCGTGATATTTCTGAGGATGGAAAACGGGGCAGCGGTTTATGAAGTGGAGTCGGGGAGTTATACGTTTTGCAGTAAGCAGTGAAAGGCTAATCAATGAGCATCCGAGCAATGGTTATTCTAGCAGCGTTGTTTTTCTTTACAGCGTTCTCCAAATGTTCTTGGCGCGGACCTTGAAGAGGGATTCAAAACTCCGCCGGATTCCGCGAAGCCGCTGACGTGGTGGCACTGGATGGACGGTAACATCACGCGCGACGGCATCACCGCCGATCTCGAGGCGATGAAACGCGCGGGCCTTGGGGGCGTCTATCTTTTCAACGCTGGCGTCGGGATGCCGGCAGGGCCAGTGCGGTTCATGCAACCGGAGTGGCTTGCGATGATGGATCACACGTTGCAGGATACAAAGCGGCTGGGATTGCGTTTCGGCATCCATAATTGCGACGGTTTTTCCCAGGCTGGCGGCCCTTGGATTACGCCTGAGACATCGATGAAACAGCTGACCTGGACGGTTAAGGAAGTCGAAGGCCCTGCATCCGTTGACATCCAGCTAGAGCAGCCGGAGGTGAAAGAGAACTTCTATCGAGACATTGCGGTTGTTGCTTTTCCAGTGCCGCAGGGCAGGGTGCTGACCGGTCGCGGTACGGATACGACACTCAGCGGTTCCGTGGCAAATAACATACTTGCAAAGCTTGCGGATGGTAAACCCGATACCCAGGCTGTTTTTCCTGTGGCACCCAATGGCAATCAAGTCGATTTTGTTTTCCCGACACAGCGAACGGTGCGGTCGCTGGTATTCTGTAATACCTCCCCGATTAAGTGGGAGGAGGATTTTCCGATTGCGATGGAGGTGTCCCCGGACGGCAGCAATTTCCGCCGCGTTGGTGCCTTTACAGCAAGCTGGGATTTCTACGACGGCGGGAAGATGACCGCAGCGTGTGAGGATGCAACCGGTACGGTGTTCAGGCTCACGTTTAATAATCCGTGGCCTCTGCACATCGGCGAAATAGAGTTGAGCGAAACGGCTCGCATTCATTTCGGCGAGGCGAAGGCGGCATGGATGCGCTGTCGTGGCCACGGTGCGGAACGGACACGTAAAGATGCGTTTCCAGGACCTTCGCGTAATAGGAATCTGCCGCCGGAACTGACCATAGCCCGCTCCGCAGTAAAGAACATTTCAGGGAAAATGGATTCCGCTGGTCGTTTGAAGTGGGACGCGCCTGGGGGAAGGTGGCGGATTGTGCGTGTGGGTTATACCAGCAATGGTCATCATAATGCACCTGCAACAGCAGAAGGGCGCGGTCTGGAATGCGACAAGCTTGATGGCAAGGTCGTGAGGGCACATCTCGAGCAATATGTTGGCAAGCTCAAGGATCGCTCCGACGGGCTCGGCGGTCCGCTAGTGGCCATGGAGGTGGACAGCTGGGAATGCGGTATTCAGAACTGGACCTGTGGTTTTGAGAAGCGCTTTCAGAAGCAGATGGGCTTTGACCTGCTCGAGTTTATTCCTTCGCTGCTGGAAGGCTGGATTGTGGATAATGCGGATGTTACTGAGCGCGCGCTTTGGGATTGGAGGAGGTTTCTTGCTGACCAGTTCAACGATAACTATTTCTCCGTGGTTGCAGATGTCGCAAGACAGAAGGGGTTGACCTATGTCGGTGAATCCACCGGCCGCCAGCAATATCTTTATGATACTGCGTGGATGCGTAACTGCGACGTGCCGATGGGCGAGATGTGGAACAACACCGAACCCGGGCAGGGCGTTCGAGTGGACAACAAGGTGGCTTCGTCACTGGCCCACACAACTGGCAGGCAGGTCGTATCCACCGAGGCGTACAGCTCAGGGGGCGAGCACGCCAATTGGGACAACCATCCTTTCACCATGAAGCCCCTCGGTGACAAAGCCTTTTGCGCAGGCGTCAACCAGTTCGTGTTTCACACCTTCGCGCATCAACCCTACAGTGTGACCGGCCCTGGGTTCACCTTCGCGTCGTGGGGGCTGAACTTTAACCGGGCCAACACGTGGTGGGAATCGGTTCATGCGTGGACGGATTACCTGACACGATGCAACTATTTGTTGCGCGCGGGACTGCCGGTGTCGGACGTGCTCTTCTATGTCGGCGAGGATGTGCCGAACCGAATTGCCTGGCGCGACGAACTGCACCCTGATTTGCCACTGGGTTATGATTTTGACGGGTGTGACACGCGGGCTATTATGGAAGCGCGTGTGAAGGATGGCCGCATTGTTCTGTCCGGCGGCGCGGAATATCGCATCCTGCTGCTGCCGAATCTGACAACGATGCGTCCGGCGGTGCTGAAACAGATTAAGTCCCTGGTTGAGGCAGGTGCAATCGCACTCGGGCCGCGCCCTCAGCAGTCGCCGAGCCTCGGCGACCTAGGCGCTGGTGATGAAGCTGTGCGGAAGCTCGCCGGGGAACTCTGGGATGGCAAGAGCGGGCAGGTCTTCAGCGGAATATCATTCGAGGAGTTATTCCGGCGAACCGGTCTTGTGCCGGACTTTGCATATACGACAGCCGCGCCGGATGCGGAGATCCTCTACATCCACCGTAGCGCAGGTGACGCTGAGGTCTATTTTGTCAGCAACCAAAAGAACCGCACCGAGGAAGTAACCGCCAGTTTCAGGGCTGGCCGCTACGCGCCGGAGCTCTGGGATCCTGCCACGGGAGAGACGCGTCCCTTATCGGACTTTCAACGGGACGGCGACAGCGTGCGCATGCCGCTGCGGCTTGATCCATTCGGTTCGGCCTTCGTGGTATTCCGTGGCGACCGGAAACCAGCAGGGGGCAAGAATTGGACGGAATGGCAAACGCTGCAGACGCTCACCAATACGTGGCGGGTTTGTTTTCCGCCGAAGCTGGGTGCGCCGGAATCAGCGGTGTTCGATAAGTTGGTTTCGTTTACTGAACGCCCGGAACCCGGCATCCGTTTATTTTCCGGCACCGCGACGTACGAAACGGATGTTGATATTCCCGCTGGCCAGCTGGACGCAAAACGGGCTTTGTCGCTCGACTTAGGTGATGTGCAGGTCATCGCCGAAGTGGTGTTGAACGGAAAGAATCTGGGGGTGCTTTGGAAACCGCCGTACAGCGTGCGCGTGGACGGTGTGGCGAAAGCGGGTGCCAACCATCTCGTCATCCGTGTCACCAACCTCTGGCGGAACCGCATGATTGGTGATGCCAGTTTGCCGGAGAACGACATTGACTGGAAGAAGCCGGGGGGAAGGAACGCCTATCCGGTAACATGGCCAGACTGGCTCGTGCAAGGTCACCCGCGTCCCAGCGGACGCATTTCCTTCTGTACGCGCAAGGATGTTTATAAGAAAAGTGATTCACTGCTGCCGTCTGGCCTTCTCGGTCCGGTGCAACTGCTGACCCGGCTCCCGGAAGCCGTCAATTGAAACAACACGAGGTAAATCCAATGAACAGACTCAGAACCATCACGCTAACCGCCCTGTTGTTGGCGCCAACGGTCGCACTGCGGGCCGAGGACGTGCCACCCAAGCCGGTGGCAACAAGTCTGGATGCGGTCGATTTCGCGAGCTATCACGCCGGCCCTGCCCCCATGGACCTGCCGCCGAAAGAAATCACCCTGGTCAAGGGGCGGGCCGGGCTGGTGGCCGGCCCCGTCATTCTCCGGCTGGATGGCAGTTGGCAGATGGCGGAAAACAGTGCCGAGACGGACCGGCTCACCCAGCCGTGGGCCGACGCGATTCCGGCAACGGTGCCTGGCAGCGTCCATGGGGCACTGCAAGCATCCGGAAAAATTCCCGACCCGAAATTTGGCCTCAACGACGCGTTAGCCCGCGAGAAGAGCTTTCAAACATGGTGGCTGAAACGCGAGTTCAAACGGCCGGCCGGAATCGCCGCCGGACGCCTCGTTTTTGACGGGGTGGCAATCCACGCCTCGGTCTGGCTGAACGGCACGAAGCTCGGCGAGCACGAAGGCATGTTTGGTGGTCCCTCCTATGACGTCGCTTCGCTGCTTCGCGATGAGAATGTGCTGATCGTCAAGCTCGACCCGGCCCCGACCGGGCCCGGATTTTTTTCGGGCGACAACTCCGGCTGGAAAAAGACGGTCGTCTTCAACAACGTCTGGGGCTGGCATTACTCCAACATCCCGGCGCTGGGAATCTGGCGGAGCGTTCGGCTGGAGGGTGAGCCGACGGTAAAAATGGATGCCCCGTTCGTCGCCACCCATGATGCCCAGGCAGGAGTGGTGGACTTGGCGGTGCCGCTCCAAGGCCCGGCCGCCGGATGGAAGGCCGAGATCTCCGGCACGATCGAGCCGGAGAACTTTCAGGGGCAGCCGTTCCATTTCAAAGAGGCTGTCGAATCGTCTGCGGCAGACGCCCGGCTGCGCCTGCGCTTCGCCATCCCCGATGCCCGCCTCTGGTGGCCGAACGGGCTTGGTGCGCCGAACCTCTACAGCCTCTCGCTCTCGCTCAAACCAGTCGGTGGTGGAAAGGCGGACGCGAAAGGGATCACCTTCGGGATCTGCACGGTCAAGATGGCGCCGCTACCGGGCGGACCACACGCGGGACTTTATAACTGGACGTTCGTGATCAACGGCAGCCCCACCTTCATGAAGGGCAGCGGCTGGTGCACCATGGATTCGTCCATGGATTTTTCGCGCGCCCGATATGATCGGTTCTTGAGCCTGGCAAAACAGCAACATATCCAGATGTTGCGCGGCTGGGGCTCGGGCATGCCGGAGACCGACGACTTCTACGATCTCTGCGACCGCTACGGTATTCTCGTTATGCAAGAGTGGCCGACTGCATGGAATAGCCATGAAGTCCAGCCGTATGATGTGCTTGAGGAAACCGTGCGGCTGAACACCATTCGCCTGCGCAACCACCCGTCGCTGGCCATGTGGGGTGGCGGCAACGAATCGGGCAAACCCTTCGGCAAGGCGATCGATATGATGGGGCGCCTTGCCACCGAGCTGGATGGCACGCGTGCGTTCCACCGCGGCGAACCGTTCGGGGGCAGCGCGCACAACTACGACTGCTGGTGGAGCAAGAAGCCGCTGGATCGAAACTACAAACTGGAAGCGTTCTTTTTCGGCGAGTTTGGCATCCCCAGCCTGCCGGTCTTGGAATCGGTGCTGCGCTATCTGCCGGACGATGAAAAGAAGCAGTGGCCCGCGCCGGCGCGCGGTAGCTTTGCGCACCATACCCCCGTATTCAATACCAAGGAGGATGTCGCGCGCCTCCAACAGTATGCCGGCTATTTCACCGCCGGCAGGACCCTGGGAGAGTTCATCCGCGGCTCGCAGCTGGCGCAGGCGGTCGGGGATAGAGTGGTCCTCGAACGCGCCCGGATACGGTGGCCCGACTGCACCGGGGCTTTGTATTATAAGATGAACGACAATTATCCGGCGGCTTCCTGGGCCACGGTCGATTGGTATGGCGCGCCTAAAATCGGCCATTATCTGATCAAGGATAGTTTTGCGCCGCTGGTTGCCGTTACGATTTTTGAAAAGTCCACATCGCATGGCGAGCCGTTGTCGGTGCCGGTCTACCTGCTGGATGATGCGGATTCGCTCAAGGACTCGCCTTGGGAGGTTAGCGTCCGCGCGTATGGGGCCAACTTGAAGCTCATCAAGGAAGAAAAATTCGCCGGATCGGGATCGGCGGGTAAAGTCAAGCGCCTGGGCGCATTCGTGCTGGACGCCGAGCAGACCATGACGGCGCCATTGTTTATGGTTATGGACGTGAGGAAGGCTGGGAAGCTGGTCCAGCGGAACTACAATTTCACCAACTTTGAGCCGGTGATAGATTGCCTGTTCAACCTGCCGAAGAGCACCGTGACAATGAAGGTCGCCAATGGCATAGCCGAAGTGGAAAACACGGGTAGGCTGCCCGCGGTGGGGGTCAGCATCGGCAGGCCGGGACATCTCGATACATTCACGGCCGAGGAAAACTATTTCTGGCTCGATGCCGGGGAAGTCAAGACGGTGAAGGTGAGCGACGCCGACGGTCTTGTGGTCGATGGCTGGAATGTTGAGAAAGCCATACTGAGTGTTGTTAACGTTTCGGCCGCGGAGAGTGGCAATGCCGCTCCTTCAGCTACAGCTTGTCCCGCAGAACCATCAGGTGACTATTACGACTACACGAAAACCATGAAGCCGGAACGGCCTTGGCTGGTGGACTGGCACCAGCGGTTTGTTTACCGGATCGTGCTCGCGGTTCGGGGCGGGCTAGGTGGGAAGACTGCAGCTCCTGAAATTTTGGCACAACGTCCGCCTGAGCACGCGATTGTGGGCGGCGACGGGAAGATGCTTCAGAAGTTTCTCAGCTATGAGCAGGCACTTGGGGTGATCAAGATGGTGCATGACCTTACCTGCGGCATCCCGCAGGTGGTTCTGCTGACTGGCTGGCAGTATGAGGGGCACGATTCGAAGTATCCCGCCTGGGGCGCGGCCAGCAAACATCTAAAACGCGATTGTGATGCCACAGCGGAGGAGAGCCTGCGGTGGCTTATGCGTGAAGCACGCAAATACAACTGCCTGGTTGCGCTTCATATCAATATGTTTGATGCATACGAGGACAGTCCGTTGTTCCAGGAATATCTTGAGAAGGATATTATTGCCAAAGACAAGAACGGCAAGCCCATTGTAGGCAACCGCTGGTGGGGGATGGACTGCTATCATGTGAGCTACACGCAGGAATGGAAGCTGGGGCTTGCCCAGAAGCGCATAGACGACCTCATAGCCATGGTGCCGGAAATCCGGGATCACCACTGTGTCTACATTGACGCGTTCCTGGGAGCCAGGAAGGATGGCCAGGAAGAACCGATAAGCCCATATCTTGGCTACAGCAAGGAAGAGGAGGCCAGGACGCAGCGTAAGATCTTCCGCTACTGGCGTGATCGCGGAATTGACGTATCTTCAGAGCATGTGGTTGGATTGCGGGTAGACCGTTTTGTGGGACTTCAGCCATACTCATGCCATCAGGCAGAGTTGATTGCCGATCTGCCGGATGCCCTGTATACAACGTCGCCATGCCAGCCGCAATTCAATATGACAAAACCCGGGAAGGGCTTTTACGAGGGGTTCTGTCTGAAGGCATTGCCTTATTACTACAAGAACCATCCGGCGGGAAGCCATGACTTGCGTGACATGATTCAGGGAACAGATATTTGCATGCCGGCCCTCTGGTCCAATGAGCCTGCACTCATTGCCTACAGCAAGGATGGCTGTAAAGATAAGACATGGAAGCTGCCGGATGGCTGGCGTGCCTTCGAACAAGTTCATGTTGACGGGATAATAGACACAAATTCGACCAGGATTGTAACGGTGTCGGAAGGTGTTATTACCCTGTCCCTTGAGCCGGACCAGGCTGTGAAGATTACAAAATGGGTGAAATAATGTTTGCGCAAATCACTTCTGCCGCGCAAGGCGGCAGGGAGCGGGAGTCAAAGTGCGAATTACTAACATGATAAAGGGATCGTCGAATATGAGCAGAACTAAAAAGTTAATCATCGCAGGAATACTCGTGGTTGGAATGCAGGCGGTAATGGTCCGCGCGGGGGATGCGCCGAAGCCCGAGCCTGTGCCGTCTCCGGCGGCACTTGAAGCAACCCCTGGAGAACATCGGGGTCAGACTTTCAATTTTAACTTTGTCCGGTGATCCGTCGCCCTACACGACGGCGACCTCGACGGCAACGGCCAAGTCCAGGCCGCCGACATCGACTGCCTGTTTGAGGCGATCGACGCCGAGAGCGACGACCGCCGCTTCGACCTCGATCACGACGGCGGCGAGAAAGCCGACCGGCAGGACCTGGACGCCCTGGTCCGCGACATCCTGGGGACCCAATACGGGGACGCCTACCTCGACGGCTACATCGACTCGACCGACCTTGCAATCGTGCTGGGGAACTACAACCAGTCCGGCATGGGCTGGGCCCAGGGCGACTTCACCGGCGATGGCGACGTCGATTCCGCCGACCTCGCTAAAGTCCTGGCTAACTACAATCAGGTTTTCGCTCTCCACCTGATCACGCACCACCAGTCGATCGCGCCGGCCTTGGACAATGCCGACGGCGTGCTGGTCACGCGGGGCAAGAACGGAAGAGAAAAAGGGTTCAGGAGTCAGGATTTCACTTCTTGCCGGCGCTCCAAGTTCTGACCTCTGAACCCCGACACCTTTCCCACCCCCTAGAGAGGATTATACATAATGACACATGCGGGGGGTGTAAGCCGCGCCTGCAATCCGCTATGTTATAGCGTAGTCTGCTAAAGCATGGGCTTTGGAACATTGTTGGAGAAACTATGTGCATGATGGCACTGTTGTACCGCGTCGCCCGCGGCACTCCGATCCTGGTGGCCGCCAATCGCGAGGAACGATTCGACCGGCCGACCCAGTACCCGAAAATTCAGTCGGGTTTGCCGCGGGTGGTCTGCGGCATCGATCGCCAGGCCAGCGGAACCTGGCTGGGTGTGAATCAATTTGGGCTGTTCTGCGCGGTGACGAATCGACGCAAGGCCCGGGTGCCGGCCGAGCCGCGGTCGCGCGGCCTGCTGTGCCGCGAGTTGCTTGAACTGCGCAGCGCTCGCGAGGCCGCCGCCTACGCCGCCAAGGAACTGGCAACCGGCGCCTATGCGGGGGCGAACTACGTCTGCGCCGACGCCCGTTGCGCCGCCGTCGTCCACGGCGGCAACACGATCGAGGTGGTCGATCTGCCGGCCGGGCTGCACATCCTCAGCAGCGGCGACGTCAACGATCGGAAAGACGAGCGGCACGAGTTTGTGCGCCGCATGCTCGAACTGCACACGCTCGATTCGGCCGTGACGTTTCTGGCGGCGTCCAGCCGGGTGTTTTCCCGCAAGCCGGACGGCTCCGGCCGCCGCGGCGTAGTCCTCTCCGAGGACGACTTCGGCACGGTGTCGTCGACGCTGCTGTCGCTGCCGCGGAAGATTCAGCAGGCGGTGTATCAGTACGCCCCCGGCCCGCCGTGCGACTGCGCGTACGACGACCTCTCCGCCTTGCTGCGGCAGGTGCTTTCGACCGAACGCAGCCAGAAGGCCCGCGACTCGGACGGCAAGGGCCGGAAGCACCTCGACAAGTCCCCCGTCAAAGCCAAGGTCGGCCAAGGCAAGGGCAAAGAGCCGGTCAAGAAAAAGAAATGATCGGCATGTCCAACTCTCGCATCGGCATCTGGTTGATTGGGGCCAAGGGCGGCGTGGCATCGACGGCCATCGTCGGCCTTGCCGCACTGAAACGCCGACTCGTCGGCGCCGCCGGTCTGGTCAGCCAGTTGCCGCAGTTTCAGCAGGCCGGGCTGGCCGACTGGGCCGACTTCGTGGTGGCCGGGCACGAAATTCGCGCCACGCCGCTGATGCACGAGGCCCTGCGGCTGGCCACCGAGAGCCGCACCACGACCGTCGAGGTCGTCCAACAGTGCCGGCCGGAACTCGAAGAGATCGACCGGCGAATTCGGCCGGGCACTCTCTTCAACGTCGGCCCGACCATCGCCGCGCTGGCCGACGCCGAGTTGCCTCGCGACGAGACGCCCCGCCAGATCATCGCCCGACTGGCCGGCGACTTCGCCGAGTTTGTCCGTGCCGAAGGGCTTTCGCACCTGGTGGTGGTCAACGTGGCCTCGACCGAGCCGGCCGTGGATCGCTCGCCGTTGCCGCAGCAGTGGCCCGATCTCGATCGACTGCTCGACTCGCCGGAAGGATGTCCGCTGCCGGCCAGTTCGCTATATGCGATCGCGGCGTTGGCGGCGGGCCATTCGTATATCAACTTCACCCCTTCGCTCGGTTCCGCCCCGGCGGCCATCGACCAGTTGGCCTTACTCCGCCGCACCCGGCACTTCGGCTGCGACGGCAAGACCGGCGAAACCCTGATGAAGAGCGTCCTGGCCCCCATGTTCGCCCGGCGAAATCTCCAGGTGCTGAGTTGGGTGGGCCACAACATCTTCGGCAACATGGACGGCCAGGTGCTCAACGACCCGGCCAACAAGCAAGCGAAAGTCAGCAGCAAGGACCACCTGATCGGCGACATCCTCGGCTATCGTCCGCACACGCTGGTTTCCATCGAGTACATTCCGGACCTGGGCGATTGGAAAACGGCCTGGGACCACGTCCATTTCGCCGGCTTCCTCGGCGCGCCGATGACCCTGCAATTTATATGGCAAGGCTGCGACTCGGTGCTGGCCGCGCCGCTGGTGCTGGACCTCGTGCGCTTCACCGAACTTGCCTGGCGCCGCGGCCACGTCGGCCGGATGCCGTTCCTGGCCAGTTTCTTCAAGAGCCCTTACGGCGTCGAGGAACACCGTTTCGATCGCCAGTTCCAGATGCTGGAAGATTGGGCGAAAGACGATAAGGATGAATGTTGAACAATGATGAACGCAACGGAAGTGCAAAAACTGCTGTTCGCTTCGGCGGAATGCCCTCCGCGAATTCGGAACCATACTTCGTCGACGTTTTCCGACAACATGCGGTTGCCGGTCCACCGGTGGTTCCGCTTCAGCGCCGGCTTCGGCGCCGACTGGGCCGAGCAGGTCATTCGATCCGCCGGCACTGCTTCGCCGGTCCGGGTTCTTGACCCGTTTGCCGGTTCGGGCACCACCTTGTTGGCCGCGGAGGATGCGGGGGCGGAGTGCTATGGTATAGAGGCCCATCCCTTTCTGTACCGCGTTGCGCGGGCGAAACTTGCGAGGCAAAGCAACCCGACGGCATATTCGCAACTTGCCGCCGGCGTGCTTGCGGACGCCAAGAGCCGCAGCGTTGGCGATTTGAGCGCCTACCCGGCGCTGATTCAGAAATGCTATACGCAAGAATCGCTTGGTAAACTGGACGTGTTGCGCCAAGCCGTGGAAGCCGCCCGCGAGGATACGCCGGCATTTGAACTGCTCTGGTTGACGTTGGTGGGGATCCTTCGGAAGAGTTCGCATGTGAATACGGCGCAGTGGCAGTACATCTTACCCAACAAGACAAAACGAAACCCCTCCGATCCATTTGCCGCGTTCGCGCAATTGTCGCGGCAGATGCACGAAGATATGGTTCTGTCGGCGCACGTTGGCGGTCCCAGGGCAACATTGATTCCTGGCGATGCTCGAACTTGCGAATGCGTGCCGGATGGATTCGCCCAGTTGGTGCTTGGCTCGCCGCCCTACCCGAACAACTACGATTACGCCGACGCCACGCGACTGGAGATGTCTTTTTTTCGCGAGATTGGCGGATGGGGCGACCTGCAGCGTGCCGTGCGCGACGGGTTGATTCGTTCGTGCTCGCAGCACGTCCCCGAGAAGGCCGTCAATCTGCAGGAAGTGCTTTCGCACCCCGAGGTCGAGCCGATTGGCCTTGAGTTGTCATCGGTCTGTAGGGAACTTGCCGAGGTCCGTCTATCCAAAGGGGGCAAGAAAACCTACCATCTGATGGTCGCTTGTTACTTCCTGGATTTGGCAAAGGTGTGGCTCTCGTTGCGCCGCACGTGTGAATCCCCTTCGCGAGTGTGTTTTGTCGTGGGTGATTCGGCGCCCTACGGAGTCTATGTGCCGGTAATGGAATGGCTGGGTAAATTGGCGGTTGCCGCCGGGTTTCACTCTTTCACCTTCGAGCAGACGCGCGAGCGGAACGTCAAATGGAAGAACCGGAAGCACCGCGTACCCCTGTGTGAAGGACGCCTCTGGGTCGAGGGATAGATGGCCGCGAACGAAACCCATACAAACGCATCCGCCGGCCACAAGCTGGGCCAACTCATCGGCGATTGGTTCGAAGAGCATTTCGTCTTGCCGCTGTTAACGAGCGTTGCGGATGGATTGCGGCTCTATCTGGACCATCGGTTTCGCGTTCGCGCGGCGCGCGGCGAGAAGATTCTCTGGAACGACGAGGATGGCAACTCGGTAGACTACGATTTCGTGATGGAGCTCCGCGGGTCGGATAAAGCCCGTGGCGTCCCCGTGGCGTTCTTCGAATGCTTCTGGCGCCGTGGCGCCCGGCACTCCAAGGACAAGGCTCGCGACGACAGTGGCAAGCTGGCGCCCATGAGGGACATCCATCCGACAGCGCGATTCCTTGGCATAGTGGCCGCGGGAGACTTTACGCAACCGGCTCGCCAGTTAGTGTTGTCGCGGGAAATCGACTTGTTCTATGTGCCGAAAGACAAGGTCGTTGCAGCGTTCTCCGCCCTCGGGATGCAGATGGACTATTCGGACAATGCCCCCGAGGAGGAGAAACAACGCCTCGCGCGGGACTTTGCGGGACATTTGACGGGCAAGGTCAAACGCAAAGCAGCGGACAAGTTGCGGGGGCTATTGGGAAAACCCGCAATCCACACCTACTTGGATCGCGTCCGGGCCGCGCTCGGGGCGACTCCACAGGAAATCAGGTTCCTCGCACGGCATGATTCTGCTGCCCGCGTATTCGAGACTATTCCCGACGCCACGGCATTCCTCAAGAAGCCGGATTTCGACTTTAGCGAGCCAACCGAGACGTATCTTTATCAAATCACTTATTCCGACGGTGCGGAGTTCGAACGGCAAGTGGCTTCCTTGGAGCACCTGCGCCAGTTGCACGAACAGACGGATATTCTGGCTTCCCACATGGCTTCCCTGTAGAAAACGGCAACCACTACCTTGACCGACCAAAAAACACAACCATCGCGTCGCGCGAAACCGGCGCCGTCCGTCGGGCACGCACCACCCAAGTCCGGCGGCTTCCAGCCTTTCGGCCTTTCTCCGACGATGCTCGCCGCGCTGGACGAGGCCGAGTATCTCGAGCCCACGCCCATTCAGGCCGGGCTGATTCCCCGCGCCCTGGCCGGCGTCGACGTGATGGGCCAGGCGCAGACGGGCACCGGCAAAACGGCCGCCTTCGTCATCCCCATCCTCGAAAAGCTGCTGCCGCGCACGCAGGTGGCCGGACCCCAGGCGCTCGTGCTGGTGCCCACCCGCGAACTGGCCGTCCAGGTCCGCGACGAGGCCGCCAAACTGGCCGCCGGGCGGAACGTCCACGTGGTGGCCCTTTACGGCGGCAAGCCGATCCGCCAACAAATCGATCAACTTCGCCGCGGGGCCGAACTGATCGTCGGCACGCCCGGCCGCGTCCTGGACCTGCTCAGCCGGGCCGCGCTGCAGTTGGGCGAGCTGCAATTCGTCGTCCTCGACGAGGCTGACCGGATGCTCGACATCGGCTTCCGACCCGACATCGAGAAAATCCTCCGCCGTTGTCCGCAGTCGCGGCAGACGATGTTGCTCAGCGCCACCATCCCGCCGCCGGTCAAGCGGCTGGCCGAGCGCTACATGCGCGAGCCCGAAAGTCTCGACTTCTCCACCAAGGACCTGGCCGTCGAGACGATCGAGCAGCACTACTTCACCGTCGATCCCGAGCGGAAGTTCGATCTGCTGGTGAAACTGCTGCAGCGCGAAAACCCGCATCAGGCCATCGTCTTCTGCCGCACCAAACGGGGGACCGAAAAGGTCTGCCGCCACCTGGCCGATCTGTTCCCGTCGGTCGACACGATCCACGGCGACCTGCAGCAATCGGGCCGCGACCGCGTGATGCGGAAGTTCCGCGACGGCAAGGTTAAGGTGCTGGTGGCCACCGACGTGGTGGGCCGGGGCATCGACGTGACCAGCATCTCGCACATCATCAACTACGACGTGCCCCAGTTCTGCGACGACTACGTGCATCGCGTGGGCCGCACCGGCCGCATGGGCCGCGAGGGCGTCGCCTTCACCTTCGTCTCGCCCGAGGAAGGCAACGAATTGACCCGCATCGAAATGCGCATCAACCGGCTGCTGAAGCGGGACGAGATCCCCGGTTTCGTGGCCCTGGCCAAGCCGCTGCCCACCGAGGACTTCGATCCCGAGAGCGGCGAGCCCTTGGAGCCGCCGCCCCCAAAACCGGTCTTCGGCCGCAGAACGCGACGCCTGCGACGGGCGCTGTAAATCGCCTTTGAGGGTTTTTCGCCAAATTATTGGACGGCACACTCGTTGGGGCGGCAGTTGAACTGCCGCCCCAACACGATTGCAATCTGCAATCTCAGTTTACTTCCGCTTCCGCCAAGCGTAGCACACCAGGCCCAGCAGGCCGGCGGCCAGCAGCACAAGGGTGCTCGGCTCGGGCGCATTGGCCAGCCGCGCGGCCTCGGCCACGGCCGCCCCGGCGTCGAGCAGCCCATAGCCGTACACGTTGTCCCGCCCCTCAGCTCCCAGGTCTTGAGCGGTCGCATAGAGGATGTCCCGCACCTCGTTGATCGTCAGTTCAGGATTGACCGACCACATCAGCGCCGCCGCCCCGGCCACCTGCGGCGCAGCCCAACTGTTGCCGCTTAAAGCCACCTTGTAGAGCGAAGGGTCTGCGCCACTCGGATCGTAGTAAGTCGTATAGATGTCCACGGACGGGGCCACCAGCTCGACCGCCGCTCCGGTCGTGCTGGCACCAGTGCCAGATCGCAACAGGTTATTGTGATCGGTTCCGGCCACCTGCACCACCCCGGGCACCTCGTCGGGCACGTAGTCGGCCCGAAAAAAAGGCGGCTGCACGTTGGGCACCGACTCGACCAGCAGCACGCCCGCCTGCTGCACGTGCGCGACGGCCGCCAAGTAGCCGGCCGTCGAGGCACGGAGGTAGTACGACATCAGGGCCACGCGAATGTTCTGTTCGGCGGCGTGCTCGGCGACCCAATTCAAGGCCGCCACCGCGTCGGTCGAGAACACGGAGCCTCCCGTGGTCATCTTCACCGGGACGATCGCGAAGTTGCCCATCCCCGCCACGCCCAGCCCGTTGTTCAGCCCCGCCCCCAGAATGCCGGCCACGGCCGTGCCGTGCGTCGTCGCCGCGCTGGTGTCGCTCGTAGACGTAAGCACGTTCCAGCCGGTCAGCACCCGACCGGCCAGATCGGGATGGGCGGCGTAGACGCCCGCGTCCAATACCGCCACGCGCACGGCGGCACTGCCCGTCGTAATTGCCCAGGCTGCGGGCGAATTGATCGCCGCATGATGCCACGAATCTGCAAAGTAAGGGTCGTTGTTGGGAACCAGCTCGGCGCGTGCCCAGGGGACAAAAGAGCCCGCCAGGGCAACCACCGCAGCCTGCCAACCAAAGGCGAAGCGGACAAAACGCATCATGAAGCCCATCCGAAACTCGGCTCCCCACTAACTGTTATAATACTCAGCCCCGCGCGCAAAAAGCAAGCGGCAGATCGGAGGCCCGAGCTGCCGCTTGCGGGACATTCGCGGCCCGCCTGAGCAGGCCAAAAATCACGCTCTAACGCCGACGACGCCAGGCGTAGCAGAGCAGACCCAGCAGACCGGTGCCCAGTAGCATCAGCGTGCCCGGCTCGGGAATCGTAACAACCGTGAGCAACACGGGCGCCCCGATACGGGCAGCCGTGGCCAAGTTGATGGTCGAGGGCGCTGAGGTGCCCGGATCGGAGCTGTTCAGGGCCCAGATTCCCAACCCGCTGTTGACGGCCCCAGAGGTGGAGAAGAACGTGTTAAGCTCCACCGTCCGGTTGAACGGGCGCGTGATGTCGTCCAGATCCAGCGCGGTGAAGGTCACCTCCCCCAACTTCACCGTCTCATTCACGCCCACCCCGATGTTATTAGCATTCCCCCCCGACGCCTGCGAGAGCGCCATATTCTTCAGGTCGATGTCGGTATCGGTTGGATCGTAATCGGTGCCGGTGACCTTATTGATGTCGTTCAAACTGCCCCCGGCCCCCGTATCGAACCCAGCCCCGAGGTTCGCTCGCGTGAAGCCGGTCGCATTGACCACGGTGTCTAAGTTCGAAGGAGCAACCGTCCACATCGTCGGCGACGTCCCCACGCCCCATCGCTCGCGCCCGGTGCTGAGGTCGCCGTCACCGCTGCGAACCGACACTTGGTAGGATCCCAGCCCGAAGGTATTACCGGCCGCGTCGTTAATATTGGTCAAGTAGATCCCCAGGGTCACGGTGCCGTTTTCATAGATCGTGGCGGTCTTGTCGGTGTAGCCGACGCCCCCGCCCGCTCCGTCAATGCCGATGACCTTCACGTTAACCATCATTTCAGCCAGCGAAACATTCGCCGCCGCAAGAGCAACGGCCAAAACCACAAGTAACAACAATGCTCGTCTAACCATCGTTCGCACCTCCAAAAAAGGGTTAATCCACGATAAGCGGCGCGCCGAGCGCCACAACCAAAGAACCATCGCGCCGAGGCCCGAGAGAACCAAAGCGAACGTTCCGGGCTCCGGCACGCCGGACACGCTCAATCCACCGAAACCAGCGCCTCCATTTCCTGGCGAGTAACTCTTGTCCTGGTTCGCCAACACGATAGTCACGTCGGCACCGGTCACCTCACCATCACCGTTGAAGTCACCCTCGAGCCACGTGTACAACGTGTACACCCCCTCGCCGGTCAGCGTGCCGGCCACCGTGTCCTGGTGCGCCAACACTCTGGCCACGTCGGCACCGGTCACCTGAAAGTCGCCGTTGACGTCGCCTTTAATGGCCTCGATCAATGTATCGGCGATGGCGCCAAATGCGTCCTGGCCGGCCGCTGCGAATCCGTTGTCCACCCGAATCAACGCCAGACCGTTCTCCGCCGTCGTCACTTGATTCGTGGTGATTCCGTTGCCGCTAAAGTAATAGCCCCCGCTGACTTGCAGCCAAAGGGACTCGGTATCGGTCCGCGCCGGCGCGTTGCCGTTCGCCGTGCCACCGCTGTACACGTCTACCCTGACCGTACCACCCGCCCCGATGCCTAACGGGTCGCCCGCCCCGAGCACCAGCTTTGCCGTGCCCGCCGCAGATGTGTCCACGTCGATCATCTTCAGCGTGTGGGTGTCGTTCACCGTTATGGTGTCCCCTGGGTTCACGGGATTGACGTAGGTGTGGGTGTGGGCGTTGAGGTTCGCGATGCTGCTGTCGCTGCCGCCCGACGCCTTGACCTTGAGTGTCAGATTGCCCTTGGCTTGGCTGAACGTACTATCGCCGAACGTGACCGACGAGCTGCCTGGCTGGCTGTTCATGTTCAGCACTCCGCCCGACGAGCCGCCGACCTGGAGGATCGCGTTGGTCCCGTGGGTTTGCGGGCCGCTGATCGTCAGGGCGCCGGCGCCGGTCTTCGTGATCGTCCCGCCGGCTGTGTTGTTCAGAGTGCCGGAGAGAGTCAGCGTGGTCCCGGAGCTGTCCACTTGGAACGCGCCGTTGCCGCCGGCGGCTATCGTGAAGGGCTTATTGCTGCTGGCGTCGGTGCCGGTGTATCGCAGGGCGCCGGTCCCGCCGCCGGTCTTGCCGAGGATCACAGCCAGGGCGCTGTTGCCCAGCGTGCCGGCGGCGCTGGCGTCGTTGATCGTGGGTATGGCCAGCGTGCCGGCCTCCACGGTCAGTTGCCCAGTGAAGCTGTTCGGGCCGGTGAGGGTCTGTGTGCCGGAGCCGGTCTTGGTGAAAGCGACCGTGCTCGCGATGGTTCCGTCGAATGTGCCGGAACCATTATCGACACCCACCGTCAGGGTGTACCCCGGGCCGGCATATGTCCTCGTCACCGTGCCGGCGCCGGTCAACGCGTCGGCGAACACGCTCGGGCCTCTATACAGATCGAACACGCCGTCCACGTTGACCCTGGCAAGATTGTTTGTCCAATCGAAGAAGGCGTAGCCAAACATCGTGACGTCGGCCTGCACGTCAATCAGCCCGCCCGAACCCAACTGGAACTTGAGGATGGCGGTCTTATAATAGTCCCAAAATTGGCCGCCTGGGACCGATGAACTAAAGCGCAACGTGCCGGCGCCGTTGAGGGTGGTGCCGGTCGTCCCGGTCGCGGGGTAGGCATCGTCAGAGCAGTCCAGATCCAAGACCGCGCCGGAAGCGATGGTGTAGGTGCTTTGATTGTTAAACAAGGCGTAGCCGCCGACCATCTTCAACGTGCCTTTGTTGATCGTGATCGGACCCGTGAAGAGATTGCCCGACGGATCCGGCCCCGTATCCTCGCTCACCGTCAGCGTGCCGTCGCCGTCTTTGATAAAGCTGCCGGCGCCCCTGAGGACGCCGCCGGTGCCCAGGCCATCGCCCTGCGACAAGGTTTGGTTGGCGGAGCTGTTGTACTTGAACGTGGCGCCGGGACTGATCGTGATGGTGTTGGAATAAGTGCCGCCGCCCAACTGGCCGGACCCGCCGATCTCGAGCGTGCCGCCGGTGATCGTCGTCGGTCCGGTGTAGGTGTTGACGGCATTCAGCACCGTGGTGCCGGTGCCGGCCTGGGTGAAGCCGCCTGCGCCGGTGATGGCGGCGGCGCTGAAGTCGGTGCCCTGGGTGACGGTGTCCGTTTGCGCCACGGCAAAGGTGGCCCCGGAAGCCACGCTGATGGCGCTGCTGGTGCTCAGCGAGCCGGTGGTGCTGCCATCACCCAACTGCAGCGTGCCGGCATTGACCGTCGTGCCGCCGGTGTAGGCGTTCGCGCCGGAGAGTGTCAGCGTGCCGGGGCCGAACTTGGCCAGGCCGGTGGCGCCCGTGTTGTTGACAATGTTGGAGGCGATGGTCAGGCCGCCGCCGGTGTTGGTGTTGTTCTGGCTGACGACCAGATCGCCGCTCGCGGCGCCCGCGAGCGTCCCGCCGGTGATGGTGGAGAGGTTGGCGCCAACATTGGGGGTGACAAGGATGCTGCCCGTGGTGATGACATTAGCTCCCTGGAGCGTCATGGTATAAGCACCCGCCGTATTGAAGCGCAGGCTGTTGGGCGTGATGAGCGCACCCGGAGCCTGGCTGCTGTCCACGTCGATATTCTGGCCGGCGTAGGTGGCCGCTGTGTTGCCGGCCACGCTGGTCAGGATGTAGCCCCCGAGACCGGTGATGGCGCTGCCCGCGCCGTTGGAGACCGCCATGGTGGTGCCGCCGAAGGTGGCCCAGCCGCCGAGGATGCCATTGGTGTTGGCGGTCGAGGTGGTGATGGTGCCCGTGCTGCCGATATCGACCGAGCCGCCCAGGCTGGCGAGAGTGCCTAGCGTGATGGTATCACCGGCCACCGCCGTGATCGCGGACGCCCCCGCATTGATGTTGGTGGTGGTGAAGCTCTGCGTCGTGTTGCCGGTGCGGGTGTAGGCGAAGGTGCCGCCGCCAAGGTTGAGCGTGGTGGAAGCGAGCGAGCCGGTTGCCGTGCCGCCGCCGAGGTCGAGCGTGCCGCCGTTGACGGTCGTCGCGCCCGTGTAGGCGTTGGCGCCGGAGAGGGTAGCGGTGCCCGCACCGGTTTTGGTAAGGGTGGCCGAGTTGGCGCCGAGGTTCGCGCTGATCGTGCCCGTGTTGGTCAGGTCGTAGGAGGAACCGGTTAAGGTTCCGACCCCGGAGATCGTGCCGCTGGAGAGCGTGACCGCGCCGACGGTGTCGGGGTTGGCCACATCGAGCGTGCCGCCGCTGACCGTCACCGGGGCCGCGTCCGCAATCGTATCCGAGGCATTTCCGAGTCTCAGGATGCCTGCGGTGATGGTCGTCAGGCCGGTGTAGGTGCTGGAGGCGGAGAGGGTGAGATCGGCGCTGGCGTTGTTGACCGTGAGCCCGGTCGTGCTGGTGCCCGACCCCAGCGTATTCTGGATTACTCCGCCAAACGTGGAAGTTGTCGCCCCGGTGTAATTCAATGTCGCCGCCGCAGCAGTAGAGCTATTGCCAATGATCTGGCTGGCCGCCGTGCCCGCAGTGGCAAGACCGATGATCGTGCGCGAAGCGCCGTTGAGATCGAGCGTGCCGGTGGTAGCGTCACCCGCCACACCCAGCGTCACCAATCCGGCCCCGGCACCCGCCGCATTACCAAGCTTCACCGTGCCGGCCTCGATCGTCAGTCCACCGGTGAAGGTGTTCGCGCCGTTAAAGGAGTAGGTGGTCGAGCCGCTGACGCTCACGGCGTGGGCGGTAGCGCCTGTCAAAGCGTTGACGGTGACCGGGACGTTGCCGGCCAGGACCAGGGTGCTGGCGGTGCCGGTGAAGGCGCCGCCAATCACGGCCGTGTTCACGCCCGAGCCGCTGCCGTTGTTGAAGGTGAGCGTTTGCGTATTGCCGCCGGTATTGAAGCCGCCGGAGAGGGTCAAGGTGCCGGCGCCAGAGCCGTTGCCGTTGATGGTGAAAGTGGCGTTGGTGTTGGCGGCGCTGAACGCGTTGGCACCACTGAGGGTGAGGCCGTAGGGGGTGTTGATGTTGGCCAGCGCCCCCGGACTCATGACGACGGTGTTGGTGCCCAGCGTGCTGGCGAGGGTCAGCGTGTGGGTGACGCCAGCGGCGGCGGCAGCCGGTTCGACGGTTATGGTGCCGCCATTGGAACTGGTGTCGATGCCGGTCGTAAATGAGGTCGCAGCCCTGCGCAAATCCAGCGTGGTTCCGGCCACGTTGAACTTCACCTTGCCGCTGGTGGAGCCCAGGCCGCCGGCGGCAGTCACAATGTTGGTGGCCGAGGCGTTGTTCAGGATCACGCCGCCGGTGAAGGTACTCGTGCCGGCGAAAGTGTAGGTGCCCGTGCCGCTGACCCGGACGGCATTGGCGGTGGTGGTCAGAGCGTTGATGGTCACCGGAGCATTGCCGTCCAGATCGAGAATGCCGGCGGTGCCGGTGAAGGCGCCGGAAATCACGGCCTTATTCGCGCCCGTGCCCGTGCCGTTGTTGAAGGTTAGCGTGCGCGTGGCGCCTTGCGTGTCGGTGGAGCCGGTGAGGCTGAGCGTTCCTGCTCCGGTGCCGTTGCCGTTGATGGTGTACGTGGAGTTGCCGGTGAGCGTCTTGGCGCCGCTGAGGGTCAGGCCGTAGGCGGTGTCGATGGTGGTGAGTGAGCCGGCGGACATGACCATGGTCTGGCCGCCACCCAAAGTTGCCGCCCCGCTGATGGTGTGGGTGACGCCAGCGAGGAGCGTGGCCGGGTTGATGGTGACCGTGGTGCCGGCAGCGGTCATGTTAATCTTGCCGGTGTAGGTCGTGGCGGCGGCGCGCAGTTCGAGGTTGCCACCGCCGAAATTCAAGGTGTTTGCAACCGGGCCGAATGCAGCGGCCACCTTTGCAATGAGGTTGCCGCCATTCAGGTTGATGGTGCCGGCGGTGCCGGTGTTTGCGCCACCGAAGATGAAGTCGCCGCCGGCCAGGTTCAGTGTATTGGTTCCAAGGGCAATGATGCCGAAGGTGGCCGCGTCGTTGTCGCTGTTGGTCCAGCTCTGGCCCGCGCCGATCGTCACGGTGCCGGCAACGGTCAAGGCACCGGCCCCACTGGCGATGGTGATACCTCCGTTGCCGATGCTGAGGTTGGTGGTGGTGAGGGTCATGACACCATTGCTGGCGCCGATGGTGATGCCGTTGATGCTGGTCGTGCCGGCGTTGGGGTTCCTTGGCGTTGCCGTTCCTGAATAGGGTCCGGCCAGATTGAAGTTGGCGATATCGGTGAGCAGGCTGTTTGCTGGGAGAGTGTCCCAGTTGGTAGCGGTGGCCCAAGTCACGCTGGTATCGCCATCCCAATTACAGACCACGGCGTGTGCGGCAGGCGCGGCCAGCAATGCGACGGCTGCGACTAGGGAAAGAACAGAAAACCGGCCGACGAGTCGAGTTGCGTTAGACATGACACACCTCCAAAAGAAATAAGGGAAAAAAAGTTTTCGAACACAAGGCTTCGTTACATTTCACATACAGTGGTCGGTTGCGAGCGAACCGGTGCAAACGGCAAATCCGTTGCACACTTCCTATAGTTCTATCAGAAAGCTTCCAAAACTGCAAGCGCCTGGCGCGGAAAATTTCGAAAATATTAAAAATAGTTATCTTCTGGGGGGGGTTGTATAGACCTACAGTGGCACCGAGCCGATCTGCCGTGCCCCTTTTTCCACTAGAAATTGGGCCAGCCGGTGTGGTAGGATCGGGCGGAGGGAATGATGAAGGATGAATGATGAAGGATGAATGAGCGGCCGGAGCCGGGCGAAGGGGCAGGGAACTGGAAAAACCGGGGTTCTGTTGACCAACAACCAGATTGCAGCCAACGTACTCCTCACGCTCCGCGTGAGGGCTTGGCGGCACGACCATCACGCTACGCGCGAGGAGTACGCGGAGCCCTCACGCGGAGCGTGAGGAGTACTATGGCCATCACGCTACGCGCGAGGAGTACGCGGAGCCCTCACGCGGAGCGTGAGG